>Ga0105093_10000361_pt1 | contig 17501 bp, 14 predicted proteins | sample PPLLak3March2015_2_FD_79111 | JGI IMG/M metagenome (GOLD analysis project Ga0105093, IMG submission 79111) | Freshwater sediment microbial communities from Prairie Pothole Lake near Jamestown, North Dakota, USA - PPLs Lake P8 Core (3) Depth... | ecosystem: Environmental > Aquatic > Freshwater >... | reverse complement strand
GGCTCGGTCATGGCCGGCCGCGACCTCCAGCTCGAGAGAGCCATCGCGGTCATGCTCGAGAGGATCAAGACCAACCCCCTCAAGTTCGCCCCCAAGCCAGCTTACCCGAAGAAATAGGCAAAAATTTAAGATAAGGAGAGAACTCAGATGGGCAAATCGATCAAAGGCAGCGAGACGGAGAAGAACCTGCTCAAGGCTTTCGCCGGAGAATCGCAGGCGCGGAACCGCTACACGTATTTCGCCGGCGCAGCCCGCAAGGCGGGTTACGAGCAGATCGCCGCGATCTTCTTGGAGACCGCCGAGAACGAACGCGAGCACGCCAAGGTCTTCTTCAAGCACCTGGAGGGGGGCGACGTGGAGATCACGGCCGCCTACCCGGCCGGGACGATCGGGGACACCAAGGCCAACCTCGAAGCGGCCGCGGCCGGCGAGAAACTCGAATGGAGCGACCTCTACGCCGGGTTCGAGAAGACGGCCCGGGCCGAGGGCTTCCCCGAGGTCGCCGCGTCCTTCAAGGAGGTCGCCGAAGTCGAGGAGTTCCACGAAAAGCGGTACCGCAAGCTGGCCGCGAACATCGAGGCCGGAGAGGTCTTCAAAAAGCCCTCTCCCGTCAAGTGGCACTGCCGGAACTGCGGCTACGTCCACGAGGGCCCGGAAGCCCCGGCCGTCTGCCCGGCCTGCAAGCATCCCCGGGCCTACTACGAGCTCCTGGCCGAGAACTACTAGGGAGTCGAGGCGAGCCGGGACCGGACCGGAAATCGAAGAGCGCTCGACCTCTGGATCAAAGGACCCGTTCGAATACGCCGAGGATCTCTAGGGTATCCTCCCTTTCCCTTAATTCAAGCGCGGGAAAAGCGCGATTTTCCGTCGCCAGGAATATTTTTGTCGTTTCGGCGATCTCTCCCGGTCTTACCACCGCCAGTCGCTGGTATTTTCTGACCATTACTCCGGGGGTCCTTTTGACGTAAGTCTTAAACCCGGCAAGCACGACCTTGTTCTCGATGCTTTCGCCGTGGGGAACCCGAAACTCGCAGATGGCCCCTTCGGGGATGAGAGGCTCCATAGAGGCGTCAGCCATTCGGACGAGATACCTGTTGCGAAGGAAGGGACCGCCGGCGATCCTTAAGAATTCGCCGGTCCAACCCGTCTCCAATCGGGTGCGCCAATCCGATTGGCTCAGGTTTTGCATGTCTCCAAGGCCGACCAGAGGAAGCGAATTCATATAGGGTTCGACTTCCGCGGTCCTGGCTTGAAGACCGGCCGTTCCCCTGACGTCCATGCGGCTCCGGAAGAACTTCTCGGTATCCGGGTTCAGAAAATAGACATAGCAGCCCTTGAGTCCCCGGGAGAGCAGGACGCGGTAGGTGTTCTTCACGAGATCAACGAACTTGCCCTTCGCCCTTCTGACGACAGGGTCCCCCGAATTCTCGGGATGGCCGGTCCAGGCGCCATCGGCAAAGCTATAGGCGATGTCGTTTCCGAAGATCACGCCGACATAATCGAACTCGAATCCTTGGGCGGTATAGACGCAACCGATCTGATCGATTCCGTGAGGATCGTGGGCCCAGAATTGAGCCTTTGGAACGTTCCTGGGCAGCTTGACCGCATCGTGCCTGGCGTTCCATGGCCGCCGGTAGTCCCCGACCACGACATCTTTCTCCAGATCGTGGCCTGGGGTGTGCTTAGACCACTCCCAGCAGAATCCGGCGGTCATCCTGGCGCTGGCGCCCTCCCGGGCCTTGTTTCGTATGGCCTCCTCTAAAGAACTCGGGGAATCGGAGATCTCGAATTCAAATCCCTCCTCGCCTGTCCAAAGAACGTGAGGTGTCCGGGCGATCCCCAGAGTATTTTCGACCCAGCTGACGAAGGCTTCAGAACCGCCGCACCGGAACTGGGTTTCGAGCTCGTGCTCGAACAGGCGGCTGTCATTCTTTTCGGCGAAATCCTTGATCCGCGAGACGGATCCCACCTCTTCGGGGCGGACAACCTGATCCTGATCGATAAGAAAGACCGAGACCCGGGCTGCGGTGATCAACTCCTGGAGCTGCGGGACGTCCGACCTTTCGGTCTTGGGGGTATAGCGGTTCTGGCTCGTTTCCCGGAGCCGGTGGGCCTCGTCGCAGATCAACACGTCCACGGCGTCGGGGTTCGCGGCGGCATAGCTGTTGAAATACTTGAACTGGATGGCGCCCCTGTTCCCGATGATCTTCCGGAGGGTCTCGGTGAAGGCCTTGGAGCCGGTGGCGTAGTGGGCGTTGTAGCCGTCGAGCAGCAGATCGGCCATGAGATTGATGGCGATGACGGACTTGCCGGTTCCCGGGCCGCCTTTGATGATGATCACGGTTTTGCGCCGGTCGCCCACCCCTTTCCGAGCCGAGGCCATGACACGGTCGTAGGCGACAAGCTGCTCGTCGAGCAGGACATACTCCGGATGGCCTTTGATGACGTTGCCGACATGGTCCAGCAGCTTCTTGCTCGGGCGGTAGCGGCCGTCCTCGATCCGGCCGAGGATATCCATCCCGGAGCCGCCTTGAAGCCGCGCTTTGAGAAAGTCCGAAAGGGGTTCGACATCGTCCATGGAGAAAAGGGGATAGGTCGCGAGAAGGTATGCGAAGTTCTCCTGCAAAAGGGTTTCGTTCGGGATGAACCGATAATTATGGAGATACGCGCAGGCGCTCAGGGTGATCGGCTCGGGAGGCTCATAGAAGGCCGTGTGGACGTCCTGGAGGTAGGTGGCGTACTGACCGACCTGGGCAGAGGGATGCAAAACCTCCCTTTCGCCGCCGCCGACGTAGCTGATGACTTCGTTCTCCCCGTCGGAGGGTTTGCAGCTCTCCCATTGCTTCAGCTCGATAATAACGGCATGGTCCTTGTGCCCGCCGTCCTTGCCTGTGATCAGGCAATCGAGCCGTTTGGAGGTCAATGGGATCTGATATTCCAGGATGATCCCGTGATCCAGGAGATTATTGAGCTGGAAGACCTGTGAAACCGAAGCCAAGGATTGGCGCCAGGACCGGATTTCCCCTGGCGACGGCAAGTGCCGATAGTAGTTGAAGAAGGCCGCCTTGAGCCTGTCCGCGATCTGATTGTGGGCAACGGCCGAAACGAATTGGCCGGTCGATCCGATGTAAAGTCTCATCGGTCGAACGCCGTCGATTTCTTCGAATTTCCCCGGGCCTTGTCCGGAGGGTACTTCTGCCGATTGATCTCCAGCTTTTCCAAGGCCGCGTCGAGCGGGGAGAGGCCAAGCTGGTCGGCCAGTCGGGCCAGATAGATCTGGACATCTCCGATCTCCTCGCGGACCTTTATAAGAGTCTCCTGATCGAGGTGGCGGGACTGCTCTTCGGTCAGCCATTGAAAGTGCTCGAGGATCTCGGCGACCTCGACGGCCAAGGCCATCGAGAGGTTCTTGGGGGAGTGGAACTGTTCCCAGTCCCGTTCAGCGGTGAACTCGCGGAGCTTATTGATCAGTTCATTCATGGAAATCCCATTATGGCCAAATGGGGGGCCTGGTTCAATGGGCACTTTTATTGAGGCCTTCCCGTGCAACTGTTGCAAGCAATGCAACTGTTGATCCCAGGAACGGAAAAAGCAATGTGCAAAAAATGCACACTGCAATTTGGGAGTAGGTCATGACCGGGCTAAAAGGAATCGATCGCTCTTGCCTTGACACCGTGTCAGAAAACGGATATTCTGAAATCAGAATAATGTCATATGGAGATGCCAGATGGCCGACTCAAAGCCATACAATTCCCACATCCGGGAACGCGGGCAGCTGACCATTCCCAAGGAGGTCCGCGAGAAGGGGGCGCTATATGACGGGGAGGCCGTCACAATCATACCCGTCGGGGATTCTATACTGATCACTCCTCGGAAGCTCCGTCTCGAAGAGGCACGAAGGGAGATTCGCAAGATCATGAGGGATTCCGGCGCGAGCCTCGAAGATCTGCTCGAAGGATTGGAGGAGGAGAGAGCCAAGCTGTTCGAGGAAACCTATGGAGAAGAAAAAACATAGGATCTTCCTCGATTCGAACGTCATTCTTTCAGGCCTCATCTCTGACCGGGGCGCCCCCCGCCTGATCCTCGACGTTCTCACCCTGGATCTCCCCGTGCTGCAAGGCGTCACAGGGCGGTATAATCTGACCGAGATCGAGCGAAATGTCGCCAAAAAGCTCCCGGCCGCACTCGTGATCTTCCACGAATATTTACAGAAGCTCGATCTCGACCTCATCCCCGTGCCGTTCCCCGACGAATTGGAGCCGTTCCGGGGAGCCGTCGATGACAAGGATATGCCTGTCCTGGCCTCGGCCGCCATGGGTCAAGCGGATTTCTTCATTACCGGTGACCTGAAACTGCTCTCTCAGATCGCCCGGCAACGCGCCTTTTCCATCAGATCGCTCAGCCCGGCCGGTTTCCTGGGCGACGTCTTACCTGATATACTGGCTGGCGGGGACACAGGAAGGGAGAAGGGCCCATGAGCTACTATTTCAGCAAGACGATCGCCCTGCCGTTCGACGAGGCCGTCGAGCGGGTCAAGGCGGAGCTCAAGAAGGACGGCTTCGGCGTCCTGACCGAGATCGACGTCCGGAAGACGCTCAAGGAGAAGATGGGCGTCGATTTCCGGCCCTACCGGATCCTCGGGGCCTGCAATCCGCCCTTCGCCTACAAGGCCCTGATGGCCGAGGACAAGATCGGGACCATGCTGCCCTGCAACGTCATCGTCCAGGAGCTCGCCCCCGGCCGGGTCGAGGTCGCGGCCATCGACCCCCTGGCTTCGATGGCCGCCGTCAAGAACGAAGACCTGGGCGCCGTCGGTCTCGAGGTCCGCGAGAAGCTCAAGGCCGTCGTCGAGCGCCTTTGACATTTTGCCGGGCTTATCTATAATAAGGGTCCGTTTTTACGGGCACGACATCCACGGAGAAAGGCGCGCAAGTCTTTGATTTTCGGGGCTGGAACGGACATCATCGAGGTTCAGAGGGTCGAGGAGAAGCTCATCCGCACGGAGCATCTCAAGACGAAGCTCTTCACCCCGATCGAGATCGCCTACTGCGAGTCCAAGCACCGGCCGGCCCTGCACTTCGCCGCCCGCTTCGCCGCCAAGGAGGCCTTCCTCAAGGCCATGGGCACGGGCTGGTCGGGCGGCCATCAGTTCTCGGAGGTCGAGGTCGTCAACAACGCCCTGGGCAAGCCCGAGATCGTCGTCCACGGCAAGGTCAAAGAGTTCTGCGAGGCCCACGGCATCGGCGCGATGGAAGTCTCGCTCACCCACATCAAGGACGTGGCCTCCGCCGTCGTCGTGCTCGAGAAGAAAGCCCCGCAATCCACCTGAACGGAGAGGAATCGCTCATGTCGAACATCGGCTCCTACGACGAACGCGTCAAGAACTTCAGCTGGTCGATCGCCGAGAAGGAGCTCGGCTACAAGGCCGGCGACGTCATCAACATCGGCTGGTATTGCACCGATCGCATCTGCCGGATGGGCCAAGCGGACAAGGTCGCCCTCTACTGGGAGGGCTTCACCGGCGCGGAGAAGACTTACACCTACAACGACATCCGCCTGGCCACGAACACCATCGCCGCGTTCCTGCGCGGACTGGGCATCAAGCCCGAGGAGCGGGTCTGCCTGTTCCTGGACCGCATCCCCGAGCTCTACCTCGGCTTCCTGGGCATCCTCAAGACCGGGGCCATCGCCCAGCCGCTCTTCTCCGCGTTCGGCGACGAATCGCTCCTCGTCCGCCTGTCCAACGCCGAGACTTCGGCCGTCATCACCCAGAAGAAGCACGCCCCCAAGGTCCGCAAGATCCTGGACAAGATGCCCCACCTGCGGCACATCATCGTCGTCGACCACGACGGCGTCGCGCCGCTCAAGGACCGCGAGGTCGCCTTCTCCCTCGAAAAAGCCTCGCCCGTCGAGCACTTCGAGGTCCACCCGACGAAAGCCGAGTCGCCCTCGGTCCTCCACTACACGTCGGGAACGACGGGCATGCCCAAGGGCGTCCAGCACGTCCACTACTCCCTCATCTCCCAGTACCTGACCGCCAAGTGGGCCCTCGACCTCCGGGACGACGACATCTACTGGTGCACGGCCGACCCCGGCTGGGTCACGGGCACCTCCTACGGCATCATCGCCCCGTTCGCCCTGGGCGTCACCCAGTGCGTCCTCGACGCCGGCTTCTCGGCCGAGGCCTGGTACAAGTGGATCGAGAAACGCAAGGTCACGATGTGGTACTCGGCGCCGACGGCCATCCGCTCGCTCATGAAGGCCGGCGACGAGATAGTCAGGAAGTTCGACCTGTCGTCCCTCCGCCACCTGGCCAGCGTCGGCGAGCCGCTCAACTCCGAGGCCGTCGTCTGGTCCCAGAAGGTCTTCGGCAAGCCCTTCTATGACACCTATTGGCAGACCGAGACGGGCTCGATCGTCATCAGCAATTACCCCGGGATGGAGGTCCGGCCGGGCTCGATGGGCAAGCCCTTCCCCGGCATCACCGGCACCGTCCTCGATCCGGTCAAGAACGAGCCCTATGCGACCCACGGCAAGATCGGGCTCGTGGGCCTCAAGTTCGACTGGCCCTCGCGCATGAGGACCTATTGGAACAACGAAGAGGCCTTCAAGAAGAAATTCCGGAACGACTGGTACATCACCGGCGACCGGTCCAAGCTCGACGCCGACGGCTACTTCTGGTTCGCCGGCCGGGACGACGACATCATCAACACGGCCGGCCACCTCGTCAGCCCGTTCGAGGTCGAGTCGGCCCTGCTCGAGCACCCGGCCGTGGCCGAATCGGCCGTCGTGTCCAAGCCCGACCCGATCAACCTCGAGGTCGTCAAGGCCTTCGTCGCTCTCAAGCCCGGCTTCACGGCCAGCAAGGACCTCGACCTCGAGATCATGAACTTCATCCGCAAGAAGCTCTCGCCCCTGGCCATGCCCCAGGAGATCGAGTTCGTCCCGTCGCTGCCCAAGACGCGGAGCGGCAAGATCATGCGCCGGCTCCTCCATGCCAAGGAATGGGGCGAGGACATCGGCGACACGTCGACGCTGGAGAATGATTAGGAAGAAGGGGACATGTACCCGGTACGTGTCCCCGATTTCGTGAATAAGGAGCCCAACATGGCCGAAGAACTCAAAGACGTCGTCCTGAACTACGTCACCAAGGAGTACCTCGAGGACGACAGCGAGCCCCTGACCTACGACACGCCGCTCATCTCGGGCGGCATCGTCGATTCGTTCTCGATGGTCTCGCTCAAGCGCTTCCTCGAGAACAAGTACCAGATCTCGATCCCGGACGACGAGGCCACCCCCGAGGCCTTCGACTCGGTCAACAAGATCGTCTCGCTCGTCGAGCGCTTCGTCGCGAAAAAATGAAGCAAGAACGGGGACACGTACCCGGGGTACATGTCCCCGGCCCGATATGGGGGCATGGACCTGATGTACGTGTCCCCGAATGAAGCTGGTCGAAAGCAAGGAGTAATAAAATGGCCTACAGCGACAAGATCCGCGGCACCTACCAGGCCCAGCTCAAGGGCATCCAGGATGCGGGGCTGTTCAAGCAGGAGCGCTTCATCCATTCGCCCCAGGCGGCCGACATCGAGGTCGAGTTCCCGGCCGGCGCCCCCCTCAAGAAGGTCATCAACATGTGCGCCAACAACTACCTCGGGCTGTCGAGCCACCCCGACGTGGTCAAGGCGGCCCACGAGGGCCTGGACTCGCGCGGCTACGGCATGTCGTCGGTCCGCTTCATCTGCGGCACCCAGGACATCCACCGCGAGCTCGAGCGGAAGCTGACCGCGTTCCTGGGCACCGAGGACACGCTCCTCTTCCCGTCCTGCATGGACGCCAACGCCGGCGTCTTCGAGGCCATCCTGACCAAGGACGACGTCATCATCTCCGACCGCCTCGTCCACGCCTCGCTCGTCGACGGCATCCGCCTCTGCAGCGCCATGCACGACACCATCAAGCACTCCGACATGGAGCACCTCGAGGAGAAGCTCCAGCTCCACTCGGACAAGCGCTTCAAGCTCGTCGTCACCGACGGCGTCTTCTCGATGGATGGCGACACGGCCAAGCTCGACGAGATGGTCCGCATCTGCGACAAGTACGACGCCATGGTCCTCGTCGACGACTCGCACTCGTCCGGCTTCATCGGCAGGACGGGCCGCGGCACGCACGAGAAGTGCGGCGTCGTCGGCAAGATCGACGTCATCACCACGACCTTCGGCAAGGCGCTCGGCGGGGCGTCCGGGGGCTGCGTCAGCGGCCGCCGCGAGCTCGTCGAGATGTGCCGCCAGAGGGCCCGGCCGTACCTCTTCTCCAACACCATCGCCCCGGTCGTCGTCGCCGGCGTCCTCAAGGTCATGGACATCGTCACCAAGTCGACCGAGCGGCGGGACAAGCTCGAGACGAACGCCGCCTACTGGCGCAAGGGCCTGACCGAGGCCGGCTTCGTCCTCCGGGAAGGGGACACGCCCATCGTCCCGGTCATGCTCTTCAACGCCAAGCTGGCCCAGGACTTCTCCCGGGCGCTCTACGACGAGGGCATCTACGCGATTGGCTTCTTCTTTCCGGTCGTGCCCCAGAGCCAGGCCCGCATCCGGACCCAGATCTCGGCCGGCCACGAGACCCATCACCTCGACAAGGCCCTGGCCGCCTTCACCAAGGTCGGGAAGCAGTTCGACATCCTGGGCAAGACGAAACAGGAGATCATCGCCAAGTACGGCATGTGAAAGACATGAGAGGAGGGGCGGCCCCCCCCCTTGCGTACAGGCATATAACGTCCCGTAACGCGAACGCACTTCGACAGGAGAGATCGATGACCAGAAGACTCATCCCCGTCCTCGTCTGCGGCCTGATCCTGGCCGGCGCGGCCGCCGCCCAATACACCCCCTGGCTCTACTGGACCCTACTGCCGCAGGCCCAGATGGACGAGATCGTGGGCGAGGCCTCCGGCGAATCCGCCTGGAACACCATCGCCGAGATCAACGCCTTCAACCGCGAGCGTTTCGACGACGAGTACAGTGGCCGCTTCTTCGAGACCGAAGTCGTCGTCCGCAAGCTCAAGGACTACGGCCTGGCTGGCGTCGATGTCGTGACCTTCCCGGGCGGCCAGGCCTGGGTGGCGGTCAAGGGCGAGCTCTGGGAGACCAAGCCGGGGCGCACCAAGCTGGCCTCGATCCACGACATGCTGCCGATGCTGGCCGCCGGGAGCGCCAACGCGGACGTCACGGCCGAGCTCGTCTGGGTCGGCCGCGGCACGCCCAAGGAGATCACGGACGCCAAGGTCGCGGGCAAGATCGCCGTGACCGAGGGCAATCTGATGATGGTCTACGGCGGGGCGACCCAGCAGGGCGCTCTCGGCGTCGTGGCCATCAGCATGTCCCGGCCCTACTTCGACCCGCTGCAGATGCCCTGGGCGGGGATCATGCAGCGGCGCAGGCCCGGCGGACAGGGGCAGCCCGGACAGCCGGGGCAGACGCCCCCTCCGGGCGGCCAGCAGCCCCCGCCGGCCCAGGCGGGACAGCCGCCCGCCCCGCCTGAGCCCCCGACGGGCTTCGCCTTCCAGCTGCCGGTCCGCGACGGTGACATCCTGAAGCGCCGGCTCCTCGCCAACGAGAAGATCACCGTCCGGGCCCAGGTCGAGGCCAAGATGGAGACCGCAGACCTCGAGAACGTCGTCTGCCACATCCCCGGCACCGACCCGGCCGCCGGCGAGGTCATCTTCTCGGCCCATCTCTTCGAGGGCTTGCAGAAGCAGGGCGCCAACGACAACATCTCCGGCAGCGCCACCATCCTCGAGGCCGCCCGCATCCTCAACACCCTGATCGCCGAGGGCCGCGTCCCCCGGCCGAAGCGGACCATCCGCTTCATCTGGGGTCCCGAGTTCTCGGGCATCGGCGAGTGGGTCCGGACCCACCCCGAGATCATGGACCGGACGCTCTGCAACATCAACATGGACATGGTCGGGGAGTGGCTGACGAAGAACAAGGCCTTCTTCTGCCTCATGCGGACGACCTTCGCCAACGCGCACTATATCAACGACGTCATGGAGAACTTCTACCGCTACGTCGGCGAGGGCAGCCGCGAGCGCATCCAGAACCGCTCCGGCGCGGCCGGCGTGCCCGTCCGCATCATCGCCCCGACCGGCGCCGACGAGCCTTTCCTCTATTCGATCGAGACCCACTACGGGGCTTCGGACCATGAGGTCTTCAACGATTGGGCCGTGGGCGTCCCGGGCATCATGATGATCGCCTGGCCCGACCAGTGGTACCACACCTCGGGCGACACGGCCGACAAGTCCGACCCGACCCAGCTCAAGCGGGCCGCCGTGATCGGCGCCGCGGGCGCCTATACCGTCGCCTCCGCGGACGCGGGGGCGGCCGCGGCGATCGCCGGCGAAATCTCCTCGAACGCGATCCGGCGCCTCGGCCACACGCTCGCGGCGGCCATGGAAGCCCTCAAGAGAGCCACGGTCGAATCGTTCGTCGACGATTCCCGCTATGCCCGGGGCATCCTCGAGGCCGCCGTCATGAACGAGAAGGAAACGATGTCGACGGTCCTGGAGCTGGCCCCGGGCGACGCCGCCCTGTCCGGCAACGTGGCCCGCCTTTCCAAGTCCATCGATAGCGCCGGAGCGGCCGGTATCGCCGCCCTCGAGGCTGTCAGGGCGGACGTCGCCCGGAAGCTGGGGCTGAAGGCCCTGCCGCTCGTCGCCACGGAGCTCGAGAAGAGAGCGGCCAAGATCGTGCCCAAGCCGACGGCCAAGGTCCGCGAGGCCGGCTATCGCGGCTATCAGCGTTTCATTACGGCCGTCCCGGCCACGGAGCGGCTCAAGTTCCCCGTTGCGGGCAAAGGCCTCGCCCTGGCCAACCCGTCCGAGCTCCAGATGCTCATCAACGGCCGCCGCAGCGTCCTGGACATCCAGAAGATGCTCGACGCCCAGCATGAGCGCCGCTCGTCGCTCCAGGCCATCCTCAATCACCTCGAGATCCTGAAGCTGGCCGGCCTCGTGGAGTGGTAAGCCGGATTTTGGGCCCTGGGCTATAATAGATCGCTATGATCAGGCGCAGAGTCCGGACGACCTGGACGGCATGGCCGCTCTTTGCCGTCCTCTGTGTCGCGGCGGCCCTCCTTGTCCAGCCCGCCTGCCGCCGGCGTCCGCCCGCCGTCAAGCACGTCATCTTCTTCATCGGCGACGGGATGTCCGCCGGGACGGAGATAGCGGCCAGCCGCTATCTCTACGGGAAGGACGACGGGCTGGCCTGGCATAATCTCCCCGCCAAGGCCCATGTCGCGACCTGGGACGTCAACGTTTACAACGCCAATGCCCGGCGGGCCGGCCGGCCCCCGTATTCGCGCGGGTCGTTTTCGCCCCTTTTCGGCTACGACGTCCGCGCCGTCGGGGCAAGGCCCAGAGTGGGCCCGGGGGCCGCGCCCAGTTTCCCGCGGGGCCCGGCCACGGACTCGGCCTCCGCGGCGACGGCCCTGGCCACAGGATACAAGACGGACTCGGGCAATATCGCCTGGCTGCCGGGGGACCCGCCCGACGGCGCCATCGAGACGATCGCCGAGGAGCTGCGCGCTCAAAAGGGCGCTTCGATCGGGGTCGTGAGCACGGTGCCGTTCAACCATGCCACCCCGGCCTCCTTCGTCAGCCATAACGCCAGCCGCAGCTCCTATTACACGGGGCTCAAAGGCTATAAAGGGGTGGGCCTCGCCGACGAGATCATCCTGAGGACGAAGCCGGAGGTGGTCATCGGCGGCGGGTCGCCGCTTCTCGACAACCCCGGCTTCGACCCGAAGAGGGGCTATATCTCGGAAACCCTCTATCGCACCCTCCAATCTTCGACGGATTACGTCTTCGTGGAGAGGAAGCCCGGCCAGGACGGCGGGCGGGCCCTCGCGGAGGGAGCGGCGGCCGCCGCGCGCGACGGCCGCAAGCTCTTCGGGCTCTTCGGCGGCAAGGGCGGGAATTTCGACGTCGCGCGGGTCGAGGATTCCCCCGGCGCGCCGCGCGTCACTCCGGGGGGCGAGGAGAACCCGTCGCTCGCCGAGGCGGCCGAGGCCGCCCTCGAATACCTCTCGCGCGATCCCGAAGGCTTCTTCCTTGTCGTCGAGCAGGGCGACATCGACTGGGCCAATCACGACAACGACTTCCGGACCATGATCGGTTGCGTCGCCGATCTCGATGAGGCGGTCCGGACGGCCCTGGCCTTCGTCGACCGGCCGGGTGACGCGGTCGATTGGACCAACACGGTCCTCCTCGTGACCGCCGATCACGCGACCGGCGGATTGCTCCTCGAGCCCGGCCTGAGGCTGGGCCTGGGCGACCTGCCCCGCCAGGACGCCCGGGTCGAAGAGCCGCCCCGCGAGGGGAGCGACAGGATGGGGCCAAACGGCGCGACCATCAAGAAGCCGGACTACGCGTCGCCATACGTCTATCCGGACGGCGAGGTCTCCTACAGCACGGCGGGGCACCTGAACGAGCTCGTCAACGTGGCCGTGGCCGGGGCCGCGACCGGGGACTTCCTGAGGCTCCGGGGCAGCTGGTACCCCGGCCCCATCCTCGACAACACCCAGATCAACGCCGCCCTCCGGCGGGCCCTGGGCCTGCCCTCCCGCTGACGGAGCTTACCTCAGCTCTTTGAGGCGGATGTTGCGGAATTCGACGAGCGATCCGTGGCCCAGGAAACCGATGTGGCCGGACTCGCGCCGGAGCCCCGGATGGGCGTTGCCGTCGATCGTGCCGCCGGCCGAGGCCTCGTCGAGATCGGCATCGACGACGGTCGCGCCGTTGACGACCACCCTGACCCGCCGGCCCTCGAGGGTCACCTCTTCGGTGTTCCACTCTCCGGGCGGGCGCAGGAACCCGCGGCGGGACGGGACGACGCCGTAGACCGAGCCGTGATACTGGTAGGGCCGGAGCCCCCAATAGACGGGCGAGCCGTCCTCGAGGATCTGGATCTCCATGCCGGCGTAGGCGGCGTCGCCCTCGACCGGGGCGCGGACGCCGAGGCCGTTGTTGGCCGCGGGCAAGAGCTTAAATTCGAACCGGAGCGTGAAGTCGGCGTACTCCTTCACCGTGTACAGGTTGCCGCTGCCGAGCTCGGGATGGATGACGATCTTGCCGTCCTCGGCGGCATAGCCCTTCGTATCGCCCGCCCACCCCTCGAGATCGCGGCCGTTGAAGAGGGGCGCGAATCCCTCGGCCGCCTCGGCCTCCGTCATCTGCGGCCGGGCTTCGTCGCGGAGGATCTCGCGGAGAAAGACGTTCCTGAAATAGAGCGGATTGCCGTGGGCCTGGAGCTCGATCTGGCCGGCCGGATAGATCGGCTTGTCCCGCTCCCAATAGTTCTCCAGGACGACGTTGTCGACGACGAGCTTGTCGTTGAGATAGACGCTGACGCGCTCGCCGATCATGATGATCCTGAAGGAATTCCATTCGCCGACGGGCCGGTCCGCCTTCTCCAGGGGAGCGCTCTTGCCTTTCTGATTGTTGTAGAGGCCGCCCGAACCGACCGGGTTCGGGCCGGGGTCCCAGATCTGGACCTGGGGCGAGCCCCGGAGATAGAGGCCGCTGTCGCCGCCCGGCTCGATCTTCCAGTCGACAAGGAGTTCGAAATCGCCGTGGTCGGACGCGGTGCAGAGGCTCTCTCCCATGCCGTCGAAGACGAGGACGCCGTCGACGGCCTTCCAATGGGCCCGCATCCTGTCGTCGGCCGCGGACTGGGCCGCGGCCAGCTCCTCGGGAGCCATCTTCGCCCGGGCGGGCGGGTCGGCCACGAGTCCCTTCCAGCCGCCGAGCGTGCGGCCGTCGAAGAGCGGCTCGAACCCGCCCTGGCGCAGCCTGGCCGCGATGAGCCCGCCGATCCGCGCCTTCTCGGCAGGATCCGCGGTCCGGTCCTCGACGCGCCGGAGGACGGAGTAGGCCTCATGACCGGACAGCCAGCGCTCCTGGGGCGCCTGTTCCGAAGCCAGATCGAGGAGGCCGGCCGCCGCCGGTTCGCCGAGGACGGGATCCTCCAGATGCCTGGAGAGCAGGCGGAGCGATTCGGGCTCGCGGACGGCCGCGACGCCGGCGATGACGAGCTTCTTGTCGGCATCGTCGAAGGGCTGAGCCAGCAGGTCCTCGAGGAGCGCCAGCTTGCGCGGGCCCGGCATGTTCGCCCGGCCCACGAGCCGGACATAGCCCTCGATCGCCAGGAGACGATAGCGCTTGCTCCCTGTCGTCGCGGCGATGCGGCGGAGCTCTTCGGCGGCTTGAAAATCGGGCCACTGGGAAAGGGCGTAGACGGCGGCCGTCTGGACCTGGGAGTCCGTGTTCGATGTCTCCGCGGACGCGGCGCGCAAGGCCCCTGTCCCTCCGACCTTGGGTAGGACGCGGAGGATCACGGCCTTGCGGGCGGCCGGGGCGTTTTCGAGGAGAGCGACCAGGGCTTCGCCCCGGCGCCCGGGATCGGGGTCTCGGCGCGCCGCCGCCGCGACGGCGTCCTGAAGCCGGAGGACGTCGTCGCTGTCTGACGCCCGCTCGAGCATCGCCACGAGGCGGGGGAGGTCCCCTTCGCCGGCCAGCTCGGCCAGGGCGCCCAGGGCCGCGGCCCGGGTCTCAGGATCGGCGTCGGCGGCCAGGGTGAAGACGCGCTCGATCTCGCCGCGAGCTCCCTTCTCGCCGAGGAGATCGATGAGGACGGCCTTGCCCGGGTGGGGGGTCGAGTCGATGAGCCGGACGGCCTCGGGGACGATCCTCCGGCCGTCGAAGCCGAGCAGGGCCGGCCTCAAGGCCGCGACTTCCGTCTCGCCGGCCGCGCCGACGAGGGCGAGGAGATCGGGCATCACGGTCTCGCCCCCGAGCCGGGCCGCGGCGGGGATGGCGGCCAGGCGGACTTTCCCGTCCGGGCTCCGGAGGCTCTCGCGGACGAACGGCAGCGCCGTCGCGTCGCCGCGGCGGCCGAGCATGGCGACGATCGCGGCCCGGAGCTCCGGGCCCGAGTCTGCGGCTTTCGCGGCCCATCGGGTCGTCTCGGCGGTCCCGCCGAGCGGGGTCGCGAGCTCGAGTACGGCGCCGCGCAGGTCCGGGACGGGGCTCTCCGCGGCCCTGAGGAGGTCGGGCAGGGCCTTGTCCTCGAGGATCGCGACGACAAGCGCCAGCGCTTCCGCAGCCACGTGCCCCTCCGCGGGGCCGCCGTAGGAGCCGAGGATCGATCTCGCCGCGGCCAGGGCCGCGGATGTCTTGCCGGCTTCCGCGAGCCTGCGGGCGAAGAGCAGGTAAAGAGCCGGCGCCTCCTTTCTTTCCTCGTACGAGGCGGCGACCCCGACATTCGCGAGCGCGCGGTCGGCGGCCGGGTCGCCGATATTGGCCAGGGCGGCGCGGGCGGCGCGCCGGAGCGGACCGTCCCCGCCCTGGGCCAAGCTGAGGAGCTTCTTCACGGCCTCGGGGCTCCGCATCCCGCCGAGCGCGTTCACGATCGGGAGGCGGGCTGCCGGCGGGGCCGTATCGAGCGCCTTCAAGAGAAGCCTGGCCGCCTCGCGGCCTCCGATCGTCCGGAGCGCCGCGGCGGCCGGACCGGCCAGGGACTCGTCCCCGAGATGCGCGGCGAGGGGTGCCGCGGCCTCAGCCTTTCCGGCGAGCTGGACCTGGGTGATGAGAAAGGCCGCGACTTCCCTGTCCGGTTTCGCGGCCAGGGCGCCGAGCGCCGCCTTGGTGAAGAGGAGCCGCTCGGTCTCCCCGCCCGACCTGGTCACATAGACGGCCAGGCCGTTCACGGCGAAGCGGGCCTTGGCGTCGTTCCCCGCGCCGGCCGGCAGCACCCGGGCGAAGATCTCGGCCAGGGCCCCCGGGCCGAGGCCGATGAGCTCGGCGCAGAGGGCGTCGCGGGCCGCGGCGCTATCGGCAGGGAAGCGGTCGATGATCGCGGCCACCCGGGTTTTAAGGTCGGGCCCGGCCGCAGGCAGGGTTTTTTGTTGGGCCCCGAGGAGCGGGACGGCGAAGACCGCGAGGACCAGCGCGAAGGTCAGGGCTCTTTTCATCGGTTCTCTCCTCACGGGCGTCTTATAGATGCCACGGAGCCCGCATGGGCTGGCTGGCGAGCCGGTTGGCGGCCTCGTCGCTGGGGAAGACCTCTCGCTCCGGGTCGAAGCGGAGGGGGCGGCCGAGCTGAACGGCGATCTTGGCCAGGTTGACGATGGTGCAGGAGCGGTGGCCGTTCGCCTCGTTCAGGGCGAAGCGGGTCCTCGTCCGGACAGCCTCGGCGAAGTCGGTGACCTGCGGCGCGGGATCGGGGAGGGAGGCCAGCTTGTCCCTGAGGTCCGGGATGTCGGACTCGAAGCCGCGGAAGAGCCTGCCCTTCGGGCCTTCGAGGAAGGGCGCCGACTTGTCCCGGTTCTCGCCGTCGAGGACGATGACGCAGCCGTCCGCGTACTTCATCTCGATCCGCCGCCAGGCCCCGCAGGCGTCCGGGTGCTGCTGCGGACAGTCGGCCGCGATCTCCACCGGGCTCGTGCCGTCCTTGTCGAGGATGTACTGGACCGGGTCGAGATAGTGCATGCCCATGTCCCCGAGCCCGCCCCCGTCGTAGTCCCAGTAACCGCGGAAGGTGCCGTGGACGCGGTGGGGATGATAGGGCTTCCAGGGCGCCGGCCCAAGCCAGAAGTCGTAGTCGAGCTCCGGCGGCACGGGCTCGGGCCTGGCGTAGGTCAGGCCGCTCCAGTAGAACTTCCAGTCGAAGCCCGTGGTCGCGCTGACGGTCGCCTTGATCGGCCAGCCCAAAAGCCCGTTCTGGACGACCTTCTTGATCGGCCGGACGTCCGTCCCGAAGCCGTAGAACCGGTCTTGGAACCGGAACCAGGTGTTGACCCGGAAGATCCGTCCCGTGCGCCGGACGGCGTCGACCACGGCGCGGCCTTCGGCGATCGTCCGGGTCAGGGGCTTCTCGCACCAGACGTCCTTGCCGGCTTCGGCCGCGGCGATCGAGATCAGGGCGTGCCAGTGGGGCGGCGTGGCGATGTGGACGATGTCGATGTCGGGCCGGGCCAGGACCTCGCGGAAGTCGGTGTAGCCGTCGACCCCCGGACCGGCGATCTCCAGGGCCGACGCGAGATGGCCCCTGTCGACGTCGCAGACGGCCCGCAGGACGGAGCCGGGATAGCCGAGGTGGCCCCGGCCCATGCCGCCGACGCCGATGACCGCCTTGGCAAGGGTGTCGCTCGGGGCGGTGAAGCCTTGGCCTCCGAGGACGCGGCGGGGCACGATGACGAACGAGGCGGCGGCCGCGGCGCCCGCGCGGATGAAGCGGCGGCGGGAGACCGGTCGGGATTTCGGCATGGGACGATCCTTCCTGGTGGACATTTCGGACATTATATTACACCTGGATTATTCACAAAAACGCCCTGTTTCTTCTTCATCTCTTTTCCTTAGGGCGTTTTTGCCCTCCGGGCGAACCGATCCGGCCCCATCTGCTTCGTTCTCGGGGTTCGCAGTACCAAAGAGTACAGCTTCACCCCTCGGGCCTCGC
>Ga0105093_10000357_pt1 | contig 17535 bp, 12 predicted proteins | sample PPLLak3March2015_2_FD_79111 | JGI IMG/M metagenome (GOLD analysis project Ga0105093, IMG submission 79111) | Freshwater sediment microbial communities from Prairie Pothole Lake near Jamestown, North Dakota, USA - PPLs Lake P8 Core (3) Depth... | ecosystem: Environmental > Aquatic > Freshwater >... | reverse complement strand
CGCTGCTCGACCTGCATATAGGGCCAGGTCTGGCCGTTGACGACCATGGCGTTGCCGAAGAACTCCGGATTCCAGATCGGTGAGATGTCGGAGAAGGGCATATAGGGTCCGGAAATGCCGTCGAAAAATCCCCTCGTATCGGGGTAGAACAGCGAACCGTCGGTCTTGAACGAGCGGTCCTGGATGGCGATCGGAACCTCGGTGATGATCCGCGAGGGATCGACCCCGACGCCGAGCGTTTCGCTCGGGGGGTTGTACCCGAGCGCCAGGTCCTGGGTCCCGCCGCGAACGAGGTAGAAGCCCGCCGGGCCGGCATAGACGTTGAGCCGGGTCATCCCCAGCGTGTGATCGTGATACCAGAGCGTCGCGGCCCGTTGGTCGTTCGGATATTGGAAGACCGCGTATCCGTCGCCCCAGCGCTGAAAGAACTTGAGCTGCGCTTTGACCTTGAAGAATTGGTGCCAGGTACCAACTGTCGCATAGCCCGCGGGGATGTTGTTGGCCGCCGGGAGATACCAGGCCTCGGTGTAGCCGTCGCTCTCATCGCCGACGCCCACTGCGCCGTGAAGATGGGTGATCATGGGGACCGGGCCCGTGTAGGATCCCGGCGTATCGGTGAATTCGGGACGCATGTCCCGCCCCATCATGCCGCCCGGTGGGTTGGCCCAATGAAGCGTCGGGTCGACCGGCAAAAGATGCGGGCGGTAGGCGCCCGAGCCGGTCTTGAGCTCGTTGACCCATTTGATCCGGACCGGTTTCTTGCTTCGGGCCTCGATGGTGAAGGCCGGGTAAAAGTAGTGCCCGCCCGCGGTCGCGTGGAGCCCCTCGTTGTCGGCCGCTGATTCCCAGGCCGGGCCGTAGCTCCAGACGGTCGTCGGCAGAGCGAACCCGAGCGGCAGGATCTGCTGCTTGAATTGACGGACCGCGATCTCATAATAATCCAGGAAGAACAACTTGGCCCTCGCCGGCATCGCCGGCGGAATGACCAAACCCGCCTGGTACTTCGGGATATGCACGGAGTCCAGCAACCCCTGAGCGGCGAGCTCCGCGCCGAGCCCCAGAGCCAGGACCGCCACCAGAACGATCCCCACCCTCCTCTTGAACATGTGTTTCCTCCTCCTTTGAATTGGCTCAGATGAGCCATCTCTGGCGGCCCAGGAAACAACAGCTCAGGGTCCTCTCCCCTTGAGCCTGATCGCCCCCGGGTCGATCAGGTACGATCTCTCCTTTGACTACCCGGGGAATGCAAGATTCATGCCTGGGATCCTATCCTGTCTTGACAGGGAAGGACCCGGGGACTATAGTCCTTCTCCGGCCGGGGGCGGGGTGGCCGTACCGAGGGACAGGACTGAGGAGCACCCGTGTTCAGAACATCCGACCTGAAGAAAGGGGACGTCGTCAAGATCGACGGCGATCCCCACATCGTCGAGACGATCAAGGTCCAGAAGCCTTCCGCGCGCGGCGCCGTGACCATCTACAAGATCCGGTTCCGCAACCTGCAGTCGAAGCGCAAAACCGACCAGTCGCTTCACGGCGACGACATGTTCGATGAGGCTGACTTCGAGCGCCGGCCGGTCCAATTCCTCTACGGCGACGCTTCGAGCATCACCTTCATGGATCTCCAGGACTACAGCCAATTCACGCTGACGAAAGAGGAGATCGAGGAGGAATGGCCCTATCTCGCCGAGGGACTCGAAGGGCTCATCGCGATCTCGTCCGAAGGCCGTGTTCTGGGACTCCAGATCCCGACTTTCATCAACCTCGAGATCGTCGAGACCATCCCGTCCGTCAAGGGCGGGTCGGTGACGGCCCGGACGAAACCGGCCACCCTTTCGACGGGCCTCATCGTCCAGGTCCCGGAATACATGGCCGTCGGCGAGATCATCCGCGTCGATACGAGGACGGGCGAATACGCCTCGAAGGCTTGAAACCAAGCCGGCTCGTTAGACCATGAAAAACAAAGGCTATACCTATCCCGACCGCATCTCCCCGGCCGACGAGGGCCTCTCGGTCGCGGCGTTCTATGCCAGCCGCTATCCCCATTCCACGGAAGCCGAATGGCGGCGCCGGATCGAGGCCGGCCAGGTCCTGCTCAACGGTCTTCCCGCCTCGCCCGACGACACCCTGGCCCGGGGCGACGCCCTCCTCTACCATCGTCTCCCCTGGGACGAGCCCGACGCGCCGATCGATTTCTCGACCCTGTTCGAGGACGGCGATGTCCTCGTCCTGGCAAAGCCCTCAGGGCTGTCCGTCCTCCCCGGGGGCTTTTTCCTGGAGAACACCCTGCTCCATCGGGTCCGCGAGCGCTACGGCCCGTCCTGCTCGCCGCTCCACCGGCTCGGCCGGGGCACTTCGGGGGCCATCGTCTTCACCCGAAATCACGCTTCGGCGCGGTCGCTGGCCAAAGCCATGCTCGAACGGCGCATCCTCAAGGTCTACCTGGCGCTCGCGACAGGCACGATCATGCCGGACGCCTTCACGGTCGACGCGCCCATCGGCCCGGTGCCGCACACGCTTCCGGCGACAGTCAACGCCTACCGCCCGGACGGCCGTCCTTCGACCAGCCACGTTCGCCTCCTGCGCCGGTTCCCCGACCGGGACGTCTCGCTCCTCGAGGTGACCATTCCGACCGGACGTCCCCACCAGATCCGCGTCCACCTCGCTTACGCGGGATTTCCGCTCGCCGGCGACCCTCTCTATCTCCCCGGCGGTCTCCCCCGCGCCGACGGCGTCGACGACGAGTGGGCGACGACCCCCGGCGCGACCGGCTATCTCCTGCATTCCTGGAAGGTCCGCTTTCCTCATCCGTCCCGAAGCGAGGAGATCGACGTCGTCTGCCCGCCTCCCGCCGCCCTCGAGCCGGGGCTGTAAAGCCGCCCGGCTTCCGGCTCGTGAAAGTGTCGTTTGACAGGCCCGACGATCTATCTTATGAATGGGCGGGGAGGCCAGCATGTTCAATATGAAGCGCAGGCTCATGATCGCCGATCGTCGGGGCCGTCTGATCACGTTCTTCACCGTTTCCGTGGCCTGCTTGGCCTTCCTCTCCGCCTGCCGCGAGTCCTCGGCCCCGGGGCCCGGCAAGCCCGAGGCGCCCGGCATTCCCGTCTCGGGGGCGGCCGTGACCGAGCCCGGTCTCGCCGAGCTGGCCGAATTCATGGCCATTCCGAATGTCGCTTCGGACACGCCGAATATCCGCCGCAACGCCGAGCGCCTCGCGGAGATGATGCGCCGGCGGGGCATCGAGGTCAGCCTGGTCGAAGAGAGCGGAGCCCCTCCGGTCGTCTACGGCGAGCTCCTGACGCCCGGCGCGCGGCGGACCCTCCTCGTTTATGCCCACTACGACGGCCAGCCGGTCGAGCCCGAACGATGGGCGAGCGACCCCTGGACGCCCACGCTGCGCGCGGGGACCCTCGAGAACGCCGCGGCGACCGTCCCCCTGAGCGAGCTTCCCTCGGGACCGGAGGGCGATGAGTGGTATCTCTATGGCCGGGGCGCCAGCGACGACAAGGGGACGATCGTGGCCTTCCTCGCCGCCCTCGACCGGCTGAAAGCCGGCGGCATGCCGCTCTCGATCAACGTCAAGATGCTCTTCGAGGGCGAGGAGGAGGCCGGATCGCCCCATCTCGAGGCGATCCTGCGGGCCAACACCGAGCTCTTCCGGGCCGACGGCATGATCCTCTGCGACGGCCCGGTCCACCAGACGCGCCGGCCGCAGGTCGTCTTCGGAGCCCGCGGCGTTATCGGCCTCGAGATGACCGTCTACGGCCCGAACCATGCCCTCCACAGCGGCCATTACGGGAACTGGGCTCCGAATCCCGCGGCCCAGCTGGCCGGGATCCTGGCGTCGATGCGGAATGGCGAAGGGATGATCCTTGTTCCCGGCTATTACGACGATGTCCGTCCGCTCGACGAGTCCGACCGGGCGGCGCTCGCCGGCATCCCCAGGGTCGAAGCCGATCTCCTCCGCGAATACGACCTGGCCTGGAGTGAGGGCGGCGGCGCCCGGCTGGAAGAGCTCGTCATGCGGCCGGCGCTCAACGTCCGCGGCCTCGCGAGCGGCGCCGTCGGCGAGAAGGCGGCCAACGCCGTTCCGTCCGAGGCCCGGGCCTCGATCGATTTTCGCCTCGTCGCCGATCAGAAGCCGGAGAGGGTCCGCGAGCTCGTCGAAACCCACCTCCGGCGTCTCGGCTGGACGGTCGTCCACGAAGCACCCGGCGCGGAGACGAAGCGTTCGACGCCCCGCCTGGTGCTCCTCGAATGGGAGGGCGGTTATCCCGCCTACCGGTCGCCCCTCGACGCCCCGTTCTCTCTCGCGCTCATCCAAACGCTCCGTCCGGCCACGGGCGGCAGCCTCATCGTCATGCCGGCCCTCGGCGGGAGCATCCCCATGGAGCTCTTCGACCGCGTCCTCGGCGTCCCGATCGCGCTCTTCCCGATCGCCAACCACGACAACAACCAGCACGGGCCGAACGAGAACCTGCGGATCCGGAACCTGCGCGACGGGATCGCGATGCACGCGGCCCTGCTCTCCGGCCTCGGCTCCGCGTGGGAATGAGGCCCGCGCGTCCCTTACTTGATCTTCTTGGCTTCGCGGTCGGCGCCGTTCTGGTGGAGGACGAGGTGCGTCACGGCGCCCGCGGCGTTCTTGACGAAGGTGATCTGGATGTCCGACGCCGCGTGGAAGAACTCCGCGGCGCTCTCGGCCTGGAAAGCGAGCATGGGCTGCCCCGTCGCCCTCACGAAGAGCCGTCCGGCCGTGCGCGTGACAGTGAGCGTGAATCCCGGTCCGAGCTCATATTCCCCGACGTAGCTCTGGAGGACGCTTTCGTCCACCTCCACGGCCTTGCGCTCGACCGGCGGCTTGAGCAGAAGCGCGGGCCACTGCGGTTCGAGAGCGTGGAGGCCGAGGTCGTCGACGCCGAAGGACGTATTGCACAGCACGACGACGCCCGTCTTCTTCGCCGGGGCGAAGCCGGCGAAGGTCCGGAAGCCGCCCGTGCCGCCGTTGTGCCAGACGATCTCCGTCCCGTACTTGGTCCAGACGTGCCAGCCCAGGCCGATGTCGAGGCCGTCCGTGCCGGTCGGGCGTCTCTTCTCGAGCATCAGGTCGAAGGCCTGGCGGAGCGGCGTCTCGCGGAGGCCCATGGCCGCGGTCAGGAACTTGATCATGTCGTTCGCGGTCGACCGGAGCGCTCCCGCGCCGGCCAGGGCGTCGAAGGCCCAGGGTTTGACCGGACGGAGCGCCGGGCCTGACCCGGTGGCGAAGCGGGCCTTCATCGAGTCCGTCAGGGTGATGGCCGTATCGCTCATCCCCAGGGGCTCGAGGACGCGGCGGCGGACGAGCTCCTCATAGCCGAGGCCGGCCTTCGAGGCCAGGGCGAGGCCGAGCAGCCCGACGCCGAGGTTCGAGTAGTCGTATTTCTCGCCGATCGCGCGGCTCAGGGCGTACCCTGAGAGGAATTCATAGAGCTTGGCCGGCCCGTAGTCGGCATAGGGATCTCCGCCGTCGGCCGGCTTGAGATTGCCCGGCAGCCGCGGCAGGCCCGAGACCTGGTTCGAGAGGTCGAGGAGCGTGATCTCGCGGCCGTCGCGGCCGGGAACATTGACCGTCGGCGGCAGGAGCTTCGCGACCGGATCCTCGAGCTTCACTTCGCCGCGCACGACCATATCCGCCAGGACAAGCGACGTAAAGACCTTGGTGATCGAGCCGATCTCGAACACCGTGTTGGCGTCCGGGACGATCGTCCCGCCCGGAGCCGTGGCCCCCGCCGCCGTGACGCATTGCCCGTCCGCGTCGACCAGAGCGGCGACGATCCCGACGGCCTTGCGGACCTCGTCCGTCCGGTTGACGAGGAGCGGCCTCATCTCGCTCAGGTTCTGGGCTGCCAGGAGGGCCGCCGCGGCGACGGCGAACCCGACGATCCCGGCCGGGGCTTTTTTCATGGGCACATTGCTTTCATGGAAATTTGGGGCCGGCGCCCCGCTCGGGCCGGAATATAGCATAGGTCTCCCGCTGGCTCAAAAAGGACCGGGCGGCATCGGCCCAGGTGTACGAGATGCGCGGACGGCTCTCCGCGGCGCCCGCGGCGAGCCCCCGCAAGCGTCGGGGCTCCCGGACGAGGCCGAGCATGCCCCGGGCCAGTTCCGCCGCGGTCGCGAAGAGGAGCCCCGTCCGGCCGTCCTCGATGAACGGCTCCGAATAGGGCGCCCGCACGGCCAGGATGGGCAAGCCGAAGGCGCGCGCCTCGTGAAAGGCCATGCCGAACGATTCGCTCGGCGAAGGACTGACCAGGGCGGAGCTTCCCTCGTATTCACCGCCGAGATCTTCGTATGGAACGAACCCGAGGAGGACGGCGCGCTCGCGGAGCAGGGGATGGGCGCCTATCGCTTCCAGGCAGGCGGCGGCCGTTCCCGGCTCGATGTCCGTCCGCCCGGCGATGCGCAGCCTGAAGTCGTCTTCGGCCCGGACCTCGCGCCCGAGGGCGTCGAGGAAGGCCGGAACCCCTTTGCCCCGGATGAGGCTCGAAACGATGAGCCCCGTGAAGGAGGGGGGCGCGGCGGGCGCGCCGGGCGGCCCCTTCGGCAAGACGCACGGGGCAGGCGGCACGAGGAGCATGGGGCGGTCGCCGAACCCCCTGGCCGTAAGCACCTCCCGCGTCCGCGGTCCGGTCACGAGGAAACCGCGGGCCCTGCTTAAAACAAGATCCTCGGCCCGCCTCAGCCCGGCGGCCGCCTCCGGCGTCTTTCCCGGGTCCTCGCTGGGCAGGCTGTGGATGATAAAGAAAAGCCTCGCCTTCGGACCGAACGGATCCGCTCCGGCCAGCCGGGGGATATAGAGGCTGTCCACCCAGAACTCGGTCCCGGGCGGGTATGCCCCGATCGAGAGCCGGTCCAGAGTCGTCGTCTCGAGCCCGAATCCCGCCTCCCTCAAGGCCCGGGCCAGGAACCTGTTGTAGAGGTCGCCTCCGGAAGGAGGCCGCCCGGGCGGGACGACAAGGACGGCGAGCGCCTCCGGTCCAGCCATTTCCGCGTCAGGCCCGCTTGAGGCCCGGCCTCGGCTTGGCCGCCACGTCGCCCTCATAGGCGGCCCAAGCCTCGGGCGACTCGCGGGCCGTGATCTTCAAGCCGCCCTTGAACCGGGAGGCGATCCTGGCCGCGACGCCGTCGTGGATGCGCCGGGCCAGGAATTCCATGGTCGTCGGCACCGAAGCCAGGGCCGGGTTCTCTTCCAGGTTCTGGTAATGGAACTCGGCCAGGACGTCCTTCAGGATCTTGGAGGCCCGGACGACATCGATGACCGTGTTGTTCGTGTCGAGCTCCGCCGTCTGGAACTCGGCGTCCACGATCAAGGTGATCCCGTGCAGGTTGCGGGCCGGGCCGAAGACATCCCGCTTCAGGGCGTGGGCGATGAAGGCGTGACGTCGGACGGTGAGGCTGTACATGGTCCCTCCTCAATAGACGATGAGAGGGCTCAGGCCCTCGGGTGAACGGCCGATGAGCGCGGCATAGGTCTCCGGCAGCCGGGCGAACGGAACGGGCGGTCCGAGGTGGAGATCGAATTCCGGCCGCTCGAGCAGACGGAAGACGAGCCCGGTGCGGCGGGCGGCGTCCCAGCGCGGCCGCAGGGCGCCCGGGATGCGGGAGACCTGGGAGCCGATGATGCGCTCGCGCCGGCTGTGGAAGCTCCCTCCGAGATCGAGGCGCGCCGGCTGGGCGCCGAACCAGCTCACGGCGATGACCCGGCCCTCGACGCCGACGCTGTCGATGGCCGCCTGGAGCCCGGCCGCGGTGCCGCTCGTATCGAAGGCGACGTCGTAGGGCTCCGGGCCCGGCACATTCGCGACCGCGAAACCCATGGTGTCCGCGAGCCGGCGCCGGTCGGCCCTCTTCTCGACGACCTCGAGCTCGACCGCGGGCCCCAGCCCGAGGACCCGGGCGACGAGGGACCCGACGACGCCGAAGCCGACGACCAGGACGCGCTCGCCGACCGATACGCCGGCGTCCCACGCGGCGGTGACGGCCGTCTCCATGTTGCTGGCCAGTGTCGCCCGGGCCGGCGGCAGCCCCTCGGGAAGCGGGCGGACGTCCTCGCATCGGACGACGCAGAGGTCCTGGTGCGGGTGGAGCACGTGGACCTTCCGGCCCCTGAGGCGGTCCGGTCCCTCCATGACCTCGCCCACGAGCGAGTAGCCGTACTTGACCGGGAACGGGAAGCGGCCGCCCATGTAGGGGCAGCGCATCTCCTGCTCGAGAGCGTTGGGCACCCGGCCCGTGGCGACGAGACGTTCCGTGCCCGGGCTGACCGCGGAGAACATGGCTCGCACGACGCACTGTCCCGGTCCCGGATCGGGCAGGACCTCCGGCCGCAGGACGCCCCGGCCCTTCCCGGTCAACCAGAACGCCCGCGCCCGGATCATGGCCGCCCCTCGGGCTCGCCGGGCCGGGCCATCGTCCCGACGACCATCATCCCGTCGTCGACGGGCGTGAACGCATGATAGGCCAGCCGGAGCGAGGAGGCCACGTCGGGGATGGGCGGGAGACGGAACGAGCTCAATCCCGAACCCAGTATCAGGGGCGAGATGTGGACCTGCAGGACGTCGACGTTGCCTTCGCCGAGGAAGCGCGACGTCGTCTGGGCGCCGCCCTCGATGTAGACCGAGCGGATGCCGCGCCGCAGCAACTCACGGAGGATCTCGCAGGTCGGGAGGGACCCGTTCGCGCGGCGGATCGGGATCACGCTGACACCGGCCGGCGCGGGGCCGCCGTTGCCGCCGACGATATAGACCCGGCCGCCCTTGACGGCGGCCAGGTTGCCGAGGCCGTCAGAGGATGAAGCCAGGACGATCCGGGCCGGCTGGGCGCCATCGACGTAACGGACCGTCAGCCGGGGCCGGTCGCGGCGCAGGGTCCGCGAGCCGATGATGACCCCGTCGGACAGGGCCCGCATCCGGTGCGCGTGGACGAGGTTCGAGGGGCTCCCCAGGCGCCTCGAGTCGCCCGCGACGGTCGCGATCCGGCCGTCGAGGGACTGGGCGAAATGGCTGACGGCGAAGGCCCGCCCGAGCCGGCGGGCGTGCATCGAGGCGAACGCGTAGGGCAGGTAGGTCTTGAGCAGCTGGAGGGCGGGCGCGGGCAGACCGCCGCTGCGGACCGTCCTGACCCGGATGAGGTCGACGATCGAGAAGACGGCGCTGGCCTGAGAGGATGGCGGCGCGGGGAGCGAGGGATCGAGAAGGACGGCCGCGACGAGGCCCGGCCGCGACGAGGCCCGGAACGGCCGGTCGAGGGAGACGGTCCGGCCGCCGCCCTCCGCGTCCAGGCGGAAAAAGCATTGAAGGACCGGCCCTTGACGGAGATCGACGGCCTCGCGGACGCGGAGAAGAGAGTCCCAACACCGCTCGACGAACGCAACGGACATCCCGCACACCCCCTCGGGATAAAGTCCAGGTTAGTTTGGCGTTTCCAAGATAGTGGAAGGCCCGGGGCCTGTCAAACAAGCGGGCGGCGGCCCGGTCCGGGCCGCTCCGGCTCAGCCTTTCCAGTCCTTCATGACCTCGGCGAAGCAGGAGAGGCCGCTCGGGATGCAGGCGCCGTAGCCGTGCCCGGGGAAGGTCCAGGCGCCGGAGAGATAGAGATTCTTGATGGGCGTCCTCTGGGGGAAGCGCCGCTGCCCCGAGTTGTCGACGGTCTGGTCCCAGCCGTAGATCGCGCCCCGGGGATTCGAGGTGAAGCGGAGGTTCGTCAGCGGCGTCGCGGCGTCCACGACCTCGATGGCCTTGCGCAGCCCGGGCATGAGCGTCCTCTCGACCTTGTCGATCAGGATGTCGGCCAGGCGCATCTTCTCCTTGGCGTAGGCGTCCTTGTTGCCGTAGAAATAATCGGTCTCGTACTTCTTCCAGTAATCGTAACCCTGCATGGCGATGATGTTGAGGGTGTTCTTGCCCTTGGGGGAGCAGCCCGGGCAGACGTTGTCGTAGATGGTCAGCCCGAATCCGGGATCCTCCGGCAGTCCGCCGGCCATGGCCGTCCGGTACTCCTCCTCGACGTCGTAGCCGGCCGCGTAGAAGATCTCGCTGTCCGTGATCCCGAGCTTGCGGACCAGGTCGGTCTTCAGGCCGATCCAGACGAGGAGCGTCGAGAAGCTGACGGACAGCTTCTCCATCCGCGCCAGCGTGTCCTTGAGGAACTCCTTCTCGTCCATCATCCGGGTGAAGGTGTCGACGGCGTTGGCGTTGGAGATGACGGCCCGGCCGAGGAATTCCGTGCCGTCGGCGGTCCGGACCCCGATGGCCGCGTGATCGCGGGTCAGGATCCTGTCGACACGCGTGTTGAGCCTGACCTCGCCGCCGTTCTTCCGGATGAGGCCGGCGAGGGCGTCGCTCATCTTCTGGGACGTGCCGGCGGGATAGTAGCCCCCGCCCTCGAGATAGCCCATGAGCGGCATGGCGTAATAGAAGGGCGAGAGCCTGGACGGCGGCAGGCCGAAGTAACCCCAGAGGCCCGAGATGACGGCCCGGAGCTTGGGATTCTTGACCCTTTCCTCCAGCATGGCCCCCCAGGTCCTATTGAAGTTCTTGAACAGGTTCGGGAACTTGGCCGGAAAGCTGGCCATATCGGGCTCGCCGGCCCCGCTCGAGAGACGGCCCACATCGTCGGCCAGGCCCTTCATATCGGCGAAGATGCCGTCGATGGCCGCCCCGTCGTCAGGGAAGTGCTTCTTGAGAAGCGCGATGTAGCCGGGGACGTCCCTGTGCGGCACCCGGATGTCGTAGTCGGGGTAGATGGCCCTATAGAGAGGCTTGTGCGGAGCGAACACGACGTCCCGGATCTCGGGGAAGCCGTAGATCAGGTCGGGGACGCCCTCGCGGATGCCGACCGTGGTCGAGTGGAGCGAGACGTCGAAGGTGAATCCGCCCGGACGCGTGAAGGCCGACGCATAGCCGCCGGGAACGCTGTGCTGTTCGAGGACGACGACCTTGTAGCCCTGGCGGGCGAACGCCGCGGCGGCGCTCAGGCCGCCGAGCCCCGCGCCGATGACGACCACGTCGGTGCCTCCCGGCGGCTGGGCCTGCCCCTGCCGGTCGCCGCGAGGGAAGGCGCTCCAGTCCCAGGCGACGAGGGGCGTCCCGGCCAGGAGCGACTTGAGGAAATCCCGTCTTTCCCAGGCGTTCGGCGACATGGCGAGCCTCCCTTTTCGATCGATGATCGGCCGTTCTCGAGTGTACGCCCCTTCAGGGCCGGTTGACAAGTCCCTGGCGTGGCCCTACGATTGGGAGGGATAATTCGCGATAGCCGGATGAAGAAGTATGCGCGTTTCGCGGCTTTGGCGCTGGCTATCGCTCTGGCCGGTTTCGGCGTCATCGCCGCGACGACCGCGTCCGCGGCCCGGCCGCCCCTTCGCTTCGCCTGGCTGAGCGACACGCACGTCGGCTCGGACCGGGGGGCCGACGACCTCCGGGTCGCGGTCGGGGACATCAACTCCCAGTCGGGGCTGTCGTTCGTCCTCGTGACCGGGGATGTCACCGAGATGGGAAGCTACGAGAATCTCCGCCTGGCCAAGGAGATCCTCGATGGGCTCCGCATCCCTTATCACATCATCCCCGGCAATCACGATACGAAATGGTCGGGATCGGGCGGCTCGGACTTCGCCCGGCTCTGGGGGGCCGACCGGTTCGCCTTCGAGAGCGGCGGCTTCCGTTTCATCGGCCTGTCCCAAGGGCCCGTCCTGCGGATGGGAGACGGGAATTGGGCGCCCCAGGACGTCCGCTGGCTCGAAGGCCTGTTCGCCGAGCCGGGGGCGGCCGGGAAGCCGACGATCTTCGTCAGCCACTACCCGCTCGACCCGGGCATCTCCAACTGGTACGTGGTCCTCGACAAGCTCAAGACCGTCCCCACGGCCGCCGTGCTGGTCGGCCACGGCCACAAGAACCAGCCCCTGGATTTCGAAGGCCTTCGGGGGGTCATGACCCGGGCGACCGTCGGCACGAAAGATGTCGCCCCCGGCTATACGCTGGTCGAGATCGGCCCCAAGGCCATGACCTTTTTCGAAAGGACAGGCCGGGCGAACCTCGGCCCCTGGCACCGGATCGAGATCGGAAAGGGCGGCGCGGGCGCGAACCCGGGCCTCCCGGCCCGCCCCGACTTCGGTGTCAACGCCCAATACCCGCAAGTCCGCGAGCGCTGGCGCTTCAAGTCGGGCTGGACGATCGCCTCTTCGGCCGCCGTTTCCGGCGATACGGTCGTTTTTGCCGACGCCTCGGGCGCGGTCCGGGCCTTGCGTATCTCTGACGGCTCCATCGCCTGGGAGTTCCAGACGTCCGACCCGGTCTACTCGACGCCCGACGTCGCCGCCGGCCGGGTCGTCTTCGGCGGCACGGACGGAACGATCTATGCCCTGGACGCGCGGCTCGGGACGCCCGTCTGGAAGTTCGCGACCGGCGGCCCGGTCGTCGCCTGCCCGCGCATCGCCGAAGGCATCGTCTATATCGGATCGACCGATCATATCTTTCGGGCGATCGACCTGGCCAGCGGCGAGTCCGTTTGGCGGGCGGAGGGGATCGAGGGTTTCGTCGAGACGAAACCCCTCGTCGCGGCCGGCCGCGTCGTTTTCGGCGCCTGGGACGGACACCTTCATGCCCTCGACGCCGAGACCGGCTGGCCCCTCTGGTCCTGGATGGGCGAGCGCGAGAGCGTCTACTACTCGCCCGCCGCCTGCTGGCCCGTCGCGGCGAACGGCCGCGTCTTCGTCGTCGCCCCCGATCCCTGGATGGTGGCGCTCGACCTCGAGAGCGGGCGCGAGCTCTGGGGCACCGACAACTGGGCCGTGCGCGAATCGATCGGGATCTCCGCCGATGGAGGGCGGGTCTTCGTCCGGACGACCGAGGGACTCATCGCGGCCATCTCCGCGACGGCCGACGACGCCGAAGCCCTGTGGGAGACGGACACCGGCCTCGGCTACGACATCAACTCGGCCATGCTGGTCGAGAAGGACGGCGTCGTCTTCTACGGGACGAAGAACGGGATCGTCCTGGCCCTCGACGCCGCGACCGGGGCGATCAAGTGGAAGCACCGGGTCGGCGTCTCCCTCCTCAATACCGTGACCCCCCTCAGCGGCAGGGAAGTGGTCGTCACCGACTTCGACGGCCACGTCACCCTGGTCTCCGCCGACAAGTAGATTTGGTCGCCGTTTCCCGGGAATCCTCTCGTGGCGGCGAGGGATGTTGCCTCGATGATCCCCGTCCGTGGAGAGGGGACCCGCGCAGCGGGGGGAACCGGACGACTGGTTCCCGGGGGTCCGGGGAGCAAGAGGCATATCCCGAGCTTAGCCAAAGAGAGGAGCGGTGAGACAGCCGGGGCGACTAAATCTGATATAATCGGTTCACGGCGATATGAAGTCAGCGCTCAGGAAAACTCTCAAGATCTCGGGGTTCGTCCTCGGCGCGATCGCGCTTCTCGTCGTCGCCGCGGTCTTGCTGGTCGTCTTCGACAAGCCGCTCGTCCGGAACATCCTCCAAAAGCAGCTCGGCAAAGGCCCCGGCTCGTCGGCCCGCATCGGCCGGCTCGATTACAAGCTCTTCCCCCTGCGCATCACCGTCGAATCGCTCGAGCTCGTCCGCGAGGACGCTTTTCAGAAAATGAACGTGTCGATCGCCCGCCTCGATGCGACCGGAGCCTTCTGGAAGCTCGTCCGCGGGACCAAACCTGCCCTGGACGGGATCGAGGCCGACGGCGTCTCGTTCCGGCTCGAACAAAAGGCCGTGTCGGAAAAGCCGCTGGACATCGAGAAGATGCTCATCCAGGGCGCGGATACGCTCGCCCGGACGAAGCGGGCCGCGCTGACGAACGCCCGGCTGTCCTTCTCGTTCCTGACGTGGCAGGCCGAGGCCGAGAACCTCGATATCGAGCTCGCGCTCGATCCGGCGACCGACGTCGTCACCTACTCGATCGGGCGCGGCGATGTCGCCGTCAAGAGCAGCGACGGGGCGCTCATCTTCGCCTCGGGTTTGAGCTCCTCGGGCGCCCTCGGGCTCGTCTCGCCCTTCGTCCTCGACGCCGAGTTCGCCCTGACCTCGCCGCGATTCGCCGCGGCCGGCATCGAGGATACGCTCGAGAGCGCCAGTTTCTCCCTGGCTGGCCGATTCGATCGGCCGTCCCAGGAGCTCCGAGTTTCCCGGCTCGCCGCCAGCCTCCCCGGCCTCCTGGCCGTCGAAGGGACGGCCGCGGGCCGGCTCGGCCATGGTCTCTTCATCGAAGCCGACGCGCGGGTCCTGCTCGAGAGCCTCGAAGCCATCGCGGCCCTCCTCGGTCCGAAGCTCCCAGCCGGGCTGCGCGCCGCTTCGCCGCGCGGGAAGGCCGAGCTCGCGGGGAAATACGCGCTCCAGCGCATGGACCAGGGCTCCAAGGACAATCTGGCCGTCTCCATTGCGCTCGAGGCGCTCGATCTCAGCCCGGTCATCGACGGGCGCCGCCTGCGCGTCCGGACCGCCGGCCGGATCGACGCGGCCGGATCGACCCGGGACCCGCAGATCTCGGCTGACATCCGGTCGACGGTCGGCGCCGTCGCAATCTCCGGGGTCACCGTCGCGGGCTCCAATATCCATCTCGTCGCCTCGGGTTCGAGATCGGCCGCAGCGATCTCCCTCCTCGACGCCCGCCTCACCGGCCTCGCTTACGACGCGGCCGGCGGCCGGAGGATCGCGTTCGACACGGCCGCCCTCACGGCCAAAGGAACGGTCGACCTCGTCCGGAAGAGCGGCGTCCTCAGCTCTCTCGAAGTCCGGTTGCCCGGCCTGACGCCTCTCCGCCTCTCGGGGCGGTTCGGGTCCGCGACCAACGCCGCCTCCGATGTCCGGCTCGAAGGCCGCGGCCTCGATGTCCCGGCCCTCCGAGCTATCGCCGCGCCCTTCATCCCCCCCGGCTTCGCCGGTTGGGATCTCGGCGGCACGCTCGACCTCTCTCTCGCCGCCCGCCGCCCCGCCCGCCCGAACGCCGACTGGGGTTTCTCCGGCACGATCGCGTTCGCCGACACCATGTTCAACGATCCCTCGTTCACGATCGCCGGCGAGAAGCTCAATCCGGTCTTCAAGCTCGAGGCCGCCTCATCCGCTTCGAAAGGGCTCTCGTTCAGCGGCAGCCTCGATATCGGCCAGGGCGAATCGCTGTGGAGATCCGTCTATGTTTCCTGGAGCAAGCACCCGCTCAAGCTGACGGCCGCCGGCCGCTACGACCGCGCCTCGGGCGTCCTCGACGGCCTGGCCGCCCGCGCTTTTCTTCCCGAGGTCGGTTCGGTCGACGTCACCGGCTCGGTCAAGCTCGGCCCCGCGCCCTCGTTCGACCTCTCGACCGAGACTAACCTCAGCCTCGGGCCAGCCCATTCTCTCTACGCCCAGGCCGGCGTTTCCGCCGAATCGCGGCTGCAGCTCGAGGGCGGGCTGGCGGCCTCTCTTCTCGTCCGTAAGGCGGGGGAATCGCTTTCGGTCGGCGGCCGAATCAGGCTGGCCGATGTCAATGTCGAGAGTCCCCGGACCAAGACATTCGCCCTCGGCATCACGGCCGACCTGCCCCTCCTCTACGAGTCCGCGCCCGCCCGACAAGAGGGCCTGCCGCTCACCGAAACCCCGCTGCCCGAGACGGGCCGCATCCATATCGGCGAATTCCAGAATCCTTTCCTGACCCTGAAGCCCGTGGACTTCGCCGTTCGCGCCGGCGTCAACGCCCTGGCCATCGAACCCGTCAGCTTGGCGCTCTTCGGCGGCCGGCTCGAGCTCGGCCGGACGACCTTCCGCCTGGACCCCGCCACCGGCGCCTTTCGAGGCGTGGGCTCCCTGGCCCTGCGCGACATCGATGTCGCCCAGTTCCCCGTCCAGTCGCCCCAGTTCAAGCTCTCCGGGCGGATCCAGGCCGACTTTTCGCGGCTCGACATCAGCTCCGACAAGATCGGCGTCTCCGGGCGGGGCGAGGCCAGCGTTTTCGGGGGCAAGATCATCCTCCGGGACCTGGCCGTCGCCGAGCCGTTCGACCCGGGCCGGTCGATCTCGCTCAACGTCGACCTCGTCGAACTCGATCTGAAGAAGCTCACGGACGAAGTGCCGTTCGGCGAGGTGACCGGCATCGTCAGCGGCGAGATCCGCGACCTCGTCATCACCTACAAGCAGCCCGAGAGCTTTTCCTTCCGGCTCGAGTCCGTGCCCCGCAAGGGGGTCCCCCAGACCTTCAGCCTCAAGGCCGTCGACAACCTGACCGTCCTCAGCTCGGGCCGGCAGGCCTCGGGCGGGACGGGCAGCTTCTGGATGAGCTTCATCAAGGGTTTCCGTTACCAGAAGCTCGGCATCGTCAGCACGCTCCGCAACGACACCTTCACCCTCAACGGCACCATCCATGGCGCCGACGGAACGGAGTATCTGGTGAAGAAACCGGCGCTTTTTGGTATAAGTGTAGTGAACCGCGAACCCAACAAGTCGATCAGCTTCAAGGAGATGGTCGGCCGGCTCAAGCGGGTCGGCCAGTCCGAGAAATAGCGACGCATCGCAAGGAGGATGACACCATGACGAAACGATACTCCCTGGGGACGGTCGCCGCCGCCGGCCTCGTCCTCGCCCTGGCCTGCATCACGGTCAACATCTATTTCCCCGAGGCCACGGTCAAGCAGGCCGCCGCCGAGATCGTCGAGGAGATCCGCAAGGACGAGGCCGCGAAGAAGGCCCCGCAGGCCGCACTCGAGGCGCCGGCCCTCCGCGAGGCCCCCTCTTTCTCCCTGGTCCCCGCCGCGTACGCCCAGGATGCGACGTCCGTCTCGACGCCGGCCATCCGGGCCCTCAAGGATTCGATGAAGAGCCGCTTCCCCTCGCTCAAGCCCTACTTCGACGCCGGGAACATCGGCGAGACGAACAAGGGCATGCTCGAGGTTCGCGACGAGACCGGGCTAAACCTCCAAGCCAAGGCGGCCCTGCGGAACCTGGTCAAGGACGAGAACAGCGACCGGGCCAGGCTCTACGCCGAGGTGGCCCAGGCCCTCAATATCGAAGCCAGCCAGATCGAGAGGATCCAGGTGATCTTCGCCGCCGAGTGGGCCAAGAGCGCCATGTCCGGCTGGTGGATCCAGCAGGAGGACGGCACCTGGGTCAAGAAAAGCTGACGCGGACTCCGGTCCGCCCGTAACATTCCGGGGGCTCGGCCGTAGTACAGAGGTCCGCCGTTCGCTCGGCGAGGCCCTGAATTCCAAAGAGGAGCGTCCCATGGTTTTTCGTCGCAAGCCCCGGATCTTCTTCGCGGCCCTTGCCGCCATCCTTCTCGCCGCGTTCCCCGCCGCCCGTGCCCAGGAGCGTCCAAAGCCCGAGCAGGTGCTCAAGCACGACAAGCTCGAGATCGTCCTGCCCGATTTCCCGGCCGCCGGGCTCATCCTGGATATCGGCGGCGGCGGCGAGGGGGTCATCGGCCAGCTCAAGGGGAAGCAGGTCGTGGCCGTCGACCTGATCAAGCGAGAACTCGAGGACGCCCCAGGCGAGCCCCTGCTCAAGATCGTCATGGACGCCCGCG
>Ga0105093_10000349_pt1 | contig 17659 bp, 15 predicted proteins | sample PPLLak3March2015_2_FD_79111 | JGI IMG/M metagenome (GOLD analysis project Ga0105093, IMG submission 79111) | Freshwater sediment microbial communities from Prairie Pothole Lake near Jamestown, North Dakota, USA - PPLs Lake P8 Core (3) Depth... | ecosystem: Environmental > Aquatic > Freshwater >... | reverse complement strand
GGCGTTCGATGAAGGCGGCAAGGTCCTCGGAGTGGAGCTTGAGCGAGAACTCGCCTTCTCCTTTCCACGGTTCCGGATAGTAGTGGCGCAAGCTGACCGATATAACCCGGAAGCGAGAGGATAGGGACTCGATTTGCGGGTTCCAGTACCGGTAGTCGTTAATCGCCCCGTGTACGAGAACCACTGTGGGTCCGGAACCGCGCTCGACGTAGGCCATGGGGTAACCATTCGCCGAGAGCGTTTTCACGCTTGCTGGGAGATCCCAGTTGGGCTTCTGGGCCGTCTGACAAGCACCGAGCAAAGCGACGAATGCGAACGCGACCATGAGGCGGGGGCTCAAGCTATTCATGGATACCTCCTCTTGCTGGATGTGTGACGGCTAACGATTAGTTCTGCGTATCTTTCTGTAGATCCCCTTAGCCAGATCCGGCCTTTTATAAAGCAGGGCCATTTCGGTCCTGCCTAGTGGTCAAACGCTATGTGATGCTTGATATCGATTCTAAGGAAGCTCGGCTATTATTTTACGGTATTCATCCTCTGTGAATGCCCTGAACGTCTCAGTTCGTAATGCACCCTTAGAGCCTATCATTAAAGCAAGTTTGGCTGCCGTTTTATCGTCAGGAGCTTCACAAATAGCCACAATATCGTATCGGCCCATAACCAAATAAAATTGAAGCAATTTCGCACCTAATGCTTCATATGCCTTTTTTGCTGCATCAAGCCTAGCTGGACTCTCTTTTACTTTTTCAATTCCCTGCTGGGTATAGTTTATTAACGAGATATAGGTTGGCATAAAACACCTCCATTAACTTTAAAAAGTCAGATGACCAATCTTTAAAGACTTTGCAAAATTACGATGGACATTCGAAGGCCTCCATAAAACCAGCTTATGGTTTTAGGAGGCATACTACAGGTAAAGCAAAACGTCCTATGATCAGAAATAATTTCATTATCTGTTCGTCCTTAGAAAAAAGTGAGACAAAAATTAAAAGAAAGGAGGAGCAAATTCAATCTCTGACAGATGTTGGGAGATTGGGCTGCTAATAATGAGGTCTGCAGGATCGCCTAAAAAAAATCCAGCGCCCGCTTCAGGTCAGGTGGAGTGGGAGCGTTGCCCGTGTGTAAGAAAATATGCCCTAATCGGGGGTAATAAGTCAAATGAAATTTGACCAGCTGTAGAGGCTAAATCACAAAGAACCCAATCCTTGTGATTTGTCGGATGATATTGCTACATTGTTTTCAAATAAAAAACCCCCGTCCCTCAAATCAATGAGAAACGGGGTCTCTGGCATTCATCCACAAGCCCTCATGGTTAGTTTTTAACAAATCATTATTATCTATTTTAATTTTATATCAAAATTGCACTTTACTGTCAATGCTGGAAAAAAATACCCACATCCCATTCGGAGTAGTATTGATCGGGGAATCCTTACATGCTGTGCAGCGGCCAGGCATTCACCGCGGCGAGGTCCCCCGACCAATCCGATTAGAGCCTGTTCAATTCCGATAGCTGCTGCTTGATCGAAATCGACTGTTGAATCGATTGTGGATTGAATTTCCCCGCAAGCTTATCCAGAGACTCCTGGAGTCGCTTTTTCTGGGCAGCCATATCGGCCTTGGTTCCTTTTTCCTGGTCCGACAGGATTCGGACGATCCCCGCACCGACTTCGGTGGCTTTCAAATATCCAGCGGCTTTCGCTGCAACCGTCATTTCCGCAAGGGACTGACTGAATCTTAAAGCTGGAAGCCGACATAGCCGCTATTATTGGATCCCGTAATTGTCTGGACATTCCCTTAGAACTACCTCCAACCCTCCCTTTTCCAAAGGGAGTACCCCTCTTTGGCAAAGAGGGGCAGGGGAGATTTTACGAACGATGTCAATTCAATTTGTCTTGCCTGGTGGGGATCAGCGAGATGGCAAGAGGGCTTTCCTGTGTCGGAACTAACCGATACAATTTAACTTATCGGTCTTGCAGGCGGCGCTTGAACCTGGCCTAAATGACCTGACTTCTCAAAATGATATCAGCCGTTTTAATCGCAAGAAACGGGTGGCGCGATGTGGACGGGAAGTATATATTCGGGCCTGAATGCAGCACGACCTCGGCATCGATCGCATCCAAGGAGGCATAAACCATGAAACCGGACGATTATTCAAGCGCATGTCGCGATTATGAGCGCGTCGAGAAAGCCATCAAGTACATCGAAACCCGCTTCGACCGGCAGCCCGAGTTGAAGGAAATCGCCGATCACGTCGGCCTGAGCGAGTTTTACTTCCAGCGCTTGTTCAGCAGCTGGGTCGGCATCAGCCCCAAACGGTTCCTGCAGTTTCTCACCAAGGAATACGTCAAGGAGCTTCTTTCACGGCCCGCCAGTCTCCTGGATGCCACCTATGATGCGGGGCTGTCCAGCCCCGGTCGTCTGCACGATCTGTTTGTGAGCTGCGAGGCGGTGACCCCCGGCCAGTTCAAGGCCGGGGGCAAGGGGCTAACCCTCGCCTATGGGTGGCACCCCAGCCCATTCGGCGAATGCCTGATCGCCCGGACCGAGCGCGGGATCTGCTGGCTTGCGTTTGTGCGCGACGGTAACCGGCAGGCGTCGATCGCCGAGTTCACCGCTGCCTGGAAGAACGCCCGCATCGTCGAGGACGGGGACCTGACCAAGCCCCTGATCGCGCGCATCTATGACCCGGCCAAGTGGAACCGTTCAAGCCCTCTGCCCATTCTGGTCAAGGGCACCAACTTCCAGATCAAGGTCTGGGAGGCCCTGCTGAGGATTCCGGTCGGTACCGTGGTGACCTACGAGGACATCGCACTTTACATCGGGTTCCCCAAGGCCGTGCGCGCCGTCGGGAACGCCGTCGGCAAGAACCCCGTCTCTTTCGTCATCCCCTGCCACCGGGTCGTCCGCAAGACGGCCGATTTCGGCCACTACGGCGGCGGCCCGGCACGCAAAAAGGCGATGCTGGGCTGGGAGGCGGGTCTGGTGGCCTCGTAGAAAAAAGGACTCCGGGATCCAGCAAGATTTTATGTGTCCCCTGCGCCCGATCGTGTTTCCAGCCAGCAGACAGGGATGCTTGAAAAGAACCAATAATAAGCCAACCGGTCGCTTGCAGGCGGCAGCTAAGCGGGGGCCTGCGATTACTCCGTGACAACGAAGAGGTGGACTTCCCGCGGGCCGTGGGCGCCGTGAACCATGGTGGCTTCTATGTCGGCCGTCTTGCTGGGGCCGGAGATGAAGGACATGTAGTTGGAAAGTCCTTCCGACCGGTAGCGCTCATCCCAGCGCAGCAGGGCGAAGAGCTCCTTCATGTCGGATAGGATCTGGTCCAGATGGATGACGGCGACGTGAATGGAGGGCACCAGGGCCGCTGAGCGCGGCTGGCCGGGGCGGTTGCGCATGACCAGGGTTGCGGTGTCAGCCAGGCAGAAATCGGCCGAGGTCACGCCAATGAACGAAGCGATGATGCCGGCGCGCTGGCGCTCGCGTTCTACCTGGTCGAATTGACTGCCGGCATCGATGGGGATCGGAGCCGTGGCATGCACTGGCACCTGCAGCCGGTCGAGTGCCTCGGGCAGGTTCAGGCGATCGATCAATGGATGCCGCCACGCCGCAATGTGTTTCGCATCCCCCCATTCCGGTTTTTTCTCACCGACCAGCCGGACGATGGCCGCGGAGGCATAGGCTACGTCCGGAAGCGCCGTCACACTGAGGTTGATGGGTTTTCCGGCCTCGACGAGCCGCTCCAGTAACGCCTGGCGGCCTTCCGCCGTGCGCCGGCGGATGCGGTCCAGCAGCTGCAGCTCTTCCGGCGACGGGCCTTCGGCGAACAGGTGACTTGCATTGCGGGAAACATCCGGCGCATGGCCCAGCGCCGCCCGGATGCGGCGAAAAAAATTAATCTGGTCTCGAGTGTCCATTCAACTTTTTCTCGTTCGCCGCCACCGCTCCATGAAGGTCTCTTCGGCCAGCGGGTGCAGGTCGCGGCTCTGAGTCCAGCCTTGAACGGGCGGCGGAAGCCGCCGAAGCATTCCCTTGCGGTGCGGTAGCAGCTTCTGGCCGGTGGCGGCCAGCTTGAGCCCGAGTTCGTAAAGTCGGCGGTTGCGGATGAGCCAGGACCAGCCGCGGTAGGCCAGGCCCTCGGCGCGGCTGGCCGGTTTGACCTGCCAGGCTGCATCGCCGTAGGCGAGCTTCTCCCGCAGGGCAAGCAGCATGCGCGGCAGGTCGATGTTCATCGAGCAGGCGTCCCTGCAGGCCCCGCAGAGGGTTTCGCCTTGGCAAAGGTCCTTGGCGCGGTTGATTCCGGTGAGCAGGGGCGTCACCACCGCCCCGACCGGGCCCGAGTAAGCAAACCCGTAAGAGTGACCGCCGATCTTACCGTACACCGGGCAGACATTAAGGCAGGCCGCACAGCGCACGCAGTACAGCATCTCCCGGAACTGCGGGTCGGCCAGGATTCGGCTGCGGCCGTTGTCGATCACGACCAGGTGGAATTCGTCGGGGCCGTCCGATTCGCCGGGCCGGCGGGGTCCGCCGATGTAGCTCGCGTAGGTGCCCATGGTCTGGGCGGCCGCACCCCGGCACAGCAGCCTCAGGATGATCTCGTATTCATCCAGCCGGGCCACGATGCGCTCCATGCCCATGAACGCCACATGCACGCGGGGCATGGTGGTCGCCATGCGGATGTTGCCTTCGTTGGAAACGGTGGTGATGTGGCCGGTTTCGGCGCAGGCCATGTTGACGCCGGAGGTCCCCATGTCGGCCGCCAGGAATTTAGCGCGCAGCGCCTTACGGGCGGCGTGGGTCAGCTCGGGCGGGTCTGTGGTGCGGCGGATCCCGAGTTTCTGAACGAACAAGTCCGCGATATCATGGCGATTTTTGTGGACGGCCGGGGCGATGATGTGCGAAGGCTTCTCTCCCGCAAGCTGAATGATGTACTCGCCGAGATCGGTTTCGACCACCTCGATTCCGGCCGCTTCCAGCGCCGGGTTCAAGCCGATCTCTTCGGACACCATGGACTTGCCCTTCACGACCAGGCGCACGTTGTTGCGCCGGGCCACCGCAAGGCCGTAGTCGACCGCTTCCTGGGCGGTTTCGGCAAAATAGAGGTGGCCGCCGTTAGCGCGGATCTTGTCCGCAAGGATTTCCAGGAGCACATCGAGGTTGGCGATGGCCTTCTCCCGGATCTCATGCGCTTTGATGCGCAGGTCCGGCCCCTCGGGCAGCCGGCGGTAGGCCTCCGCCGTCCCGCGGCCGAAGCGGTCCTGCAATCCGACGAGCGCCTTCTGGAGCACGGGATTGGCGATGCCGCGTCTGGCCTCTTCTATGTATTTTTCGGTGCTGATGTCGGACATGGCTAAAAATAGGGTCCAAGGGGTCAGGGATTCAAGGGTTCAAGTGAATCGCCTATCATTCGTGCTATCGTCGATGGGCAAGGATCTCCGCAATGTGCATCGTTTTTATGGACAGCCCCCGGCGGCTGACGGCACCGGCGATGTTAAGCAGGCAGCCCGTGTCGCAGCCGACCACGGTATCCGCCCCGGAGTTGACGACGTGATCGACCTTGTCGTTGACCATGGCCGCGGAAATGTCCGGGTATTTAACTGCAAATGCGCCGCCGAACCCGCAGCAGTAGTCGGAATTCTTCATCTCCACCAGCTCGAGCCCCGCAACCTTTCGCAGCAGGCGGCGGGGCTGTTCCTTGACGCGGATGCCGCGCAGCAGGTGGCAGGAATCGTGGTAAGTCACCCGCCCGGGGTAGCTTGCGCCCAAGTCCTCCACCTTCAGGACATCGACCAGGAACTCGCTGAACTCATAGGTGCGGGCGGCGATACGTTGCGCGCGCGCGCGCCATTTCGGCTCGTCTTTGAACAATTCCGCGTAATGATGGCGCACCATGTACACGCAGGAGCCCGACGGCGATACGATCGTCCCGCTCTTCTCGAAAATCTCGATGAACCGGCGGGCGGCCACTCGGGCCTCCCGCCGGAAGCCGGAGTTGAACGCCGGCTGCCCGCAGCAGGTCTGATCCGTGGGACAGTCCAGTTCCAGGCCGAGACCTTCCAATACACCCACCATGGCCTCGGCTACATGCGGCCAGACGGTGTCGACCAGACATTGAATGAATAAGGTGGTTCTCGGTTTGGGTGCCATCGGGATCAGGCCATATCTTTCCTTTTTTTCTTTTTCATACGGCTCCTCCTGCGGGTTGATGGTTGCTATCAAGCCAATAATCGGCCTTTGCGGAATGAACCGCCGGACTCATAACAGAGGCCTTGCGGAGGGTCAACATGAATCGCAAGACAAGGATTTGAAAAGCAGGTAAGGCGAGAGAGTAGAAAAATCGAAAGGCTTCTGCTATAAATTTCGTATGGAAAGCTCTCAGGAAGCGCTCATCGAACTAGCTGAAAAAATCGAGCAGCTGGCGCAATTTCAGGATAAAATCGAATTCCCCGCCAGTATTTCGAGGATTTGGGACGCGTTTCTTAGGGATGCCCGGAACCTGATAGAGATTGAAAGCGGTGCCCTGTTCACGGTGGACGAGAGCACCCAGGAGTTTGTACTGGCCCATGCCACCCCCGAAACCCTCAAGGAGGAGTTTCACAGAGAGATCGACGCCCAAATCGAAGTCGGGACCTTTTCCGTCATCCTGAAACGCCGCCGTCCGTCCTTTACCCCTGCGCTGGGATTCCGGCATGAACTATCGGTGGTGATGTTGCCGCTAGCCACCGTGAAGCGCACCCTGGGCATGGTCATGGTGCTCACTCCCTTCCAGGAGAGCCTGGTGACGCAGGAGAACATGCGTCTTTTGTCGGTTCTGGCCCGGCAGTGCTCCCTGGTTATGGAGAACTCGATGCTCTATGACAAGTTGCGCAAGGAAAAGGAGTCCCTGGAGCAGGCCAATGCGAAAATCCTCTACCTGTCCCAACGGGATGCTCTTACGGGCTGTTTCAACCGCGGCTACATGAATGGCCAGCTGCCGCGGGAAATTCGCCGGGCCCTGCGCTACCGGCGCGCGCTGTCCCTGGCCCTTTGCGATCTCGACCACTTCAAAACCATCAATGACTCCTACGGGCACCAGTGCGGCGACCGGGTTCTCAAGGAGTTTGTTCAGTCCCTGAATGAACTCATCCGCGCGGATTCGGACTGGCTGGCACGCTATGGCGGGGAGGAATTTCTGTTGGTGCTGCCGGAAACCGCACTGGGAAGCGCCGAACGCCTGGCCGAGCGGCTGCGGGCGCATATCGCCGACAAACCGTTTGAGTGGCAGGGGGAAGCCCTTCGCATTACGGCAAGCTTCGGTGTAGTGGGTTTCAGTGCCGGCCGGTTCCCCAAAAATCTGCAGGCGGAGGTCCTGCTCAATCGTGCGGATGAGTATCTCTACCGGGCCAAGAAGCAGGGCCGCAACCGCGTGGTCAGTGGGCGTTTTTCTTCCTAAAGTTCCCGATCATTCCAAGAGATCACCCTTCAAACTCGCAATCGCTCGTTCACTGACTCCGGCCTGCCGCACGAGATAGCCGACGGCCGAGCCATAGCGCGATTCGACATGCCTCAGAAGCGCTCGGAGGCGGCTTTCCGGGGCGGTGAAATACGGCTCCACCTTTGCGATGTCTACGCTGAAAGGCTGCAGATACTCGTAGATGGTCCGGCGCACATCGGCGTTGTAGCTGTCGGACAGGCCGTAATCTGTGATCACCGTCTCTTCGGGCACTCCCACAGCCTGAAGAATCAACGCCGCGGCGGCGCCGGTCCGGTCCTTGCCGCCGGTGCAGTGAAATAGCAACGGCAGGTGTCGGGTATCGGAAAGAAGTTGGAAAAAACGGCCCCATACCTCCGGGTAGCGCTCGATGCTGTCGATGTAGCCCTGGATCATGAAATCTTCCGAGATCCAACTGTAGTCGCCCTTCTTGATCCGGTCGAAAACGGACGTCGGTTCGAATTCGCCGTGCTGGATGGGCAGGCGCACATAGCGGACGGTTTCCGAGTCCGGGAAGCGGTTGGGAAGCTTGCGGATCTCGGCCTCCGTACGAAAGTCGCAAACCAGATGGATCCCCAGCCGCTTGATCTGGGAAAGGCCCTTATCGGTCAGGCGCCCGAGGTTGCTCGAGCGAAAGAGCCGGCCCCACTTCACCCGCCGGCCGTCACCGGCCTCATAGCCACCGAGATCGCGCAGGTTGGGGGCACCTTCCACGACGGGGCGGCGCTCACCGACCATCACGGCGGCGCCCTGACTGTCAACCAGCTTGAAAAAATGCGGGCTGTCCGTGGCCAGGCCGGACAAAATGACGGAGTTTCCTCTCCGAGCTCCTGCCAGGGGCACCTCATCCTGGATTCGCTCAGGCGAGTCTCCGCGATAAACCGATAGGCCGATATCGCCGGCGTTCTCATTCCAACGGACCTCGACCGTATCCTCGGAGCGGCGCATGGCGCTCACCGGAAACAGGCGGGCCGTACCTGGAGTATCACTCACGGGACCTCCCTGCTCCTCTCATCAAAATCAAAAAGCCTCTGGACTCTATTTAAACCCCCCAGCGTGTCAATTGCAATCTCATCATTGAATCCCGGTCGTCCGCATCTGGAAGCCGATGGTGCCGATTGCGCTTCCTGCGCCGGTTGACATCTTCTATCCCCCCAACTAAGATCGCTGGCCGGTGAGATAGGTAAAGCCGAACGCGCTCGAATCCGATCAGTGGAGCACTGCCCGATGGATGATTTCTGGAACTGGTGGCAGCACCTGCCCCAGCACATCAGCCCGGTCATTTTTCAGATTGGGTCCTTCAAGCTGCAATACTACGGGCTGATGTACCTCGTGGCCTTTGCCATTACCTATGGCCTGGTAGTTTACCGACTGAAGCACGAAGACCGCTTTCACATCACCCGCCAACAGGTCAACGACCTTACCACCGTCATCATTCTGGGACTCATGGTCGGGGCTCGTTTGGGGTATGTGGTGTTCTACAACCTATCCTATTTTTTCAAGCATCCGCTTGAAATCTTCCTGCCTTTCGAGTTCTCCGACGGCATCACTTTCACCGGCATCTCCGGCATGTCCTATCATGGCGGCCTGATCGGCATCCTCATGGCGGCCTGGTGGTACGCGCACAAGAACGGCATCCGCCTGCGGGACATTGCGGATCTCTATATTCCGGGCATTCCGCTGGGCTACACCTTCGGCCGTCTGGGCAATTTCATCAACGGCGAGCTCTACGGCCGCATCACCTCCGCTCCGATCGGAATGTACTTTCCGCTCGCGCCCGAGAAAGCCCTGCGCCACCCCTCCCAGCTCTATGAGGCGTTTTTTGAGGGAGTCTTTCTGTTTGCAGTGCTGTGGGCTATCCGCCGGGCGAGGGCGCCGCGGGGCGCCATGCTGGCCTTCTACCTGATCGGATACGGTGCGGTGAGATTTTTCATCGAGTTCTACCGGGAACCGGATGCCCATTTAGGGTTTGTGGTCGGCTTCTTTTCGATGGGGCAGGTGCTCTGTGCTGCGATGATCACCGCCGGGGTTTTTCTGCTGGTCTGCCTGCGGCGCATGCCCGCTGATTAAAGGCTGCCGTCAGGCTGACACCAATGCTATGTTCCGGCTGCGGTCGCTTTTACAATCATGAGCGTGATATCGTCTTCGATCTGCCCCTGCCCGCGGAATTCCTCCACGGCGCTGAGGATCGATTGCAAGATACGTTCGGCGTCCAGGCGATGATGGTCCCTGAGAATTCGGCCGAGGCGTTCCTTGCCGAACTTCTCCACCGCAGCGTTCCGGGTCTCCCATATCCCGTCGGTACCGATCAAAAGCACATCGTCGGCGACCAGGCCGGATCGGGATCCGCTCAGATATGAACCAAGGCCATCCACTCCCAGCGCCATTCCCGGCCCGCCCAGCTCCAAAACGTCATCGGTTGCCGCACAATACAGCAGGGCCGGGTCGTGACCGGCCCGGACCCATTCGAGGCGTCTGGCGGCCGGATCCACCTCCAGGAGGAAGAGCGTCACGAAACTGCCGCTGGCGGCCGTATCCTGGTGCAGCAGCCGGTTGACATCGCTCACCGCCGCGGCAATCGGGCCCCCTTGATCGAGGCGGCTGCGCAGCAGGGCGCGCACGGTGGTCATCAACAAGGCCGCCGAGATGCCATGGCCGACCACGTCCCCCACGGCGGCGCATAGATTCCGGCTACCGGTTGGGCCTTGGCGCAGGATGTAGTCGAAATAATCGCCGCCGGTCTCCTGGCAGTAGATGCTGCGGCCGGCAAGATCAACGGTCGGCACTACCGGGGGCGCGCTGGGCAGCAGGTTCTGCTGGACCTCCATGGCCAGGGTCATGGCTTCCTTCAAATGCAGACGCTCCCGAAGCTGGCTGGTCATCAAATTGAAACTGCGGGTCAGTTCGCCGACCTCGTCGCGGCGTCTCTGCGGCAAAGGCGCGCCGAACTCGCCCTGCGACAGCCGCAGGGCCGCCAGCGAGACCTCGCGAATCTCCGATGCCGTGCGGGTGGTGACCAGCCGGATCAATCCGGCGATGAGGGCAATGAAGGCGAAGGCAAAAAACGAATAGTACCATCGAAACTGTATGATCGGTGCGAGGACCTCGCCGCCGGGTGCGATCATCACCAGGACCCACGGCGCTTCGCTGAGATGGAAAAATCCGCTGACCTCTCTGGAAGGATGGCCCTCGCCTCGAACCGTCCCGTAGGCGTTGGCGGCCATGGCCTTGAACGTCGCCTTTTCAAGCGGGTCGTCGGTGTCGTATATCATCCCATGCCGTCCGGGGATCGTGCAGACCAGAATCCGCCCGTGTTCATCCACCAGGAAGGCCTTGTTGCTCTGCCACCAGCCCGATTCCACCACGTGCTTGAAGAGAAAGTCAAAGTTGGCCACGACCTCAAGCTGCCCGACGGGTTGCCCATGTTCAGCGAGCAGCTCCGAGATCATGCTGACGGTGCCGTGTTCTCCGCGAGCATCAAACTTCGGCGGCGTGATTTCGCGGATACTCGCATGGTGAAACTGACGCATCCGACGGGCATTGCCCATGGCGGGGGCACCTCGGCCCAGGGCATGAGGGGAGCGCTCCGGTTCGATGCCTGCACCGGCCTCCGCATCGGGCGTATTCCAGGCCACCTGGACGTCGACGATTCCTTCTTGCTGGGATAGCCGGTCCAATGCCCACACATGAAAGGACTCCGCATAGCGAGCACCGGAGGTTTCATGGAACAGGTGGATCGCCCCCTTGATGCGGTTAAGGTGCATGTCCACTTCGTGGGCGGCACGCTGCAGTTTGAGGATGGCGGCCTCGTGCCATTGGTCGAGCAGCAGGTCGCGGGCGTAGAAAAAACCGGCCACCCCCATGACGACCAGTAGGGCGGTGACGGGCAGGATCAAAAACAGAGTGATGCGTCCTTGCAGACTGGCGGGCTGGATGATGGCCATCCGACACCTCATGTGATCTTTGAAGCACCCATTCCCCCTGTCATGCTCGACTGTTCTTGGACAAGCTAGGGTTCCGGCGCTGGTTGAGAATCTATAATTATACTGATATACACTCAACCGATTTGCTGCATCAACCGATAAAAAAATAAAAACGGAGGCTCAGCGCTTCATGCCGCTCGAGGGCCGGCATATCTCCTACCGGTATCCGAACGCCGCCGGCGAGGTGTTCGTCGATCTGAATTTCCGAATGGACGGTCCCGGGTTTCACGCCCTTTTCGGGCCGTCGGGGGTGGGCAAGACCACGCTGGCCAAGATGTTGAGCGGCACGATCCGGGGATTCGACGGGGTCATCGCTGAAAACGGTATCCGACGAGTGCTCTACACCTACAACCTTGAACGCCTGCCGGGCTGGTCGAACGTCCGCGCGCATTTCGAGGAAATCGCTCCGCGCGCCGGCCGCCGCCGGATGGATGAGTTGATCGAAACCTTCGGGATGGAGGCCAATGTCGACTCGCGCTTTCATCAACTTTCTCTCGGCCAGCAGAATCGCGCCAACCTGATCCGCTATCTCTTGCAGGATTTCGACCTGCTCATCATGGATGAAAGCCTTGCCAACGTGGATGAGATCACTCGGGAGAAAATCATCTTGAAAGTTAAAATTCTTTTCCCGGATCGTTGCTTTCTCTACATTTCGCACAACGTAGCGGAGGTCGCCAAGTTCTGCAGCCAGGTTCTCGTGCTGCGCAGCCGGTCCCGAAAGCCTCAGCTGGTGGCGGTGCAGGGATGCGACCACCGGCAAGGCGCGGAATCCGATCCTGGCCGGCTGGAGCGCGCCATGCTGGAGATCGTTCATGCTGCATAGGCGGATCTATCAGTTTTTGATCATTTACGGTCTGGGGCTTGGCCTTCTGATGGTACTCAAGTACGGCCTCAACCTTTCAGACTACGTCATCCCCAGCCCCGATGAAATCGCGCGGACGAGCCGCTCCTATGCCGGGCCGTACCTTCTGGCCGTGCTCAACACCCTGGCGGTGGCCATTCTCGGGCATATCCTGTCCATCTGCCTGGCGACGATCGTTGCCGTCATCGGCCGACTGACGGCGTGGATCGGTTCATTCATCCGAACGGCAGCTTACAACATCCAGGCGTATCCCATCGTTGCGGTGGCCCCGATCATTTTCATTTTGCTCGGCGACGGGCTGCTGTCCCGGCTGCTGATCGCCGCCATGATCTGCTATTTCCCTTTGCTGCTGTCGTTCATCGGCGTGTTTTCCGAACCGGTCCGTGAAATCGAGCACTTCTTCGAGTCCACCGGGCGCATGACCTGGCGGCTGCAGGTGAAAATTCGGGCGTTCGAAAACGTCCAGAAGTTGACCACCGTGATCGTGGGCAGCGCCACCATGGCCATGGTCGGCACCATCGTGGCCGAGTTCATCGCCGCCACAGCCGGTATCGGCTACAGCATTCGTATCGCTTTGTATCAAAGTGACCTTGCGAAAATCCTCGTGGCTCTGTTTCTGATCGGGGTAGGAACCTCGCTTTACCTCGTCAGTCTAGAATGGATGGGGAATGTTCTTCAAAAACGCTTGAGAAGCAGCTGAAACGGTTTCCTCGATGCGGACGATCATAAACCTTTTTTTGATTTCATCTCTAATATCTCTTTCCGCCTGCGGGCAGAAAGAGAAATTAGAGGAGGTGAATTACCGGCTCAAGTGGCTTTATAACGTCAGCACCGTCGGTGATCTCTACGCCGAAACCCACGGTTATTTCGCGCGCAACGGGTTGAAGGTGAACGTCAAGCCCGGCGGCCCGGAGCGCGACGCCTTGAAGGAGCTGGAGCTCGGACACGCTCAGTTCGGGGTTGCCTCGGCCGACCAGGTGTTACGCGCTGTGGCCAAAGGGGCGCCGATCGTGGTCCTGGCCCAACTGTTTCAGGTCAATCCCCTGCACTGGATCTATCGGCCCGACCGGATGGCCTTCTCCGGCGGCGAGGATTTGAAGGGCAAACGCATCGGGGTCACCTTCGGTGGCAACGACGAGGCCATCTTGCGGGCCCTTCTGGCGCGTTACGGCATCTCCGAAAACCAGGTTGACCTCTTCAGCGTGCGCTATGACTACACCCCGTTCTACGAGGGGCGGGTGGATTTCTGGCCGCTTTATCTCAATGCTCAAGCCGTCATTATCGGCGCCAAGCTTGAAAAGGCAGGCGAAAGCTACGCTTTCCTGAGCCCGGACCAGCTGGGCGTTCGGTTCGCAGCCAACTCGGTGGTGACCACCCGTGAAATGGTTGAAAAACACCCCGATACCGTAAAGAGCTTCGTCGCTGCGCTGCGGGAAGGATGGCGGGCGGCGCTGGACCCTCGCAACCAGGAACAGGCGATCCAGGTGCTGCTGGAAGCCGACCGCGAGACACCCGAGATCATCGTCCGCCGGCAGCTTGCCGTGACCCGCGACTTGATGCTGCCGCCGGCGGGCGGGGAATTCGGCCAAATCGACGCGGCCGCCTGGAGGCAGACCGAAGAAATCATGCGGGCCCAAAAACTGATTCCGGGGCCGGTCGACTTAGGCCCCCTGCTGGGAACATTCAATTAGGAAAGGAACGCATCTCATGGCCAAGCGCAGCGACTTGATGACGAAAGGACCGGAGCGAGCTCCGCATCGCTCTCTGCTGAGGGCGGAAGGGTTCACCGATTGGGAAATGGAGCGGCCGATCATCGGCATCGCCAACTCGTTCAACGAGATCATCCCGGGTCATATGCACCTGGACAAACTGGTGGACGCCGTTAAAGCCGGAGTATATGCCGCTGGCGGCACCCCGGTGGTTTTCAACACCATCGGCGTATGCGACGGCATCGCCATGAACCATGTCGGCATGAAGTATTCCCTGCCCAGCCGGGAGCTCATCGCCGACTCGCTCGAGATCATGGCCATGGCCCACCCTTTCGACGGCCTCGTGCTGATGGCCTCCTGCGACAAGATCATCCCCGGCATGCTGATCGGCGCCGCGCGGCTGAACATCCCCGCGATTTTCGTCTCCGGCGGCCCTATGCTGGCGGGAAAGGTAGGAGGAAAGGAAATCGGGCTGGACAAGGTATTTGAAGCCGTGGGCCGGTTCAAAGGCGGCAAAATCACCGCGGAGGATCTGCACGCGTGCGAGTGCGCCGCCTGCCCGGGCGCTGGCTCGTGCGCCGGCATGTTCACCGCCAACACCATGAGCAACCTGACCGAGGCCCTGGGAATGGCCCTGCCCTTCAGCGGGAGCGCGCCGGCGGTCTTCGCCGAACGGGTCTGGATCGCCAAACAGACCGGCTTCAAAGCGGTGGAGCTGGTCAAGAAGGGGATCCGGCCGCGGGACATCATGACGAAGGACGCCTTCGAGAACGCCATTGCCGCCGACATGGCGCTCGGCGGGTCCACCAACACCGCGCTGCACATCCCGGCCATCGCTTATTACGCCGAGGTCGACATCACGTTAAAGGATTTCGCCATTTTCACTGAAAAAGTGCCGCACCTCACCTCGCTCGCACCGGTCGGCCCGCACCATGTGAGCGATCTCTACTATGCCGGCGGGATCCCGGCCATTATGGCCGAGTTGAAGCGCGCCGGGCTCGTTCACGATCGGGTGATGACCGTCTACGCCAAGCCCCTGGGCAAAATGCTGCGGGAGATCAAGGCCGGTATCAAGGATCCGGCGGTGATCCGCTCGGTCAAGAACCCGGTGCATGCCAAGGGCGGCTTGGCGGTTCTCACCGGAAACCTGGCCCCCGGCGGCGCCATCGTCAAGCAGGCGGCCGTGGCCGAAGAGATGCTCAGGCACTCGGGGCCGGCCCGGTTGTTCGATTCCGAGGAGGACGCCTTCCAGGCGATCGTCGGCGGGCGGGTCAAAAAGGGCGATGTGATCGTGGTGCGATATGAAGGCCCCAAGGGCGGGCCGGGGATGCAGGAGATGCTTTCCCCGACGTCGGCGTTGGCCGGCATGGGTTTGGACAAGGAAGTGGCCCTGATTACCGACGGCCGGTTTTCCGGCGCCAGCCGCGGGGCGGCCATTGGTCATGTATCCCCGGAAGCGGCCGCCCAGGGGCCGATTGCGGCGCTGCAGGAAGGCGACATCATCGAGATCGACATACCGGGCAGACGCCTGAGCGTGCGGCTCAGCCAGAAAGAGATCAAACAACGGCTCGCCGCCGTGCCGAAATTCGAGCCGAAGATCAAGACCGGTTATCTGGCCCGGTATGCCGAGCTGGTCTCCAGTGCGGACAAAGGGGCGGTGTTTCCTCGATAAAGACAGATACTGGATACTGGATGCTGGATACTCGATGAAAGGAATTGCGCCTTCACAATAAGAGTTTCTATCCAGAATCGAGGATCCAGCATCCAGGATCTGCAGTTCTCAATCTTCCGCCCGGAGGCGGCGCAGGGGTGAGGGCTGGGTCCAGCGGTCCAGGCCGCCTTCGTAGAACCATTTGTCGGGGAAGCCTCTGCGGGTGGTGAAGGTCGGGTTTTCGGCCCACTGAATGAGCTGTTCGTAGGCATCGCGCAGCTTGCGGAAAAGCGTGGCATCACCGCCCTGATCGGGGTGATGTACCTTGGCTTGGCGGCGGAAAGCGCGCTTGATGATTTGCTGCAGATGGGGCGAATGCAGGTCCTTGTTTCTGAGCTTGAGATGAGTCAGGGACCTTGCCATGCGTGCCGGCTCGCGAACCTCCAGCGGCCGGACGGCGTTGATGTCGCCTTCGGCCGGCTTGGCCTTGCCGAGGATAAAACGCGAAGCCAGGTAGCGTTTCTTGGTCCTGCGGACCTCTTCCCACCAGGCGTTGCCCAACAGGTTGAACATCTTGCAAAAGTCGTCCACCGGCTTTTTCCCCTTGGCGCGGGGGAATATGAAGCTTGCCAAGTCGGTCGAACCGTAGGGCAGCATGTCCAGGATAACCAGGTGCTCGGTGAAATAGAAGGTGGCATAGCGGATCTGCAACGCCTGGAGGAGACCGGTGCGAATGTTGAGATTGTGGCGCAGCTTCTGACGGCACTCGATCGAACAATACCGGCGTCGCTGCATGTCGACGGTGGAGCCGCAGGACAGGCAACGCCGAACATGGCCGTTGTTTTGGATCAACGCGTATGGGCTGCGATGACGGGTCATCTCGATCGGCCGCGGCTGCATGGAATCAACACCCGCCGGCCTCCTATCGGGTTGCGATAATCGTTCAGATCAATAGAATTTTAAATGATACCACGTTGGAACGCCGGGCGTCAAAGGCCTTCCGCAAACAGGATTCTTGGATATGAGCCTCCGGTGAGCGGTGGAGTCGTTCCCTCGCATTCAGAATAAAACTCTAAAAGAGCCAAGCCCGATGCAAAGCCGGCTCTCCCTGACTTCGGTGCAATGTTATTTCTCACTTTTTTCTTAACCCTGACGCTTCTTTCGCATGTTGCCATTTTCCGGTTTATCCTGCGCTGGCTCGGCATCACCCATCCGATCCTGAAAACGACCCTCCTGGCCACATGTTTGGTCTTGGGAATCAGTTTCATGGCCGCATTCCTGCTCCTGCGCTGGACGGAAAACCCCTGGACGATACTTTATTTCCGGCTCTCGGCGGTCTGGTTTGCTCTTTCCATTAAAATAACCCTTGCCGCCGGGGCCGCATGGTTGGCCTACGCGATCTTTCGAATGATCGGAATCGGGCCATCCAGCTTTCCGTTTCTGGCATCGACGTGCATCATCTTGGCGCTGGGCTGGTCGGCTCATGGATTCTGGGCCGCATTCCATCCAATCGTGAAACGAGTCGAAATCCCCATAGAGCGCTTGCCGGACCAATGGCGCGGCAAGACCATCGTCCAGCTTTCCGATGTGCATCTCGGGCATTTTCATGGAACCGCCTCCATGGAACTATTGGCAGAAAGAGTCAATTCCCTTCATCCCGACCTGGTGGTCATTACCGGCGATTTGTTCGATGGAATGATTGATGGAATGTCTGAATTCGAATCGCCGCTCAAAAGGCTGAAGGCGCGCCATGGCGTCTTTTTTGTGACCGGCAACCACGAAACCTACGCCGGTCTTCAGCGGTGCCTCGATATTATCGCCCGGACGGGCATTCGAGTATTGTTCAACGAGGTGGTCGAAATCGACGGACTTTATCTGATGGGGGTGGCTTATCCGGGCATTAACGACAAGAGTGAAATCCGCGGTTTCGGCAACGCTCCGATGCCCGCACCCGGTCTGCAACCCTGTATCCTCCTGTTC
>Ga0105093_10000348_pt1 | contig 17663 bp, 16 predicted proteins | sample PPLLak3March2015_2_FD_79111 | JGI IMG/M metagenome (GOLD analysis project Ga0105093, IMG submission 79111) | Freshwater sediment microbial communities from Prairie Pothole Lake near Jamestown, North Dakota, USA - PPLs Lake P8 Core (3) Depth... | ecosystem: Environmental > Aquatic > Freshwater >... | reverse complement strand
ATACGGTTTCGGCGAGCGCCAGGCCCTTTACACCTGGTGGCAAGCCTTCAAGGCGATCGAGAAAGACCTCAACAACCAGAAGAAATTCAAGGAGGCCAAAGCGGTCGCCAACATCGGCAAAAAGGGCATCGAAGCGAGCTACAACTTCTACAGGGTGGAGCCCCAGAGCATCATGGACCGCCTGGGGGTGGTGGTCTTCTCGCTGGTGTTCTACGTGGTCTACACTCTCTGGTACGGATTCGCCATCATGTTCATTTTCGAAGGCTGGGGCATGCAGCTTGAACATTGATGCCCCGATGACGGTGACGTCATGCGGAACCGAGGGCCGGAAGCACGAGTTCCTTGAATCTGCTTCCGGCCTTTTCTCTTCCGATCGGAAGAGAAAAAATGCTAAAAAAGCCCAAGGTCATCGCCGGTTGGAAAACCGGGAGATCTCCGATATGGCGTTACCGGTAACAGCGACCGGGCTTTCTTTATGGTGATCAGCCGTCTCATCAAAAGAATTAAAACCCGCAAATCCACCGACGCCCCCTCCGACGCGGCGGTCGACGCCCTGCGCATCGAGTTCAAGGACCGCTATCACAGCTTCAAACTGCTGCTGAGCGCCAACCACAAGGCGCTCGAGATCATGGCCGAGATCGAGGAAGCCCTGCACGGTTCCCGGCCGTTCGGGATGACCTTCGTGCGCGCCGCCTGCACGTCGGTTGCCGTGAACGTCTTTTCCATGGTCCGAAACATCGAAAAGCTCGCCCCGGACAAATACAGTGAGCTGTTCACCCGTTTCGACGCCATCCAGAAGTCCATCGACGCGGTGCTGACGCGGCGCAAACCGGTTGCCGACGAACGGCTGGTGATTCCTTTAGGCGAGGTGACCAAGGAGATGGCGGACGTGGTCGGGAGCAAGATGGCCAACCTGGGAGAGATTAAGAACAGTCTGAAGGTTACGGTTCCGCCGGGGTTCGCCATCACCGCTCGCGCCTACCAGCGCTTTCTGGAGCACAACGACCTGCAGGCCGAGATCGACCGCCGCATGCAGACGGCTGAAGCCGACCGGATCGAAGCGCTCTACACGCTAAGCGCCGAAATTCAGCAGATGATCATCCGCGCCGAGGTACCCGCCGACCTGGCCGAGGCCATCCGAGAGGCCTGGACCGCAATGGAAAACGAGGCCAACGGCAGGGTCACGGCCGCCCTGCGCAGCAGCGCCCTGGGAGAGGACGCCGCCGGCAGTTCCTTCGCCGGTCAATATCGGTCCGAATTGAATGTCAGCGCAGACATGGTGCTCGAGGCCTACCGCGAAGTTTTGGCCAGCAAGTACAGTTTGCAGGCCATCACCTACCGCCTGACCCGGGGCTTCCGCGACGAGGACGTGGCCATGTGCGTCGGATGCCTCGCCATGGTGGACGCCGTGGCGGGCGGGGTCACCTACAGCCGCAACCCGGTGGACATCCACGACCATCGCATTTTCACCAATGCGGCCTGGGGGCTGCCCAAAGCCGTGGTGGACGGAAGCGCCGCCTGTGATCTCTTCATTGTTTCGCGCGAAGACGCCATGACGGTCGTCTTCGAAGACATCCGGCCGAAGGAGCGCAAATTCGTCTGCTACCCGGAAGAAGGGGTCTGCCGCCTGGATGTGACCGGTGCCGAGCAGCTGCTGCCGTCCATCACGCACGCGCAGGCGATCGACCTGGCCCGAACGGCCGTCGCCTTGGAGCGCCACTACGACGTGGCCATGGACATCGAGTGGGCCATCGACCCCCGCGGCGAGCTTTACCTGCTGCAATGCCGGCCCCTGCAGCAAAAACCGGCCGAATCGGCTCCGCAGCGGGCCGAATCGGCGATCGACGGCCATTCCGTTATTTACCGCGGCGGTATCACCGCCAGCTCCGGCGCCGCCTGCGGCCCGGTGTTCATTGCCGACAAGGGCTCCGACGTACTGGCGTTTCCCAACGGTGCGGTCCTGGTGGTGCGGCAGGCCCTGCCGCGCTGGGCCTCGCTGCTCAGCCGGGCGGCCGCGGTCGTCACTGAAGAGGGAGGCTTTGCCGGCCATCTGGCCAATGTGGCCCGCGAGTTCGGCGTGCCGGCGCTCTTCGCGGTGCCGCAGGCCACCAGCCTCCTCCGCACCGGCGATCTGGCGACGGTGGATGCCACCGGACAGGCGATTCACTCCGGCCGCATCGAGGCGCTGCTCCATCAGGCGTCGCCCCGCAAATCGCTCATGCAGGGCAGCCCGGTCTACGAAATCCTCGCGGAGGCCGGCCGGATGATCGTCCCGCTCAGCCTCCTGGAACCGGAATCGTCGGACTTCGCCCCGGCCAACTGCCGCAGCCTGCACGACATCACCCGTTTCATCCACGAAAAATCCGTGCATGAAATGTTCAACTTCGGCCGGGACCACAACTTCTCCGAGCGATCGAGCAAGCAGCTCCATTACAAGGTGCCGATGCAGTGGTGGGTGCTGAACCTGGACGACGGGTTCACCGAAGAGATCCCGGGCAAGTACGTGAAGCTGGAGCAGATCGCCTGCATTCCCATGCTCGCCTTTTGGAAAGGGTTCATCGCCATCCCGTGGGAGGGCCCCCCCGCCATGGACGGCAAGGGAATGCTGTCGGTCATGTTTCGGGCGACCACCAACCAGGCTCTGACCGTCGGGATCAAGTCCAAGTACGCCGAGCGCAACTACTTCATGGTCGCCCGCAACTACCTCAGCTTGAGCCAGCGTCTGGGCTTCCACTTTTCCACGCTCGAAGCGCTGGTGAGCGAACGCACGCCCGAGAACTACGTCAGTTTCCAGTTCAAAGGCGGCGCGGCCGACCTGGAGCGGCGGCTGGGCCGCGTGCACTTCATCGCCGAGATCCTGGAGCCGATCGGCTTTCGGGTGGAGATCCGCGAAGACCATCTGCTCGCCCGGGTCGAAGGCCAATGCGAGGAATACATGCTCCAGCGGGTCAAGATCCTCGGATATCTGGCGCTGCACACCCGGCAGATGGATATGATCATGGCCAATCCGGCCTACGTGGAGCACTACCGCGCCAAATATCGCCAGGACATCGACGGATTGCTGGCGGTGGGGCCGTGAAGGCCGATACCCCGGGGCCGGCCCGACCGAGACCAGTGTCATTCGCGGGCTTTGCGGTTGCATCTTCAAATATTTCCTGTATGATCCGAAGCATGGGCATAACACCCGCAAGAGCACGAGCCTAATGGTTCTGCCAACGAGCAGCTGAAGATGAAAGACAACATCTATTCACGCCTGCAGTGGAAAATCATCAGCCTGACCTTGCTGGTCACGTTCACCCCGTTGCTGCTGCTGGGCCTCATCATCTACCGGCAGTTCGCCGGCATGTACACCGAACAAATCCGCGAGCAGATCCGCTACCGGGCCGAGTTCCAGGCCGAGGCGCTCGACCTTTTTCTGAAAGAACGCACGGCCATCCTGGGAACGATCGCCGACACCCACAGCTTCCAGACGATGATCGTCGAGGAAAACCTGGCGCGCAAGCTCGCCGTGATGAATCTGCGCGCCGGGGCGTTTGTGGACCTGGGCGTCATCGACCATACCGGCCAGCAGCTGGCCTATGTCGGCCCCTATGAGCTCACCGGAAGGAATTATTACGAACAGCCGTGGTTCGGCGAAGTGATGAGCAAAGGGTTGTACATCAGCGACGTGTACATGGGATTTCGCCAAGTGCCCCACTTCATTATCGCCGTGCGGCGCCACGAAAACCAGAAGAGCTGGATCCTGCGCGCGACCATCGACCCGGACATCTTCAGCCGGATCGTCCAGGCCGCCCACATCGGCCGGACCGGAGACGCCTATCTCCTCAACGAAGAGGGCACGCTGCAGAGCCGGCCGCGTTTCGGAGGAAACATCCTGGAGCGGGCCCACCTGGACATTGCGCTTTTCGGCAAGCACACGATGACCTTCGAGCAACAGGGGGCCGACGGCCGCAAGCTGTTGCTCGCCGGCACCTGGCTCAAAAGCAAGAACTGGCTGCTCGCCATCAGCCGCGATGTCGAAAACGAAATGGCCGAGCTCTTCGCCACCCGCAACATGCAAATCGCCATCACCGTGGCCGGGATCCTGGCCATCGTGATCACCACGGTTCTCACCACGCGTCAAATGGTCCGGCAACTCCGGCTGGCCGAGACCCGGGTGAAGGAAATGGACGCCCAGCTGGTTCAAACCGACAAATTGGCCGCTCTGGGCAAAATGGCGGCCGGCGTCGCCCACGAGATCAACAACCCGCTGGCGGTGATCCTCCAGAAAACGGGTTGGCTTCAGGACCTGCTCGACGAAGAGGAGTTCCAGAAAAGCGCCAACATCGACGAGCTGCGCACGTCGGTCAAAAAGATCGAGGAACACGTGGAGCGCGCGCGCAAGGTGGTCCACAACATGCTCGGCTACGCGCGGCGAATGGAACCGCGCCTGGAAGACGTGGATATCAACCAGACCATCAACCAGACCGTCGACCTCCTTGAGAACTACGCCCGCAACAACAACATCGACATCCAGACCGATCTGTCGCCGAACCTGCCGATCATCGCCGGCGACCAGGCCCAGCTGCAGCAGGTGGTCCTGAACCTGGTCAACAACGCGATCGACGCCATCGGCCGGGATGGCACCATCTCCGTCACGAGCAGGGCCGATAAGACGGACATCCGTATCAGTGTCACCGATTCCGGCCCGGGCATTACGGAGTCGGTACAGAAAAAGGTCTTCGACCCGTTTTTCACCACCAAAGGCACCGGCAAGGGCACCGGGCTCGGGCTGTGGATCAGCTACAGCATCATTGAAAAAATGGGTGGAAACCTGGCCCTGCAGAGCAGGCAAGGCCAGGGGGCTACGTTCACGATCACGCTGCCGATCGTGCAACCGATGAAAAAGTAATTTTGCGAATGGTCGATTCGGGAGGGCGAATGCAACAGCCAAACATTCTGGTAGTGGACGACGAGGGCGATTTTCTGGAGACCCTTATGAACCGGCTCAAGAAGCGCAAAATTGCGACCGCCGGCTGTGCGAGCGGAGAAGAGGCCCTGCGCCTGGTCAGGGAAACCGCCTTCGATGTGGTCGTCCTGGACATTAAAATGCCGGGCGGGATGGACGGAATCCAGACGCTGCGGGAAATCAAGAAAATCCGTAGTGAGACCGAAGTCATCCTGCTGACCGGCCACGCATCGCTTGAAACCAGCATGGAAGGCATGCAGCTGGGCGCCTACGACTACCTGCTGAAACCGATCAAACTGGAAGACTTGCTGGAAAAGCTCGCCCAGGCCCTTGAGCGCAGGGGCACCCCCGCGCATCGCGCCCAAAGTGAAGAAATCCGCAATCTGCTAAAAAAAACCTAAAGGGGCCTGCTGCCGGCGGAGGCTCGGAGGCCGACCTCTGCCGCCCGGCATTCTTGACGGTTCTGCAGACACGGTCTGTTTTTTTTGAATGATGACGAAATGATGGACAGCCCGCATCAGACATTCATCTTTCCCCTGTCCCGAACCCACATCTTGACCTGAAATCAATTTCTTATTTGCGCCATGCCGAAAAAGTGATCATGGTGGTTGAAACCACGGATCGATGCTGCCGAATGGGATCTGATCCCATTTTCGCAGCACTAGAGGATCCATTTCTTGTGTATGTTTTTTAAGCTGAAATAGAACAGCACCATGCAGAACAGGCAAATGCCGATAAAATTAAGCGAGAGCGGCATGATGTTGCTGCCATGAAAACCGCCCTTGAGGATGTCGACACCATAGGTCAACGGAAGCACATATGCCAGCGGTTTCAACAGCATCGGCAGCGCATCGATGGGAAAAAATAGGCCACAGAGGAAGATCATCGGAAACCTGAAAAAGTTGGAAAACGTCTGGGCTTCGAAGATCTCGCTGACCGACACCGCAATGAACAGCCCCATGAAGGTGGAAGCGATCGCTATCAGCACGACCGCCGGGACGACCGCGCCCCATGCGACGCCAGACAAGTCCGCCAGAAAGAGGGCGATGGCGACCGGTACGAGTGCATTCACGACACCGAACAAGATGGCCCCTCCGGTCTTGGCCAGCATCAAGAGCTCCAGTGAGATCGGAGCCAACAGGAGGCGCTCGAAGGAGCGTCCCTTTTTCTCGAAGGTGACGGTAACCGCCAGCATGGAGGTGGTGCCGAAAAGGATCGAAATGGCCACCACGCCGGGCAGCAGGCCCAGAACGTCGTCCAGCCCGCGGCCGGACTTGATGAAGAACATGGCCGTCCAGGCGACCGGAAATATCAGCCCCCAGCTGATGTTGGGCGGTTTGAGATAGTATGCCCGCATGTCTTTCAAAACGATATTCCAGAACGCGATCCACGCTTTCATGCCGCCGCCTTCATCTTTTCTTTTTGCATGGCATCCGCCTCGATGCCCGTAATTTGAACGAACACATCTTCAAGCGACAACTGCACCCGTCGGGCCTCGGTCACCGCTACCCCCTTGTCCTCCAGAAACTTGACGATCGGTCCGATGTGGATGGGGCTGGAAGACTCGACGCGAATGCGATCCTGGGAGTGTTGCTGAAAATCCAATCCGGGGAAGGATGATGAGAGCTCTCCTATAAACGAGGGATTCAATCCACTTCCGTTGATCAAGGTCGCATACCGGCCCTGAACCGGTTTCAACAGGCTGGCGACATGGTCGATTTTCACGATCCGGCCGTTTACGATAAAAGCGATGCGATCGCACAGCCGTTCGGCCTCTTCGATGTAGTGGGTGGTCAGAAAAATGGTGGTTCCGCTGCGATGAAGGTCTGCCAGCAGCTGCCGGATATTGCGGGCGCTGGCCACATCGATGCCGGTGGTCGGTTCATCCAGAAACAGCACTGGGGGATTGTGGACGATGCCCGCCGCAATGGCCAGTTTGCGCTTCATGCCCTTGGAATACCCGCCGAACTTGCGGTGGGCCGCTTTCGATAGATCGAAGTCCTTCAACAACTGGGTCGCTCGGGCGATTCGCGCCGGCTTGCCCATCCCATAAAGGGCGGCACAGAAACAAAGGTTGTCGAATCCGGTGAGCTCCGGATAAAGATTGCTTTCATCGGGGACCACGCCGATTAGGTGCTGAGCGGCTTTCGGATTCTTGCAGCAATCCAGCCCGTCGATACGAATGATCCCGGAATCCGGACGGGCGAGGCCGATCAGCATGTTGATGGTGGTGGTTTTTCCCGCTCCATTCGGCCCGAGGAAACCGAACAGCTCCCCGCGCTCGACTTGAAAGGATGCATGATCGACCGCCGTGACATCGCCGAATCGTTTCGTCAATTCGCCGACTTCAATTATCGCTGATGAACTTGGATCTGTGGTCATGGCATTCACCGCCGCGGGGCGTCCGGGAGTCAGCTTTTCTTCTTCTCTTCTTTCACGCAGGGGTGTCCGCCGTCTTTGCCGTGGCACTGCTCGATCTGCTCCGGGGAGCAAGAGGTTGGTTTGTCCCTCAGTTTTTCTGGCTTTTGGCAGCAATCGTTGCACATGTCCTTCGCCTTTTGTCGGGGGATAGTTCCGAGTTGGAGACCGACTTCCAACATGCGGTTTCATAAGGTTGAAGCACTTCGGTCATTTCGGACAGCTCTTTGGCTATCCGGCGCAAGGCATCTTTTTCCACGGTGTAGTGCGTCCAGTAGCCTCTTTTCTCGCCCCGAACCAGCCCCGCCCCCCTCAACAACTTTAGATGCTGAGACAATGCGGATTCCGAAAGACCGAGCATCCTGGCCAGAGCACCTACGCACAGGTCATTTTTTAAGAGGATTTTAATGAGATCCAGACGATTGGAATCGCCGAGCGCTTTAAAGCATGTTACCAGATCCATATTCTGTCGTACCGATTTAATTTAGAATAAACTAAAATATTTTTATAAAATTCTTAAATGATTTGTCAACACGCAAATTGCCCGCAACAGGATGGCGCATACCTTAAGGACGAAAAAAATTTCGAAGCAGGCCGCAGAATCGGTAAAAGAGGCGCTACCGGTGGAACCGATCATCCGCCACTTTGGTGCGCATATCCGCAGCGGCTTTTTCCAACCATCCGATGCGGGCACCCGGGGCGCAATCGAATTCCGGGACGTGGGGCTTGATGTCCAGCAGGGGCGTGCCGTCGAGAACATCGATGTTCTCGACCTGCAGGTCGGATCCCTCGATCCCGACCAGCCGAACGAGGGACAGGCCGATCGGGTTGGGCCGGTTTGGCGCACGGGTCGCAAACAGGCCGCGCGGCTCGGTGTCCAGATAAGGGGTAACCGACAGCGAATAAGCGCGCGATCGATGAAAATGATACAGCAGAACGAGATGGGAGAACCCCTCCAGGTCCTTGAGCCCGTCCTCAAATTCGGGAAACACCTCAACTCTCCCGGAGGCGCTGTTTTGGCTGGCGGGCTGGATGGGCATGGACTTTGGATCGGTAAAGGGGCTATGAATGATGCCGATCGGTTTGAGCAGAATGGACATGGGGTTAAGAAACCTCAACTAATCTTCCCAGGGCGTCAGGCTCTCGCAGCCGTTCTCGGTGACAAGCACGGTCTGCTCGAACTGGGCCGAGAGCGAGCCGTCCCGGGTGACAGCGGTCCAGTCGTCTTCCAGGATCCGCAGCTCTTTGCGGCCGAGGTTGATCATGGGCTCGATGGTGAAGATCATGCCCGGGATCAGCCCGAGCCCCTCCCCCTTTCGGCCGAAGTGCGGCACCTGCGGGGGCTCGTGGAAATCGAAGCCGACGCCGTGCCCCACGAACTCGCGCACCACGGAGCAGCCTTGCGCTTCGGCGTAGGCCTGGATGGCCCAGCCGATGTCGCCGACGGTGTTGTGCGGCTTGACCATGGCCATGCCGCGGTAGAGGCATTCGCGGGCCACCCCAACGATCTTGCGCGCATCCGGCCCGGGGCTGCCCACAAAGTAGGTCTTGTTCGCATCGGCGTAATAGCCATCGAGAATCGAGGTGACGTCGACGTTGACGATGTCGCCGTCCTTGAGGACCCGCTCGCCGGGGATGCCGTGGCAGATGACCTCGTTGACCGAGACGCAGACGCTTTTGGGGTAGCCGCGGTAATTCAGCGGCGCTGGAACCGCGCCGTTTTGAACCGTGAACTCGTGCACCCAGGTGTTGATGTCCTCGGTGGCAATGCCGGGCCGGATGCGCGGTGCCACCTGCTCCAGGGTAGCCACCACCAGACGCCCAGCACGGCGGACCGCCTCAATGTCTTTGGGCGTCTTGACCCGGATGCGATATTTCTGGGCGTAGAGGGCTTCAAGGTCGGCAGGCACGGCCGCCTCAACCTTGCCCGCGCAGCATTTCTTGTATTTCAATCCGCTGCCGCAGGGACACGGATCGTTGCGCCCGACCTTACCTGTTTTCAGATTCACTCGTATCGGTTTGATGGTGACCTTCGCCTCCAGAGGTTTACCTTAATTTTGCTGTAAAGCGACTTATAACGCTCGGCGCCGCTTTATGGGCAAGAAAGTTTGTTTATTGTGGGAGAGGCGTTCAGCCTCGATCATCGCAGCTGGAAAGCCGCTCCCACAAGAAAAAATCTAACTTCAGCGCAAGAGACTAATATATTTATCCTGCCAATTCAACATGCATGGCTGCAGCTGATTTAGCGCAGCGGCAGCTGCGGAAAATCAGTAGGCATGCAGGACCACGGTAAAAGCGCTGAATGCCACCCACACCCGATCCCCGACTCGAAGGCCGAGCCGTTTCAGGCTCTGGGCGGTGACGATGGCGCAAATCTCCGTGCCGTCGGCGATTCGGGCCACGATCTCCGCTGTCACCTTGCCGCGGACGATGCGCTCGACCGTCCCGCCGAGCACGTTGTCCGCGGAACACTCCGGGTCGTTCATGCTGCGGTGGACGGTCACCCATGGCGCCTTGACTTCGGCCGTGACCAGGGCACCCGGCTTCAGCCCGAGATGCTCCAAACTGTGATGGGTAATGACGGTGCGGACGCGATAGCCGCCCGGCGTCGCCATTTCCACCCAGGCCTGGACGTCGCCCCGGCGGATGGTTTCGATTTTTCCAAAAAAAGTATTGCGGGCGCTGGTCTTGCGCTGGTTTTCCCGATCGACGAAAAAGGCTTCGGCCCGGTGCATGTCCTCCTCGGAAAAGGTCACATAGGCGGCGGCGAGGTTGGGGGTCGAATGCCCGAGGATCTTTTGGACGACCGGCAGCGGCACGTTGCCCTGCATCAGCTCCACCGCCCGAGACCGGCGGATGACCTCGGGGGCGCCCAGCTCGCGTGGCAGGCCGACGGCTTCGGCCAGCTCGTAAAATTTGCGGCGCACATGGGCCGGATCCAGCTCGAGCACGCGCCGCTCCTCATCATGCGGCCCCAGCAACGTCAAGATGCGTTGAATCTCTGCCGACACCGCCTCCGGAATCTGGACGTCACGGTAGGTGGAGCCGCTTCCTTTGCGGAATCGCACCGTGCGCTTCTTGGGATCGAAATCACGCGCAGGCTCCAATCGCAGCACCTCGTTGAGCCGTGCGCCCGTATATCGGATCAACAGAAAAATCAGGAAAACCCGTCGGCGGGAATGGGCGAGATCCGGACGGCGGCTGGAATCCGCCCGCGCGCGCAATGCTTTTTCGATCCGGGCCAACTGCAGCGCGTCCAGACAGCGCTCCGAACCCGGACCGGGACGGACGCGGCCCTGATTCGATGCTGCGGAACGAGGGTTAGGCAACTTAATCGGCAAAGGCCTCCATCCTTTCTGACCGGGCTCGACACCGGGCCGAGTCGTAAGGTTCACAAAAGTTCTTGACCCGCCCGGACCCTTACAGTATATTTATGACACGAATATTATATTTATCGTGCCTATTATGCAAATGTTTTTTTTACGGGATCATCAAGGGTTGATGACCCCGTAAAAAAACATTTGAAATGAAATCACTCGGCCTCATGCCCTCATTTTCCCCCTTTGGCAAAGGGGTCAGGGGGATTTTGTGATCGATTTCCTTTAAAGCTTAAGGTTAAGGGATACGAGGTGCACCATGGATAAGCCGGCCACTGCAAAACCTGTCACGACGGACCCGCCGCGGACCGCCGACCACACTCTGCGCTTCGACCGGATCGAGCTGGCTGGGGCCTTCGGGGACCTGGGCACGCTCCTGCCTATCGTAATGGGAATGATTTTGATCAACCAGCTCAGCCCCTCGACGGTCTTTTTGACATTTGGGCTGTTTTACCTCATCACGGGCTATTTCTTCCGGCTGCCGGTGCCGGTGCAGCCCTTGAAGGCCGTGGGGGCGATCGCCATCGCCTATCCGGCGATGATCACCGAGTCCGTGATCGGTGCATCGGGAATCATCTTCGGCGCCCTGCTCTTGATCTTCGCGTTGACCGGAATGGTCGATCAACTCGCCAAGCTGTTCACCCAGCCCGTCGTCCGCGGCATCCAACTCTCACTCGGGCTCATATTCCTGAAAAAAGGCATCGAGCTGATCGTCAGCCAAGAGGTGTTTCTCAACGGAGGTGCCGCCAACTTCGCTGATTACCGCATCAACCTTATTATCGGGGTAGTGGTTTTTGCCCTGGTCCTGGCGCTGCTGGACAACAAGAAGTTCCCGGCGGCGCTGGTCGCGCTGGCGGTCGGTATCACTGCGGGGTTTTTGCTGGGCGGCTTCAACGGGGCAGCGCTTTCCCTCGGCCCCACGCGCATCCGGGTGATTTCACCGTCATTGTCGGACTTCTGGACGGCCTTCATCATGCTGATCCTGCCTCAAATCCCGCTCACCATCGGCAACGCCTGCGTCGGTGTCGCCGACACGTGCGCCACGCTCTTTCCCCGGAGCCCGTCTCTTTCCAAAAGCACGGCCGGAAAATTTGCTCTGACGATGGGGATTGCGAACTTCCCGGCGGGCTTTTTCGGCGCCGTTCCCATGTGCCACGGCACCGGCGGTCTTGCCGCCCATTTCCGGTTCGGCGCGCGCACCGGCGGGGCCCCCATCATGATCGGCGCCGCATTCGTCGTCATGGCGCTGGCCTTCGGCGAATTCGGCTTCGCCATCCTGGCCATGATTCCCAATTCGGTGCTGGGAGTTCTGCTGGTGTTCGCGGGACTGGAGCTCTGCCCGCTGGTGAGAAGCCTCAAGGGCAATGAGGAGTACTTCGTGGCGCTCCTGATCACCGGCATCGCCCTGGCCGTGCCCAACATGGCCTGGGCCTTCGGCATCGGGATTGCCGTGGACCTTTTTATCCGCAAGTTGAAAATCAAAATCTGAATCTTTCAGACCCATAAGGGCCTGAAAGATTCAGTAGTCGTATTGCTTGGCGTACTCGGCGTCGTTGTAGATGCCCTCGCCGAATTTTTCCTTGCCGTAGGTGGCGATAATCTTCTGGCCGTCCGCGGAGCTCACGAAATCGATGAACTGCGCAGCCGATTTCTGGCCCGGCGTGGCCCCTTCCGGTTGCAGCAGCGTATGGTAGGTGTTCACCAGGAAGACGTCGCCCCTGAATAGGATCTGCAGGTTCTTCATCTCCTTGCGGACGCTCACCCAGGTGCTGCTGTCGGTCATGAAATAGCCTTTTTCGGCATCGGCCCGCTTGAGGGTCGCCATCATGAAATCCTTGGTCACGATGTACCAGCCGCCAGCCGGCTTGATGTTGGCCTTCGCCCAGGCATCCATTTCTTTCTTGTGGGTGCCGGAGTTGTCCCCGCGGGAGAAGAATTTGGACTTGCTGTTGGCGATGAGCGTATAGGCCTCGGCGGCGGTCTTGGCTTTCTTGATTCCGGCAGGGTCCTCCGGTGGGCCGACGATGTAGAACTCGTTCGAGCCGATCAACATCCGTTTAGTCGCCCAGCCTTCTTCGACGGCTTTCTTCTCGGCCGCCGGGGCATGCACCATGATCATGTCCACCTGCTTTTCTTTCAAAAACTTCATGGACTCGCCGCTGCCGGCCTTGACCCAGCAGAGCGTGGTGTTGTTCTTTTGGGCGAACTGCTCCGCCAGCACCTTGAGGAGGCCCAACTCTCCGGGGCTTCCGGTCGCCAGGCTGAACTGGTTGGGTCCCGTGCCGTAGGACTCCGTGCAGGCGGGCTGCGCAAACACCTGCGACGCCAGCATCAACAACGCAAACCATGCAACCAAAGCCCCCCGGGCCGCTTTCGATTTCATATGTCATTCCCTCCCCTATCCGTTCTTTAGAATTAAACTTCAGCCTTCGGCATGCGAAGACATAACGGCTCGGACTAAGGTAAGATACAGGGATGAGTCAACCGGATTGTTGGTAAAACGCCAATAGAGGAAAACAGACAAAAACTAACATGTAGTCGCTGCAGGGCCGGCTTGCACCCTGAGGTTCGTCCCGGATTGTATTCTATTTACCATTTCGGCTGCATCGCCCGTCGCAATTGATTTTCCGTCCGCCATAAGAACCAGGTTGTCTGCCAGGCGTTCGATTTCATCGATCGAGTGGGTGACATAAAGAATCGGAATACAAAACGCTCGCGGCAACTTGGCGATAAAGGGCAGTAGATCCTCCTTGCGACCGTCGTCGATAGAAGACAGCGGTTCATCCATCAATAGCAACCTGGGGCTGGTTAAAAGCGCCCTGCCGATAGCCACCCGCTGCTTTTCTCCCCCGGAAAGCTTTGCAGGCCGCCGGTCGAGGAGATGCTTGATGCCGAGCAGGTCCACGACCTGATCGAGCGCGATGCATCGCTGCTTCGGAGGGGTCAGCCTCATCCCGTAGGTCAGGTTGCCGCGGACGGTCAGATGCGGAAAAAGGCGGCCGTCCTGAAAAATATAGCCGATGCAGCGCTTCTCAGGCGGCAGATCGATGCCGCATTCCGAATCGAAAAGCACTCTGTCTTGCACGACGATGCGACCCGTGTCAGGCCGGAGGAGGCCTGCGACCATGTTGATCACCGACGTCTTGCCGGCGCCCGACGGGCCGAAGAGAGCCGTGATGCCCGTGTTTTTGGCCTTGAAGTCCGCATCCACCTGAAAACTTCCCTGGCGTCTGGCCACCCGGATGTCGAGCATGTCTCACCCCCTCAGCCGGCGGCCGATATGCCGCGCTATCAGCTCCGAACCGACAAGGGCCAGCAGCGCCAGAAGGACCGAGATGACGCAGAGCCGCAGGGCGCCAGCTTCGCCGCCTGGCACCTGGGTAAGGGTATAGAGCGCGAGCGGGAGCGTTCGAGTCTGCCCGGGGATGTTTGAAACAAAGGTGATGGTCGCGCCGAATTCGCTCAGGCTGCGGGCAAAGGACAAGATCACCCCGGCCAGGACGCCCGGCATGATCAAGGGCAGGGTCACCGTGAAAAAGACCCGCAAGGGCCGCGCTCCCAGCGTCCGCGCGGCAGCCTCCAATCCCTTGTCGACCGATTCGATCGAAAGGCGGACGGCTCTCACCAGCAGCGGAAATGCCATCACGGCTGATGCCAGTGCAGCCCCCTTCCAGTTGAAGCTGAAGCTGAGGCCGATGGTCTTCTGCAGCAGTGCCCCCAACGGCCCGTTTTTTCCCATGAGAACGAGCAGCATGTAGCCTGTCACGACCGGCGGCAGAACCAGCGGCAGGTGCACCAGTCCGTCCAGCAGGATCTTCCCGGGGAATTTAAGCCGTGCCAGCACCCAGGCGGCGGCGATGCCTGCGGGCAGGCTGCCCACGACGGCCCACGCCGAAACCCACAGGCTTAGGCTCAGTGCCTCGGCCTCTAGTGGTGTGAGGGACAGCGCCTCCGTCATTTGACCGCAAAACCATGCTTTTCGAAAATGGGCTTGGCTGCAGGGCTTTTTAGGAACTCGAGCAGGCTTCTCGCCGCCGGGGTATCTTTGTCCTTCACCAGCGCGGCCGGGTAGACGATCGGCGGATAGCTGTCCTCGGGGAACACGCCGACCACTTTCACTTTGGCAGAAGCTGCCGCATCCGTAGCATAGACCACCCCAAGCGGGCATTCGGCCCGCTCAACCAGTGCCAACGCGGCTCGCACGCTATCTGCTCGTGCGATTCGGCCCTCGATTCCTTTCCAGACCCCCAACTTCTCAAACGCGTGCCTGGCATATTTGCCTGCCGGCACATGGTCCGGATCGCCGCTTGCCAAAAGCCCTCCCGACAAAGATGCAGAAAGATCGACTCCCGCTTTGAGATCGACCTTGAGAGAACTCTTAGCGGGGGCAATCATCACCAGGCGGTTTCCCAGCAGGTTGGTTCGGCTTCCGTCTACAATCAATTTGCGTTGACCCAGATAATCCATCCAGTCGAGATCAGCCGACAGGAAAAGCTGGGCGGGTGCTCCGTTTTCAATCTGTTTAGCCAACGTGGATGAAGAGGCGAACGAGAATCGCACAGCGTGCCGCTCCTTTTGCTCAAACGCCTGCCCCGCTTCGCTCAGGGCATTGGTCAGAGAGGCCGCCGCAAATACCGTGATCTCATCGGCATGAACCGGCACGGACCAAAGAAGCAGCGCCAAGGCAAGGATCCCCCATAAAACCTTTGGAAAATGCAGCATCAATTTCTCTCCTCTCTTGCTAGTTAATGGGGTTTTGCTATGCTATTTTTAGCATAGCAAACCTATTTACATACACATATTACAGCTGTCAACAACGATTTATCTTTCGCGCATGATCCTGCCCTCTTCTGCTTTCGCGGGTTCTTCTGGCATGCGGTTCATACGTCCTTCATGAATCAGGAGCATAGCGCAACCTTATAAAATCAAAGGCGAGCGCCTGCCGATGGGAGGGAATGGGCTGCAAAATTGTACAAATTACTTCTACAATTTTGTTGTCGTGGTGTTCTGGAAGGCGGGGATCAAGACCGGAAATTCACATTCTGAACCCGACGAAATATGCCAATTTTGACATATTATAAAAATTATGCCAACATCTACCATGGTTCATTTTTCCCCGACTCTCTCTCGCCGCAGAAACGCGCATGCGATGGCTGCGGGCTGCGGGATATGCCGATCCAACGATAGGCTCTTTGTCCTGGGCTTTCCGGCAAAATCGACAGAGAGTGAGGAGCCTTCATCGTGGTAGCGAGGAAAAAACCTTGCAAGAACCCTACAAACAACACGTGCGAAGATCATCCTGAGCGTGTAAATCCGTACCATCCGAATGCGGATGATGAAGGTAGAGCCAAGATAGAAATTTTCGGTAAAGCGATGGTTGAGAAACGAGTCAAGGCTTGCGCCAACAGCGGCAGGGTCTATTTGCCTCCGGGGTGGGTTGGCCGCAGAGTAAAAATCATCCGGATCGACTAAGTTTTCGGTTTGAATCCAATAAAATTGAATTGGATTCGATCCAGTCTGACCCTACCCCCCGAAATTCGGGTGAATGAATTCCACACGGTCCCCGCCAGCAACTTGCGTCACCGAATACTCCTGGGGGAAGACAAAACGGCCGTTGTGCTCGACGATCAGGTCGCGGTCGATCTCGTGCAACAGATCGATGAGGTCAGCCAGGGTTGCGGACGGCGGCACGTCCTCGGGTATTCCGTTGACCGTGATGCGCATGGTGGTGTTCATGGCGATGAGGGGTATTGCAAGCGGCTGCAGACCGGGCAATGCGGATTGGGTTCGATCGCCAGCGTGCGGAATTCCATCGTCGAGCCGGAGAACTGCAGCAGCCGGCCGGCGAGGCGCGGAACCAGGCCGATCAATAGCCGGAGCGTATCCAAACACTGGAGCGATGCGACGAGACCCGCGGTGGGCCCCAGTGCCGGCGGAGGCTCGGCCTCGACTGTTTCAGCCATCGGGGGAAACAGGCAGCTGAAGCACGGCGTCTGGCCGGGGATGAAGGTAGAGGCCGTTCCCTGCCAACCGCTGATGCCGCCGTACACGAACGGCACATGGCGTCTCACGGATGCCCGATTGAGCACTTGCCTTGTCGCGCGGTTGTCGGTGGCATCGAAGATCACGGAACACCCTTCGATCAGTGCCTCTGCGTTCTCATCCCCGATATCGGTTTCGATGGCCTCGACGCGACAGTGAGGATTCAGGCGGCTCAGCTTTTCAGCCGCCGACGCCGCCTTCGAGCGGCCGATATCGGCTGAGGCATGCAGGATCTGACGGTTCAGGTTGTCCAGAGCCACCCGGTCCCGATCGACGAGCCTCAGATGGCCGACACCCGCCGCAGCCAGGTAATACGCGCCGATCGATCCCAAACCGCCCAGACCCGCGACCAGCACCCGCCCGGCGCCAATTCTATCCTGGCCCTCCAAACCGATCTCCGGCAGTTGAATCTGCCGACTGTAGCGCCGGGTCTCCTCCGCAGTCAGCATGGCGGCGTTATTTTTTGACCCCTGCGGCCCTCAGCGCCGCCTGGACCCGCTCGGAGGTCAACGGCAGTTCGTGGATGCGCAGGCCCGTGGCGTCGTAGACCGCGTTCAGAATGGCCGGGATGGTGGGCATGATGGCGCCCTCGCCGACTTCCTTGGCGCCGAACGGGCCGTTGGGCTCGTCGCTTTCGACGATGATGGCCTCGACCGGCGGCATGTCCAACGCGGTGACCAGTTTGTATTCGGCCAGATCGCAATTGATGACCCGGCCGCGGTCGTCGAATTTGACCTCCTCGAAGAGCGCCTCGCCCATTCCCATGGCAAGCGACCCTTCCATCTGACCTTCTACGGATGTGCGGTTGATGGCTCGGCCGCAGTCGTGGGCGTCGGTCATTTTTTCGATGACGATCTTGCCGGTCTCCAGGTCCACGT
>Ga0105093_10000346_pt1 | contig 17692 bp, 10 predicted proteins | sample PPLLak3March2015_2_FD_79111 | JGI IMG/M metagenome (GOLD analysis project Ga0105093, IMG submission 79111) | Freshwater sediment microbial communities from Prairie Pothole Lake near Jamestown, North Dakota, USA - PPLs Lake P8 Core (3) Depth... | ecosystem: Environmental > Aquatic > Freshwater >... | reverse complement strand
CGGCCGACGGCGTCGATCTCGTCGATGAAGATGAGGCAGGGGGCGTGCTTCTTGCCCTGGTCGAAGAGGTCGCGGACGCGCGAGGCGCCTACCCCGACGAACATCTCGACGAAGTCCGAGCCGCTGATGGAGAAGAAGGGCACGTCGGCTTCGCCGGCGACGGCCCGGGCCAGGAGCGTCTTGCCCGTGCCGGGCGCGCCGACGAGGAGGACGCCCTTGGGGATGCGGCCGCCGAGGCGCGTGAACTTGCGCGGCTCCTTGAGGAACTCGATGATCTCGCCGAGCTCGTACTCGGCCTCCTCGACGCCGGCGACGTCCTTGAAGGTCACCTTCTTCTGCTGGGCGGAGAAGAGCTTGGCCCGGCTCTTGCCGAAGGCCATGGCCTTGTTCCCGCCGGACTGCATCTGGCGCATGAAGAAGACCCAGAAGAGGATGAGCAGGAGGATGGGGAACCAGCTCATGAGGATGGTGAAGATCGGGCTCCGGGCGGTGTCCTTGACGACGATGTTGACCTTGTTGTCGCGCAGGATCTTGATGAGGTCGTCGTAGCCGGCGGGGAGGACCGTCTTGAAGGTCTGGCCGTCGGTGAACTTGCCGCGGAGCTGGCTGTCCTGGATCGTGACCTCCTCGACCTTGCCCTGCTCGGCCTCGGTCATGAACTGGGAGAAGGTGATCTCCTTCTTGGCCATGGCCGGGGATTGGAGCAGGCTCCAGGCGAGGATGATGATGATCCCCGCGGAGATCCAGAAAAGGAGGCTTTTCATCGGTTTATTGGCAGGCTTAGGCATTATTCTCCGTCCTTTTGAAGAGATATTTTATCACGATTCGCCCCGGAAAAACAGGGGAATTGACGGTTATTCGGCGGCGGTGATATAGAAAGGGGCATGAACCTCCACCCCCTCGACCTCGTCATCATCGCCGTCTATCTCGCCGGCGTGGCCTTGGTCGGCGTCGTCATCCGCAAGCGGGCGACGAAGAAGCTCGATTCGTTCTATCTCGCCGACCGGAACATCCCGTGGTGGATGCTGGGGCTCTCCGGCTGTTCGAGCTACATCGACATCGGCGGGACGATGTCCATGATCGGGCTCATCTTCTACGTCGGGCTCAAGTCGATGTGGGCGACGCACATCTTCTGGGGCTGGTTCATCATCTGCTTCTACATGGCCTTCCAGGCCAAGTACATCCGGCGCTCCGGGGTCATGACCTTCGCCGAGTGGAACGAGACGCGGTTCGGGGCGGGGAGGGACGCCGAGGGGGCCCGGCTCGCGGCGGCCGTCTTCCTGCTCGTGCTGATGATCTGCAACCTCATGTTCATCAGCGTGGGGACGGGCAAGTTCGTCGAGGAGTTCCTGCCCCTGCCGCGCTGGGAGGCGACGCTCATCGTGCTGGCCGTGGTCGGGATCTATGTCACCCTGGGCGGCTTCTTCGGCGTCATCCTCACGGACATCTTCCAGACGCTCCTCATCGGGGCCGGCGCCGTCATCATGGCCGTCATGGTCTTCGCCAAGCCGGCGGCGACCACATTCATCCCCAAGGACCCGGCCTGGTTCTCGCTCGCGCCGACCTGGACACTGTGGTCGGGGTTTGCGGCGGAGACGCCGCAGGCCTATCAGCACTTCGGGATGTTCGGGCCGCTCATGGCGGCGGGCTTCTTCTGGATGATCTTCCGCGTCCTGGCCGGGCCGAACGTCTGGGACTTCCAGTTCTTCCTGACCACGAGATCGCCGCGCGACGCCCAGCTCGCCGCCGGGATGTGGACGGTCGGCTACAACCTGCGCTGGGTCCTCGGCGTCGCTTTCATGGTCCTCGGGATCTTCTACCTGGGAGGGACGCAGACGGGCTTCGACGCCGAGAAGATCATGCCGCTCGTCCTGCTGAAGATGCCGGTCGGGCTGCGCGGCCTGTTCATGGCCGTGCTCCTCGCGGCCCTGATGTCGACGATCAGCGCCATGATCAACGTCACGAGCTCCGTCGTCATCAACGATTTCGTCAAGCGCTACATCGCCAAGGACCTGAGCCAGAAGAAGCTCGTCCGGCTGGGCCAGATCGCCTCGGTCGCGGCCGTCCTCATCGGCTTCGTCTTCTCGCTCTCCTTCACGAACATCGTCACGGCCTGGGAGATGATGGTCTTCGTCGTCGTCACGGTCATCCTCGTGCCGGCGACGCTGCGCTGGCATTACTGGCGGTTCGGGGCCAAGGCCTTCGTCTGGAGCATGGCCGTCTCGGCGGTGCTCATCTCGCTGCGCCTGATCTTCGTCAAGGGCCTTCACGCCTCGACCTCGCTCCTCGTTGATGTGGGGATCGGCCTGGTGACGACGCTCGCCGCGGCGGCCCTGACGAAGCCCGCGGACATGGAGGTCCTGGTCAAGTTCTACGCCAAGGTCCGTCCGTTCGGATTCTGGGGGCCGGTCCGCCGGGAGTGCGTCAAGCGCGGCCTCGTGCCGGCCAGGGACAAAATGCCTAAGATGGACGTCCTCAACGGCTTCGTCACGGCCGCCTTCCAGTTCTCGCTGGCCATCCTGCCGTTCTACCTCTTCATGCGCAACTGGAAGCAGCTGGGGGCCTGGGCCGGCGCCGCGGCGGCGATCGCAGTCCTCCTCTACTTCACTTGGTACAAGAACCTGCCCTCCAAGGACGAGATCTGAAAAAATGGGGACGTTTCTGTTTTTTCCTATCATGGGCAGTCGGAGAATGGAGGGCTGATGCGGGAAAAAAAAGAAACGTCCCCATTTTTGCCGACGATCCACCTTATCTGCAATGCGCACCTCGATCCGGTGTGGCAGTGGCGGTGGGAGGAGGGGGCGTCGGAGGCGGTGGCGACCTTCCGGAACGCCGTCGACATCCTCGACGAACACCCGGCGCTCATCTTCTGCCACAACGAGGCCTTCCTCTATCAGTGGACGGAGCGGCTCGACCCGGTCCTCTTCGACGCGATCCGCCGGCATGTCAAAGCCGGCCGCTGGGCCATTTCGGGCGGCTGGTTCATCCAGCCCGACGTCAACCTGCCGGGGACCGAATCGCTCATCAGGACGATCGCCGAAGGCCGGCGCTACTTCCGCGACCGCTTCGGCGCCGCGCCCCGCGTCGCCTACAACTTCGATTCCTTCGGCCACAGCGGCGGGCTGCCCCAGATCCTGCGCCTGGCCGGCTACGAGATGTATATCCACATGCGGCCCCAGGCCGACGAGCTCGCGTTGCCGGCGGACCTCTATCGCTGGCGGGGCGTCGACGGGACCGTCATCCCGGCCTACCGCATCGCCGTCGGTCTCTACCACACCGAGCACGACAACATCGAGACGCGCCTCGGCGAGGCGGTCGATCTCGCCCTGAAGCTCGGCCGCGACGTCCCCGTTTTCTGGGGCCTCGGCAACCACGGCGGCGGGGCGACCCGGCGCGACCTCGGGACGATCGAGGCCTTCGCCGGCCGCGAATCGCGCGTCCGCGTCGTCCACAGCACGCCGGACCGGTTCTGGGAGGCCGTCAAACACGCCGCGGCCGAAGCCCCCATCCATGAGGGCGATCTCCAGCGCACGTTCACCGGCTGCTACACCTCGCTCTCCCGCCTCAAGCGGCAGGCGGTCGCGAGCCTGGGGCGCCTCGTCCAAGCGGAGGCGGCAACGGCCGCGGCCACGTGGCTCGCTGGCGCGGCACCCCCCGGGCCGGGACTTAACGAGGCATGGAATTCTCATCTATTCAACGATTTCCATGACATTCTCAGCGGCACCTGCATCGAGCCGGCCGAGTGCGACGCCCTCGGCCAGTACGGCCGGGCCGAAGACATCGCCCGCTCGGCGGCCCTCTCGGCGGTCGCCTCGCTCAACCGGGGCAGCGCCGGCTCTCCTTCGCTCCCCCTGACCGTTTTCAACGCCAATCCCTCCCTCGGCCGCGTTCCGGTCGAGTTCGAGTGCATGGCCGACCACCGGCCGTTCTGGACGGGAACATGGCGCATGCGCCTTTTCCGCGCCGACGGCCGCGAGGTCGTCTGCCAGGAAGAGCAGCCGGAGTCGCTGCTGCCCTTCAACAACTGGCGGCGGCGGATCTCGTTCGTCGACGAGCTCGCCGGCGTCGGCGTCTCGCGCTACTACCTCGAGGCGGTCGAGATCAAGGACGGCCAGGCAGAAGGCCGGAAACGGGGACACGTACCGGAGGTACATGTCCCCCCGACCCCGGCTCCCATCGCGCCCGTGCCCGTCCGGCGTCTCGACCCCAAATCGGGGCTTATTGCCGCGTTGGCCGCTTTCGCCCGCCATCCCTCCGGGTCCCTCTTCGAGCCCCTCGTCGTCGAGGACAAGGCGGATGCGTGGGGAGCGGGAAAGGGAAGCTACCGGAAGATCGCCGGGCGATTCAGGCCATCCTGCCGTCCCTATGTCCTCGAGCAGGGGCCGGTCCGGACGATCACGCGGTCGATCTTCGGTTATGGGGCGAGCCGCATCGTGATGGATGCCGTGTCTTATCCCTCCTGGCCCGTCATCGAGATCAGGCTCCGCGTCACCTGGAACGAGCCGCGGCACCGGCTGAAGCTCCGCGTGCCCACGGCCCTCGCCGATGCCGCGCTCCTCGTCGAGGTCCCGGGCGGGGCGATCCGGCGTCCCGGCGACGGAGAAGAGCACGTCCACGGACGGTGGCTGGTCGTCGAAGGCCGCCCGGGCCCCCTGGCGATCGGCATCGCTTCGAGCGGCCAGCACGGCCTCGATTTCCGGGACGGCGAGATCCGCCTGTCCGTTCTCCGCGCCTCGGCCTATTGCCATGAGCGGGGATTCGATCTCGAGGCGGCGCCGGAGGCTGGCGCTTCCAGAACGGGGACACGTACCTCCGGTACATGTCCCCTGGCGTGGAAGTTCGCCGACATCGGCGTTCATGAGTTCAGACTCCTCGTCACGGCAGGGGTTCCCGCTTCGGTCAAGGCGATGATGCCGGGCCTGGCCGACTATCTCGCCGCCCCTCCGGCGGCCTATCCTCATCTGCCCTACGACGCGAGCCTTGCAGCGCCATCTGAACGGCTGCTTTCCCTCAAGCCCTCATCGGTCCGGCTGCTGGCCTGCAAAAACTCCTGGGACGGAAAGGCCATGATCGTAAGGCTCCAGGAGGCTGTCGGCAAGTCGACGAAGGCGGAGGTCAGGATCGCTCGGTCTTTTGACAAGACCGAGGATGCGTCGCCCGGGAGATCGGCAACACGTACCCAAGGTCCAGGTCCCCGTTCCGTAAGGGGACACGTACCTGAGGGACATGTCCCCCTGTCCTTCGCGCCGTTCGAGATCAAGACGCTGCGGGTCGAGAGGGACGGCTGCTCCCGGGCGGTCGGGCTGATAGAGGAGATATAGCCAAAGAGGAACAGTCCCTCAACGCCAGTACGATAATTGTGGCTTTGGGGACACGTACCGGAGGTACATGTCCCCGAGTCTCATTTGATCGCGACGCCCATCGTGTCGCGGTGGAAGTCGATGAGCGTCCGCATGGTGGGGCCGATCGCGTCGGCGCCGGCGAAACCCGCCTTCTTTGCCGCCGCCTCCCGCTCGTCCTTGGTCAGAGGGCTCGGCGCGGCCCAGTGCTGGAGATCGCGGTAGCAGCCGAGCGTGTAGATGTCCCAGGCCGCGCCCTGATCGCGGACGAAGACCATGTTGTAAGGACGGCCTGCCGCGGCGCCGTACACGTTCTCCATCTCCCGTTCCTTGTAGAGTTCGGCCTGTTTCCCCGGCAGCGAGACCATGATCTCGATATGGTAGTAGCCCGTCCCTTCGAACTGCTTCGTCACGAACTCGAGCGGCGGCCCATAGACGAAGACATCCTCTTTCCAGGAAGAGCAGGTGTCGACCTTGGCGCCGAACTCCGCCCACGACTGGCCGGCCGCGGCGGCCGCCTTATCGCGCTTCGCCACCCGCCCCTTCGCGTAGTACTCGGCATAGCTCCCCATGGGGGTCAGGATCATGAGGTCCCAATGGTCACCCTGGGTATGCCTCCACCAGAACGGCCGCGCGTCGCCGCCCGCTTCGATGACGGCCATCCGCTCTTTATAGAGCGCGATAAGATCCAGCAGCTTCCCCTGGGCCGCCCTGATGAAGGTCGTTTTATAAAGGTAGACCGGCTTGGCCGGCGCCGTCGGCCCCGTCGCCTCCGACGCGGCCGCCGCCGTCGAGGCCATCCCGGCGACCGTCAGGACCGCCAGCCCGGCCATGATCGTGATCAGGTGTTTCCGCATGGGGCCTCCTTTGTTCTGCGTTCAGGACAGCGCAACAGGCCTCCATCATACTCATTCCCGGGAAATTGAAAAGGCTCCGACTTGACTCTGACTTGACCCCTCGAGGAGATTCCCCTAATAATGAAGGATGCCTCGACGGCGGTTTTGACCAGATGAGCGCCCCCTCTTTCCGCGGCACCCGAACGACCCGGCCATTTGTCCGGCCTCTCGTCTTGCTCCTCATCCTGTCCTTCGCGCTCGCGGCCGCCTGCGCCGCTCCGCCCGCCCGGGCCGCCGACCTCAACGTCCTGCTCGTGACCATCGACACTCTCCGCCCCGACCGTCTCGGCTGCTACAGCTCCCGCTATCTCAAGACACCCCAGATCGACTCCGTGGCCGGGCGCGGCATCGTCTTCGAGCGGGCCTTCTCCCACGCCCCGCTGACGCTCCCCTCGCACGCGAGCATCCTGCTCGGCGCGACCCCGCCCGCCCACGGCGCCGACGACAACGGCATGCGGGTCGTGCCCCGGGGCGTCCCCAGCCTGCCCAGAACCCTCAAGGCCGCGGGCTACGCCACGGGCGCGTTCGTCAGCGCTTTCCCGCTCGACACCCGCTTCGGACTGACCGAGGGCTTCGACGTCTACGACGACAAGTATCCCGCCAGGGCGGCCGCCGCGCTCGACTTCCCCGAGCGGCCGGCCGGGAAGACCGTGGACGCGGCCCTTGACTGGCTGGCCGCCCAGAAGGGCCGGTGGTTCCTGTGGATCCACCTCTTCGACCCTCACGCGCCGTACGCGCCGCCCCCTCCGTACGATTCCCTTTTCGCCGGGGACAAGTATTCCGGCGAGGTCGCCTACGTCGACGAGTCTCTCGGCCGGCTCTTCCGCGCCGTCGCCGACCGGGGCGAGACCAGTCGGACGCTCGTCGTCCTGACCGCCGACCACGGCGAGTCGCTCGGCGAGCACGGCGAGATGACCCACAGCTACTTCGCCTACAACTCGACGATCTGGGTGCCGCTCATCGTCGCCGTCCCCGGCCTGAAAGCCGGCCGGGCGAAAGACCCCGTCAGCCACGAGGACATCTTTCCGTCGGTCTGCGACATCCTCGGTCTCGAGACGCCCGAGGCGCTCCGGGGCCGGTCCATCCGACCGGCCCTCGAAGGCCGCCCCCTCAAGCCCCGGCCCATCTACTTCGAGGCCCTCGAGGGCTACTACCATCGCGGTGCCGCCCCGCTGCGAGGCGTGATCGACGGCCCGATGAAGTACATGGACTCGCCGGTCCCCGAGCTCTACGACCTCGGCGCGGATTTCGACGAGACCAAGAACCTGGCTTCGGTCCGGGACATCGCTCCCCATAAAAAGGTCCTCGGCGAGCTCCTCCGCCGCGTCGCGGCACGTTCCGGATCCTCCGTCCGGCAGACCGACCGCGAGACGATCGAGCGCCTGCGGAGCCTGGGCTACGCCTCCGGCCCGGCCGCGCCGGCCAAGAAGGACTTCAGCGCCGCCGACGACCTCAAGACGCTCCTGCCCCTCGAGCAGAAGCTCATCCAGGCCGGCCAGCTGGCGAAAGAGGGCCGGTCCGAAGAAAGCATCCGCCTCCTCGAGGACCTCATCAAGTCCCGGCCCGATCTCACCCGGGCCTACTCCAAGCTCGCCGAGCTCCAGTATTCGCTGGGGCGGCCCGAAGCCCATCTCGCCGCGTACGAGCGGGGGGCCCTGGCCAACCCCGGCTCTTTCTCCATGGTCTCCGCCTTCGGCATCGCCCTCGTCGAGCACGGCCATTTCGCCCGGGCGATCGAGGTCCTCGGCCGCGCCCTCGGTCTTTTCGAGGAGGACCCGAACGTCTGGGGCGCCCTGGCCGAGGCTTATTGGAAGACGGGCGAATTCGAGAAGGCCGACGAGCACTTCGGCCGCGCCCTCGCGCTGGCCCCCGGTGACGCGGTCATCAACGGCAACCTGGGCAACTTCTATGTCGCCTGGGGCCTGAAGACCCGGGATTCCGGGCTCATCGACCGGTCGTTCGCGCCGTTCGAGAGGGCGCTCGCGACCGACCCGTCCCTGGCCTCGGTCCACAACGGCCTCGGCGGGGCCTGGAAGATCACCGGAGATGCCGCCAAGGCCGTGGCCAGCTGGGAGAAAGCTATCGCTCTCGATCCGCTCTACGACCTGCCCGTCTACAATCTCGCCCTGGCCTTGCTCGAGACGGGCGAGAAGGCGCGGGCCGAGTCCCTTTTCCGGCGATACCTGGCCCTCAAGGGCGCCGCGATCTCGGCCGACGAGCGGCGCGAGGTCGAGGCTCTGATCGCCGAATGCAGGAAGTGACGTGACCAGCCGCGAGCTCGTCAAGCGCATCGTCGCCCTCGAGCCCTCACCGCGCTGCGGTCTCTGGCTCGGCAATCCCCATCCCGACAGTTGGCCCGGCCTCCACCGCTACTTCGGAACGAAGACGGAGGAGGAGTTCCGCCGCAAGCTCGGCGACGACTTCCGCTGGATCTCGCCGTCCTTCGCCGAATCGACCTTTCCGGATGCGCACTGCAAGGGCATCTTCAACTGGAACTGGGCCGCCGGCAAGGCCAGCCACGGCCAGGCCGGGCCTCTCGCCGGCGTCGAGGACCCCGCCGAGCTCGACCGCTTCGACTGGCCCGACCCGAAGGCGCTCGATTTCTCGGAGACCCTCCGGGCGCTCGACGCGGCCGGGGCCCACTATCGCGCCTCCGGGTTCTGGACCCCGTTCTTCCACGACCTCATGGATTTCTTCGGGATGGAATCCTACTTCATCAAGATGCGCACCCACCCGGAGGTCGTCGAGGCGGCCACGGACCGGGTCTGCGGGTTTTACTATCAGGCCGACGAGCGCTTCTTCGACGCCGCCGGGGACCGCGTCGACGCCTACTTCTTCGGCAACGACTTCGGCACGCAGCTCGACCTGATGATCTCCCCGGCGCTCTTCGACCGCTTCATCCTGCCCTGGTTCGAGAAGCTCACCGGCCAGGCCCGCCGCCGAGGTCTGCAGGTCATCCTGCACTCCTGCGGCTCGATCCACCGGGTCATCCCCAAGCTCATCGCCGCCGGGGTCAACTGCCTTCACCCCCTCCAAGCCAAGGCCGCCCACATGGACGCGGCGACTCTGGCCCGGGACTTCGGCGGGAGGGTCGCCTTCCTCGGCGGGGTCGACACCCAGCGCGTCCTGCCGCTCGGCTCGCCCGAGGAGGTCAAGGCCGAGGTCCGCCGGGTCAAGAGCATCCTGGGGCCGCATCTCATCGTCAGCCCCAGCCACGAGGCTATCCTGCCCGACGTCCCGCCCCGCAACGTCGCCGCCATGGCCGAAGCCGCCCTTTGCGCTTGACCCGCATTCCCGGTTCTTCTATAATCCCCCTCCTTTTCGGAACCGAAACCGGCGGATTGGGCAGTCGAAGTGGCATCGAACGGCAAGAAAGAGAACATCCTGAGCTCCTGGAAGGAGATCGCGGCCTATCTCGACTGCGATGTTCGGACCTGCGTCCGCTGGGAGCAGCGCTACGGCCTCCCGATCCATCGACTCGACCGGGAGGCCAAATCCAAGGTCTTCGCCTACAGGGAGCAGATCGACGAGTGGCTGGCCTCGCGGGCCTCGGCCTCCGGTCCCGGGCCGGCGAAACCGGTCCGCTCCCCGCGCTGCTGGCGGCCGGTCGCCGGCGTCTTCGGCCTGACCGCCGTCGCGGCGGCCGTCTACTTCCTCTTCGTCCGGCCGTCTGACCCGGCCGCAACCAAACTTCCCTCCGATTTCCTTATCGAGCGTTCGGAGCTCGTCATCGTCGACGGCCGGGGACGGGAGCTCTGGCGCCGCGACACCCGTCTGGCCGACCTCCAGAACGAAGATTTCTATCGCACCCATTCCAAGCCAAAAGAACCCGACGGCGAGTACAACACCGTCTGGCCCTTTATCCGGATCGGCGACCTCGACGGCGACAGAACGCCCGAGGTCCTCTTCAGCATCCAGACGACTTCCGAGAACCGGGAAGGCACTCTCTTCTGTTATGACGCCCGGGGAGCCGAGCTCTGGCGTTTCGATGCCGGCCGGGCCCTGGACTTCGGTGGAAAGCCCTTCCGCAGGGAATACCGGATCATCGGCTTAGACGTCGACGATTACGACGTGGACGGCTCGCTCGAGGTCCTCGTCATCTCCGCCCAGAAGCCGGACTGGCCCTGTCAGGTCGTCCTTCTCGACGCGGCCGGCCGGCTCGAAGGCGAGTTCTGGAACGCCGGCTATATCATGGACGCTTCGCTCGGGGACGTCGACGGCGACGGGGCCCCGGAGCTCGTCCTCTCAGGGGTCAACAACGAGTATCGCCGGGGCTGCCTCGCGGTCTTCGAACCGGGCCGGCTGCGGGGATCATCGCCCCAGCTCTCCCCGGCCTTCCGCTCCCCGGACCTCGGCGCGGGAGGGCAGTCGGCCTACGTCCTCTTCCCGGCGAACGATATCTACGCGGCCCTCTATCAGGAAGGGGAGTCCGTCAATTCCTTCTGGATCCATCCCGGCGGAGGGTTGACGGCCGTAACCTTCGGGACCCAGATCTTCTATGACCTCGACAGCAGCCTGTCCTGCCCGAACGTCACCTTGAGCCATGTCTTCAAGAATCTCCATAGGACCGCCGCCGCGAAGCGCCTGGTCACGAGCACTCCCGACGCCGCTTATGAACGGGCCCTGGCGGATTCCTTCCTCTATTATCGCGCCGGCCGATGGGCCGGTCCGGGAGGAGCCGCGGCGACCGGCTTGGGCCCCGCCGAAGCAGGGCCTAGGAAGTAACAGCTTTCGGCCCCGAAGGGCGAAGGGCCAGGCGGATCGATCCGGAGGACGTTCCGGGCGGTCCGACGGTCACCGGCCGCGTCCTCCCCGATGCCGGGAACACGGGCGTCGACCCGGCCTTCCGCCCTCCCTCCGGTGACGCGCCGGCGATCCTCCAACCGCGGCCCGGACGCAAGACGAGCGCCCGCTGAGCGGGGCCCGACCAACAGAAACGATAACGGCCTCTCCCGGCTTCCAGGCGGAAGGACGTCACGCCGTCCTCTTCATAGAGCGTGGCGGTCGATGAGCCGCAAGGATAGATCTCGAGCTCGAGCGGATCGACGCGGCCTTCGGGGATCCTGAGCGCCGCCTTCATCATCGGGACGATCGCTCCGGCCCGGACGAAGAGCGGCACCACGTCGAGCCGGGCCGGGGCCTTGACGATCGCAGGGCCCCGATGGTTCCGCCCGGTCCAGAAGTCGACCCATTCGCCGGCGGGCAGGTAGACGGGCATCCGCGGCGGCCCCGTCCGGCGTCCGCCCGCCGGCCCGAGCTCCGCGATCGGGCGGATGACCGGCGCGACGAGGAGATCCGGGCCGAACATGTACTCGTGATCCCAGCCCGCGACGCTGGGGTCGTCCGGGAACGCGAGCGGCAGGGCGCGGAGGACCGGCATCCCCGTTCGGCCCGCTTCGAGCGCCGCGCTGCGGATATAGGGAAAGAGCCGGTATCGAAGTCCGGCGAGCTTTCTGACGATGGCCAGGGCCTCGTCGCCGAACGCCCAGGGCTCGCGGGGCGAGTCGCCGTGCATGCGGCTGTGGGACGAGAAGAGCCCGAACTGGGCCCAGCGGACGTAGAGCTCGGGATCGGGCCGGCCGCGATAGCCGCCGATGTCGTGGCTCCAGAGGGCCAGACCCGAGAGGCCGGCCGAAAGGCCGCCGCGGATCGTCGCGGCCAGGCTGTCCCAGTCCGACGCCGGGTCGCCCGACCAGCAAACGGGGTAGCGCTGGCTTCCGGCGGTCGCCGCCCGGGCCCAGACGAGGCCGCGCCCCGTCTCCTCGGCCGTGGCCTCGAAGACCGCGGCGTTGTAGAGCAGGGGATAGAGGTTGTGCATCTCGGCGCCGGTCCGGCCGTCGTGGAAACGCGCGTCGGCGGGGACGTCCTCGCCGAAGTCGGTCTTGAAGACGTCGACGCCGGCGAGAAGGAGCGGGCGGTGAAGGTCCTTGAACCAGGCCCGGGCGTCTGGATTCGTCAGGTCGATGATGGCCACGGGCGCGTTCCAGCGCTCCGTCTCCCCGGCGACCCGGACCCGGCCGTCCGGCCGCGGCGCGAGCGAGAGCCCGTAGTCGATGATGTAGACCTCGCCGTCAGGCCTGCGCACGAAATAGCCCTTGTCCCGGCCGTATCCGAAGATCTCGCTTTCGACCGAGACATAGGGGTGCTCCCAGAGGCAGAGCCTGAGGCCGCGCTCTTGCAGATGGCGGATGAGGCCTTCGGGGTCGGGAAAGGCCCGGCGGTCCCACTCGAAATCGCAGTATTTCCGCCAGCACATCCACCACGGGTCGATGTGGATGACGTCGGCGGGCAGACGGTGCCGGGCGAGGCCGTCAAGGAGCGCTTCGATCGAGGCCTGGTCCCGGTACGTGCCCCCCGATGACAACCATAGGCCGAACGACCAGCCGGGCACGGCCGGGGTTCGCCCGGTGAGCCCGGTGAAGGCGGCCAGGATCTTTTCGGGGCCCGGGCCGCCGAAGACGTAGAAGTCGAGGGCCGGCGTCCCCGCTTCGAAGGTCCACGATTGAAGCGAGGTCGCGCCGAGGTCCCAGGCGATCCGGGCGCTCGAATCGACGAACAGGCCGAAGCCGCGGCTGCTCCAGAGGAACGGGATGTTCTTGTGCGAGCGCTCGCTCGTCGAGCCGAGGGCGTCGACCGTCCAGGACACGATCTTCTGGCCGGACTTGTCGAGCCGGGTGAACTTCTCGCCGAGGCCGTAGAGGCGCTCGCCGGGACGGAGGCGGAACGAGGCCAGGACCGCTGCGGCGCGGCCCGGCGCGGAGACGGACCCGAGCGTCGGGACGGACCGTCGCCCGAGGCCGTCGACGTCGCCCGGGTTGTCGGAAAGGACGTGGTTCCTGGACCGGTCGACGAACCGGAGGCCGAAGGGGTCGAGGCGGATCTCCAAGGCCAGATCGGGACCGCGCACGACGAGGCTGCCCCCGCCCTGCTCGAGAGAGAGGCGCATCGGGCGCGCTTCGACCGGCACGATCATGGGCGTCGGCTCCGGCGCCGGACGCCCGTCCGGAACGAACGAGATCTTCCAGGTCTCGCGCGTGATCGCCCGGGCGACGAGGCGCGCGGCCCGGCCGGCAGCCGTGCGGAGCCGCACCTCCAACAAAGACCCCCGAAGATGGGGACACGTACCTTGGGTACGTGTCCCCGGATTGGGCCCCGGCTTCTCCGCGTCGCAGACCGTCCAGCCGGTGACCGCGGCGATGGGGTCGATGTCTGCCTTCATGCCGTTCACGCGCCGCGGTTTTCTCCGGCCGGTGGAGGCCAGGCCGGATTGCCCGCGTCGAGGAGGCCGTAGATCTCATCGAGGTCGGTCTCCGGCCAATCGTCGCCGGTGAGGCCGTTGGTGATGTCGACGTGGATGAAGAGGCCGCGCGGCGTCGGCGCCGCGGCGACGACCTTCCTGACGAAGTCGGCCATGCCGGCGAAGCGGATGTCGCGATGGAGGCCGACGCGGCAGGCCAGGACCGTGCGCCCGCCGAAGCGGGACAGGACCTCGTCGTAGGCCGCCTCGCTCGCCCCGAACTCGAGGCCCCGCAGGCCGCGGACCTTCTCCAGGCTGGGGAAGAGGCGGGTCCAGTCGCCGCACGAGTGGATGGTGACGCCGCCGAAGGCGTCCGAGAGCCGGTTGAGATAGGGAACGCCGAACTCGTCGTGGAGCTCCGGCGAGAGCATCACGGCCACGTCGTTGGCGACGGAGATGCCGCGCCCGTCCGGAAGCCAGGGCTGGAAGGAGCTCGGCACGAACTCGGCCCCCGCGGCGCGGACGACTCCCCGCTGGACCGCGGCGAACTCGATCATGAGGTCGGTGATCATTCCGAGCAGGCGGTGGACTTCCGCCGGGGCCGTCAGCAGCGCCTCGAGGAAGGCCGTGTGGCCGAAGATGAGAGCGGCGTTGTCGAGAGGCCCCTGGATGTCGCCGAGACGGACCGGCATCCGGCCCTGAGTCCGCTCGAGGAAGGCACGCGTGTGCGAGAGGATGCGGCCGAGCTCGCCGTCCGTCACGCGGGGCGGACGGAGCTCGCGGATCTTTTCCGTGCGCTCGCCGATGAGCGGCCGGACGGCCGGGAAGTCGTTCTCCCACCAGACGACCTCGGCGCCGAAGGCCGAGGGGATGGCGATGACGCCGAGAGTCGGGCAGAGCGCCGGGACGAGGTCGCCGCGGAGCTTCGACTGCCCCTCGATCTCCGCGAGCTGGGCCTCGAGGAACTTGGCCGGATCGAGAAACCGGGCCTTGACCGTGTCCTTGCCCTCGGTCGAGAACAGGGCGCTGCGGATGGGCGCGCCGTCTTTGATCCGGGGGCCGGCGTACCCGACGAGAAAGCCGGGGCGGTCGTCGTTCTCGAGCGACCAGAGCCGGCTCAGGAAATCCCGGGGGCGCTCGGTCACGACCGCCCCCACATCTCGGCCGCCTCCATCATGGCGTTGATGTTGGCCGGGGGCGATCCCGGCGGGATGTTGTTGCCGTCCTGGACGATGAGCCCGCGGAGCGGCCCGAGCGTCTCGATGACGCGCCGGGTCGCGGCCCGCACCTGGTCCGGCGTGCCGGCGTGGATGAGCATCGGGTTGACGTTGCCGAGGAGGACGACGCGGCCGCCGAGCGCCTCGCCGATCCGGTCGAGGTCGACCTCGTAGCCGAATCCCTGCAGCTCGTGGATGGCCAGGTCGTCGCGGAAGATCTCGAGCAGGTGATCGCTCTTGCCGCACATGTGGAGACTCAGCCGGCCGTCGAAATGGAAGCGCAGGCGCTTTTCGGACGGCAGGACGACGTCGCGGAAGGTCTCGGCCGAGAGCGAGACGGCCAGGTCGTCCGTCCAGGCGAAGTCCTTGGGGACGGGGAGCTTCTCCTCGGCCCAGCAGAAGTCGAGCCACTCGATGAGCTTGTCCGTGACGATCCGCAGGAGCTCGCGGACGAAATCCGGGCGCTCCTTGACCGCGACGAAGAGCTCCGTCTGGCCCATGAGATCGCCGGCGACGCCGAAGGGGCCGTCGGAGGTGTGGGTCAGGGCCGGGTCCTCGCCCGGGTAGAAGACCGGACCGCCCCGGAACCGGACGGGGTATTTCGCGGCGACGTCCATCATCGCCCGGCGGTAGGCGATCTGCTTTGCGTTGATCCCCGAATGGACGAAGTCCATGGCCTCGAGCCGCCGCAGGTCGGCCTCGTTCGCGACCCAGCCGCGGCCGGCCCAGGGGATGTCGTCTTCGGGGAAGACGACCTCGACGCCGAGGCTGCCGGACTCGAAGGTGTTCTGGAAATCGGTCCAGGCCCCGACCCAGGGGCCGGTGATGGACCACGCGTCCGTGCGGATCGTCTCGAGAAGCCACTTCTGAGCCAGGATCTGCGTCCGGAGCATGGTCTCCGGGTCGGCGTAATAATCGCCCAAGCGGACCCCGACCTGGGGGACGAGATAGCGGTGGCCAAGGGACGGGATGACGGGGACGCGGTCCGGAAGCTCGAAGCGCCGGGCCTTCTCCACGCGCGTGCGGCGGGCGGCCAGCTCGTCGACCGGAATGCCGATCTCGATCGCGGACACGGGCGATCCCGGCCTTCAGCTCCCGACCCGGCGGATGCGGGGATCGGAGAAGAGGTCGTGCTCGTCCGTGCTCGTCGACGAGAATTCCGAGACGACGGCCCCCCTGTCGCCGGCCTGGAACCAGTGGAGCGAGTTCGGCGGCAGCGTGTACTGGTCGCCCGGCCTGAGGACGATCTCGTGCCAGACCGTCAGGAACCGCTTGTACTTGAGCGGCACGCGGGCCTTGGGCCTGGGCGTGCGCTCGCCGCCGACATAGAGGTAGACCTCGCCGTAGCGGCAGCGGAAGGTCTCCTTCTTGCCGAGGTTCCGGCCGTTGACGCGCGGGTGCCGGTGCTCCGGGCAGATCTGCCGCGGCAGGAGGACGAGCTCCTTGGCGCAGTAGCGGTCGTTGTTCTCGTAGACGATGATCTCGAGCCCCACGTGCTTGATGTCGCCGAGCCCGAGGTCGGCGATCTCCATGGTATCGATCTCGTTCGGGGTGACGGAGATGCGGGCTTTGCGCAGCAGCGCCGCGGCGGCGGCTCGGGTTTGGGCGATCTTTCGAGGCTTCATGATCCCCTCCGCAGGGATTATAACCCAAACCAAGCCAAAAGGAAGGAACCGGGTCTTCGCAAGGGGACATGCAAGGGGACATGTACTCTTTGTACGTGTCCCCCTTTTATTCAACCGGGACACGTACCGAAACGGTACATGTCCCGGCCGGCTTGCCGACCGTCTTGGTTCGTCTTTCAGTCCGCGACGTAACCCAGGCGGTGGACGACCTTGTAGCCCTCTCCCTTGACCCGGACCTCGATCTTATGGAAGCGCCCGTCGGCCCGGTAGGCCGCAGGGCGGTAATAGACGAGGTAGTAGTTGCCCGAGGCCTCGGCCGCCTGGCGCAGGGCGAAGCTCGGATTCGCCGTGCTCTCGACCAGGCCGCCCGTCGCCGTCGCGATCTGTCTGAACGAGGCGTAGATGTCGGACGAGAGGTCCGGGAGCCTGGAGTCGACGACGGACCGGCGCTGGAGCATGGGGTGGGCGGCGAATCCCGGCGTCTTGGTGATGTAGAGACAGTGGACGGTGATCGAGGCGTCCGAAAAACGGCGCTGGATCGTCTCGACATCGAAGCTCACCGCCTTGAACAGCTCCGCCTGCCGTTCTTCGGCGAAAGCGTGGTCCGGCAGGACGTCCTTCTGGTAGATCAGGAAGACGTGCTTTTCCCCCTCCAGGGATCTCATGACATCGGCGAAGCCCATGACCTGGGCTTCGGTGATCTCCGTCAGGTCACGCATCTGCATGGCCAGGTCGAAGAGCAGGCTCTCCTTGAGGTCGGCGAGCTCGGCCGGGTAATCCTCTTCCTCCAGGCTGAAGAAGTCCCTCATCAGCTTGCGATACGCCGTGTTCCCGGTCTGGATGTCGGTCTTGAGGATGGCCTTGAGCCGGTCGGCGGCCTCCTGCCACGGGACGCGCGACAGGTATTCGGAACGGAACTTGTACGTCTTGACGGGCGTGACCACGAAAAGCGTGTCTTCGAGGCCCAGGACCTCGCCGAAAAAATAGTTCAGAGCGTCGCCGACCTTGGGGATATATTCCTTGAGGTCCATGAACAGGACGTAGCTCCGGGCGCTTCGGGGCCGGGGCGGCGCGGCTCCGGGCGCGCGTTCCTCGCGGACGACCTGTTTGTCCTTGATGACGTAGACGGCCTCGACCGGCTGGCTGACGCCGTCCTCGAAGACCTCGAAGTCCGCGAGGGTCAATCCCTCCACGAAGACATCCTTCTTCAGGACGCGGACGGGGACCTCGATATTGACGACGACGGACTCGTGCCGCTGCTGAGGCGGAACGACGGCCTGGCCGGATGCGGCCGCCACGCTCAGGATGCCCAGGCCGAGGACCCCGAAAAGGCCCAGGGAAAAGCGGGTCGTCATCGGCGTTTCTGTCTCCACGGTCT
>Ga0105093_10000344_pt1 | contig 17708 bp, 18 predicted proteins | sample PPLLak3March2015_2_FD_79111 | JGI IMG/M metagenome (GOLD analysis project Ga0105093, IMG submission 79111) | Freshwater sediment microbial communities from Prairie Pothole Lake near Jamestown, North Dakota, USA - PPLs Lake P8 Core (3) Depth... | ecosystem: Environmental > Aquatic > Freshwater >... | reverse complement strand
CCCGACGAATCCTGCTCACTCATGCATCTTCTCCTTGACGAAACGGAAACGCGTTGAACATGACACGGTCTTCAGGTCATTGGAGTTTGATTTTGGCGAATTTGGAGCCCTTTAGCGATATGTCTGCCGCGATGAAATCATCGCGCCGGCTATTTCATCTGCGATAGCCAGGTCGGCCGGGCGAACCATTTCTGCCTGAGCTCATTCATGTACCCGGCCTTCTCCAGGCTGTGCAGGAAGTTCCCCAGCCAGTTGAGCAGGTGCGGGTCGCCCTTGGGAACGGCGATGCCGATGGGTTCGTAGGTGATCGGGGCCACCACCGAAACCAGGCCCGCCTCGGGCTTGCGCAGGACCGCTACCGCGCAGATGGGAAAGTCGGCGATCATGGCGTCGGCCTTGCCGTCGACCACCATCTGGATGGCGTCGTTCTGGGTGCCGGCCGTCAGCAGCTTGGCCTGCGGCGCACCCTTGCTGATCACGGCTTCGCTGGTGGACCCTTTCAGGGCGACAAAGGTGTATTGCGGGCTGTTCACGTCAGGCAGACCCTTGGCTTGGGCGATGCTGCTGCGCTTGGTGAGAAACGCCTTGCCGGAAGTGAAATAGGGTCCTGCGAACGCCGCTTTCAGGTTGCGGTCCGGGGTCATGGTCATGTTGGAGATGATCATGTCGATGCTCCCGGTTTCGAGGGCGGGCAGGAGACCTTTGAAATCGATCCGCTGCATGTTCAGTTTGACGCCCATGGCCTCGGCGATCATCGTGGCCACGTCGACATCCATCCCGATGATTTTGTCATCCTTGGTGAGCATATTCATGGGCGGCATATCACCGGAAATGCCGACCCGCAGCTCGCCCCGCGAAAGGATGCGGTCCATCACCGGCGACGAAGAGGGCTTCGTCGTCTGGTTCATCTCAGCACAGCCTGCCAACAAGCAGCCGATCATCAACGCCGCAATCATCCAGTTTGTTCTTTTCACGTGCTTTTCTCCCTGTAGTGGTTCAAGCCAAGCTTTTTATGCACTCAGGCATTCGGTGGCGGAGACGGCTGCCAGCACCGCGACCCGCTTCACTCGGCCTGGAATCTCCAGTTCGGCCAACGTGATCTCACGGCCGTTTTGGGGTGATTCCTCTGGAAGCTTCACCCCCATCCAGTTGAGACGCATCCCGATGGTCCTCCCCATCAGAAAGTTGTCGGGGCCGAGCAGTACTTTTTCGAGCTTTGCCAGGAATTCCTGAGGCTTTCCCGATCCGGGCTCAAGCTGCTCGAGCTGCTGGTCGATCTCCTCCAGGAGCTGCCGAGCCTGCTCTTCATTGGCATCATTCGGGTTGCCCCCGGCCAGCAGGCGTTCCAACCCGCGGTGGCGGGAATGCTTGATTTTGAATTGGGCCGCCAGCATGCGGCGTTCTTCGACCAGTTCCTCCCTCACCGAATGAATCCGCAAGATCTCTTCGATGGTGTAGCTTGCCAGGACACTCAACCCGCGTTGAACCAGATTCAGCCGTTTCTCCGCTTCCGTCGCCGCCGGCGCAACGATGCGGTGGTCGTAGAATTCAACGGCCGTTTGCGCCACGTCGCGGCGCATGATTTCGCCCTCCTGGACCGACCCGAAAATCGTTCGCTCCTTTTTCAGCGCCGTGAGCAGCGCCACGGCGGTTTTAACTCCGCTTTGCTGAAAAAATGATGTGAGCTCGGCGCCGTCTTGCAGCAGGGAGCGGATTTCGTCCGGGCTGACAAAAAGCGCATGAATCAACGGGTCCTTGTCCCACGATTCCACAGAAAGGCTGACGGGGCCGGGAATGGATGATATCAGGCCCTCAATATAGCCGAGAGCGTTTTCTACAGGTTTTTGGAGATGCTGTCGATACCCGGAAACTTTGCGGATCGCGGGATCGCTCTCCTGCACCATGCGCTCGATGAGCTCGGCCAAATTCGCTGCCTTTCGCCGCTGCCTTTCTCTCTGCTCGCGATATTGGTTCCAGCGTTCCAGGATTCCCATAAGCCCATCCGTCAACAGCCCAAATGGCCGCTTCTGCGATTTCAGAAACACCTGCGCCAGCGGGCATCTTACCAGGGATCCTGACGATCAGGCGGGTCGACCTCTCCGATTTCTTCATCGACCCATGCGGATAAGAGCGTGTGGCCCACGGCAAGCACGACCGGCCCAACAAAGATGCCGATGAGGCCGAAAGCGATCAGGCCGCCGACGACGCCGATGAAAATGAGCAGCAGCGGCAGGTCGGCACCTCGCCGGATCAGAATGGGGCGCAAAAAATTGTCCATGGTTCCGACCACCAGGGTCCAGAGCAGCAGAAACGTTCCCCACCCGGCGCCGCTCGTCCAGTAAAGCCAGGCCACCGAAGGCACCAGCACGAGCAGGGGACCGATTTGGGCGATCGCCAGCATGAACATCACCGCCGTCAGAACCGCGGCAAACGGAATTCCGACGACGGCCAGACCGATGCCGCCCAGGACCGACTGGGCCAATGCGGTCACCACCACCCCGAGAGCGACCCCGCGCACGGCCTGCCCGGCCAGGCGGATCGAATGCTCTCCCCGGGGTCCTGCCAAGCGGTGGCCGAAGCGCATGAGCCAGGAAGTCGCCGACTCGCCCCGGGCATACAGCAAGGCGGCGAACACCACCGTGAGAAGGAACTGCAGGACCAGCGCACCGAAACCGCCCACTTCCGTGGCGAACCACCGGACGGCGGTGCCTCCATACGGGGCCAGCTTTTTCATGAAATCCTGCAGCCCTGCCAAGGCCACCTTCTCCCATGCCGCGACCAAATCGGTACCAAAGAACGGCAGCCTTCCAAGCCATTCCGGAGGCGGCGGGACCTCAAAAGCGGACGCCGACTTCACCCAGCCGGCAATCTGGTCGGCGTTCGAGACGATCGTGCCGATGGCCAGCCAGAGCGGGATAACCAGGAAGCAGAGCAGGACCGCGGTCATCACCGCCACCGCCAGCGATCGGCGGCCCCAGAGCCGACCCTGGATGGAAACCATCAACGGCCAGGTCGCCGTCGCGATCGTCACCGCCCAAATCGCGGCGCCCAGGAAAGGTCTGAGGATCCACAAGGAGGTGCCGATCAGAACCCCGATAAAAAGCACCGCCAGAACGGTGCGGGTGATGTCGCGTTGAATTCCGTTCACGAAACACTCCTTCACTTTGTTACGGTCGGATGTCGACTCGGTGACGACGCCGCTCCAGATGCCGCTGTGGTCCTGGGCACCGGCACTAAACGAACAGAGCAGGATCAGGACTTATCCCCAGTCAGCGACATCGTCACATGCACGGCGTCGCCCCCATGCTCTGTTATCATGGATAGCCCGCTGCGTGAAAAGACCGTGAGCATGCCTCTGTTTTCTGGAAGGACTTCCGCCACGAAGCGGGACAGGCCTTTCTCGCGCGCGATGGAGGCCAAGTGCTGCAGCAGGATACGGGCCATTCCTTGACGATGGTAGTCTTCCTCGACCGCAAACGCCACCTCCGCGCTGCGCAAGTTGCCGGTCTCTCCGATGACTACGTAGCGACCTGCCCCAATGATGGTCTCATGCTCTTCTTCTCCGATCGTAACCACTAAAGCGACTGCGTTTTCAAAATCAATCTCGGTAGCGGATTTGAGCTCTTCATCGGTCAGCATTTTTTTGTGCTGGAAGAAGCGGGTGTAGATCGATTCAGGATCGAGGTTCTTGAAGGCCGCGACTAACATATTTTTATCATCCGGCCGGATCGAACGGACTTTCACCTCGATTCCGTTTTTAAGCGTTGCGAGTTTATCGTAGTTTGCTGCGTTTATCATGCTGTGCCTCTTTGCCCCTCAAAGCTGGATTGCGTCCTATGATTTTTCCCAAGCTGCGATTGACTACTCCAGGTCCACCTGCACCGGCTTCACCTTCCATATCCGTTCGCAATAGTCCCGGATGGAGCGATCCGAGGAAAACTTTCCCGAGCGGGCCGTGTTCAGAATCGACATTCGGCTCCAGCGCTGCTGGTCGCGAAAGGCCTCGCTTACCCGGTCCTGGCAGTCCAGGTAGGACGCGTAGTCGGCCAATAACAGGTATTCGTCCTTATAGAGAAGGGAATCCATCAGCGACTTGAAGAGGTTTCCGTCCCCCCGTGAGAAGTGCCCGGAGGCGATGCGGTCGATCGCCTCGCGGAGGTCGTCTTCGGACTCGTATGCGCCCCTGGGGTTGTAACCCATAGCCTTCAGCTCCAGCACCTCCTCGACCGTATGGCCGAAGAGAAAGAAGTTTTCCGCGCCCACTTCCTCGAGGATCTCCACGTTCGCCCCGTCCAGAGTCCCGATGGTGAGGGCGCCGTTCATGGCGAATTTCATGTTCCCCGTGCCCGAAGCCTCCTTGCCCGCGGTGGAGATCTGTTCGGAAAGGTCCGCCGCCGGATAGATGTGCTGGGAGTTCTTGACGTTGAAATCGGGAAAGAAGACCACCTTGAGGCGTCCGGCCACATCGGGATCGTTGTTGACCACCTCCGCCACCGAGCTGATGAGCTTGATAATGAGCTTCGCCGTGAAGTAGCCCGGAGCGGCTTTGCCCCCGAAAATGAAAGTGCGTGGTGTGATGTCGCTCCCCGGGTTCTTTTTCAAGCGGTTGTAGAGGGTGACGATGTGCAGCACGTTCAAGTGCTGCCGTTTGTACTCGTGCAGCCGCTTCACCTGGATGTCGAAGAGGGTGTCCGGGTCGACCGCAACCCCCGTCCGTTCTTGGATCAAACCGGCCAGATCGGCCTTGTTGGCCCGCTTGACCTGCCGCCACGCATGCTGGAATGCCGGATCCTCGGCCCATTGCTCCAGCCGCGGCAGGTCCCTTTCCAGGTTGCTGACCCAGGACGCCCCGAGCTTGCCGGTGATCAAAGCCGCAAGCCGCGGATTGCTGAGGACCATCCAGCGCCGAGGAGAGACCCCATTGGTCACGTTGTGGAATGTTTCGGGCTCCAGCTCATAAAAATCGCGCAGCACCGTCTGCTTGAGCAGATCCGAGTGCAGCTCCGCGACGCCGTTGATCGCATGGCTGCCGACGCATGCCAAATGCGCCATGCGCACATGCTTCTCCCCCGCTTCATCGATGAGGGAGAGACGCGCCAGGCGCTGCTCGTCCCCGGGAAACCTCACCCGCACCTCATCCAGAAAGCGCCGGTTGATCTCGTAGATGATCTCCAGGTGCCTGGGCAGCACATGCTGGAAGAGCGGCAGCGGCCATTTTTCCAAAGCCTCCGGGAGCAGCGTATGGTTGGTGTAGGCGCAAGTGCTCCGTGTGATGTCCCAGGCCCGCTCCCACTCCATGAGGTGCTCGTCCACCAGCAGCCGCATGAGCTCCGCGACGGCGATGGTGGGATGGGTGTCGTTGAGCTGCAACGCCCACGCGCCGGCGAAGGTGTCCAGGGGATTGCCGGAGAGAAGGTGGATGCGGATCATGTCTTTCAGCGAACAGGAGACGAAGAAATACTGCTGGGCGAGACGCAGCTGCTTTCCCTGATAGGGCTCGTCGTTGGGGTACAGGACCTTGGTGATGGTCTCGGAGCTGATCTTTTCGTCCACGGCCCCGAAGTAGTCGCCCACGTTGAATGCCTCGAAGTCGAAGGACTCGGCGGCCTCCGCCTTCCAAAGGCGCAAGAGGTTGGTGTTGTTTACCCGGTAGCCCAAGACAGGGGTGTCGTAAGCCACGCCCTTGACCAACCGGCCGGGTACCCAGCGCACGCGGAAACGCCCGGCCGGGTCATGGTAGGTTTCGGTATGCCCCTCGATGCCGATATCGTAAGCGATCTCGGGACGGGCCAATTCCCAGGGGTTGCCGTACCGCAGCCACTTGTCGGTGATCTCCACCTGGTAGCCGTCGCGAATCACCTGGTCGAAGATGCCGAACTCATAGCGGATGCCGTAACCGATGGCAGGTACCTCCCGCGTTGCGAGAGAATCTAAAAAACAGGCCGCCAGCCGCCCGAGACCGCCGTTGCCCAAACCCGGCTCTTCTTCCTGCTGCAGGAGGTCGTTCAGGTCGAGCCCCAATTTGGCCACCGCCTGACGGGTCTCCTCAACGATTCCCAGATTGACCAGCGCGTTGCCGAGGTGCGGCCCCATGAGGAATTCGGCCGAAAGATAGCTCACCACCCGAATGTCCTGTTGCATGAGCGTCTGAACGGTTTTGATCCAGCGTTGAAGCAGGCGGTCTCGCACCGTGAAGGCCAGAGCCGCGTACCAGTCGTGGAGCGTGGCCACCTCCGGGACTCTTCCCTGCGTATAGTAGAGGTTGTCCCTGAGCGCGCTGGCGAGAGTGTCCGGACTCAACCCGGTGCGCGTCGGCTCGTAATCTTTCTTATCAGAAGGCTCAGGTTCGCTAATCTCCGCATGTGCCATGGCAGTTCTCCTGCGGGCCGAATGCAAGCACCGATTGTACACGACAGCCTCCATGCGGCCCATGATGCGGTAGTGGCATTTCCGCCTGTGTGAAAGCGCGTTCGGGTGGGAGGACGATGGCGCTTGAAGCTAACTCAGTCCATGTCACTTGGGTGCGCGAGCGTTGTCCAGAAACAATTTGATTCTTTCGGCCCAGAACTTGAACGCCTCCTCGGCAGATCCCCACTTGCTGAACCTTTCGGTGAACCCCGCGCTCCTCTCATCCTGAGCAGCTGCAATCACATCGTTGGTGGTGGAGTCGAGGGCCATCAGCTCCAAGCTGGTGCTGCCCGATCCGGTCCACGAACCCGTGGCGCCTTTTTTCACAAGGCTGATGCCGATGCCGACCGGAACCACCGAGGTGACGCCGCTGAGTACCGGACGGCTTTGCTTCATATCGGTGATGGCGGTGCGGATTCGAACCACGTCAGGGCCGGGGTCGGCAACGATCGGGTAGGTCCCTTTGAGGGCGTCGACCAGCTGCCGGTTGGCTGCGTCCGCTATTTCCTTCAATTCCTGTGGGTCCATGCCCTTGTATGCCGAATCATCGGCGAAGAAGAAAATCACGCTGTCCAGAATCACCTTGTTGTATTTGGCAAAATCCACTCCCGGTTTCAGCCAACGCATCTTGGCTCCGCCCTCCGGCCCCGGTTTCAACTCCCCGTAATAATCTCCCAGGAATCCTTTGGGGGCAGCGCCCATACCGGTTTTCGCACTTTCGGTCGTTGCACAACCCACCACCAACATGATCCCGATGATCAAAAAGTTGGTCTTTTTCATTTGCGGTGTTCCTCCGTTTTGACAGTTCGAACCCTTGCACCGTAATCGCCAATGGAGAGGGCGGTCGAAATCTTCCCCTGGTTCAACCCGCGTTCGTTTGTTCTCCTATTTCAGCCCGACCTCTTTAAGCGCACCCTTGCATCGATTGCTCACTTTGGCCTCGTTCTTTTCCAGGCACTGCAGCAGGCGCCCTTCCCCTGCCCGCACCCCTGCGCAGTTGGCGGCCAGGTCCGCTTCACACTCGTTGGCCACATAGCTCAAAGCCGCCACGGCGCGTTCCAGCCGCACAGCGGCATCATAAAGGGCGTATTCGCATTTTCCGGATAACTTGTCCTGGTAAGCATAGAGGCAGGCCAGAACCCGGCCCTCGCCCGGGGTCACCGACTTACAGTAGGTTTCGAGCTCCGTTTTGCATCCGGTCGCAACGGTTTCGATGAGCGTTTCTTGCGCAAGCAGGTTGCCGGCAATCCCAAACGACATGACCACGATTCCCATGATACAAAAAGCACGTTTCATGATATCCTCCTATGATAGATGAAAATTCTCCCTTTATTCCACTACGGCAGAGACCAAGAGTTCATTACGGCTCTTTTCAAGGCCCTTTAGACCTCTCGTATCTTTCGTTTGACTTGCGGATGGCTTCAAGTTCATCAGGTGTCATGGTTTTGCTGCTCGCGCAACTGGCAAGGAATAATAAAACCGCTATTATGACTGCAATCGTTGATTTCATAGTGCCTCCAATTGGGGCTACGCCTGATACACTATTCACATTTACGGTGACACGATAGAAGGTACGGCTATCCAGCCCTTGCACTTCCCGCTGCGAGTAAAGGCGATCGCGACTTCTCGTTATCTTTCGGGTGAACTCATCCGCCCAAGCATTGAATTTCATGATTCGCCTTTGAAAAAATCTGCAGAAGAATCGAACCACCCCTTTGGTACTTCACGCTCACGCATCCCTGCGCCAAAGAAAGGGGCATGAGAAGCGCCGATCTCTGAATGTCTGCACCAAGTTTCCCCTAAAGGCTGAACGATCTTGGCGCCGGTGGTTCGAAAGATACCGGTAGTACATACGTGTGTCAGATAGCCGTCACCCTCCATCCGCAGCATGCCGATGTCATTTCCTCCAGGACTGATTGACCGGAATATCGAACTGGTTCTTGGAAGGCTCTGCTTCGGCAGATTGGCTTTGTGCATGGTTATTCCTTATTGCGCAAAAACGATAATTGTAGCGTAAATGACGAAGAGTATTCCAATCCAGTCACTTGGTTTCATTGCCGAATTCCACAACGCTTTTTCTCTGCTGCCTATATTTCGCCTCGCGCGTATCTGCCTTTCGGCAGCGCTGCATCGTGTTCCGGATCAGGCCGACCAGGACTTCATCCGAAAAGGGCTTCCGCAGAAAGCCGACCGCCCCTTCTCTCAAGGCATGCTCTTCGACCCCCTCTTCCTCGTGGGCCGTTATAAAAATAACCGGCAGATCCATTCCGGCGCGCTTCATCTGCTCCTGAACCTCCAGGCCGGTCATCCCGGGCATCTGCACGTCGATTACCGAACAATCCGCGTCATGCAAGCTGCCCAGGTCCGACAGGAACTCCTGTCCGGACGAAAACGTCCGAACCTGCATGCCCCAGGAGCGCAGCAGGCGCTTGAGAGCCCGGCACACCGCAGGGTCATCGTCGACAACATGGATGAGCGGGGATATGTCCGACAATCGCTTGCCCCTTTTCGCTTGGCCTCATGCCGACAGGTTTTTAAAGAAACTGGTCCACGTTTATTTCTCTACCAGGTATGCTGGAAGATTGAATATAGGACCTTGGTCTTATGGAGCCGCTCCTCACTCGTGCTTCTTCCAGGTCTTGTCGGGATCGAACGACGTCATCGCCGCTGCATTCCTGACGGTGTTTTTGCCGAGATCCTTCTCGTAAACCACGCCTTCGTGGTTCACCATAAACGTCATCACACCCGAACTCCCATATGCGGCCGGATAGGCCACGACGGCAAACCCGCCGATCATGTTGTTTTTGACAAAGTAATCGAAGGCCCCTCCGGCGGCGCGTTTTCCCTGCTTGGCCAGGATCCGGAAATAGTACCCGTGATAAGGGATGGGGCCCTGCTTCGTTCCGCTTTTTCGATACCCCTCGGCCCGTGCATCTGCGACGAATTCGCCCAAAGGGCTAGGCTCCTCTCCGGACTGTGTCGGCCAGTAGAGGCCGTTCTTCCGGCCGGGGTCGCTACCGAATTTCTCCGCGTACTCGCGGAGACCATCGTTGTCACGGTCCTTCATCGCGTATTCACGCTGCGCGTCGACGATGGCCAGCAGCGTCTGCACGGCGCTCAACTCGTTTTCACCGACTCTGCGGTTCAGGATCTCCTCCCTGCCCGCCTTCGTATCGAAGAACCACTGGTCTGCCCTTTTCACCAAAGGGATAGGAAAAGGCCAGTCCTTCTCCCCCATGATGATAACCACCCGGGCGCCCTCCTGCGAAAGGCTGTTTTTCCGGTCAAAATCGCTGATGAACATTTCCCTCCGCTGGTTGTCTCTGACAGGGTCCCCCGAGGATATCAGCTCTTTTCCGGCCGCGCCGAAGATCGACAGCAATTCTTTTTCGTCATTCGATTTCATGGCGGCGGCAAAAGCTTTTACCGCCTCTTCAGGAGTGGCGAAGCCCTTCTGGTTCAACGCTGTGCCAGCGTTGGCCCCACCCAAGGCAAAGATCATGAGAACAAGCGCCGCTGCGAAAAGCCGAAATGCGTAGCGCTTGGCGAGCTCTTTTCTGGATGTCCTTGAAAGCATGGCCGTCTTCTCCCTCGAACCATTCTGGATTGATGATCGGTATGGTTTCATGGCTACCTCCTGCCCCCGCCCCGGCCGCCGCCACCGGCACCCCTCGCTGCGGCACCGCCGGAGCCGCTACCCCGTCCTCCGGCTGACATGCTCTGGCGGCTGGAGCTGCCGCGGCTGCTGAAGTCACGCGTCTCGCTGCCGCCTCGGTCTATGCCTGAAAAGGCGCTGCCTCCCTGGCCGGCGGTATCCCGCCCCCCGGTTTGCCTGGTTTCGGGCCGGCTCTCATAGCCGCCTCGCTGCCCGGTGCCCTGCCGGTCCCGCATCTGGTCAGAGCCTCCGCGGGAAGCATCCCTGGTGTCTGCCCGGCCTTCGACGCCACCCCGTTGGCCGGCATCCTGTCGTCCACGGGCCTGATCGGCGCCGCCGCGGGCCGGATCCTGTCTGCCCGTTTCGGCTCGTCCCCGATAGCCTTGCCTGGACTTGACGGCTTCATTCGTCGATGCCCGGTTGTACTTCTGCCCGGTGGCTTGGTCCCGGTAGGAAACCCCTTTGCGGTGTTCCGGGTTGTGCTGCCAGGTTCCCTTGCCGCCCTGGTATTGCTTGGCGTAGTTCCCGCGGTTGATGCTGTTGTTGATATTGGTGTTTCGGTTGACATCGACATCCACATCGCCGCCGTGCCAGTCGCAGCCGCCCCAGGCATACCCCCAGGCGGCGCCCACCGCCATCCCCGCTCCAAAGGACAGCAGGGCAGTCCCGGCCGCGTATCCCGGCGGGTAATAGTAGGCCGGGGGATAGGACGGGTATGCCCAGGCTCCGTAGACGACCGTCGGATTATAAGTCGGCACATAGACGACTTGGGGGCTGGCGGATTCAATGACGATCGTCTCCTGCTCGACGACCACTTTCTGTTCCTTCGTGGTCTTCAGGTTTCCGGCTTCGGCCGCTTTCTTCCGCAGCGTCTGTACCGAGGCCATGACGTCCTTTTGCTGTGCGAGGAATGCGTCGCCCAGCTTCTGCGTCCAATCCAGCTTTTCGCCCATCATGGCCAGCACCTGAGGAAAGTTGACGAGGGATTTGACGCTCGGGTCCCATGGCTGTTTCTCGAGGGCCGCCGTCAGGGCCTCTCCCTTGAGGTCCTTGCTCTGCTTGGCCCAGCGGTCCGCCTGCACCACTTCGAGCGGATAGGTCGAAGCCATTAAAACCTGCGCCAGAAGCGAATCGGGATACAGGGCGATCGGCGCCAGAAGCTGGTCCAACTCCTCCGGTTTGAAAACTGTTGGGTCCGCCTGCTGCCCGAACGTCCCTGGCGGGACGGACGTCATGGATACGAGAATAAGAATCAGAGCAGGCAAGGATTTTCTTTTTATCCCTGTTACGTTCATGGCATCTCCTTCCATAGGTTGGCATGGACGGCAAAAAATTTATCGTCATAAAATCCGTAGACCACATGATCCGAGACCTCTTTGCCGAAGAAGCTGTACTTTCGCTGAGGGTTCACGTAGTAGGAGATCTTTTTGCTTCCCCCCACCCTGGTCAATCCCTTCATGTCTTTTGCTGGCGTGGTCCATTTCATTTCCAAGAAACCGGATTCAAGCTCGGCGGCCTGCACCGGCGCGAAAAGCATTACTAGAAATGCCGAAACCACGATCGTTTTAAGGGTGAATTTCACGAAAGCGCTCATTTTTCAGTTGTCAATCAGGAATTCGCGTTTCAACAAGTATAGCCTTCGCACCAGGTCGTATTCAAAGGGCGATCCGGTCATGAAGTAGCGAAACGATTCGTTGTGCCGCTTGTCGATGGCATAGATCGCCGAGAGGCTGTAATTCAGAGCATTGTCCTCCGGGCTGTCCATGCCCGTCAGCCCGATCAATTCCTGCATCATAAGGCTGTAAACCACTGTGTCCACCACCAGGCCGGCCGTGTCCCGCGCGTTGGACGGACCCAATATGGGCAAAACCAGATAGGGACCCGGCCCCAGGCCGTAGAACCCCAGCGTCTGGCCGAAGTCTTCGTTCTCCCGTTCGATACCGTCGACCGTGGCGGCCACGTCGATAAGCCCAGCTATGCCCACCGTGGAGTTGATCACGATCCGGCCGAACGTGTTGACGGCCTTGACGATCTTGAACTGCAACAGCGAGTTCATCAGATTGGTGATCTCTGTGAGGTTTCTGAAGAAGTTGCTGACCCCTGTCTGAGCAAAATCCGGCAGGACGAACTCGTAACCCCTGACCACCGGCAGGAAAACGTACTCGTCGAAGATGGCGTTGAAGTTGTAAATCCGGCGGTTCATCGGTTCCCAGGGGTCGTAGGCGTCGATGGTGCGGGGAACACCCGGTTTGACGAATTCGCTGACCGGCCGCTTGGCAGGTATGATCGGCTCCTTTTGAACCGGCACCGTGCTGCACGCAGCCGTTGAAACAATAGCCATGAGCAACATGAGACTCATCGTGCGCTTCATCTTCGACTGTCCTTTCAGTTCTTGAAGAAATTGATCAGGTGCTCGACATTGTCCTTATACCGCATGTTGCCGCAGTGGCCGCCGAACGGGTAGATCTGGGCGCGGGAACCAAACACGTCTTTCAGGAACGCCAGGTCCTCAGGCTTCAGAATCAGGTCATCTTCATTTTCCATCAGAATGATTTTGGAGGTGTTTCGCAGGTATGACTCAATACTGCGGAGGCTCAAGCGTTCGATCAGCGCCTCTTTGGTGAGACCCGGTTGCTGGGATCGAAAATAAGGGTAAAAAAGCTCCTCGAAGTAATCCAGGAAGCTCGTCCGGGTTGACACCGTGAAGTAGTCGGTGAGCGAATCCGCGCTTCCCAGGACCAGGTTCTTTGGTTTGATCAATCCGGAATCGGTCATCACATCGGCGGTAAAAAGCATGTTGCCGGCCGACAGCCGGAACACGGTCCCGATCATGCCGGCCATGTTCTCCTGCTTGGGAGGGTCGGTCTTGTAAAGGGTCCGGTACGCCTCGTAGAGAAAGTCGTGGGTGAGGTCGTGATGGCCCATGATTTTGTAAATTTCCGAAAATTTCTGGAAAATATGCTTGAACCAGGCGTCGAACGTGTCCAGACCGCCAGGCAGGGCTCGCAGCACCATGGCGTCCAGGATCGTCGCCGAGGTGACCAGGCTGACCGCCGGGTTGATCATGCAGACTTTCTTGAAATTGAAATTCCGCTTTTCTTCGTCCAATTTACTGACGAATGCGGCCTGGGTAGCGCCCAGGCTGTAGCCGGTCAGATAGAACTCCGAAACCTTGATGCGATCCTTGACCTGCTCCCAGGCGAGGGTCATCACCCGGTAAAGGTCCTGGGCGTCATCGACGGTATCTCCGGGCACACGGGGCGTGGAGGCAGTGACGATGAAGTTCATGTTGGTGGGCGAGGAGAGGCATATCACGTGGAAGCCGGCCTCATAGAACACTTTCTGGAGAAAAATCATGCTGGAGGAGTAAAAGGCGCTGCCGGTTCCGGCAATTACGAAAATCAGCGGCGCCTCACCCTTCTGGTAGGTGAGTGAGTAGCGGAAGTCGCGTTGATACCAGAAGATATCGGGCGGCGAGCGGTCGGGAAAAACCTTCAGGCTCAGGAGCTCATAATCGATCTTCTCGGGCAGCTTCGGCTGGAGCTCCTCGGGAGTCCCGATGATCGTCGCCACGTACGGGTCCTTGAACGGATAGTCGTAGGCCCCAACGGGGCTCCCCATGACACCCAACTGCATGACGCATATCAAGCTTAGCAAAACATTCTTCACGCGATCTCCTTTCGAGCGCTCTTCTCTCGCTCCTGCCCGGGAGGAGGCACTTTGAAAGATATGGGCAAATGGGGGGATGTTCGACATGCGATGGCTCCTTCGCATGAGAAACAAATTGATTTCTTCTCCTATCAGAGTGAAATGGGATGTTGAAATAAGACCTTAGTCCTATCTGGTCGGACGGAGCGCCCCGTTCTGAATTAAAAAATCGAAAATTGGACAAAATGGGTGAAGGGATAGGCGTGGCTGCGAGGATGGGGGGCGGAACCGGAAAAATGCCCGGGTGCCTCATTTGGATTTCATGGACACATGCATCCCGACCAGCCAGGCGACCTGGATCACCAGATAGAGCTGACCCACAACCGATTCAAGGTTGGCGAAGGCTCGCGCGGCGGGGCTCGCCGGCGTAATGTCCCCGTAGCCGACGGTGGTGATGGTCACCAGGCTGAAGTACTTTAGCAGCGCTGGCGCGGAGCCGCGGGCCTCGGCGGGAAAGTTGAACGACCCGGGCTGGGCAATTTCCAATACGACATAAATCTGAGACCACATGACCGCCAAGAGGAGATAGACAACAATGGCGCCTGCAATAACATCCGCACTGACGACCTCCTGGCGGAAGATGTAAACCAGAATGGCGACGGTGATGGTGATGATGAAAGCCACGTCGCAGAGCCCCGCAGAAATTGCGAACCAATGGGCTTTCACGAAAGGCCTCAACCATGTCGAAGCGACCGCGGGCAGGGCTAATCCGATCGCGGCTGCCAGTAAAAACCTGTTACGAGTAATGGAGTAGGCGGCGTAAACAAAAACCGCGGTCAGGAACACGTCTTCCAACACCCACAGATGGAAAAACTGCTCCAGAAGTGGAGCCAGCACCAGCATGCCGAGCAGCAGGGCCAGAAGCTTCATAAACCGACCCTTCGGCAGGATTTCAGGAGATCGCAATTGCGCTTTGCGGCCCTTCATTTCTAGTCGTCAACCGTGAGCTGCGATTGCGGGCGGCACGTTTCGCAAACAGGCGCGATAACGAAACCGTCGATGGGATAATCATGCATGATCGCTGAGTGACTCTTTAGAGGTCTCCTGCCGGCCCTAAGCGAGACTTGGCCTGCATGGCATCCAGGTAGTCGTCGAGTTCCTGGATGCTCGCAAACACTTTGAGCGAGGGCAGTGCGTTCAGAATTTCGAATACCTTCTTGATCTGGGGCTGGAGGTTGATGAACATGATTTTGCCCCCGCTCTTTTTCATGGCTTTCTTGGTTTTGACCAGCACGCGGATTCCCATGCTGTTGATGTAGTCGGCGTACTCCATGTCGAAAATAACCACATCGGGGCTCTGGTTGAGAACGGAGGTCACCTTTTCCTGAAAGGTTGCATAGCCGGCGGCGTCAATGGACCCGATGGGAGCCACCGTGAAGATGCCCGGCCGTCTGACGGCTGTGTTGACTTTGAGTGCCATATCCCCTCCTTCTATCGCGATTATCCGGTTATTAAATAAGATGAGCCTTCCCAGGAAGTCGATTTTAAAATCCCCCTATCCCCCTTTTTCAATGGGGGTCAAGGAAGGAATGAAGGCGGGTAATCGGACGTGGAAGGCGGTACCCCGCCCCGGATGGCTTTCGCACCAAATGCTCCCGCCGACCTTTTCCACCAGGTCCTTGGCGATGACAAGCCCGTATCCCGCAGTCGGCTCACCGCCCGTCGGGGAATTCGACAACCGCACGCCCTTTTGAAACAATCGGGAGTGGTCTTCCGCGCTGAGGCCAGGCCCCTCATCGCGCACTGTGCAGATAACATGGTCCTGCTCCGTGCGCACATTGACCCAGACCTGTTTTCCGTTTTCCGAGAACTTAAGCGCGTTCGACAGCAGGTTATCTAAAACGACGGCCACGGCCACGCGATCGGTCCAGGCAATGCAGCAATCGGGTTTTAGCTCGGAGTTGACCTTTATCTTCTTCCAGGCGGCCCGGTGGCGGTAGAAGTTGCACCCCCTGAAAGCAAGCAGCCCCATATCCACCTTTTCAAGCTTGAACTGCGGCGGCGTTCCGTTGGCTGAAAACATCAGCCGGCCGACATCGTGCTTCATCAATTGGACGGCGTGCTGCAATCCCTCGATCCAGACTTGCACCTGCGCATCCGGGTGGCCCGCCAGATAAACCTCAAGCAACTCCGCCGTCGCCCCCACGACGGTCAGGTAGTTCTTCAGCTTGTGAGCGGTATAACCAACGGTCTCATTCCCGTTTTCGGGTATAGTTTCGAGACCCGCAATGGCCTGATCCAGATTGGCTCTGGCGTTCTCAAGCGCTTCCAGGACCTGCTTCTTCATCGCCCTCCCCCTGCCGCTTAAAGCGGCAAGACGTGCCTCGGGATGATCACGTCGCAGCGTTTCGAGGCCTTAAGGCCTCAGCTTGTATGGTATCACCAGCACGGGACAGGGGGCGTGGTTGATGACATGCTCAGTGATGGTGCCGGTTACGAAATCCTTGATGTTGTCCCTTCCATCCGTGGCCATTACAATGAGATCGACACTCAGTTTTTGAGCCACTTTCACAATTTCCTTGGCCGGCTTTCCCTCGCTCAACTTATAGACCACCTGGATGTCTTCGGCATTCAGCTGGCGGATGGCCGCGCGCATCTGCTCGCGCGACTCGACGGCGACTTGGGCGTATTCAGATTTCAAAGAATCGAAGCTGACCCTCAGCATCTCGCGCTCCTCTTTATTGAGGAACTCGTCGTGCACGTTCAGCATCGTGATCCTGGCGTTGAACTGGTGAGCGATCTGAACGGCCTTTCTCAGGGCGATGAAGGCTCTTTCTTTTAAATCGGTAGGGCACAGGATATGGGTGAACATAACGCTCCTCCTCTTGTTCAACCAAATTCAAAGCTTCTCTATCAGAATGTTTGCAGTGGTTAGAATAGGACTTTGGTCCTATGGTGCGGCGATGCATGCAAAGCGCCCTTTCCAGAGAACGCTAATCTATCGGCTTGAGGACGCCCGGAGGCGTGTCAATCTTCTCCGCGGCCCGCACCAGGTCGGCGACCGATGAGACTTTCATTTTCTCCATCATCCGCCCGCGATGGATCTTAACGGTTTTCTCGCTGGCCCCCAGCGTAAAGGCGATCTGTTTGTTCAGCATCCCCCGAACCACCAACGCCATCACCTCGCGCTCGCGCGGGGTCAGGGTCTGGAAGCGCCTGACCACCGTCTCGCGTTCGGCGCGTTCGGTGCGTTCTTTCCGATCCCGCTGGATGGCCTCACGGACTGCCCTGAGCAGGTCTTCATCGTGGATCGGCTTCTGGAGAAAATCTACCGCACCGGCCTTCATGGCGCTGACGCTCGATGGGACATCGCCACGGCCGGTGATGAAGATGATGGGAATTCCGTTTCCGGACGCCTGCAGTTTCTTTTGCAGCTGGAGTCCGTCCAAACCAGACATCTGGATATCGAGCAGCACGCAGCCCGGAGCCGGGTCCCGTTCCCAGCGATTGAGAAATTCCTCCGCCGAAGCGCAGCTTTCCGGCCGGTAGCCGGCAGACTTGAGGAGCCGCACCAGCCCCTTGCGCACCGCCGCCTCGTCATCCACCACGAAAACGGTGTGAGGAAGTTCTGTCATTCTCGCCTTGAATTCTGTTCGACATCCGGAACCGGCAGACTGAAATGAAACGTCGTCCCGCAATTCGGGTTGTTCTCAAACCATAGGCGGCCATGATGAGTGTTGACGATTGACCGACAAATGGACAATCCCATGCCCAGGCCCTGCGGTTTGGAGGTGTGAAACGGCTTAAAGATTTTTTCGGCTTCTCCGATCGAAATGCCCGGGCCGTTGTCGGCGACAGCTGCCAGAACCTGGTCGTCTTTCCAGTCAGTCCGAATCAAAAGCCGCCGCTCTTCATTCGAATGTTCATTCATAGCCTCGAATGCGTTCAACATCAAGTTCATGGCAACTTGCTGCAGCTGAATGCGGTCCCCGCTGAT
>Ga0105093_10000343_pt1 | contig 17710 bp, 12 predicted proteins | sample PPLLak3March2015_2_FD_79111 | JGI IMG/M metagenome (GOLD analysis project Ga0105093, IMG submission 79111) | Freshwater sediment microbial communities from Prairie Pothole Lake near Jamestown, North Dakota, USA - PPLs Lake P8 Core (3) Depth... | ecosystem: Environmental > Aquatic > Freshwater >... | reverse complement strand
TCTTGGCTTTCTTCATGATCCGACCCCCTCGAGAGTCCGGCCCGCAAGAGCCTGATAGGCATAAAATGGGATGCCGTCCGCCCGCTGTCAAGGGCCTGGGAGACGATGACGCACTATGACGTGCTATGTCTTGCGCGTGATGACCAGGCCGCGGCGGTCGCGCCTCCGGGTTTCTTTATGGTATCATCCGGGCTCATGACGTTCTATTTCGTCCGCGCCCTAATCAGGGGAGGAGCATGATGAGACGATGGATCCGGATCGCGGCGTTAGGCGCCGCGTGCGTCTGCGCCTTCGTCACAGGGGCCTCGACCGCGGCGGCAGTCCCTCAAGTCCGGGGCGATTACGCCTGTATCGGCGCCCGGACGCCGGACGGGCGGACCGATATCCCCAAGCTCATGGCCGCGCTGAAGGACATGGGCGCCCGCGACTATTTCCATCTCGTCTGGGCGAAGCCGAACTACCCGGGGTCCTGGGAGGACTTCAAGCTCCTGGCCCCGGAGTTCCAGACGGCGGGGCTGCGGCTCTGGCTCTACATCACCCCGCCGTCGGAGCCTCCCGCCCCCGAGCCGTTCGGATTCGATTACCTCCGCTGGGCCAAGGAGCTGGCCGCGCTGGCCAAGGTCTATCCCTGTGTCGCGGGCCTCTGCGTCGACGATTTCAACGGCAACGTGGACCTCTTCACCCCGGCCTACTGCCGGGACATGATGACCGCGGCCCGGGCCGTGGCTCCCCATCTGTCCTTTCTGGTGACGAACTACTTTGGCTACTATGAGGAGACGATGGCGGGGCACGTCCGCCAGGGCGTCCTCGACGGGGTGATCTTCCCCTACTTCTATCCGCAGAAGAACCATGCGGACACGACCCTCCTCACGCCTCAGATCGAGACCTTCCGCCGCTGGCTGGACGACGAATCCCGGAAGGGCGGCGAGATCAAGCGGGTGCCGCTCATCGTCATGATCTACGCCATGAAGCATTCCCAATCGCCCGACTCCCCCACCCCGGATTTCGTGAAGCGCTGCCTCGAGATCGGGCTCGAAGCCTCGGCCAAGGGGCTCGCCGACGGGGTGACGACCTACGGTTTGCCGAAGGACGATCCGGCCTTCATCCGGGCGGTCGCCGCGGCGTACGGAAAGCCCGGGAGATGAAGATCCCCTTTGACAAGTACCAGGGCGCCGGCAACGACTTCGTCGTCATCGACGACCGCCCGCGCGTCTTCGAGGCCGGCCGCCCGGATCTGATCCGCAGGCTTTGCGACCGCCGTTTCGGCATCGGCGCCGACGGGCTGATCCTGATCACCCTTCACGACCGGGCCGATTATGAAATGGCCTATTTCAACGCCGACGGGAAGCTCGGTTCGATGTGCGGGAACGGAGCCCGGTGCGCCGCCCACTTCGCCCTGGGACATCGGATCGCCGGCCCCAAGCAGAGGTTCATGGCCTACGACGGGATCCACGAAGCCGAGGTCGCGGGCGGCACGGTCAGCCTCCGGATCTCGGACGTCACGGAGTACCGGACGATCGACGGGAACTACTTCATCGACACGGGATCGCCTCATTACATCGTCTTCGCGACCGGGATCGACCGGATCGACGTCGACGCGGAAGGCGAGAAGCTCAGGCGGTCGCCGCTGTTCGCCCCCGGCGGGACCAATGTCGACTTCGTCGAGACGACGGGCGACGGCCTCTCTGTCAGGACCTTCGAGCGGGGCGTGGAGGAGGAGACCCTGGCCTGCGGGACGGGGGTGACCGCCGCCGCCATCGCCGCGGTCCTGAAAGGTTATTTCAAAGCCGGCCCGGTCAACGTCAAGGTCCGGGGCGGGAACCTGCGGGTCGACCTCGAGGTTCGCGACGACAGGATCACGAACATCCTTCTGACCGGTCCTGCGACTAAAGTCTTCGAGGGATCGATCGAGGTGTAACGATGAACTTGAAACCCGGGCCGTTCCGAGCGATCGCGGCCGTGTTCCTTATCGGGGCCCTGGCCGGCTGCGCCAGCGTCGAAAAGCGGTACAAGAAGGGCCAGGAGCTCGAGAGCCAGGGCCGGCTGGAAGAGGCGGCCCAGCGCTACATCGGCGTGCTGGCCAAGGACCCGAACCGGGAGGACGCCCGCCAGAGGCTAGCCGAGGTGGGCGCCCAGGTGGTCGACAACTACCTGGTGCGGGCCCGCGAGGACAATGAGGACGGCCTCTATGAGAGCGCCGTCGCGGCCATCCTCCGCATCGACGGCTTGAGGGGCGGGGCGGGCCGGGTGGGGGTCTCGCTCCCCGTGCCGGACGATTACGCGGACTTCCGCCGGGAAGCGGTCGACGCCGCCGTCGCCTCCCTTATACGCCAGGGCGAGGACCTGGAGGAGGCGGGGAATTGGGCCGAGGCGAACCGGAGATACGAGCTGATGATCCCGTACCCCCTGGATTCGGAGCAGAGACAACGGATCGACGGGTCCCGGGCCCGGGTCCTCGTCCAATGGGCCGGACAGGACATGGCCAGAGGGTCCTTCCGGGCGGCCTATGGGCACGCCCAGAGCGCCCTGGCGATCACCGGCCCCGCGAGCGATCTGGGCGCGGAGAGCCGGGCCATCCAAAAGGCCGCCCTGGACGCCGGCACGATGACGGTCGCCATCCTCCCCTTCTGGTCCGAGCCCGGGTCAGGGGACAGGATGCCGCGGGAGTTGGCCGGCGACCTCTACGACGCCCTCCTCTATGAGCGCATGGACGAGCCGCCCCTGTTCGTCGGCCCGATCGACCGCGGAGAGATCCACCGGGAGATGAGCCGGCTGCGGGTCCGGAGCGGGGCGATCTCCAACCGGACGGCGGAGACGGTCGGCCTGGCCCTCGACGCGGACTTCGTCGTCGTCGGCCGGCTCGAGTCTTACGCCCAGGACGACGGCACGCCCCAAGAGATCGTCCAGAAAGCGACCCTTCGCCGGGACAAGACCAAGACCGTCATGTATACGGAGAGGCGCTACACCGTCAAGCTGACCGGCGAGGTGACATACCGGCTCATCGAGCCGTCCTCGAGACGGGTCATCGAGGAGGAGACGGTCGCCGCGACCTCGTCCGCCCAGTTCCGGCGCGGGCGCTACGACGGGGACTACACCACCCTCGATCTGTCCCGCGACGAGCGGAGGCTGTTCGAGAAAGAGGAGTGGCGCCGGGCTGAGGAAGAGCTCGAGAAGAAGCTGGTCGACCAGATGGCCGACAAGCTGGCCGCGGTCGTCTTCGAAAGGGTCCTCCGCTTCGTCCGGTAACGGCCGCTCGCGAATAGCCCAGGTCAGTTCCGGACGATCCGGATCCCGAAGACCGTCCCTGTCTCGCACCCCTCGATCCCCTCGAAGCGGACCGTGACCTTCGTCTTGCCGGCGACGGTTCCGGCCGGAATGGGATAGGCGACATCGAAGGTCCCCTCCGGCTCCTGAGGGCTGCGCCGGGGGATGCGCCGCTCCCCGACCTTCACGCCGTCGACGAGGATCGCGAAAGCGCGGTCGGCCCGTTCGTCGCGGCTGTAGGTCACGACCAGGCTGAGCGGCGAGGCGGGGTCGACGGCGAGGTCGAACGAGAACCAATCCTCCGCCCGGCGGCCGTACCGGCCCCGGGCTTGGACGGGCGAGGTCTTGCCCCCCTGCATGTTGAAGTCCCGCTCGGCCTGCATCTGGCCCGGCTGGGCGAAGGCCACCGTGGCGGACTCGAGCTTCCGCCGGGCCTCTTCGGCGGCCTTCAGGCCTTCCGCCCTCTCCTCCCATTTCCCGGGAGTCAGGATGTCCCAGTAGGCGGCATAGACGCGCCGGTGCAGCCGGTAGAACGGGACGAGGTCGACGTCCCTGTCGCGGCCGGCGCCCGCGGTCCGGAAGACGCCCGGCCGGCCTGCCGCGGGCTTGATCCACTTGTCCGGGGACGCCTCGGCGGTCACGAGGACGGGCGCCGTGGGCCATTGGGGCGCCGCTTTGGCGGGCGGCGTTCCGGACTCGCCGCGGGGCCGCCTCGGCGGAATGGGGCCGAGGTCGCCGGCCAGGACGAGCGGGCCCCACATGATCGCCGCCCGGTCATGATTGTCGGGCAGGGGTTCGAGCCGCAGGGTCTTGGGCAGGGCCAGGGACACGTTGTCCCCCGTCTTCCATTTCCGGTCCAGGCGGATGTAGGACCCGGCCGGTCCCGGGTCTTTGACGGCCGTGCCGTTGATCTTGACCATGAAGCCGTCGCCCGCCCAGAACGGCCGGCGAAGAGCCACCGTGAAGCGGCGCGGCTTCTTGACCTCGAACGCGAGCACGGCCTCCTCGCCCTCGGGGAAGGACGTCGTCATGGTCAGCCGGACCCCGGCCGCCGTCCAGGAGGCCGTCGAAGGCGCGTACAGGCTCACCCAGAGCGTGTCGCCCGATTCGTAGTAGAGCCCGTCGCCGTGCAAGGCGTGGCTCTCCATGCCCGAGCCGACGCAGCAGGTGAAGTCGTCCTGCATGTCCTGGTATTCGCGGGCCACGCCCTGGCCGACGGGGACCATGTAGCAGGTGGCGCCGTCGGCGGGGTCCATCGATCCGAGGATGTGGTTGAAGAGGGCCCGCTCGTGGAAGTCGGCGTAGCGCGTCTGCGGGTCGAGGGCGAAAAGGGCCCGGGACATCTTGATCATATTGTAGACGTTGCAGGTCTCGGCCGTCCGGCCCTCGATCATGTCATCGAGCTTGTCGGGCTCGCCGAAATACTCGTTCCGGCCGTGGCCGCCGGTGGCGAAGCTGTGGTGGAGGGCCACCCGCTCCCAGAAGAAGGTCGCCGCCGCGCCGTCGGCCGGCCTCCCCGTAGCGACGTAGCGGGACAACACGCCCAGCATCTTCGGGACCTGGGTGTTGCCGTGCTTGCCCCGGAGGATGTCCTCGCCCCGAGCGAGCGGCTCGACGAAGGCCCGGTGCTCGAAGCGATCGGCCAGCCGGAGCCAGCGCTCGTCGCCGGTATCGGCATAGAGGTCGACCAGGATCTCGTTCATGCCGCCGAATTCGGTGCCCAGCATCTTCTGGGTCTGGGCGTCGTCGAGCTTGGAGAGGACGCTCTCGGCCCAGGCCGCGAACCGGGCCTCGACCTCCAGGGCCTCGCGGCTGCCCGCGAAACGATAGGCGTCGCGCAGGCCGGCAAAGATCTTGTGCTGGACGTACCAGGGCGACCACATGCCGTTGAGGTCGAAGCCGGAGGAGCGGATGTCCCCCGCGGCGAGCTGGGCGTAGAGGGTCTTGCCGGGAGTCTTGGCCCGGTCGGTTTGGGCGCCGATATAGCCGTCGGCGTGCTTGTCCTGGCCGGCCTCGCGCTCGGCCACGAGATAGTCGGCCCGCTCCTTGAAACGGGGATCTCCCGTCGCGGCGTACATCAGGCTCACCCCGGAGAGGTAATGGCCGGCAATGTGGCCGGTCAGCTGGCGCGCCGGCCCGTCCCAGCCGCCGTAGCCTTCGGCCTTGGGCTCGAGCCCGGCGGCCTGGCGCAGGAAGGCCATCATCCTGTCGGGTGAAAGCGACAGCAAATATTCGGCGTTGCGGTCCAGGGCCGTCTTCAGCGGACCGCCGGTCAGCCGGACGTCACGGAGAGGCAAGGGACGCGCCTTCGGCCCGACCGCGGGCTTGACCGGCCCCGACGCAACCGTGGCGGACGCCGAGAGCAGGATAGCTGTAATAAGAAAGACGCCGGCCAGGAACGGTCTCTTCATGATCACCTCGCGGCGCCGGAGATGATATACCCCGGGCCGCGAGCCGTCAAATCACCTCTTTTTCAGCAGCTCCTTGACCGCGGCCTCGATCTGCAGGTCGCGGCCGGCCGACATGACGTCGGGGTCGTTCTTGACCAGGATGTCCGGCTCGAGCTGGTTGTTCTCGCAGAGCTTCCCGTCGGGCGTCCGCCAGCCGCCCTGAGGGATGCCGAAGCGCAGGGTCGGATCGATCTGAGATTCCCACCAGACGAACGTCCCGGTGCCGGGAACGGGCATGCCCAGCGTCTGGCCGAGGCCACGGATCTTGTATTCGACCGGGAAGAGATGGGCATCGGAGTAGTTGCACTCGCCCATCAGGACGATCGACGGCCTGATCCACTTGTTGTACGGTTCGTACCCGACGAGCTGGCCCCGGGGCACGATGTCGAAGACCTTCTTCCCGCTCAGGAAATCGGCCAGCGTATCATGGAGGTTGCCGCCGCCGTTGAAGCGGGTATCGACGATCAGGGCCTCCTTGTCCGGGCTCAGCCCGAGGACCTCTTCGATGACCGTCCGGTAGCTGGCGTCGTTCATGCTCTGGACGTGGACGTAGCCGAGGCGCCCGCCGGACAGGCGGTCGACCTCGGCCCGGCGGTTGCGGACCCAGCGCCGGTAGAGCAGGCCGTTCTCCTCTCCCAGTGAGACGGGCTTGACCGCCTCCTCCCAGCGGCTTCCGGAGGCCGGGTCGAACACGGACAAAAGGGTCGGCTGGCCGGCTTTGCGGTTGAGGAGCTTGGTGTGGTCGACCGTCCGGTCCAGGGCCTGGCCGTCGATCTTCTCGATGACCTGGCCGGCCTTGATCTTCAGATGGGCCTTGTCGAGCGGACCGCCGGAGATGACCTCGGCCACTTTGAGGCCGGGCCCGGCGAATCCGTAGTCCATGAAGAGGCCGAGCGAGGCCGTCGCGTCAGCGGTCGGCACCCGCTGCGGCGAATGGTAGCAGCCCGTGTGCGAGACGTTCATCTCGCCCAGGAGCTCGCTGACCATCTCGGCGTAATCGTAGTTGTTGGCGATGAAAGGCAGGAACTTCCGGTAGATCCCGAAATAGGAGTCCCAATCGGCGCCGTAGAGATCGGCCACCAGCATCTTCTGCTTCATCTGCCGCCACATGTGGTCGTACATGTAGGCCTTCTCGGCCGTCTGGTCGAGGACCATCTCGCCGCCGATGGCCACAGGCTCGGACTTGCCGCTCTCGGGGTCGATCTTCATGATCCGGCCGTCGGCGAAGACGTAGAGCGCCTTGCCGTCGGACGAAAGCTCCATCCCCGTCCGGTTCGCGCCCAGCTTGGAGAAGAGCTTGGTGTCGCGCGTCCGGGTCTCGGTCAGCCACAGGTCGTAGCCCTTTTCGAAGCGGGCCAGGTAGAAGAGCTTCTCGCCGTTCTTGGTCAGGGCCATGTCGGCCATGTCGGCGGAGTGGATGGTCAGGCGGACCTTGCGCCGGTCGATGCCGTCGAGCTCGAAGACGAGGTCCTTTTTCGCCTCGTCCGGCTTGACCGCCGCGTCTTTGGCCGCGGGCTTGTCCTTCTCGGCCTTGTCCTTCTCCTCCTTGGCCTTGTCCTCCTGCTCTTTCAGGAGGGCGAACTCCTCCTTGGACAGACGGAAGCGGTCGTAGGCGGCCCGGGTGAAGAACATGCCGAAGACATCGAATTCCCTGGACGAGCCGTCGGTGTTGACGGCGCCCTCCCGGGGATTGGCGTAGGTCATCATCGTCCCGTCCATCCCCCAGCGGGGCAGGAAGACGCCGAACCCGTTCTTGGTCAGGTCGACGACCTTGCCCTTGCCGTCGCTCGAAACGAGCCCGACCTGCGGGGAGAACAGGCGAACGAAGCCGAACTGGACCAGGAACCACTTGCCGTCGGGGCTCCAGCGGTAGGCCTGGTCCCCGTCGGCGTAGGAATAGTTGACCTCGGCGGGCAGGATCAGGCGGGTCTCTTTGGAGGCCAGGTTGACGACCTTCAGGACCACCCGGTTCTCCAGGTAGGCGACCTCCTTGCCGTCGGGAGAGAACTCGGGCTGGAACTCCTCGGCCGCGGTGGCCACGACCGGCTCTTCCCTGAGGACGGTCGAGGCGAAGATGTAGGGCTCTTCCTTGCGCACGATCGAGGACCTATAAACGTTCCAGTTGTTGTCCCGCTCCGCCGCATAGACGAGGGAGCGGCCGTCGGGGCTGAAGCTGACGCTTCGCTCCTGGCCGGGGGTGTTCGTCACGCGCTTGGCCAGGCCGCCCGCCACGCTGCCGGCGAAGACCTCGCCGCGGAAGACATAGGCCATTTCCTTGCCGTTCGGCGAGAGCCGGAACTCGGTGATGCCGCCGCTGACGGGCACCGTCCGCTCCAGCACCTGGCGGCCGTCCTGGGCGATGCGGATGTCGACCTTCCTGGGGGCGCCGGATCCCGACTTGGTGTAGATCTCGCCGTCATATCCGAAGCAGAGCAGCCCGTCCGTGGCCCGGGTCAGGAAGCGGACGGGATTCTTGGTGAAGTCGGTCACGGCCGTCGAAACCGCCGGCTTGCTGAGTGAGCTCTTGGTGACGTTGAAGGAGCCGCTCTGCTCGCTCAGGTAGTAGAAATCGTCGCCGTTCCCGTCGAAAACGGGATTGCGGTCTTCGCCCATGAAGGTCGTCAGCTGGGTGTTCTTCTTCGCCTTCAGGTCGTAGACCCAGATGTCGCGGGTCACGGCCGAGGTGTGGTGCTTGCGCCATTCGCTCTCATAGCCCTTTTGGTCGTGGTAGATGATCTTCGTCCCGGACGGATCGACCGTGGCCGCGATGGCCGGCTGGGTCAGGACCAGGTCGGCCTCGCCCCCTGTGACCGGGACGCTGTAGAGCTCGGAGAAGAGGCCCATGGGGAACTGGACGTTGGCCGCCGTGTCCTGGCGGGCCGAAGAGAAGAGGACGCCCGTGTCGTCGGCCGTGAAGCTGCTGGGGATGTCGGACGCGGAGTGATGCGTCAGGCGCCGGGCCTCCCCTCCCCCGGCCGGCATGATGAAGACGTCGAAGTTGCCGAAGCGGTCGGAGGCGAAGGCGATCGATCTCCCGTCATGGCTCCAGACGGGCGCATAATCATAGGCTTCGCTGATGGTCAAGGGGACAGCTTGGCCGCCCGCGGCCGGGACCTTGTAGATGTCGCCCTTGAAGCAGAATAGGATCGTCCCGCCGTCGGGCGAGACGGCCGGATACCTCAGCCAGAGCGGATGGTCCTGGGCCGCGAGCGGAAGGGCCCCGGCCAGGACGGCCGTCAGGATCAAGGATAAAAGAACGGATCTCAGCAGGGTACGGCGGGAAATCGGCATGGATTCCTCCACTGGATAAAGAACGTCGCATGTATAGACGTTGAGAGACCGCTTTTAGTTTCCTGGCCTTGCCTCCCTTTCCGGGGACATCAGCCCTAATGGGATTTGACACGTCTCCGGGGCCGGGCTTATTATCCTCCTTATAAGGAGAGGGGCGCTAGAGGTCTTCGATGCCCATGAATAAGGGGAATGCGGTCCTTGCCGTTCTGGCCTCCCTGGCCGTCATCGTCCCGAATCTTTCCGGCCAGTACAAGGTCCGGACGGAAAACGGAGTCACGGTCGTCACGAACGGCAAGAAGCCCGTGCCGCCGAAGGGCGCGCCGGCAAAGCTCGTCTTCGACGAGATCTATACGGTCGGCGGCGGCGATTCGCCAGACGCGTCGTTTGTCGCGGTCTCGGCTCTGGACGCCCTCCCGGACGGCACGGTGTACGTCCTCGATACGAAGGACAGCAGGGTCAAGGTCTTCGACGCCGGGGGTAAATTCCTGCGGGCCTTCGGCCGTGCGGGCCAAGGCCCAGGAGAATTGAACCAGCCCTTGGGGATCTTCATTACTCCGGAGAACGAAGTCTTCATCGAAGACGCCCTCAATCGGCGGCTGGCGGTTTTCACCCTCGATGGAACGTTCAAGAGGCACATTTCCACCGCAAAAAGCCTTGGGATGTCCGGGATTCAGATGAACGGCAAGGGTTTGATCGTCGGCCGCTCCATGGGCTTGGGCGAGGGCGGCAAGATGTCCATGGATGTCAAGACCTATGACGAGGGGTTCAATCCGAAAATCACAATCGCCTCGTTCGAGCTCCAGATCTCCGCGCAGACCAAGATCAACCCGTTCTCGGCGATGAACCTCCTTTATGCGCTCGACCGAAAAGGCCTCCTCTATCTCGGCAGCGCTCGGGGCTATGAGATCAAGGTCGTTTCCGCCGAAGGCAAGCTCCTCAAGACGATCGGCCGGGAATACGATCCGGTCGTCATCACCCCAGCGGACAAGGACGAAATGATGAAGGCCATTTCGGGCGTCCCCGGAGTCAACGTCAAGGATATGATCCAATTTCCTGATGTCTACCCGCCTTTCGCCAACTTCGTCTTCGCCGAGGATGGACGTCTTCTGGTAAGAACCTATGAAAAAGGACGGGCGAAAAAAGAGTTCTATTGGGACGTTTTTGATGCCGAAGGGCGTTACGTCGCCAGGGTCCCCATCGTTCACGACATCCAGCTCTGGCGGGACGGCAAAGCGTATTTCTTCGTGGAAGACGAGGACGGCTTCAGACTGCTCAGGTGCTGCCGGGCCCGCTGGGAGCCATGATGTTGCCGACGTCAAGGGAAGGCCTGAGGGCCCGTCTATCGGACTGAGAAACCGCGCGAGCCTCCCCACCAGACCGATATGCTTGATTCTCTTTTAATATGGCCGGCGAGTCAACTCTCCTCCATGGTTACCTTTTGGGCGAGTGAACTCGAGCGAGATCGGCGCGCGGGTCCTCGAACCGGGACGGCGGGATGCCGCCGCCCGCCTTGAGGATCTCCAGAGCGGTCATGAATTCTTTCGTCCGGCCCAGACTCGCGACCGCCCGCAGCGCCCCCTCGCGGTAATAGCCGGCGAGCACCTTCTCCTCCTCGAGATCGCCGCGCAGGACGACGCGGTCGAAGGAGCTCGCATAGCCCGCGTACTTTATGGAAACGTCGTGCTGGTTCGTCCAGAAAAAGGGGATCTCGCGGAAGGCTTCCTCGACGCCGGCCAGGCCCAGGGCGGCGTGCCGCCCTTGCCGCTCGGCTTCGACCCAATGCTCCACGCGCCGGGCTTCGCCGGTCAAGGGGTCCGGGACCAGGGCGATGTCACCCACGGCGAAGATGTCCGGGTCTGGGGTCCGGAAACCGGCGTCGACCGGGACCGCGCCGTTGACGACGAGACCGCTTTTCCCGAGATAGCCGATGGCGGGGACGACGCCGATGCCGGCGACGACGACCTGGGCGGCGATCCGCGACCCGTCCGAAAGGACCAGGCCGCTCACCTTCTTGCAGCCGGAGACCTCCACGGCCGTCTTCCCGAGGTGGAAGACGACTCCCTTTTCCTCGTGCTTGCGCTTGAGGAACGCGCCGATCTGGGGGCCGAAAACGCGGGCCATGAGGACCGTTTCGGGCGCGACCACGTGGACTTCGAGCCCCCGCGAGCGGAGCGAGGCCGCGACCTCGAGCCCCAGGAAGCTGCCGCCGATGACCGCCACCGTCTCGGCCCCGGAGAGCGCGGCGATGATCGCGTCGGCGTCACGAAGGCTCCTCAAAACAAAAACCCCCCGGCGCCGGGCACCCTTGATCGCGGGCACCCTCGGCCTGCCGCCGGTGGCCAGGAGGAGCTTGTCGTACCGGACCTTGTGGCGATTGGAGAACGAGACCGTCTTCTTTTGTCTATCGAGGCCGGTCGCCCGGTGCTCCCCGAGGATCTCGATGCCGAGCTGCAGATAGACGGATTCCGGTTCGAGGACAAGCTCCGCCCTCGCCGTATCGCCGGCCATGAATCCCTTGGAGAGGGAGGGCCGGTCGTACGGCAGGTCGCCCTCCGCCGTGGCCATCATCACCTTCCCGGCGAAGCCGTTCCGCCTCAGCGCCAGAGCCGCGTTGAGACCGCCCGCCCCCGCGCCGAGGATGAGAACGGTCCGATCGTCCTTCCCGTGGGGACGGGAGAGCTTCTCCGCCGGGACCTTCCGGACATAAACGTCGCCGGCCTCGACCTTAGTCTCATATTGGGCCAGATCGTCGAGCGCGGGAGGCGCCTGCACCTGTCCCGACCGGACATCGAACCGCGCGGTGTGCCAGGGACACGTGATGACCTGGCCCTGGAGCCGCCCCTTCTCGAGAGGCCCGCCGTAATGGCTGCATTTTCCGCCCATGGCGCAGATCCGGCCCCCGCTCCGCGTCAGGAACACGGCCCGGGTGCCGGCTCGAGCGCCGAGCGGCTTCCCTTCTTTCAGCTGATCGTCGGCGACGGTCTTGTGCCACTTGTTCTTCGTTGCCATGGCCCTCCCTCTCTCTTCTTTTCGGAAGCTACGATCATTCTATCAGATCGGTCATCGCCCGGACGAGGTCGGGGTCGGCGTTTCTGCACATTCCTCGGAAACGCTGCTGCTTCACCTCGATGTCATGGACGAGCGGAGCATCGCCGCCGCCCGGGCGAAGGTGACGCGCGCGTTCGGCCGGGCGGACTTTCTCGTCAACACCGCCGGCGGCGGCGCGCTTCGTCTCTTCCGCCGGCAAACCGACCGCGACATCGACCGGCAGGTCCGGACGAACCTGCCGGGGCTTTGCCCAGGCTCTGGCCCAGGACCATCCCTCACCCCGTTTGGCTCGCAATAGCGAATCAGTTCCGGGGCGCTTCGCCGGGCCCGCATCTCAAGGTCGCCGAAGCCCGGTTGTTCATCTCGTTCGCTTCGAGGATGACCTGGGTCGAGTCGACGACAGCCAGGACGACGGATTCCTTGGTGATCCTGATCTTGCTCTGGAGCACGGCGGAGCCTCCGACGGGCTTGGCTCCCCGTTGGGAGTCGAAGCTCAGGAAGGGGATGCAGGCGACCTCCTGGCCATCGATATAGATCGAGACGCCGCAGAAGTCCAGGAATTCATAGGACCAAGCCGGCTCTCCGATGGAGCCCTCTCCGACGTTCTTGACAGTGACCCGGACCAGGCAATCCTCATCGAGGCTGAGATCCTCGATGACGAGGTCCGGCAAGTCGCAAGGTTCGACATGCCAGCTCCTGACGACGTTGTTGGTTTCGTCGGCCTCCTCGACCTCGTGCGAATAGTCGAGGTCGACGCTGATGCCGGCGATCTGGGAGATCCGCAGGGTGGTCAAGTACTTCACCGTGCCCGCACCCTTCTCGAAGTTGCCCGTCCCGGCCACTCCCGGCATGGTCAGCGGGAAGATGTCCTGGGACAATCCGTCGACGCTGAGCGCCGCGGCCGCCTGCCAACCGGACGGCAGGGGGCCACCCTTGTTGCCGATCGTCAGGACCAGGTTTCCGCCTTCGCAGCCGACGTTTTCCACGTAGAGATCGGGCAATCCTCCCGGGCCGCTGCAGGCCGCGCCCGTCAGGGCCAAAGCGACGGCGACCAAGCCATAAACGGGGATTAGTTTTTTCATTTCGGCTCCTTTCCGAGTGATAAAACGGACCTTGTCGAATTTACCAACAAGATTCGTGCCAAACCGCCGAGCTGATTTCGAGCGGGGCCCGGGCTCAGGACCTGAGGAGGGCCGAGCACAGAACTGCGGCGGCCAGCAGGCCGTTGACACGGTTCAGGGTCGAGGGCTATCATCTGCCCGTCATGGGAAGCGTATCGGTACGGCGCGCGGCCACGCCTCTCGTCACGATCCTGATCGTCCTGGCGTTCCTTCTCGTCCCGTCGCGGCAAGAGGGCGCAGCGGATCTCCGGGCCCGGGGGCAGACCCCCGGCTCTCTCTCAGCCGAAGATAAGGCGGAGTTGGGGGAGGCGATGCGCCTCACGGGATCCTTAGGTTCCCGGGTCTGGCCCGGCTTGGAAAAGGCGGGAATCCCCATCGTTCTCTATGACGAAGCGTCGGAGTTCCTGGTGGGGCTGGCCGATCCGGGGCCCGGCTGGACCGCCGTCGAGGGCGATGATTTTGAGGGCCGTCCCTACTTCCGCCGCCCGGCCTCGAGATCGCAGGCGTTCGCCGTGCGCCTCAACGGGGCTTGGGCCGCGAGCATGAGCACGCTCGGCTGGATGAACCGCCGGGGGCCCATGAAGCTCGCCCCGGGGTTCCATCTCGCGCTCCTCCTTCACGAGATGTTCCACGCCTTCCAAGCGATCCAGGCTCAGGAGCGGTTCGAGCAGGCCCTGAAGGTCTACGCGGCCGAGGCCGACTATCCTTTCGAAGAACCCGATTTCGTCGAGGCCTGGAATAAGGAAGGCGCGCTTCTCGCGGCCGCTCTGAACGCCCCCGACGAAGCCGGGGCCCGCCGCGCGGCGGGTGATTTCCTCGAAGCGCGCAGGCTCCGGCGCCTCCGCTCCTCACTCAAGCCGGACCATCTAGCCTTCGAACGGGAGCTCGAATGGCTCGAAGGCTTGGGCAAGTATGCCGAGGGCCGGTTCTCCGAGCTCGCAGCGACGGCAGCCGGAGGGCGGGACGACGCGTCGCCGGCCCCCGCCGATCCCTTCAAGCGAATGGACGCCGCCCGGCTCGGGACGCAGCTTGGCCGACAGAAGGGCGACCTGCGCTTCTATCTCAGCGGCTCGGCCCAGGCCCGGCTGCTTGACCGGTTGGATCCCGGCTGGAAGAGGGAATCCCCCTTAGCGCAGCTCTATCTCGAGGACGCCCTGCGGGCCGTCGTCCCGCGCCAGGCCAAGGTCAGGCCGGAGCGGCTCCTTTCCGTCCTCGAGGAGCTCGGCGAGATCGGCAAAACCCCGGACGGCGGCGTCGACAGAGTGGCGTTCAGCGAAGCGGACCTCAAGGGACGGGCGTTCTTCATGAAACGCATGGAGGAGGCCGGTCTCGCCGTCACGATCGACGCCGCCGGCAACATCGTCGGCCGCCGCGAAGGGAGCGTCAAGGGGATCCCGCCGATCGTCATAGGTTCCCACCTCGACAGCGTGCCGAACGGCGGGAGATACGACGGGGCCCTCGGAGCGGCCGCGGGCTTGGAGTGCGCGGCGGTGCTCAAGGAAGCGGGAGCGCTTCTGCGGCACCCCCTCGAGATCATCATCTTCACGGACGAGGAAGGCGGCCTCATCGGCAGCAAAGCTCTGGTCGGAGAGCTCGAGGCCAAGGCCCTCGAGATCAGGACTCAGGCAGGTATCTCCGTCCGGGAGGGGATCATCGCGGTCGGGGGCGATCCGTCCCGTCTCGGCGAAATCGCGAGGGGAAAGGGGGCCATCGCCGCCTACCTCGAGATCCACATTGAGCAAGGGGGCGTTCTCGACGGCAAGAGGATCCCGATCGGCGTCGTCGAGGGCATCGTCGGCATCGCCCGGTGGGAGGTCGCGATCGACGGATTCGCCAACCATGCCGGGACGACGCCCATGGACCGGAGACACGACGCCCTCCTGGCCGCCGCGCACCTGATCGCCGCCGTGAACCGGGCCGTGACAGAGCGGCCTGGGCGCCAGGTCGGAACGGTCGGACGGATCCGGGTCGAGCCGGGGGCGGTCAACGTCATCCCTGGGCGGGCCGGGATGAGCCTCGAGTTGCGGGACCTCGACGCGGATAAGATCCACGGCATCTTCGAGCGCATCGAGGAAGAAGCCGGAAAGATCGCGGTGAACACGGGGACGAAGATCGGCTTCACGGCGATCGAGGAGCGCACCCTGCCCGCCCTGACCGACGAGCGCATCAGGGCCGTCATCGAAGAAGCGGCGGAAGAGCTCGGCCTCGCTTCCCTCAGGTTGCCGAGCGGAGCGGGCCACGACGCCCAGAGCATCGCCCGGATCGCCCCGATAGGGATGATCTTCATCCCCAGCGCCGGCGGGATCAGCCATTCGCCGCTCGAGTTCTCCAGCCCCGAGGATGTTCGGGACGGCGCCTCCGTGCTGCTCGAGACTCTCCTCCGGATCGACCGGATCTTCTAGAAACCATCCTGATGCGCTCAGCCCATCCAGCCTCGGATCCTTGCCAGAGGGCGCCTTGTGGGCTAATCTGAAGCGGATATTCGCGGCCTGAGGAGGGCCCTCAAGATGGTCCTGGCAAAACCCGAGATCCTGCGGCGGATCCATGACGGCCGGATCGCGATCGATCCCTACGACGAGGACGCCATCGGCCCCGCCTCGATCGACCTGACCCTGGATTGCCAGCTGCGGGTCTTCGACACCGACCAACACATCACGGAACCCGATATCGACTACAGGACACTGGCCAAGCTCACGGACATCAGCGACGGATATCTGCTGGCCCCGGGAGAACTGGTCCTGGGGATCACGAAGGAGAGGATCACCCTCCCCGATGATGTCTGCGGCTGGCTGAACTCGCGGTCGAGGTTCGCCCGGATCGGGCTCATGAGCCATATCGCGGCGCCGTTCCTGGCTCCGGGGATCTCGAACCGCCAGATCCTGGAGATCTTCAACGCCGGCCGGAATAAGATCAAGCTGATGCCGGGAATGAGGATCTGTCACCTCGTTCTTCAGGAATGCAAGGGCGGCGCCGTCTACGACGGGGCTTGGAAAGACCAGGAGCTGTAGGAAGCGACCCCTGCCCTATCGGGCAGGATGGCACGTTGCTTGCACCACACAGAAGGCGAGTTCCCACAAACCGAAAAAGGGGAGGACAGCATGGGCGAACTGACGATGACGACGTTCCTGTCGCTCGACGGGGTCATGCAGGCCCCCGGCGGCCCGGGTGAGGACGACAGCGGCGGCTTCCCGCACGGCGGGTGGGTCTTTCCGCTCATCGACGACGGATTCGGGAAGACCATAGACGAGATCTTTTCGAAGGCCGACGCCTTCCTGCTCGGGCGGACGACCTACGACATCTTCGCGGCCTACTGGCCCAAGGTCACGGACCCCAACGACCCGGTCGCGTCCAAGCTCAACGCGCTTCCGAAATTCGTGGCGTCGCGCACCCGGACCGAGTTCGCCTGGCCGGGCTCGACGCTCGTCCGCGACGTCGTAAAGGAGGTCGGCGGGATCAAACAGAGGTTCGAGCGGGAAGTCCAGGTCCACGGCAGCTGCGGCCTGGCCCAGACCCTGATCGAAAACGACCTCGTGGACGAGTACAGGCTCCTCGTCTTTCCGGTCCTGCTCGGGACGGGCAAGCGGCTTTTCGGCGCCGGCACGATGCCGCGCTCGCTGAAGCTGGTCAGATCCGCCACCACGGGGACAGGCGTGACGGTCGGCTTCTTCCGCCGCGCCGGCGCGCTGAAGACCGGCTCGTTCTGATCCCGGCCGCGCTCTATCTTTTCTCGTAGGCCGGCTGTTTCGGCTTGACCGGCGGATTCTCCTTCAGGAGCCTCAAGGCTTCCTGGATGGCCCGTTCGAGCTGCGGGTCGACGCCCTTGGCCAATTGGGCCGGATCATCGACGACCTCGATATCGGGTTCGACGCCGTGGCCCTCCCTGAACCAAGTCCCGTCCGGGTCGAACATCCGGAACGTCGGGACCGTGACCTGGCCGCCGTCGATCAGGCCCGGCGTACCGCTCAGGCCGATCAGTCCTCCCCATGTCCTCATCCCCACGAGCGGGCCCAGCTTGGCCTTGCGGAAATAGTCCGGGAAGGCGTCGCCGCCCGATCCGCTCCAGCCGTTGATCAACATGACCTTGGGGCCGAAATTGGCGAACGGCGGCCACTGCCACGTCAAGCCGTCCCGGACGGCCCAGAAGGCCAGCGGCTGGCGGTCGAGGAGCTCGATGAAGCGGTCGGGGATCTGCCCGCCGTCGTTGAACCGCTCGTCGATGATCAGGCCGTCCTTCCGGTATTGGGCCGCGAACTGCCGGAAGAGCTCGGTCTGTCCGTCGACGCCGGTGCTGGGAACGTAAATATAGCCGACCCGTCCCTCGGTCGCCGCCTCGACGCGTTTCCTGTTGGACTCGATCCAGGCCAGGTTCCGCAAGCGCGTCTCGTCGGCGAGCGCCTTCACGACGATCTTCCGGGAGCCGTCCCAGGCCGGCTTGTCGTTGACCGTCAGCTCGACGGTCCGGTCGGCCAACCCTCCGAAGGCCGCCCAGGGATCCTCGCGGGTATTGAGCGGGATGCCGTTGACGGCGAGGATGTA
>Ga0105093_10000341_pt1 | contig 17725 bp, 17 predicted proteins | sample PPLLak3March2015_2_FD_79111 | JGI IMG/M metagenome (GOLD analysis project Ga0105093, IMG submission 79111) | Freshwater sediment microbial communities from Prairie Pothole Lake near Jamestown, North Dakota, USA - PPLs Lake P8 Core (3) Depth... | ecosystem: Environmental > Aquatic > Freshwater >... | reverse complement strand
CACCAAAAGGTATCGGTCTTGGTTTTCTTAAACCAATGCCAACGATAACAATCGACGTCAACTGCGCAGAAGGCATTGGGGCGACCAAAACAATCCAAGCAAAGATTTTCTTCTCGAAAGTAACCTTGCAGTAATCCGAGAAAAAAATCTCCCTTTTTTTTACTATTTCTTAGGTGTGATGATCTCTCGTATGGGAATATATGCGAGAAGTACTGCGATAAATCCGAAGATCAGCAACCCGGGCCACCACGGTGCGGTCTGTAAGATACTGAGTTGAATCCCAAGCACGATAAGGACAGCGATGACGACACCCATGAGTGCTTCTCCAGCTACAAGCCCTGCGGTGAACAGCAACCCGGTTCGTATCGCTTTTTCTTTCGGGGTGATCCCTGTCTGTTTGATGGCCAGCTCCCAGTCGCTGTATTCTTCCTCTTCAGCACTGCCATATCTTTTCTTCAGCACCACATCGGTCATATGTCGGATCCCCCCACCGATGAAGATCGGGACGGAAAGTGTAAACGGAAGATAGATTCCGATGGCGACCGGTAGCACCGGTAATCCGATGAGGATGAGGACGAGTGCTAGGACAGCTCCTGCGACTACATAGGGCCACAGCATGTTCCCACCCAGGATGCCTTGAACGATTCCTTTCATGAGGAACGCCTGTGGTGCTGGGAGTTTCGTGCTTCCGATGGTGAATGCCTGATGAAGTACCCCGATGACGATTCCGACGGTGGCTGAGATGGCGATGACTCCAAAAATCATTGAGATTTGGAGTTTCTTTGGTGTCGCTCCGATCATCTGCCCCGATGCCATGGTCTGCAGAAGGTCCCCGGAGATTGAGCCTCCGATGCAGACGACCGCGGAGATGAAAATCACAATCGCCATTCCTTGTACACCTGTAGCTCCAAGTCCAAGCATGAGGAGACTGACGATGAGCAGGATGGTGACAGTCACCCCTGAGATCGGGCAGTTGGAGGACCCGACCAAACCCGTAAGGTAGCCTGCGAGTGCGCTTGCGATGAATGCTAAGAAAATCGTCAGAACCGCCATGATCAGTGAGACTCCGATAAGCCCTGAGAGGATCTGGTAGAGGACAAAAATTGGGATGACCATTGCTCCGATGGCGATGAAGACGAGTTTGTAGTTCAGATCTTGATCGGTGCGTCTCTGTGTCTTGGTTCCCTGGTTTTTGAATCCCATCACCGCTTCTTTGACGCTGTCTACAAGGTTCGTCCGGATGGAGTACACTGCCCAGAGTCCTCCGATGAGCATGGCTCCGACCCCGATGTAGCGGACCTGTTCTCCCCAGACTTTATAAAAACCCCCGATCAGGTCGCCAAGTCCAGCGTATTCTGTGGAGGGAGCGGGAAGCCCGGTGGCAAGAATGAGAAGAGGGGCGATGATGACCCATCCGATGAGTCCTCCGACAAAGACATAGGAGGAGATTCGTGGTCCGATGATCCATCCGACCGCAAGCAGTGCTGGTGATGTGGTGGTTCCTGCGTAGAAATATGCTTCATTTTCCTTTTCGAAGATCGCATATTTTCCGATGCTGATGACCCCATCGATGGTATCGCGGAAGATGTTGAGGGCGAGTTGTCCGAATTTGAAGAGTGCTGCGGTGAGTGCGCCAATGATGAGCCAGATGCCACTCACACGGTCTTTTGTGTCGATGTGTTCTCCACCGACCGTGGTGGTCAGGACTGCTGCAACTGCGATTCCTTCGGGGAATGGGAGATCTGTTTTGACGACCAGTGCTCGTCTGAGGGGGACCATCCAGAAGACGCCAAGCATTCCTCCGATGAGTGCGATGAAGGTTGTCTCAAGGTAGTGTATCTCGGTCCATGCTCCGACGAGGATAAGGGCGGGGATGGTGAAGATGACTCCAGCTGCGATGCATTCGCCTGCGGAGGCTCCCATGGTTGCGATATTGACTTCAAGGATGGTTGGTTTGAATGGTTTCATGAACGCCAGAGCCATGACTGCGCCAGGGATGATTGCCGAAACGGTCATTCCGGCGTACAGACCGAGGTACGCGTTCGCCGCTCCAAGGATGATTGCCAGGAATATCCCTACAAGAATTGCTTTAGTCGTTAACTCTGGGATTGTTTTTTCCGCTGGGATGAATGAACTAAAGTTTTCTCGGGTCATTATATTCAATCTACTCAATAAATATGGTATTGTTGGTATTAAAAGCTAATTGATTACCACCTGCTCCCTTTTTTTTTAAATGGTATAATGGAAGGTTGGGTCTCCGATGATGATGGTGTCACCAATGGTGGTGTCTCCAATCATGGATTCTGCAAGGGTTTTTCCAATGAGAAGCTCAGGCATGGCGTTTTCAAGAAAGCTTACCGGTGTGGGAAATCCATTTTGGGAAAGCAGCCCAAGGGCCATGGCTTGAATGGTGGTGCTGGTGAAGATTTTAGCTGCATACCAGGTGGTTCCGATGCTTCCGTCGAGTTTGTTGTTGTCTTTTTGGGTGGACCACCAACCTGCGACGTAGCATCCGTCCGCTCCGACGAATGCTGTTTGGATGATGTTAAGGGTTTCTGCTAGGAACCATCCTGTGTTTTTTTGTGCTGTAATGTCGGTTCCTGAGGGATTGGAATGTCCGTGGATGAAAAAGGCAGTGCATGATGTGGAAAGGGCATCTGTCATCTCTGCTGTTGTTGCATCCTCTGTGTAGTCGAGGGCTGAGTAGTTGTTGAGGTGTTGGTAGAGTGGTTTTGAGTAGGTGTTGAGCTCTGAGCTTTCGAAGACGCGGATAGTGTTTTGTATGGGTTGGGATCGTTGGGTGGTGAATTTATGGAATGCAAAGAGCAGTGATGCTTTTTTTTGCTCGTAGGAGAGGTCATGGGGTGGATAGAGCAGGGAGATGCAGATATGGGTCGTGGTGGGTTTGGAGATGATTCCTTGGTCTGCGGTTTCGTACGTCGTGTTTCCCCCGAGGGTCGCCCAGGGGAGTGTGCTGGGTTGTTCGAGGTGGTCGGTGTCTCCGCCAAGGGCGGTGTTGAGGTCTTCTCCGACCATGAGGCAGGCTTTTACGGAATGGTTGTTGTTGCTGGTCTCGATGATCGTGTCAATCTGTTGATAGGTGTTTTCGTTTTCATGGATATTGATGATTTGTACGTCCCAGCCAAGGTCATTGTGTACTGCGATACGGTAGGCTTGGATTGCTTGGAGGATCTCGGTGTCGTCTTGGTATTGAGGCGAGAGGATGATGAGGAGGTCTGGGTCGTGTGCTTCAGGGGTGGGTTCGGTGATCATAGCTTGGTGGGGGTTGGTGGAGATGTAGGGGAGTTGACTGATGAACAGAAGGGAAAAGACGCATAGGATTTTTCTGCTGAGTTTGTGTGTCATCGTTCCTTCCACCACCATTAATTCGTTATACTGTTTTATTTTTATTATTTAAACTTATTATGTTATACTTTAACAATAATTATATATAAATATATCGTGCAATTCTCCCTTATAGAACAACTTACAAAAAAGAAGAATTCACCTCATCCCACAATCAACGATACAAGAAGAAAAAAAAGACCAAAACCAGACACGACGCTTTCAATTATTTAAGGAGTTTTTTCACGGTTTTCATGATATGCGCAGTACTTAACCCATACTTATCAAACAGCTCATCAGGCTCCCCTGACTCACAGAACATATCCTGCACACCAATCCTCTTAAAAGGAATGCATGAACAATGCTCCGCAAGCACCTCACTGACTGCGCCACCCAGGCCGCCAATGACAGAATGTTCCTCAACGGTCACAATCGCACTTGTTTGCTTGGCACATTTCAAAACAAGCTTCTCATCCAGCGGCTTGATCGTATGCATATCGACTACCCGAGCAGACACCCCCTCTCCTGCCAACTGCTCCTGTGCATCGACTGCCTGATCCACCATCGTCCCACATGAAATGATGCTGACATCAGAACCATCCTTTGTAATCATTCCTTTCCCAATCTCGATATCTTTTACGTCATCTTTTGTGTACAGGACTGGTGAGTTCGCCCGCCCGATACGAGCATACATCGGGCCTTTGGTTGTCGCCATCAGTTCCACCAGACGACGTGTCTGGGTCGCATCACTGGGTGCCAGCACCGTCATGTTCGGCAGCACCCGCATCAACGTAAGATCCTCGATCATCTGATGGCTCGCACCATCCTTCCCAACACTGATCCCCCCATGGGTCGCAAAGATCTTCACATTCGCCTCAGAATACGCTACATCGATACGGATCTGGTCATACACCCTGCCGGTTGCAAACACCGCAAACGTGCTGGCAAACGGGATCTTCCCGCAAGAGGCAAGACCAGCGGCAGCGGAGATCATGTTCGCCTCCGCAATCCCCATTTCGAAAAACCGCTCCGGGTATTTCTTTGCAAACAGAATCGTCTTGGTCGATTTCGAAAGATCCGCATCCAAGACTACGATATTTGGATATTTCCCTCCAAGCTCCACCAGGGTTTCACCATACGCGTCGCGAGGGTTGGCCATCACTTTCTTAGTCATAAGGTCGCCTCCAACGCTTTCTCTGCAGTCTCTAGCTCTTTCATCGCAAGCTTGTATTCCATCTCGTTCGGGGGCACCCCATGGAAGTCGATGTTGTTCTCCATAAAGGAGACACCTTTACCCTTCACGGTGTTCAGGATGATCATGGTCGGCTGGTTCTTCTGTTCACTTGCACTAAGGAGTGCATCGATGATCTCTTCGATGTCATGGCCGTCGACCTCAATCACATGCCACCCAAACGAGCTCCAGCGGTCCCGGACTGATTCCAGACGTAGGACGTCTTCGGTGTTCCCATCGATCTGTAAGTAATTCCTATCGATGAATGCGGTCAGGTTATCAAGTTTATAATGCGAAGCTGAAGTCGCCGCTTCCCAGATCTGACCTTCGTTGGTCTCCCCGTCCCCCACCATGACATACACGCGGTAGTCCTTTTTATCAAGTTTCCCCGCAAGTGCAATACCCACAGCAAAGGAAAGACCATGACCAAGGGACCCCGTCGAAGCCTCCACACCAGGGATATGCGTGCAGACAGGATGACCCTGTAACATACAGTTGATCTGCCGGAGATGCTTAAGTTCCTCGACATCAAAATACCCACATTCCGCCAGCGCAGCATACAACGTCGGAGCAGCATGACCTTTGCTCAGGACAAAACGGTCCCGGTTCGGATCTTTCGGATCCTTCGGGTTATGGCGCATATGATGAAAATAGAGGGCGACGATTGCTTCAACCGCAGAAAGAGACCCACCAGGATGCCCTGATTTCGCTAGGTACAGCATCTCAATGATATGCTTTCGAATCTTCACTGAGATAACGTCTAATCTTCTGATAAATTCTTCATCATGATGCTTCAAAGGTTCGCCCCGCCCAGTTAGCCCAAATGAAATTAGAATCCCTGAATGGTTTTTTCATGTAAATACTTTTTGTAATAAATAGAATCTATGGAAATCCCGATGAGGGGCATTACGCGATTCATGCAAGATTCACAGACAAAAGCAGAATGGTCCTGGGAAAGATCTCGCCCCATCATTGGCCATTTCATATTTCTGGAACAACAGCCAGAGCAGAACCCAAGAAATATATTTTATCATTAAATGAAAAGACCATCAAACCTGTGTATCCTACTAATAAAAAAACATCATCGCTATTGACATTACCTTTTAAACCAACTGAATAAAGGTCTGTATAGTAACCTCTAATCATTATTAGGTTCATAAGTTTAAAAGGATTGATAATAGACAGAATAATTAAAAGTGGAACTAATACGTCATTAATCTTAGATGCTCCTAACCTATATGATAACAGCGAAAGAGATACAGCAATAACCCATAAAGGACCATAGGGTGCCAGTAGTGGATACACATAAGAGTTTCTAGTGGCAGTTAACGACAACAGACAGAAAGCATTGACACATTGAGGAAAAATCTGTAGTTGTCTCTTCATTATGCTTTCATGATGATTTTGATTCCATCGTGTGACAACGTTCTGAGCTTGTTCAATGGTCAAGCCTTGAGGCAATAGTCCATACTTGTCCAGTTCAATGATAGCGTCATGATAGATATGAACAAATTCTTCCCTTGATGCTGCATTGTTCAATTTGCAATGGATGGTTTCAAACAATAAGTCAACTTCAGCATGTTGTTCTCTGGTGAGTTTCACCGTGGTATTCCCATATCCCTGGATGCCACAGGCTTGAGTGGTGACTTCCACAAGGTTGTTGTCAGTGTGGAATGCTTTGACAACACGTAAGTTGATGCTTGGCGTGATTACGACCCCGATGAAAAGAAGAATCATACAAACTGCAAAGATTTTCTTTATTTCCATCATCTTAATCCTCCGATATCGTAGGGTTCTTTTGAAGGGTGCCAATCAAAGGTCACCCAGGGAATTTTCAGAATGGGTACAAAAATAAAATATGGTTCGAAAAAATTCCATTTCCCAACAACCGGATGGGGGAACTCCCGAGATGCATCCCAGAAATTCCTATCAAACTGCGGGACCTTCTGCTGAATGCTGAACCGGGGAAAGAACACCCATTGATAGTCGATTGTTTTGGTGTTTCCCTGAAACGTATTTTCTGTGACTGATGTAAAGCAGTCATAGACAAACGAAATACCAAGGCCATTGTCCTGGATGTGGTTGCCTTCAATGCTCATATTGAAGGTATGCATGGAGAATATCGCCTGTGCTGACCTTGTGATGGTATTGCCAATGATGCTGATGTTCTCTGGTAAGAACGTGGAATACACGTCATCACCCAGGTAGATCCCCACAGACGTTGAATCGGTTATATCATTGTTCGTTATCGAATAATCCTTTGAACCAACCAGATAGATCGCCTGCTGGTTCTGATAAAATTGATTCCCATCAATGGTCAGATATTTATTGGGGCGCGGAAGAGAATTTAGAGTATCGGTAAGGCCACGGCGGGTATTTATGATGGTGTTGTTGGTAATGAAAAGATGCGTCCCCTGAGGAAGAATACCACCCTCCCAACCGGAGATTCCATTCTTGGAAAGAGTAACGTACTCCCCCCGTTCTATATTCATGGCGACGTATCCAGCGTTCATGCTCAGATTTTTCACAAACGTGTTATTAAGGATGCAAATGTCCTGCGCACCCCGAACCGTAACCCCATAGCCTCCGGTGTGAATGGTACAATCCAAAAGCAAGCAACCCGAGGTGTTCTGGATAAGGACGCAGGAATGATTCAGGGTACAATTATGGATCGTAAAACCAGCGATCACTGCATTGGTTCCAACACAGGTAACGATATGGTCCGGTAAGCCTTGACCATCGATGATTGTGGTACGATGATCTGAACCCTGGAACAGTATGCTTTTATTGATGGAAACGTGTTCTTTGAATACTCCGGGGAACACATACACGGTGTCGCCGTCACTTGCGTTATCGATTGCATCCTGAATCCTCGTATAATTCCCAGGTCCACTACCACCGACATACAACCAACTCCCTCTCCGTGGATTGAGTGGTTTCTCAGCATCCTGTGCTACTGTAGGAAGGATGCAGGTTCCAACGAACAAGAGAATGATTCCAACTGTAAGACATTTCCTTTTCATTTCTATACATACTCTCGTTTTATCTGATTCCCACAACAAAAGGACCGAGTAGGAATGCGTTTTTTATAAATGTGACTTCAAGTGTGTTTTCTGCTCTTGCGGCTATAACGATGAGTATTTTACCAAAACCAAAGAATACACCGATGCTAATTGCAATTGAGGAACCAGCAACAAGTGATATTAATGTTCCAGTGGCAGTAGCATTTATTCTATGGAACAGACCACCGTTGATTGCTATCGACCATGAAACATTTTCTGCATTGTACTCTCCGATGCTTGATAGATTTGCTTGTATTCCTATTGGCCCGCGTATATTACCAATCGATAATTCAGCTATCCCACGCCCTTCGACAATGCCACCTATCCCCCAGTTGCCGTCAAAGTCAGCGCCACCAATGTAGATTTCATACCAATTGCTCCCCATGTTATACCAGTCACCTTTCTGCGGGACATGCGAACCAGTGAGTGTATCTAGCCAGGCGTAATAGACACCAGGGTTGTGTTCTATCTCATTCCACTCCACAGCAATCCAGAGTTCCTGATGAGTGGTGAGGTTGACAGGTGTTAAAAGAGGGATCGTCGTCACACCAGTCGAATGATACGTATAAGCTGTATCGTTTACCAAGAGCGGTCCAGGATGAACATCAGTTCCTTCATCATAAATATAAATTCTGACCGTCATAGAAGGACATCCATGATCTGCATTAAAGGCGATGTTGACCTTTGTTAACGTCCAATCCGTATATGGTGCCATTTCCTTTTGAGTCAGTCGAATCGCTGATTGCCAAATTCTTGATTCACCCTGAGTGCCAATAAGTGTTGAAAGATTCTGTTCATTGTAATATTTTAACTCTGTCTCATCTCGGGTAGAATCAGAAAAAGTCAGTTGATTCTCTATTGACGAAAATTGCTTTGGACTTTGCTTACAAACTCCAACACTCGTCACTGGGGATATGATTAGAAGAACCACAATCAGAATACTTACTCCAATCAGAGGTTTCTTATCCACTTACTTTCCCCCGTATAGTATTTTATAACAATGTTCTCCTATAAATATTTTATTTACTCACGTATTAACCTGTGAAGATTTTTTGTAAAAGAAAATATCGAAAGCCTCAATGGGTTTTTAACAATTTTTTTGGTTCTTCTCTTCTGTGGTCTTCGGTTTCGTATGAAATCGTGAAAAGTTGTAGAGGTCTTGATAGATCTCTGGCCGGATGTCTCGCAGCACCGGTCTACGTGCTCGTGCGGGTTCAAGGAGTTTCAGATTCACGTCGCAGCTGATGATGCTTTCTTTAAGGTACGGTGCTTTTTTCAGAAGGTTTCCTAACGGGTCGTAGACCTGGGAGCCTCCCCAGTATACGAGGTCTTCTTGGTTTCCTGCAAGGTTGACGTAGGCTATGAACACGGTGTTTTCCAATGCTCGTGCAGGCAGTAGTGTTTCAAAATATTTTTGTGTGGTCGTGGGTGATGCGGAGATGCAGATGAGGATGTCTGCTCCCTGTAACGTGAGTGCTTTGGCTAGTTCAGGGAAGTTCAGGTCGTAGCAGATGAGCAGTCCGATTTTTCCAATCTCCGTGGTGAACACCGGGAGGTCTTCGCCTTGGTCAAAGAAGATTTTTTCCTCAAATGGCCCTGCAGTGGGTAGGAACCATTTCCTGTAGGCATCGACCGTGCCGTTTGGATGGATGAGGACAGCGGCGTTGTAGATGAGCCCGTCGACGGTGCTATCTTTGCAGGGCATGCCAAAGACGATGTAGCAGTGGTTGTTTTTTGCGATTTTTTTCAGCTGCTGGATGGAAGGTCCATTGAGTGGTTCGGCAAGGTCTCGGAACTCGTCTTTGCAGCGGTCCCCGGAGAGGAAGTACTCGCCGAACACATAGATGTCTGCGTTAGCTTTTTTTATATAGTTCTCCATGGTTTGTATGTTTTTTGTCTTATCTGCTATCGCGGGTCGTGCGGAAATCAAAGCAAGTTTCATACCAACATCTCAGGGGAGGTTATCGGTCATGATGATTTAAGAGTTGTTGATTGAAACGGGTGGTTTTTTCTGATTGAGGGGTAAAAAATGGTAAAAAAGGGAAAATTATATATACTTACCAATATAAAATTAATACAATTAATTAAATGCGGAGGCCAAGAATGCCACTTATCAGCTTACAAACCCTTACAAAAACCATTCAAAAAAAGCTCAACATCAGCGAAAAAGAAGCACGAGGCTACGCTGAGATCGTCATGGACATGTTCGGATTCGATGACTGCATCATCGATAACATCCTGGACCATGCGGACCGACGGTTATTCTACCGCCTTGAAGCAGAAGGGATAGTGAGCACCAGACGGGACGAAGCTATCCTTAGCGACGGGACAAACTGGCGGATCCGCTACTGGGTATTTGAAAAAAACATTCTGTTTTCCTCTGAAATGAAGAAGAAGGTAAAACTCGCTCGGTCGAAGAATAAACAAGCAGTCAAATCTATCCCCCCTTACGACCCTAACGCGATTTATTCTTCGCTGCCTGAGACTGCTTGGACCACCCGAAAAACTCACTTCATATAAACTATCCCCGGACGGTGGTCCACCTCCCTCTTCTTATCCATCCCTAAACGTACATCTTTTTAACAGACACATGATATCGACCATGTCCTGCTATGAAAACTGACATTGATATCGCCCGGTCTGTTCCACTCCGACCCATCGAAGACATCGCCGCAGCAATAGGAATCAATGAGGATGAATACATCTGCTGGGGCCGATCAAAAGCAAAAGTCTCCCTTGGGATCATGCAGCGGATCAAGCCACATAAACAAGGCAAACTCATTCTGGTGACAACCATCAATCCTACCTCCAGCGGCGAAGGAAAGACAACGGTTACCATCGGCCTGGCCCAAGCCCTGGCGCAGCTGGGGAAAAAGACGATGCTTGCGATCCGGGAGCCCTCCATGGGTCCGATCATGGGCAAAAAAGGAGGCGCCACTGGTGGAGGTTATTCTCAGGTGCTTCCGATGGAGGACATCAACCTACATTTCACCGGTGATATGCATGCGATCACCAGTGCTCATAACCTTCTGGCAAGCCTTCTGGATAATCATATTCACCATGGGGACTTGTTCCATATCGACCCGCGGTACATCGTCTGGCCACGGGTGCTGGACATCAGCGACCGGGCGTTACGAAAGGTCGTCGTCGGACTCGGTGGGCCTTCTGACGGCGTCCCCCATGAGATAGAGTTCTCCATCACCCCTGCCTCTGAGATCATGGCGATCCTGTGTCTCTGCAAGGACATCCATGATTTGAAACAACGGCTCAGCCGCATCATCGTTGCTTACACCTATGACAATAAACCAGTGACCGCCGCGGACCTCAAAGCAGTCGGAGCCATGACTGTTGTCCTCAAAGACGCGATCATGCCCAACCTCGTACAGACCCTCGAAGGAGTCCCTGCGTTCGTCCATGGCGGACCCTTTGCCAACATCGCCCATGGGACCAACAGCCTCATCGCAGATCAGATAGGCTTACGTCTCGCTGATTATTTCGTCACCGAGGCTGGATTCGGCTCGGAGCTAGGCGCTGAGAAATTCTTTGACATCGTCTGCCGCACTGGCAAACTCTCCCCTGATGCCGTCGTACTGGTCGTGAGTGTGAAAGCACTGAAACGACATGGGGAAGGCACTGACAAAAAAGCACTCAAAAAAGGACTGACGAACCTGGAAAAACACTTGGAGAACCTCTCCTGGTTCCAGGTCCCGGTCATCGTCGCGATCAACCAGTTCACCGGCGATTCTGATGAAGAACTGGATTTCATTGAACATTTCTGCTCAGAAAAACAGGTCCCCTGCGCCGTCGTCGACGTCTGGGCTAAAGGAGGCGAAGGCGGCATCGAGCTGGCTGGCAAACTCGTCAGCATGATCCATAATACTCCCTCCCGTTTCACCTATTTGTACGACCTTGATTTACCTGTGAAAACAAAAATAGAGATCATTGCAAAAAAGATGTACGGCGCTGACCGGGTCGGCTACTCTGTCAACGCGGAAAGCGACCTGAAACTCTGCAAGGAGCTTGGGTTAGACACCCTGCCGATCTGTATTGCAAAAACACCGTACTCCTTGTCTGATGACCCCTTGTTGCTGGGCAGACCTACCGGTTTTAAAATCACAGTACGGGACATTAAATTCTCCGCTGGAGCCGGGTTTCTCGTCCCGATGACCGGAAAGATCACCACCATGCCCGGTCTTCCACCGAACCCTCAATCTGAGTCTATGGATATTGACAAGAACGGCAACATCATCGGCCTCTCCTAATCCTTTTTTTTGGACTATAATAGTACTATAGTACTCTTTATATATAGAAAAATGCTTATCATCGTTGGGCGAGGAATCCAGTATGGATGAAGATGTTATAGAACAACAGATTGATGAGATTCTCGAAGCATTACGGGAGACTTCAGGCAAAGACATCGGACGGGACGTCCTGGAAAAAGAGCTACGAAAGTTCTTAGAATACGGTGTTCCTTTTGAGCATGCGAAACAGACCATCGTCAAAAAATTCGGTGGTGGCGGCGGGTCTGTAAAACTCGCGGCACCCTCAGAACGCACGTTGATTGTTGATCTCAAAGCAAGTCAGCAAAGCGTGCATGTGCGCAGCCGCATCATCTCCGTGAACCCCCGAGAGATACAAGTCAAAGGCGAGACCCGTAAGATCTTCTATGGGATCCTCGGTGATGAGACAGGGACGATCCAGTTCACCGCCTGGAAGGATTTCGAACTGGAGAAAGGCACCGTAGTCGACATCACCAACGCATACACAAAAGAATGGCAAGGCAACCTGAAGGTAAACTTCGGTGACCGCACCAAGGTCTCCAAGCTGGATGCCACGGAACTCCCAGAGATGAACCTCGAACCACGCACCTACAAAGTCAATGAGTTACACGGTGGTCTTAGCGCAGTGGAAGTTACTGCACGGATCCTTGAGATAAAGGACCGTGAGGTGGACATCTCCGGTCAGAAGAAAAAAGTGTTCTCAGGAATCCTTGGGGACGAGACTGGCAAAGCCCAGTTCACCGCGTGGCATGATTTCAAACTTAAGGAAGGAGTGGTTGTGAAGATCGCTGGCGGGTATGTGAAATCCTGGAAAGGGATCCCTCAGTTCACATTTGATGAGAAATCAACCGTGGAGAAACTCGATGCAAACACGATAGCAAAAAAAGATGTGAAAACACAGAAGATACCGCTCTCCGAGCTGGTGGAACGCAACGGAGCTCTTGATATCGAGGTGGAAGGCACCGTCATTGAGATCCAGAAAGGCTCAGGGGTGGTGCAGCGCTGCCCACAGTGCAACCGGGTGCTTCAGCAGGGCTCCTGCGCAGTCCATGGGACTGTCGAAGGAAAAACAGACCTGCGGATGAAACTGGTCATCGATGACGGAGCTGGTTCTGTGAGTGCTATCCTTGGCAAGGAGCTGACAGAAAAACTCCTAGGCAAGACCATGCCGGAGTCTGAGGGGATGATTGAGGAGATGAACAGCATCTTGTTTGGTCATCGGATCAGTCTGCAAGGCAACGCCCTTGGGGATCAGTTCGGGGTCACTGTGATAGCGCGGGATGGGAAACGAGCGGATTTCAATGTCGCTGCAGAAGCAGAACGCTTATCCCAAGAACTGGAGGAGTTCCTATGAGACGAGAACCAGCCTGGCGGATCTTTGCCGCAGAATACAATGATACTGCTCTGGAGATCAAAGGCGGCGGGGAGAAAGTCCCCTCCTATGTCGTCACACCCCTGGGAAGCAAAGTGAACCGCGTGTTCATCACCGGGGTGCTTACTGATGTGGAAAGCGTCATGGAAGGCGGAGAGTACCTCCGAGCACATGTGTCTGATCCGACGGGGGTGTTTACGATTTATTCAGGCCAGTATCAGCCGGAGGCGACTGCGAAGCTGCAGAGCATTGAGGCTCCCGCGTTCGTCGGGGTCGTCGGGAAAGTCCGGACGTACGTGCCTGAGGAAGGCACCTTGTATGTCTCCTTGCGCCCTGAACTGATCCGCGAGGTCAGCGCAGAAGCCCGTGACCGATGGATCATTGAGACCTGTCTGCAGACCAAACATCGGATGGGTGCGATCGTCGAGGCGATGAAGATGACTCAACCGAACGTCTACGACCTCAGAAAACTAGGGTACAGCCGTGAGCTCTCCGAAGGGATTGTCGCTGCCTTGAAAAAATATGGAACTGTCGATGTGAACAAATATGCAACTCTTATCCGGGAATCCTTGCAGTTCATCGTGCCTGGTGCTGCGGAGAAGTTCGAAGAAATCAAATTAGAGGAATCCTTAGAATTAAAAGAACAGAAAAAAGAGACAAAGAAAGAGGCAAAGAAACCAAAGAAACAGAAGAAGGAAGACGCTCATCCGGTTGAAGCAACGCAGGAGCCTGAGACAATCGTGATGGATACCATCAAAGAGCTGGAAGGCGATGATGGCGCCCCCTGGGACAGCATCGTTGAGGCCTGTAAAAGCAAAGGACTTGATGAGAACGCCATTGAAGAAGCACTAAACTCACTGATGGACAAAGGATTCATCTACGAACCAATGCTAGGCACGCTGAAAACAACCTGATCAATCCTTCAATAGGTCTTCTCCGCCTTCGAATTGTTGCTGGATGTCGGTGTAGATATCCTCGATGCCGAAGAAGTTTTTCTTTGAGGTCGGGATTAATCTGGTGTACCCGCCGATGTCCTTGATCAGATGCATGACCTGCTCGCTGAGCTCCCGATGCATCGATGGCTCCTCGTTGTACAACGCCTCAAGGATTTCTTCGACGTTATCAGACCATCGTTGGATGAGCTGTTGTTCTTTTTTAGACAAGAGGTCTGCTTTGCTTAGGATGTTTATCTGCGGCTGGTTCATCCGCAGGTTCGTCGTGATCGCAAGCAGCAATTGAGAGACGAACCCGGATGCTGTTTTTGCCAGCATCGGATCTAACAGATAGCAGATGATCGATTTTTCCGGGCTGAGGAACTTGACGGTGTATTTGCCTGATTCTCGGAAGACGAACAGTTCCAACTGCCCTGGCGTATCAAGAAGAATATAATCTGCCTTGAACGAGTTGATGCTTACTTTCACATCCTCGGTGTTGAGTGCGATCATGTCGGCACAGGCGATCTGTGCCCCGTTCGGTCCCAGTCTGTTTGCATCCATGACCTCTCGTAGGTTAATCCAGTCCCTGATGTCGACATCAGGCTCGTAAGGGAGGTTCTCTGCGCCAGGGTCCAGGTTGACGATGATGGCATCAAGCCCGCGGTCCCTGCACCATTGTTGCATGGATGCGGTGAGTGTCGATTTACCGGATCCGGCTGTGCCAATAAAATAGATGAAGATTTCTTGTTTCATTTTTTTCCCCTTATATCGTTCATATGGTCGATGCGTTTCTTAAGAAGTTGTTTTGTTCCGATATCATGGCGGATGAACAAATGGTCTCCTTTGATAAAGCTAAGTGCATGCTCACTGATTTTTTCTGCTTCATCTAAGTCATCATGGATTCCGACGACTGCCAGGGACCGTGATGATCCGGTGAGGATATGGTTTTCTTTTTTGTTTACTGATGCGTAGAAGAGCCGTGCACCAGTCTTGTGTATGGCTTCTTCGTTGACGTAGATTGGTTCACCAACCATGCTTTTCGCTCCGTATCCTTCCGGGACGACATATTTGCAGACGGTTGATTTCTTCTCAACCTGGATGTCTTTTGTGGACAGTGAACCGTCAAGCATGGCGGCGCAGACATCAAAGAAATCGGTCTGCAGCAGCGGTAGCACGTTCATGGCCTCTGGGTCGCCGAACCGAGCGTTGACTTCGATGATTTTCACACCATGGCTGGTGAGGATGAACTGTCCGTAGATGGGTCCGATGTAGGTGGCGTGTTCTTTTGCTAAGGCCTGGATGATGTGTTGCAGGATAGTGACTCCTTGCTGGTATTCTTGCTTTGAGAGGAACGGTAAGAGTCCGTTTGCGCAGGAGTATGAGCCCATGCCTCCGGTGTTTGGGCCTTTATCGTCCGGCAGAAGTCGTTTGTGGTCTTGTACTGCTGGTAAGGGTGCGATATGGTTTCCGTCGGTGAACGCCTGCAGGGTGAACTCTTCGCCGAGTGCTTTTTCTTCGATGAGGACTTTTGCTGCTCCGCCGATCTTGCTCTGTATGACTTCTTTGACATACTTCATGGCTTCGTTGGTGCCGTTGAAATGATCACCGGCGACGTGTACGCCTTTGCCGCCGGTCAACCCGATGGGTTTGATGGCGACCTCTGCGTTTAGGTCTTCTATGAAGCGTTGTGCTTCTGCTGGGTCTGTGAAGCTGTGATGCTGCAGTTGACCAGGGATCTTATATGTTGTGAGAAGGTTACGCATCCATTCTTTGTCCGTCTCGATGCGGGCTGCGTTTTTCTTCGGCGCACAGGTCTGAATCTTGTGTTTTGTTAGTGCATCAGCCAGCCCTGCTTCCAGGGGGGCTTCTGGTCCGATGAGTGCGATATCAATATTTTTTTTCTGCGCATATGACACGATCTCAGGGATCTCTGTTTCTTTTTTCAGCAGGTATTCCGTAGCGAGTTTTTCTATCCCTGGGTTCAGGTTGTTCATTACGGAAAACAGGGTCGCTTGTTCTGATCGAGCGACCGCGTCACAGATAGCATGTTCTCGTGCGCCACCACCAACCACTAACACGTTCATAGAATTCCCCTTCCTATTTATTTCCTATTGAGTTTTATTGTTCTGTTTCCTTTTTTTTCAGTATCTCGCTGACGGAGACGAGTGGGATGAACTGTACTTCGAGTTTCTTGAGAGTTTCTTTCGCACCTGCCTGCCGGTCGACGACGGTGAGGACTTTTTCGACTTCCGCTTGGTTCTCACGAAGGATTTGTATGGTTTTTACCACGGAGCCGCCGCTGGTTGTGACGTCTTCGACGATGAGGACGTTTTTTCCTTTCACATCGCCTCCTTCGATTTGTTTTCCGGTGCCGTGTTCTCGTTTTTCTTTGCGGATGATGACATACGGAATATCTGTTTCTAGTGCAAGGGCGACTACTAGGGGTACTGCTCCGAGTTCCATGCCTGCGAGCATGTCGTATCCTTTGGAATAACTACTCATTTCTTGTGCGATGAGTCTGAGTGTTTTTGGCTCGGTGCTTGCTTTTTTTATATCGATGTAGTAATCGCTGATAGCTCCTGAGGTAAGGACGAATCTGCCGAATTTGATGGCGCCGCAGTCTTTGAGTTGCTGGATGAGTTTTTCTCGCTTCATATGAGACTGGGGTATTGGTTGTGGTGATTTATAATTATCCAAACCTCTTGAATGGAAGATGTTTTATTTTCAACAAAAAAGTTGTGGATAATGTGATTTTTGCCTTCATCTTCCTCATGTGGAAGATGTTTACTGAAAATAGTTTTCAGTTTCATGGCATTTCTTTCCGTCACTCTACAATTTCATTTCTTATTGTTTTATAAAATTAAGATGTTCAGACTCACTATCGAGTTTAAGATGGGTATTATTATCTGTAAATTGATAAGAATAAGAAAAAGTAGCATTTTTATTTTGAGTTATTATCACTAATTTTCCATCTTTTATTTCCCAAGTTACATGTCCAAACGGCATCGTTGCTGTTCCACCTGAAAAAAATGTCATTGTAACTTGTTCTGTACTTACCCATGTCCCTATAAACTTGTTTTTCTCTGTATTGAAAGGTTCATACATTAACAAAGTCGATACCGCACTGACAAGGAAGATAAGGATTCCAATTATTACTAGTTGTTTTTTCATGGTTATTTTTCCAAATCCTTCTTCATCTGTTCAAATTGTTCTTTAGTAATCTCTCCTTTTGCATATCTAGTTTTTAAGATGTTTAATGCTTCAGAGGGTTGTTCAATCACTTGGTTTTTCATTGCGATTTCTTTCCTAAATGGTTCAATACATTGCCCACATACTATTAACTTTTCATCCTTCCTATTCACTACATAAAAATGCTGATTTCCTCTTGGTATACCACATACTTGACAGTTTACGTCATTTGTTGCTATTATCTTTTTTTCGCCTCTTGATACTCCGACAATAGTGATGATAAAACCAACAATTAGAAGAACTATACCGAT
>Ga0105093_10000340_pt1 | contig 17730 bp, 14 predicted proteins | sample PPLLak3March2015_2_FD_79111 | JGI IMG/M metagenome (GOLD analysis project Ga0105093, IMG submission 79111) | Freshwater sediment microbial communities from Prairie Pothole Lake near Jamestown, North Dakota, USA - PPLs Lake P8 Core (3) Depth... | ecosystem: Environmental > Aquatic > Freshwater >... | reverse complement strand
GCCGACCGAAAGCAGGTTGTCGACCGGCTGTATGATTTGAAAGACCGCAATCGGACCAATCCGGTCGCGATTTTTCTGGAAAGCAGCGACCAAATCCGCAATTACGGTATGGAAAGCGACCTTTCACGCAGAATAGCCGCGAAGTTCCTTCCGGGACCATTGACCCTGGTCCTGGCGGGCTGTCGGGGCTGCTTTCCCCACCTGTTGCGCGACGCGAAAATCGGAATCCGCGTTTCATCGTCGCCGGTTATCGGTGCTATCATGGAAAAGGTTTCGTTCCCGGTGACTGCCACCAGCGCCAATTTGTCGGGCCGGCCGGATCCGAGCACTATCGAGGGGATTGCCGATATTTTCGGCGATAAAATCGACCTGTATCTGGATGCCGGCCTCTTGAACAATCCCGGCTCGACCGTGGTCGATTGCACCGGGGATGCATTCAAGATCCTGAGACAGGGAGTAATCACTTCGGGTGACATTAGACGGGCGCTGAAAATTAACTGATGGCTAATTCGCTGAAAATAATGTTCGTTTGCACCGGCAATACCTGCCGCTCTCCCATGGCGGAAGGGGGCTTGAGAGTCCTCCTTAAAAAGGCAGGGCTGGATAATGTTTCGATCTTTTCCTCGGGGACTTCCGGCGCCACCGGTTTCCCGGCCACGGCGTTCGCTATCGAAGCGGCCAAGATCTGGGACGCCGATATTTCATCGCACCGCTCGCAGCCTCTGACCGTGGAATTGATCGAGCGGGCCGATTTGATCATCGCGCTTTCCTCGGAACATTGCCGGGAAATCCTGTACATGGTCCCGGAAGCGAAAAATAAGACCTTCCTTTTGAAAAATTACCCCGAACCGGGCTGCGACGGCGAAGATGTCGACGATCCCATCGGCAGTTCACTTGACATGTACAACCAGACTTTCATCGAAATCGGCGAAGAACTCGGGCGCATTCTTCCCGACATCATCGAGCTGGCTCGCGAAAAGGCCGGGGAAGAGGGATAAAATGCTTAAGCCGGTTCTTTTAACCTTTATGGGAATCGTAACCCTGGGAACCCTGGCGTACTTTTCAAACCTGTTTATCGGGTCGGCCTCGGCGCAGGTGAGGAGTTCGGAAGCGGGTTTTGCAGAGGAATTCGGCCGTTACGTGGAAAATGTCGCGTTCGGAATCGGAGAGAAACTCGATTTTGAAATCGGCTACGGGTTCATCAATGCCGGTTATGCGACTATGGAAGTTAAAGAACTTATCGAGTACGAAGGGCGTCCCTGCTACCGGGTGGTATCCACGGCGACCAGCAACAAGTTTTTTTCCTCGTTTTATAAAGTCGAGGACGAGGTCATTTCGATTATCGATGCCTTAGGGATATTTTCCTGGTATTTCGAAAAGAATCTTCGCGAGGGCAACTACCGTTCCGACCGCTCGTACAGCTTCAATCAGCAGGATCACCTGGTTTACTACAACGAGGATACCATTGAAGTCGCCCGGTACGTTCAGGATGCTCTTTCGATATTGTACTTTACCCGCACTCAGCAATTGCAGCCGGGTGAATCAATTTATGTCGATAATTTTACCGACGGCAAGAATTACCCCCTCGAAGTCCGCGTTCTTCGCCGCGAAACCATAAAAGTCAAGGCCGGGAAATTCGACTGCATCGTCGTCGAGCCCCTGCTCCAGACAGCGGGAATCTTCAAGCATGAAGGCAAACTGACCGTCTGGCTGACCGACGACCGTCTCAAGCTCCCCGTCCTGATGAAATCGAAAGTGCTGGTCGGGTCCATCTCGGCGGAACTGACCGGCTACACGCTCGGTGAAATCGTCGAATTCGAACAATAGCTATGAGCCGCTTTAAAAAGGCAGATCTCAGCAAGGTTAAGACCATATCGTTGACCGACCGGCCGAGCAAAGCCGAAGTCGGCGCGCTGGGTAAACCGTTCCCTCCGGATAAGGCCAGGGAATATTTGGAGGCTTTGCCGAAATTTCTTAAAGCCTCCGACCTGAAGGAATTGATCAAGCGCATCGCGACCGCGCGGAAAAATAAATTCCCCTTTCATGTCATGATGGGAGCACACTCCATAAAAGTGGGACTGTCGCCGATTTATATCGATTTGATGAAGCGGGATATTATCACCGGTCTTTCGCTCAATTCGGCAGGGCTGGTGCATGACCTGGAATTGTCGTTCGCGGGCAAGACTTCCGAAGATGTCGCGGCCGGATTGAAAGACGGCTCGTTCGGGATGTCGGAACAGACGGGAGCGATGTTTGCGGCGGTGGTCAATCTGGCCGAAAAAGAAAAAATCGGGCTCGGCGAGGCGGCCGGAATTTATATCAATCGGGAAAAGGCGCCGTACCGCGAATATTCGCTTTTTGCTGCCGCGGATGCTTTGAATCTCCCGGCCACGATTCATATCGCGGTCGGGACCGATATCGTTTGTCAGCAGGAAAATTACGATGCTTCGGCGGCGGCGGAAGCATCGTTTATCGATTTTCAAATTCTCGCCGACCTGCTTATCGCTGTGGATAGGGGAGGGGTGGTCATCAACGTCGGGTCGGCCGTGGTTCTTCCCGAAGTTTTCCTGAAAGCGCTCACCGTCGCCCGTAACCTGGTAGTACAGGATTGCAATATCACCACCGCCAATTTCGATATGTTGAATCACTATCGTCCGGCCATGAACGTGGTCAAGCGCCCCACGGAAAAGGGGGGAAAGGGCTTCAACTTCACCGGACACCATGAAATAATGATTCCCCTGCTGGCATGGGGATTGAAAGCATACATAGATGCGAATCTTAGTTAGAAACCCGAGAGGTATTTAGAAATGATACGGCTAGTCGAATGCGTCCCGAATTTCTCCGAAGGCAGAAGAAAAGAAGTAATCGATCAAATATTGGCTGAAATAACTTCCATCCCGTCGGTCACGCTGCTTGACCGTGAAATGGACCCCGACCATAACCGTGCCGTGGTGACTTTCGTTTGTCCTCCGGAGGATGCGGTCGAGGCCTGCTTCCGGGGCATCAAAAAAGCATCCGAATTAATCGATATGACCACCCACCACGGGGAACATCCCCGCATGGGGGCGACCGACGTTTGCCCTTTCATTCCTATCTCGGATTATTCCGAAGCGGAAGCCGTGGAGCTGGCGCATCAGTTGGGGAAACGGGTCGGCGAGGAATTGAACATCCCGGTATATTTGTACGAAACGGCGGCGACTCGTCCGGAACGCCAGAACCTGGCCGATGTCCGCAAGGGGGAGTACGAAGGACTTATCGAAGCTATCGAAAACGATCCCGACCGCAAACCGGATTACGGGCCGGCCAAGATGAATTTAAAATCTGGCGCAACCGCAATCGGCGTCCGATTCCCGCTGGTGGCGTACAATGTCTATCTCGATACCAATCGCATTTCAATCGCACGTAAGATCGCTAATGCCGTCCGTTTCCTGCGCGGAGGGTACCGCTTCGCCAAGGCGATGGGTTTCATGATCAGCGAACGAAACTGCACCCAGGTTTCGATGAACCTGGTCAAGTATCCGCAAACCCCGGTTTTCCGGGTCTTCGAAACCATCAAATCCGAAGCCGCGCGGTATGGAGTCAATGTTCTTTCCTCGGAAATAGTCGGCCTGGTGCCGCAGCAGGCGCTGTTCGACGTCGCGGACTTTTACCTCCAATTGGAAAATTTCACCGCCGAGCAGGTGCTCGAAGAAAAAATGCGCCGGGCCGGAGTCGGCGGAGGCGGGGCCAAAGCTGAAGAGGTCAAGAATTTTTATGAGGAAGTCGCTTCGAAATCTCCTACCCCCGGCGGAGGATCCGTTGCGGCTGCGGCCGGAACCATGGGAGCGGCGCTCGATGCCATGGTGTGCCGCCTGACTATCGGAAAGAAGAAGTACAAAGAAGTCGAGGCCGACATGGAACGGCTCCGGGACCAGGCCGAAATCCTGCGGGTGCAATTGCAGCAGATGATAGTCAAGGACGGGCAGGCTTTCGACGGCCTGATTGCCGCACGGCGTTTGCCGAAAGATTTCGAAAACGAAATCGAGGCCCGGAACAAGGCCGTTTTCGAAGCCACCAAGACAGCGGCGGCGGTCCCATTGGAAACCGCGAAGCTGTCCAAACAGGTGATGGTGCTGGCCAAAGAAATCGCCGAGAAGGGGAATGTTAATTCCATATCCGATGCCGGGGTCGCAGCATTGATGGCCAAAGCCGCTATTGAAGGAGCCATTTACAACGTGAAAATCAACCTGAGCGGCTTCGAGGACAAGGGTTTTGTGGACCATATGTCGAAAGAGTGCCGCGAACTTTCCGAATCGAGTGATATTCTGGCGGCTCAAATAAAAGGGATTGTCGAAAGCAAGTTCTAAATGCCGGAAACCGTCGACCTGCATTTGCACACCGATTTTTCGGACGGTGTCACGAGCCCGGAGGAGGTTTTGAATAAGGTCCGGGAATTGAACCTGGTGGCCTTTTCGATCTGCGATCACGACAATATTGACGGGTATTTTGCGATAAAGAAACTTTTAGACGAAGACGACCCGGAACTGGTTCCGGGGGTCGAGCTTTCGGCCGGAGCCGGGGGGGAGGATATCCATATCCTGGGGTATTATTTCGATCCCGATTCGAAGAATCTGAAAAAAGCCCTCAAAATGTTTCGCGAATCACGGAACCGGCGGGGGGCTGAAATGTTAAATAAACTGAAGAAACTGGGAGTCGAGCTGTCCTACGAAGAAGTCAGGGAAATCGCGGGAAATTCCGCCATCGGGCGGCCCAATGTCGCCGATGCCCTTTTCCGGAACGGCTACGTAGGCAGTTTCGATGAGGCCTTTGTCCGCTATATCGGGTTTCACGGCCCGGCTTATGTCCCCAAACAAAACCTCACTCCGCAGGAAGCGATCGAATTGATTCACGAGGCCGGCGGCATCGCGGTTCTGGCTCACCCCGGAATCGCCAAAGCCGGTACACATATCGAGGAATTAATTCGTTATGGTTTGGACGGGATCGAAGCGTATCATCCCAACCATAGCACGAGGCTACGAAACAGCTATTTGAAATATGCCTCCAGAACCGGGATTCTCGCGACCGGAGGTTCCGATTACCACGGGCGCGAAGGACGATACGGAAACATCGACTGCATGAAAGTCCCGGCGGAGTTATGGCTTAAACTGAAAGAAAGACACTTAAAAAACAGGCGGGGGAAAAATTGAAAAAATACCTGCTCACTTTTGCATTCCTGATTCTATTGGGTTCCTTCTCATTTGCCGCGGATGAAGAGACGGATTCGGCCGAAGCTGTCAATCAGCTTACCGAAGAACAGCAGGCCGATTTGATTGAACGGATTAATTATCTTCATGGAAACGGGCCCGTTCCTGCATCTTTGGAACATCTTACTCATCCGATTTGCGGCACTCATACAGCATTTCAGTATTTTCTAAATAAGGATAAGTTTGATGCCAGGTTTAAGGGGATGCTGCCTCAGGATGATCGCTATCCGGAATTAACCATTACCTATGATTCTCCGGAAGGTCTGTTTAAGGTACATTATGTAACATCGGGAACGGATGCGGTATTCATGCCGCTGGTAGATACCATTCCCCTGGGAGGTGATGGTATTCCCGACTACGTTAATAAGACCGCCGAAATAGCGGATTCTGTTTGGAATTTCCAAATAGACAGCCTTGGATTTACGGCTCCTCCGAGTGACAATCCCAGCGGCGGCGACGGATTGTACGATATATATATATTGGAATTGGGTTCGACCTACTATGGGGCAACTTACCCTGATATCGTGATAACCGCTCAATCCGCCACTTCATATTTCGTGATGGATAATGACTATAATTTTGCTCCTTATAACGAATTTGCGGGGACTCCGCAGGACATGGACCGCCGTCTTGATGCGGTTAGAGTTACGCTGGCTCACGAATTCAATCATTCCATCCATTTTGGAATGGACTATACCGATTATGAGGGAACGGTATCTAATCCAAGACTCTATTGGTGGGAAATGTCGGCGACCTATATGGAAGAAGCCATGTATGACAATGTAAACGATTATTACGGCTATCTTCCATACTACCTCGCGACTCCCTGGAAGAGCCTGAGATACTTCGTTAATGGTTCCCTATTCCCGTACGGGGCGTGCCTGTTTCCGATATTCCTCTCAGAAAAATTCGACGACGTTGCCGTTACCCGCAAGATCTGGGAACGCTGCCGCGACCTCGGAGTCGGCCCCGATTTCCCGCAGGCCGTCGATGCCACCATCAGGGAAATATCCGGAGATACTTACGATCTGGTCAGCGCCATGCGCGAATTCGCGACCTGGAATTTGTTTACCGGAAGCCGCACCGGGCTTGCCCCGGCCGGAGTCGGTTATTCCGAAGCGGCCAATTATCCCCGGATCCCCGATTCCTGTTTGTTCCTGTTCGATGATTTCCCGATTTACTACTACCGCGATTCGGTCGAAATCAATTTCGGAGTCAGGCGCCCCGAGGTCCTCGGTGCGAATTATTTAGACATAAGAAACCTGTCGCTGATAGCCGATACCTTTCAATTCCGGTTTCTGGTTCTCCCGACTTCCGGGGCGATTTGGAATATATCCCAGGTCGGAATACCGCTTGACGGCGTCAGCGACGCGACCATTTATCATAATCGCTTTGCGGGACCCGGCGCGGAATACTACGCGGTTCCGGAATACGAAGATTACCTCCGGCTAATACACATTATCACCCCGGTTTCGCTCAGTTTTACCGAGACGAATTATAACAATAAATTCGATTATTCCTTTTATGTGCTCGACACCGTCGAAGTGGGCGATACCACGTATTATTTCACCAATGTTTTTCCCAACCCCGTGATGGCTGCTAATGGCGATGAACAGGTTACGTTCCGGGTCCAGAAACCGGTCGCCGATATCCCCCCGCTGAATTTTGAAATTACTATTTACAATGTCGCGGGAGAAGTCGTACGGAAATTGAGTTTTATCGATTGGCCGGGAATCTATCTCGACGCCGCCTGGGATTTGAAAAACAGCAGCGGTAAAGAAGTCGCCGCCGGGGTATACATGGCTTTTGCACGGATGACCATGGCCGATGGCAGCGAAGTAACCCGGAAATACAAGCTGGCCGTCCTGAGATGACCCCGAGACTTAAGATCATTACCAGGGTGGCTGTTTTCGCCGCCCTGGTTTTTGTTTTATCCTACTTTTCCGTAACGTTATATAACTTTAATCCCGCCTTTTTCGTGGTGTTCCTCGCCGCCTGGCTCTGGGGATTTTGGCCCGGCGTCGGGGTGGGAGTAATCGGCTTTTTTCTCTATTCCAATTTCAATCCCTATGGTCCCCCGCAGCTGCCGATTTTGATGGCGCAATTGGTCGGGATTTCGTTTACTCCGTTTCTGGGGATTGCGGTCTCCCGTATGATTACCTCCCCGGTCTGGGACGGCAAAACCATCTTCATTCTGGCCCTGGCCGGATTTCTTTCGGGCCTCAGTTATCACATCGTCGTGGATATCGTCGACGCCCTGGTATACCAGCCTTTCTGGCCGAGGCTTATCGGAGGGCTATTCTTTTCGTTGATTACGATAGTTTCAAATAGTATTATTTTCCCGTTGCTGTTCCCGGTCATGGTGTATATGCAAAACCGCGAAAGAGACAGACTGGCGTGAAGTATTCTAAATTCTTTTCTATAGTATTGGTATTTTTGGTTGCACCGTTATTTCTACACGCCCAGGAACCATCCGATTCTCTCGATATAGATTCTTTGGGCCGTGCCGAACCGGACACATCGTTTTTCTTCATGTCGGATCGCCCGGTCGATACCGTGGTGTCCTATAATTTCAGCGACAGCCTGAAATCCCGCTTCCTGCTCCAAAAGGATGAGTTGAGCGATAATCTGGAAAGATCTTTCAATCATGATCCCTCCGATTATCTGAAATTTTTCCCGAGTTACATGATTCTAAACTACCAGGCCACCCCGATGCGCCGTGCTGTTTATCCCATGGGGCTTCCGGGAGGGCGGCAGAATGTCGTGCTCGACTCGCGGCAGCTCAATCCCCTGGAACATATCGTGGTCCCGGATGGAAAAACCGATATCGAAGATTACCCGGTTGCCCAGGTAGAAAAATCCTGGAATATCGAAGGCCCTCTCGGGATGGCTTTCGGCGGTGAAAACGCCGTGGGGACTCTTTATCTGGAACCGTACGGAAATATCGACGGCAAGGCCAAATCGAAATTGTATGTCGGCACCGGAGGGTACGGCTTTGCCGACACCCGGGGAATGTTCGCCAACGAAAACGAAAGCGGCTTTGCCCTGAAAGCGGGAGCGCAGTATCGTAAGTACGATGGCCTTCGCTCAAACTCGGATGACAATGCCTATCACCAGTTCGCCGAGGTCGTTTATCCCCTCAGCGCCAGGAGCCGCATCCAGTTTTCCGGAAGGCTTTACAAGCGGGACGGGCGTTTCCCGTTCATGCCCGATTATGGCTATACCGACCTGAATCAATTCCGCCGCGATCGGGATTTCGCCTTTGCATTTCAACGCGATTATAAAAACGGCGGCCGCAGTACTGTCGAATTCCGTCATCAGCGTTCCGAATCCTCGCTGAAGCAGGTACTCACGACCTTCGACTACGAGCGCGCACTGGATATTTTCGACAACGGCTTGCACCTGCGGTATGAAAACAAATTCGGACGCTTCGATGCCGCCACCGGGATGCACCTCGACCTGTACGAATACCACGACAACGGCTGGGAATACAAACGAAAAGGGGGGAAGTGGTACGGCAATATTCTTTCCGGCGATTCCGCATTTGCCTGGACGGCCTATGCCAGTCTGGAAAAGCGGGGAGGTTTCAACCCCGGCCCCTCGATGATGCTCTCTTTTATCGATAACAGCGGCGAATTCACCTGGCAGGCTTCCGCCGGCTACCGCACCAAATTTCCCCGGCAGTACGAACTCGACCTCCGGCCCCTCCTCGGCGATATCACCACTATTGACGGCATCGACTATTATGAATCGGGCAATTCCCTCCTGAAGGCGGAAAAACAACTGGCGGCCAATCTGTCGGCATCATACGGTCCCCTCGAGAATAACTGGCATCTCTCGCTTACCGGCGGAAAAGTATTCGACGGCATCGACTGGGTGCAGTATCCCCTCGATACTCTGGGGGTGATCGTCGACGCCTTCGGTCCCGTCAATCACGACCTGGAATTCGTCAATGCCACCTTAACCAAAAAACTCTATCTCTGGAATAAAGTCTGGATGTACGGCGGGGCTTCGTACCGCTATGTTAAAGTCGACGGCGATGATTCCCCGTATTATTCTCCCGATTACCAGGCTTTCGGCGGGCTGGAGCTGTATCATTATCTGGAATTCATCGAAACGCATTTGTACGGATATCTCGAAGGGGTTTTCGTCGGCAAGTACGATACCCCGGCCGGTTTCGGCACACCCGGAACCACCAGGGGCAATGAAGGAATCGTCAACCTTCGCTTATCATTCCGCATCAAGCAGTTCCGCTTTTATTTCGTTTCGCAAAATCTGCTGACGACATTCTATACCATGCGGGACGGGTATTCCATCGGAGAACGCTTCGCTTTTTATGGGATAACCTGGAGTTTCACCGATTAAAAAACCCGGCCGTTTCCGACCGGGTTGTATTCAAAAAAACGAATAATTTTATATGAATAGCGGTGCGAGCACCAGCGATACCATTGCCATCAATTTGATGAGAATGTTCATCGACGGGCCGGAGGTGTCCTTGAACGGATCGCCCACGGTGTCGCCGACTACCGCCGCCTTGTGCGTAGCCGAACCCTTGCCGCCGAGATTGCCGGCTTCGATGTACTTCTTGGCATTGTCCCAGGCGCCGCCGGCGTTGGCCATCATCAGGGCGAGAAGAACGCCCGACAAAGTGGCGCCGCCGAGGAATCCGCCGAGCGATTCTTTACCGAGGAACAGGCCGACCAGGATAGGGCTGATAATCGCCAGAAGACCCGGCACGACCATTTCCCGCAAAGCACCCTTGGTGGCGATGTCGACGCAGCGTGCCGTATCCGGCTTGGCTTTGCCTTCCATCAGGCCCTTGATTTCTCGGAATTGACGACGGACTTCTTCCACCATCTTGAAAGCCGCTTTGCCGACCGCAGTCATGGTCATCGCCGCAATCAGGAACGGCAGAATGCCGCCGATGAAGAAGCCGACCACCACGTTTACATCAAGGAGACTGATGATTTTAACGTCAGCCGCCTGCGAATAGGCCGAGAAGAGAGCCAGAGCGGTCAAGGCCGCCGAGCCGATGGCAAAGCCTTTGCCGATCGCCGCGGTGGTGTTGCCGAGCGAGTCGAGCCGGTCGGTGATCTTGCGAATATCTTCGCCCAATCCGGCCATTTCCGTGATGCCTCCGGCGTTGTCGGCAATCGGGCCGTAAGCGTCGACCGACATCGTCACGCCGATGGTCGCAAGCATACCGACCGCCGCCAGACCGATACCGTACAGGCCACCCAGCTTAAATCCGACCAGGATGGCCATGGCAATGATGAAAACGGGGATTGCCACCGATTCCATACCGATTGCCAGCCCCTGGATGATATTGGTGGCCGGGCCGGTTTCCGAAGCCTTGGCGATCTTTCTGATCGGATTTCCCGCCGTATAATACTCGGTCATAAGACCGATCATGATACCGGCGATGTTACCGCAGAGAATCGCCCAGAACAATTTGGGGTCCAATCCGAGATTTTTAATGATGAACCAGGCCGCGATGAACAGCACGATCGATGCGACATATGTTACGATTCTCAGGACCGCCGCCGGGTTTTTCATGTTGGCGAAAACCTTGACCGAAATTACCCCGAGCACGGAGGCTATAATACCTGCGGTCGCAATCATGATCGGAAGCAGCACCAGCCCGAGGGTGGTATCGTCGCTGGGCAGCCTGCTGCCGAGCGAAACCACGGCGATGGCGATCGTCGCGATTACGGAACCGACATACGATTCGAAAAGATCGGCGCCCATACCTGCGGTATCTCCGACATTGTCGCCGACGTTATCGGCGATCACGGCAGGGTTACGCGGATCGTCTTCGGGAATTCCCGCTTCCACTTTGCCGACCAGGTCCGCGCCGACGTCAGCCGACTTGGTATAAATACCGCCGCCGACACGCGCAAACAGAGCGATCGAGGAAGCTCCCATACCGTAACCTGCCAGGTCCGGCCAGTGGAAGAAATCGGTTCTGAAAACAAGGTAGGTGAATATTCCGACGCCGAACAAGCCCAGCGACGCCACCGACATCCCCATGACGGCTCCGCCGGTGAAAGCGATGGAAAGGGCACTGCCCTGTCCGTGGCTTTTGGCCGCAGCCGCAGTCCGGACATTGGCCTTGGTGGCGGCCTTCATGCCGAAGTAACCGGCCAGCATCGAACTAACCGCTCCGCAGAAAAACGCAATCGCGGTTGCGGCCGAAATTTTCCACATCAGAAGCAGGAATACCACGACAATGAAAACCGCCAAGATGGTGTATTCACGTTTCAGGAATACCATTGCCCCCGTGGCAATCTGTTTGGCGATATCTTTCATGACGTCGTTGCCCGCATCCTTACTCTTGATCGTGAGGTAGAGTATAAAGGCGAAAATAATACCCACCACACCGAGAATCTGAGCAGCATACAAATACGGATACTGATCCATCAACGACTCCCCTGGTTAAATTAGAGTTATATTATTAGTACGATTTCCTGTCATTTTAGTCCCGTCCGCTAAAGAAAAAATTCACAAACCCCATCCTTACACGGGTTTTCGAATTAAGCGGAGAATGTACATGAATTTGGAAAAATGTCAAGCCTATTTTAAAACTAAGCCGTTGAATTGCAATCGCTCGCAGTTTGAACTACCGCATCGAGATTCAATTTGCTTCGAGATACGGCAATCCTCCGTAATTATATCAATATTGTCGGGGTTTCGGGAACATTCGGCAAAAACCGTTGTATTTAACGTAAAATAATATTGGTGGACATAATGAGTCTACGTATTAAGAAAGATGCTGATTATCAAAAGCGTAACCGGACTTTTTACAATATTTTAACGCAAAGGAGCAGCTTATGGCATACGAATGGAAACTGAACAAGCGCCCTTATTCCGACGAGGACGCCAAGAAGCTTCTTAAAGGGGTTGTCTCGTCCGAGACTACCGACTGGCATTACAATAAACACCACGCCGGATACGTCGCGGCCCTCAATACCATCGAGAAAGGTCTCGAAACCGCCGATCCCGCCGCCGCCAACGGCAATTATTCCGTGATCGGAGAGTTGAAACGCCGCCAGACCTGGAATCACGCCGGGGCCCTGCTTCATGACGTCTACTGGGAAGTCATGGGAGGAGACGGCGATACCTCGAAAGGACCGGATGTGGTCAAAGCGATCGAGAAAAACTTCGGCTCCATCGACAAATGGAAAGCCGATTTCAAGGCGACCGCCTTTTCCGCGAAACTTTCCGGCTGGGGTGTTTTGACCTTTGACATGCTTTACAGCGGACGGCTGTTAAACGTTTTGGTCGACGAGCACCATTATGGCGCCATCTGGGGCGGTATCCCGCTCATTTCGTGCGATGTTTTCGAACACGCTTACTACCATAAAGACGGACCCGGACGGGCCGCCTACATTGACAATTTCCTGAATAACCTCCATTGGGGACGGATCAACGACCGTTTCAAGAAATTCGCGAAATAAGCCGGATTTAAATAGACAACTAAGAGCTGCGCCGTTCAAGGCTGCAGCTCTTTTTTTGTTTCCCCGCGATAATATGGCGAATCGATACGATTTTGCATTGAGGGTAGTATTTCCTCAATACTCCGCTCAATCGGCCGCGGATTAAAACCCAATTCCCGTTTGGCTTTTGAAGCATCGTAGAAGAAGCGGTATTTCGCCAGCCGTGCGAAATTGTACCCCAGCTTGGGGGCTCTGACGTCCTTTTTGAATATTCTCCTGAATCTCGTTACCGTATCCAGAATCAATCCGGTGAAAACAAAAAATGGATAGGGGATCCTCAGCCAGGGCTTTTTCATCCCCAGGTAATATTCTGTTAGTCGGAACGCCTTGTCTTGATCGATATTGTCTCCGGTCAATAAATACCGTTCTCCGGGGCGGCCCCTTTCCAGCGCCGAGATGATTCCGTCGATGACATCTTCGGCATTGACCAGATTTAAACCGATATTGATATAAAAAGGGAGGCGTTTCGGAATTTTCGCCAGATCTGCCGCCGTGACTATTCTATCCGGTGTCGAAATCATAATCGAGGGGTTCACCGCCACCACTTCGAGTTCCGCACCGTTCCGGGCAAACGCCTCTTCTTCGGACATCTTCTTGGTGATAAAATAGGGGATACGATATCGCCACAAATTAAATTCCGTATTTTCATCGAGCGGCTTGCCGTCTGCGGAACCTCCCACCGCGGCGACCGATGATACCTGTAACAGCCTTTTTACCGTCGGTGATTTCCGGCAGGCCTCGGCGACTTTAATGGTCCCTTCGACATTCACCCGCCGCATCAAGTCCATATCGACATTGCGCATGGTCACCCAGGCCGCGCCGTGTATTACGGCGTCGCAGCCTGCGACGGCGCGATCGTACCAACCCTCCTCGAGCACGTCCCCGATGACGATTTCAACTCCATCGGGATTCCATCTCGCGGCCTGTTCGTTGGAACGGTACTGCCCACGAACCCGATAGCCCAGCGCCAGCAGTTTCCTGATTAATCTCCGGCCCAGCTGCCCGGATGCTCCGGTCACCAATATATTTTGATATTGACTCATCACGGACTATACGGCATTATAATTTCAATTCAAAGAAACAAATATGTTCGAATTATCGTTTGATTATTTTCTCTGGGGCTTTTTCGGAGCGACCGCGATTTCGCTGGCCGCATGGAGGTTAAAAGCCCTGTCCTTTTCCGGGGCAATCGGTGCAATTATAATTGGAACCATCGTATTCGGATGCGATACCATATCGCGCGGAATCCCACTAATATATTTCTTTATCAGTTCCAGCGCTTTGTCGTTTATCAAATCGAAACGGAAGGACCAAGCGATGCAATTCGCCGACAAAACCGGCCCCCGCGATTTCTGGCAAGTCATGGCAAATGGAGGAATAGCGGCAATTATGGCTGTCTCTATTCATTTATTTCAAAAATCTTATAGTCTCGATACTGCGATATGGCTGTATATTACCTATATCATTTCATTAGCGATAGCCAACGCCGACACTTGGGCAACCGAAATCGGTACACTATCTCGGGAAAAACCCCGACGATTGTTCAACTTCGCTGTGGTCCAGCCCGGCGTCTCGGGCGGCATAACGCTTCTGGGACTTTTAGCCTCTTTTTTCGGAGCGGTTACAGTCCCGATTGTATCGTGGTATATGGTCTATTTATCATCCTCTTTCCCCCTGGGTTCTTTTTTTGGAGGATGGCATAGCATTTTCCTGCCTGTCGGATCAATTGGATTTTGCGGGGGATTAATTGATTCCTTGCTTGGCACTTATCTTCAAGGCCAATATAAATGTACAATATGTGGGAAGCAAACGGAGCGGAGGCTACATTGCGAGCAACAGGCTGTTCTAATAAGGGATTTTGAATTCATTAACAACGATGTCATTAACTTCTTAAGTCAGGCTATCGTTATTTTGATAATTTTGTTCTGGGTTTATTTTTAGTCTCCTCTTTACTCCAGCCCCACTTCCTTGAATCTCTTGCGCATTTCGGTCACCGCCGCGGTGAATTGATCGTTCAGCGGGAAAATATCCTGAGGCATATATTCCGCCGCTTTGTCGACCACATCCTTGGCTCCTTGATATTCCTTCCTTGACATATCCAGAAGCGCCAGCCCGTAAAGCGAGGCGCGGTAATTATTCAGTAAATTCGACAGCATCGGTATAGGGTGCACCGCAAAATCTTTGAAACTCTCATACGATTTCGAATCAAGAAGGATTTCCTGGATTTTGGCGACATTCAGACCCATAGGGTTGTTATTGACCTGTATCGGCATCAACTGAGCCGCCAAACCCTGCCGCTGCATGTAAGGCTCCAGTCCCTGAATATATAACCGCGGACAGCCGTTCGAAAAATAGAGCGGCCGTTTCCAGTTGTTGGTCTTTATTAAATCAAGCAGGAAGGATTTCTGCCTTGAAATAAAACGCATGGTGTAAGTCGACAGGTCCGGCTCGATTCCCCAATACATAACCCCCTTCTTATCTTCGCCGGTGTACTTCTTCCAAACACTGCTCGGGACCTCGATTTCCAGCGTATCCGGCCCGAACGGATAAAAATTCCTTCGGGATAACTCCTTTTTATCAAGGCGGACCGGAGCCGCAAAGCCGCTGATATTGGTCCCATCGAGCAACCTGGCCACGAACCAGTCGAGATTCAATAGCGGCATCGGAAGCACCATGACATCGGTGCGGTATCCTTTCACGAACTGCAGGTAAAATAGCGGCAGAAATTCCGGTTGTTCTCCCACGAACAGCACCCCGCCCGAATCGCAGGTCCGAAGGGTATTCTGAGCATATTCCAACAGCCAGTCCGGGTACCCTCCGGCCTCGTATCCTGCCTGCAACATGCTCCGGGCTTTTTCCATGTCTCCCGCCTCGTACGCACGCATCATGCGGAAACCGTATTCCTTGCCTATCAGGAAATATATGTCCTTCTGCGCCGGATCCCCGGCCAGCCCTTTTTGCAGGAAATTCAAAATCGAATCCGAAGTCGCTTCGGTGTATCCCGTATAGGGGAGATATTCATGGCAAAACGACTGCATCGCCTGCCCCATCAGGTTATTCAGCAAAGCGTTATCCGGCTCCTTGGCCAGCTCACGCGCAATCAAATCAAATCCCTTTTGATAATTATACTGCAGCGAATACCAGATAGCGCTGTCGATGGGATTATCCGGCGGAGGGGGTTCCTGAGGCTGCTGCGCCTGAACCGAACCGATTACTGCCATCAATAAAACGAATATTAACGCTCTGCTTTTCATTATTTCCTCACTTTGCGGTTTTGGGACAGGATTATAATGGTCAATTCACCCTATTTCAACCCTTTTCGGAATTTATACAAAACTATTCAATTTTGGCCGCGATTTTAGTATAATCTTCAAAAGCTGAAAAACGGAGTATAAAAATATGGATTTCAACCTGACCGATGATCATAAATCCGTGGCCGAACTCTGCCGCGATTTCGCCGCCAAGAATATCACCCCGACCATCCGCGAACACGACCGCGCCCATAAATTCGACCCCGGTCTGCTGAAAAAAATGGCAGCCGCCGATATCCTCGGCCTCTGCATTCCGGAAAAATACGGCGGAGCCGGGATGGACTACATCTCGCTCGGCCTCGCCTGCGAAGAACTGGAATACGCCGATGCCTCGGCCCGCGTGGTCCTTTCGGTCCACATCGGGCTCAATTCGCTGACCCTTCTTTCGGTCGGCAACGATTTCCATAAAGAGAAATATCTCATCCCGCAGGCGAAAGGGGAGAAGATCGCCACTTTCGGTCTGACCGAACCGAACGCCGGGTCCGATGCCGTTGGTATCCAGACCACCGCGGTCAAGAAGGGGAACAAGTACATCCTGAACGGCGAAAAAATGTGGATCTCGCTGGCTGATGTCGCCGATAACTTTCTCATCTTCGCCTGGACCGATCTCGACAAGAAGCAAAAGCGGGACCATACCGGCATCTCGGCATTCATTGTGGAACGTACTTTCCCCGGAGTCTCCACTGCCTCCATCGAAGGCAAACTGGGAGTCCGCGCCGGCAACACCGGGTCCATCAGCATGATGGATTGTGAAGTCCCCGCCGAAAACCTTATCGGAAAAGAGGGCTGGGGATTCGGGATCGCCATGTTCTGCCTGGAGCAGGGGAGATACACCGTTGCAGGAGGATCCTGCGGGCTGATCAAAGCCTGCCGCGACGCCTGTGTTTCGTACACTCACACCCGCAAGACTTTCGAACACCCCATCGCCGACCACCAGCTGGTCAAGCAGATGATTGCCAACATGCAGGCCGGGTACGAATACAGCCGCCTTTTGTACTTCAATGCTGGCTGGGAACGGAACCAGGGGATTCGTGCCACCCGAGCCACATCACTGGCTAAATGGATTGCCTGCCGCGAAGCGGAAAAGGCCGGAGCGGATGCGGTCCAGGTACACGGAGCGTACGGCTTTTCGGATGAATACCCGGTCGAGCGTTTCTATCGCAACGCCAAGGGGGCTTCGATATACGAAGGGACCCGCGAGATTCATACCCTGATGCAGGCCGACTACGCGCTGGGGCTTCGTGAAGACAAACCCCGCCCGTACAATTTGCCAGGCTGGCCGTTTGGGGGGTGAAAATTAAACATCGATCTTTCGGTTTTTGAAATTGAAAGATCGTCCCCCAATGGCATACCTGTCCATCGCCTCCCTCTAAACTTTTCAATCCCGCATCCGATAATTTCTCCATAACACCTTAAACCAAATGGAGGGGTTTGTATGCTGAAATGGGATAGAAATTATACCGTCAACATCGACAAATTCGACCGCGCACACGAAGAATTCTTCGCCCTGGTGAACGATCTTTCCGACACCATGAGCGGCAACGATTCCGCCAAAATGCTGTCCGATGCGCAAAACCTGATGCGATTCATGCAGATTCACTTCATGCGCGAAGAATCCCTGATGCAGGATTTCAAGCTGGCGACCATGACTGATCATAAGACCGAACACGCTCAAATGCT
>Ga0105093_10000338_pt1 | contig 17817 bp, 9 predicted proteins | sample PPLLak3March2015_2_FD_79111 | JGI IMG/M metagenome (GOLD analysis project Ga0105093, IMG submission 79111) | Freshwater sediment microbial communities from Prairie Pothole Lake near Jamestown, North Dakota, USA - PPLs Lake P8 Core (3) Depth... | ecosystem: Environmental > Aquatic > Freshwater >... | reverse complement strand
TCCCGAGCACGAGTCCGCAAGCGCGGCGCCTTCCCTTCGATGTCATAGCCGGCCTCCTTCGGGGGATGGGGCCCAAGTCTCATCGAACCGGAGCCGTTTGTCAACACGGCGCCCGGGGGGCCGGGGCGGGGGATGGTCTTGAAAACAGCCCCTCCAGATGATATCTTTACCACTCTGGAGGACCTCCATGATCGACGAAAAGGACATCGAGCGCCTGTTCGCGGGCCAGCTTGCCCGGATCGGCGATGCGGGGCTGCGGGCCAAGGTCGTCAAGACCTTCGTCCTGGCCTGCGGCCGGGGCGGCTGGGAGTCGATCGACGACGTGAAGAAGATGCCCTTCACGCTCCTCACGGAAGCCCACGGGGTCGGCCTCATCGAGCACACGATCGCGGTCACCGAGGGCGCGGCCGCTCTGGGCCGGGCCCAGGCCGAGGCCTACGCCAAGCTGCCCTACGCCATCGACTTCGACCGGCTCTATGCCGGCGGCCTGCTCCACGACGTCGGCAAGCTCGTCGAGATCGAGCCCGACGGCCGGGGCGGCTACCGCAAGAGCCAGGCCGGAAGATACGCCCGCCATCCCGTCTCGGGCGCCATCCTGGCCTCCGAATGCGGCCTGCCCGGGGACGTCGTCAACATCATCGTCTGCCACGCCAAGGAGGGGGAGGGCCGGCCCCAGGTCGTGGAGGCCGTCCTCATCCACCAGGCCGACTTCGCCACCTTCGATCCCCTCGTGATGAAGCAGAAAGGCCTCCTCATCGAGCTCTAGGAAGCGTCATGGGCCAGACGATCATCGAGAAGATCCTGTCGCGCCACGCCGGTCGTCCGGTCCGCCCCGGCGACATCGTCGACATCTCCATCGACGCCCGCGTCGCCCGGGATTTCGGCGGGGCCAACGTCGTCAAGAACCTCAGGGACCACCGCCTTCCCGTCGAAGACGCCGCCAAGACCTTCTTCACCTTCGACTGCAATCCCGGCGGCTCCGACCAGAAATACGCCGCGAACCAGCATCTCTGCCGGCTCTTCGCCCGCGAGCGAGGCGTCAACCTGTTCGACATCGACGCCGGGATCGGGACCCATATCGCCATCGAGAACGGCCTCGTCGGACCGGGCGGAACGCTCGTCTCGACCGACTCGCATGCCAACATCCTCGGCGCGGTCGGCGCCTTCGGCCAGGGCATGGGCGACCAGGACATCGCCGCGGCCTGGGCCTTCGGCCGGGTCTGGTTCAAGGTCCCCGGATCGGTGAAGATCGTCTTGAAGGGAACGCCTCCCGCCGGGACGACGGCCAAGGACATCGCCCTGCGGCTCCTTCGGGAGTTCGGAGCCTCGGGCCTGCTCGGGCAGAGCGCCGAGCTGTACGGGGCGGCCGTGGACGCCCTGGACCTCAGCGGCCGCATCACCGTCGCCTCCATGGCCACCGAGATGGGCGCCATCATCCTCCTCTTCCCGCCCAGCCGGTCCGTCCTGGACCATTTCGACCGGCTCGGGACATGCTATGAGGCCGCCTATGCCGATCCCGATGCCTCTTACGGCCGGGTCGCGGAGATCGGCCTGGCGGACCTCGTCCCGTTGATCTCCCGGCCGGGGCATCCGGAGGACGTCGTCGCCGTCCGCGAGGTCGCCGGGACCAAGATCGACTCCGCATTCATCGGCTCCTGCACGAACGGCCGGTTCGAGGACCTCGCCGCGGCCGCCGCCGTCCTGAAGGGCCGCCGGGTCGCCCCGGGCGTCGTCCTCAAGATCGTCCCGGCCACGCGCGAGGTCTGGCGGCGCGCCCTCGACGAAGGCCTCGTCGACATCTTCTTCAAGGCGGGGGCGCTCGTCGGCAATCCCGGCTGCGCCGGCTGCGCCGAGGGCCAGATCGGACAGAACGGCCCGGGCGAAGTGACCGTCAGCACGGGAAACCGGAATTTCGCCGGCAAGCAGGGCAAGGGCAGCGTCTATCTCGCCTCGCCGGCGACCGCCGCGGCCTCCGCCGTGGCCGGCGCGATCGTTACCGCGGCCGGCATCCCGGCCGAGCCGGTCCTGTTCGCCCGGGGCCAGGCCTCCGGGACGTCCGCCGGAGCCGCGCCGGCGAACGCCGCGCCCGCCGCCCGGCCGACCGTCGTCCGGGGCCGGGTCTGGGTCGTCGACAAGGACAGCATCGACACGGACATGATCTTCCATAACCGGCACCTGGCCGTCACTGACGTTGCCGAGATGGGGGCGCTCACCTTCGGGAACCTCCCCGGCTGGGAGGATTTCGCCAAGAGGGCCGCCCCGGGCGACATCGTCGTCACCGGTTCGAACTTCGGCGCGGGCTCCTCCCGCCAGCAGGCCGTCGACTGCTTCAAGAGCCTGGGTATCGCCGCCATCGTGGCCCGGTCCTTCGGCGCGATCTACGAGCGCAACGCGATCAACGCCGCCCTGCCCGTCCTCACGGGCGATCTCGTCTCGGCCGGCCTCGGGAACGGCGAGGAGATCAGCGTCGACTTCGCCACGGGGCGCGTCGAGCGCTGCGCCACCGGCGAGGCTTTCCGGATCGCGCCCTTCTCGGAGACCCAAATGGCCCTCTATCAGCGGGGCGGCCTGCTCGGCGGGGCGTGAGGGGATCATGAGGCTCTACGAGGACGAAGCCAAACGGGTCTTCGAGCGGGAGGGCCTCGCCGTGCCCCGGCCCGTCGGCGTCTTCGAGAGCGCCGCGGACGTCGGGAAGGCGGTCGGACCGGGAGCCGCGGTCATGCTGAAGGCCCTGGTCCTCATCGGGGGCCGGGGCAAGGCCGGCGGCGTCCGCCGGGCCGCGGGCGGAGCCGAAGCCGCCGCTCTGGCGTCGGACATGCTCGGCCGCCGGATCCGGGGCTACCCCGTCGAGCGGCTTCTCGTCGAGGAGGCCGTCGCGACGACGGGCGGCGCCGCCTACGTCGGCGTGACCATGAACCCGGCCGATTTCAATGTCGCCGTCATCGTCAGCCCGGCCGGCGGCGTCGATATCGAACAGGTGGCCCGCGAGACCCCGGAAAAGATCCTGAGGGTCGAGCTGACCGCGAACGAGGCGGCGCTGCCCGACGCCGAGGCGTCGCGTCTGGCCGGGTTCCTCGCTGTCGGCCTCCCCGGCGGAGCGGCCCAGGCCGGGGCCCTGAAAACGGTCGTTTCCAGGGTCTACGCCGCTTTCCAGAAGTACGACTGCAAGGTCGCCGAGATCAACCCGCTGCTCATCACCGGCTCCGGTCCGGTCGCCGCCGACGCCAAGATCGTCCTCGACGACAACGGCCTGTTCCGCCAAGGCGGGCTCTTCCGTTTCCTCGGGCTCACGACGGCCCGTCACGACATCTCCGAGCCGACCCGGAACGAGATCCGGGCCCGGGCCGCCGGCTTCAAGTACGTCGACTTGCTCGCCGAGGACCACGTCAAGGACCCGTCGAAGCTCTACGTCGGGCTGGTCCCCGGCGGGGCCGGCTACGGGATCTTCTCCATCGACGAGGTCGGGGGGATCGGCGACCGCTTCTTCGGCGGCCGCGTCGTCCCCGTCAACTTCATGGACTCCGGCGGGGGGCCGACGGTGGCCATGGTCGGCGAGATGTTCGACCTGCTGTTCGACTACGAGCCGGTCGACCTCGTCATCACCTCCCGATTCGGCGGCATCTCCTCCTGCGACGTCTTCATCCGCGGCCTCGTGGGCTGCCTGAGAGAGCGCCGGCGGGCGGGCCAGCGCGTCGTCCCGGTCGTCGGCAGAATGGTCGGGACGGACCTGCCGTCAGCCCGGGAATTCCTGGAGAGGGCCAAGCGGGAGACCCCGGTCGAGCTCGAGGACATGCACATCACCGTCGGGAACAGGAAGATCATGGCCGAGATCATCCGCGAAGGGATCCGCTTCGCCTTCGACCGGAAGGGGTGGGCCTGATGGACGCCCGGATCAAGGCCGCGGACGGGTTCCTTTTCCATCTCGTCCGGAAGCTCAGGCCCGGTCTGGCCGAGCGCGTGGCGAAGTCGGGCCGGCTCGACACGATCATCCTCGGCCTCGGCGGTCAGGGTTCCAAGCACGCCGGCCTGATGCACGATTTCGGGACGTCGGTCGCGGCCGGCGTCGCGCCCGGAGGGGCGGGGACGCGGGTCCACGAGGTCATCCCCGTCTACGATTCCGTCAAGGATGCCCTAGCCGACTTCCCCGACGTCGTCGCGGCCAGCGTCTGGCGCCATTACTCGACGGCGCGGGAGGCCGCGATCGAGGCCGTCGAAGCCGGCATCCCGCTCGTCGTCCTCATCTCGGAAGGGCTGCCGCAGCGGGACGTCCGCGACGTCATCGCGGCGGCCCGGGCCAACAAGACCGTGCTCATCGGCGGGAACACGCCGGGCCTCATCTTCCCCCCCGAGCGCATCAAGATCGGCATGTTGCCCGACGTCTTTTACCCCGAGGAGACGGCCCCGGGACGGTTCGGGCCGCGGGGCGTGACCATCATCTCCCGGAGCGGGGCCATCCTCTATCACATGTCCGACGCCATGGCCAGCGTCGGCATCGCCCAGAACGCCGTCATCGGGATCGGCGGCGACGGGGCCGTCGGCTCGACCTTCCGCGACCTCGTGCCGCTGGCCATGGAGTTCGGGCCCACCGACCTCGTCATCGTCGCCGGGGAGATCGGAGGCTGCCAGGAAGAGCTCCTGGCCCAGGACATCCGGGACAACCCGGGACGGTACCCCAAGCCCGTCGTCGCCCTCATCTCGGGGGCCCGGGCCCCGGAGGGCAAGACCATGGGCCACGCCGGGGCCATCGTCACGCCGGGGCTCGAGACGGGCACCTTCCTGGCCAAGAAGAGGGCGCTCGAAGCGGCCGGCGTGCCCGTCGTCAACAGCCAGCTCGACCTCATCGACGTCGTCCGCGGCAAGCTCCAAGGCCGGACGTATTTCGAGCCCGAAAGGTACTACGCGAAGATGAAGACGATCTGGGACGCCCCGCCGCCCAAGCCGAGCTGGACGACGCTCATCACCAAGGTCGAGCCCAACAACCTCGTCGTCCGCGGCTACCGGGTCCAGGACCTCATCGCCCGGGCGTCGCTCGTCGAGGCCGCGCATCTCATCGCCCTCGGAGAGCTGCCGGACGCCGGCCGGCGGGCCGCCCTGGACCGCCTGGCCGTGGAGGCCTCGAAAAAGCCGCTCCCTCCGGTCGGGCGCGGTCCCGGCGAAGACCTGTCCAAGACCTTTCAGAAGTTCCTCCTCATGGACGAGAGCCTGGCGGCGTTCGAGCCGGCGGGGGCCGCCGCCCAAGCGGAGAAGACCGCCTTCACCCTGGGACGCTGCGCGGCCTATCTCGCCGCCGTCGAAGGGCACGGCGCCGCCCTGGCGGCCGTCGGGGCCGAAGCGCCGCTGGCCCACGCCGTTCACGCGGCCATCGCCGGCCCGGGACGCTATGACGCGAAGAGGGGGCGCATGCTCGAGGCTATCATTGTGGCCTCGATCGACCACGGCTCGACACCGCCTTCGGCCCAGGCGACCCTCATCGCCTCCTCGGTCCGGGCGTCCTACGAAGCCGCCGTGGCCCAGGGCGTGGGCGCCATTACCGATGTCCATGGCGGCGCGGGGGAGAAGGCGGCCGAGTTCTTCCTGCAGTGCGCCGCCCAGGCCGCGTCCGAAGGTCTTTCGCTCGCCGACGCGACCCGGGCCGTCATCCGCCGCTATCTCAAGGAAGGCCGGCGGGTCGAGGGCATGGGCCATCGGGTCCACACCCAGGACCCTCGCCGGGACGTCCTCTGGGCCATGGCCGAAGAGAACGGCCTGGCCGGATCGTGCGTGGCCGTCTCGCGCCTCGTCGGGGATATGCTCCGCGAGGTCCGGGGCCTCGACCTGCCCATCAACGTCGACGGCGTCATCGGGGCCATTATCGCCGATATGGGGCTTGCTCCGGCGCTGGCCAAGGCCCTCTTCATCTTTGGCCGGACGATGGGGCTCTCGGCCCATTATTTCGAAGAGGTGACGACCCAGCCGCCCATGCGCCCGATCGTCTTCAGCGAGGCCGTCTACCGCGGCCTGCCCGAGCGTCCTTATCCCCGCTGAGAGGCCGGCTCCGACCGGAAAGGAGACATGTACCTGGGGTACGTGTCCCCGGTCTACTTCACGACTAGCTGGGTGAAGGGGAAGACATAGGCCTGGAGGAGGACGAAGAGGCCCATGAGGGCCGCCAGGGCCAGGCTGTGGAAGAAGACGTAGCGGAGGATCGCGCCTTCGTGGCCGTACCAGCCGGTGGCCGTCGAAGCGACGACGATCGATTGGGCGTCGATCATCTTGCCCATGACGCCGCCGGAGCTGTTGGCCGAGGCCATGAGCACGGGGCTCAGCCCGAGCTGTTCGGCCGAGATCTTCTGGAGGCTCCCGAAAAGCACGTTGGACGAAGTGTCGGACCCGGTCAGGGCGACGCCGAGCCAGCCGAGCATCGTCCCGAAGAAGGGGTAGAGGACGCCCGTGCGGGCGAAGGCCAGGCCGAGCGTCGCGTCGAGGCCCGCGTAGCGGGTGACATAGCCGAGCGACAGCATCGCGGCCACGGTCAGGAGCGAGAACCGCACCTTCCTGAGAGTCCGGCCGTAGGCGCGGAGGAGCCGGCGCGGCGAGAACGACATGAGAATGCCGGAAACGAGGGCGGCGACGAAGATCCCCGTCCCCGTGAACGAGAGCCAATTGAAGGTGAAGACGGCCGGCTCCGCCGTCGCCTCGGCTACGACGGGAGGCACCCGGAAAACGACCCGGTCGAGGCCGGGGACCGGAAAGCGGCCGACCGACAGCCCGTCGAGGAAGGCCTTGACCTGCGGGATCCCCCAGATGAAAACGATAACGCTCAGGACGATCCAAGGCGCCCAGGCGCGGACGAGCTCGGCGGTCGAGTGACGGGGCGGGGAGGCGGCGGGCTCGCTTGCGCCGGCCGTTCCTCCGTTCTCCATGACCGTCCGGGGACGCCACACCAGCAGGAACCCGACGAGCGCCGCGATCGAGATGACCGCCGCCCCGATATCGGTCAGCCACGGCCCGTGATAGTTCGAGATCAGCCACTGGGGAACGGCGAACGAGACGCCGGCCACGGCGAGGGCGGGCCAGACCTCCTTCATTCTCTTGAAGCCGCAGAAAGCCCAGATGAGCCAGAAGGGGATGAGCACGGAAAAGAACGGCAGCTGCCGCCCGACCATGGCGCTCAAGTCCCTGACCTCGAGGCCGGTGACGCCGGCCAGGGCGATGATCGGCGTCCCCAGCGCCCCGAAGGCGACGGGCGCCGTGTTGGCGATGAGCGAGAGCCCCGAGGCGGCGAGCGGGGCGAACCCGAGCCCGATCAGGATGGCCGCGGTCACGGCCACGGGCGTTCCGAAGCCCGCCGCTCCTTCGAAGAACGCGCCGAACGAGAAGGCGATGAGCAGGAGCTGGAGGCGCCGGTCCCGGGTGATCCCGGTCAGGCTGTCCTGCATGATCTTGAAGGCGCCCTTTTCGCAGGTCAGGTCGTAGAGGAAGATGACGTTAAGGATGATCCAGCCGATGGGGAAGAGGCCGTAGGCCGCTCCGAGGCCGGCCGTCCGCGCGGCCAGGCCGGCGGGCATGCCGAAAGCCAGGACGGCGACGAAGAGCGCCGCCCCCAGCCCGAGCAAGGCGGCCGCGTGGGCCCGCAGCCGCAGCAGGGCCAGCCCGCCGAGCAGGAGGACGATGGGGAGCGCGGCGACGAGAGTCGAGAGAACGGCGTTCCCGAGCGGATCGTAGACCTGATGCCACGCCATCTCTAAAGTACTCCGTCGGTCTCCTTGTTAAGCCGGACGAAGAAGCCGGCCATGAAGCGGTGCCTCTCCGCGGCGATCCGCTTCCCCTCCCGGGTCGTCATCCGGTCGCGAACGCGGCCGAGCTTGACCAGGTACTCCCGATAGGCCGTGTCCTCGCGCGTGTAGGGCTTGGTCTTGCGGACGTCGATCCGCTTGTCGTGGAGTCGGGCCCCGATCTCTCCGGCGAACTGGAAGGCCCGGCCGACGCCGACGGCCCCGATCGAATCGAGCTTGTCCGCGTCGAAGAGGACCCGGGCTTCGAGCGTCCTCGGCGCGCCGCCCCTGCGGAACCGGTGGGTGCGGATGCAGGCGACGACGGCCGCGACCGTGGCGGCGTCGCAGCCGTTCCGCTGCAGGATCCCTTTCGCCAGCGCCGCGCCGCTCCGGGCGTGGCAGATCCGGCCGTGGGACCGGTCCTCCTCTTCGCGCCCGATGTCGTGGAGGAGCGCGGCGAGAGTCAGGACGCCCAGATCGGCCTTCTCCTTCCGGCCGATCTTCAGGCAGAGGGTGAGGACGCGCTCCGTGTGGTCCCAGTCGTGGCTGCCGCGGGCGCTCCGGAAAAAGGCTCCGGCCTCATCCCGGATGCGGGAGACGAGGGCCGGTGACGCGGCGCGGCTCATTCGTCGATCATGTGGACGACGAGCCCGTCCTTGAGCTTGGGCTCGAACCAGGTCGATTTCGGGGGCATGACCTTGCCCGCGTCGGCGACCGAGAACAGCTGCTCGATCGTCGTCGGGAAGAGGGAGAAGGCGATGCGGAACGCGCCCGAGTCGATCTTTCTCTCCAGCTCGCCCGTGCCGCGGATGCCGCCGACGAAATCGATGCGCTTGTCCGTCCGGGGATCGGCGATCCCGAGGACGGGGGCGAGGAGGTTGGCCTGCAGGATCGAGACGTCGAGCGAGCCGATGGGGTCGGCCGGGTCGTACGTGCCGGGCTTGGCCTCGAGGGCAGACCAGCGACCCTCGAGATACATGGCGTATTCCCGGCTCTTCCCCGGCGACTTGGGGCCGTCGGGCCGGACGGTGAACTTCTCGCCGACCTTGGCCAGGAACGCCGCCGGGTCGAGCCCGTGGAGGTCGCGGACGACGCGGTTATAAGGCAGGATCTTCATCTGGCTGTGGGGGAAGATGACGGCCAGGAAGAAGTTGTCCTCCTCCTCGCCGGTCCGGCCCGGCCGCTCGCGGTCCCGCTTGACCTTGATCCGGGTCGCGGCCGCGGAGCGGTGGTGGCCGTCGGCGACGTAGAGGTTGGCCAGGCCGGCGAACGCGGCTTGGATCCGGCCGACGAGGCCGGGGTCGTCGACGACGAAGAGGATGTGCCGGACGCCGTCGTAGGTCGTGATGTCGACCTCGGGCGCCTTGGCCATGCCTTCGTCGACCAGGGCGTCCATCGCGTCGGAGCGGCGGTAGGTCAGGAAGACGGGCCCGGTCTGGGCGCCGAGCGTCTCGATGTGGCGCATGCGGTCGTTCTCTTTGTCGATCCGGGTCAGCTCGTGCTTCTTGATGACGTCGTCGAGATAATCCTGGCAGGACGCGGCGCCGACGATGCCGATCTGGACGTGATCGCCCCAGACCTGCTTGTAGACGGTGAACGTGCGGGTCTCGTCCCGGACGATGGTCCCCTCGCGAAGGAACCTCTCGAAATTCTCCTTGCCCTTGGCGTAGACGGCGTCGGCATAGAGATCGGTCCCCGGCGGCAGGTCGATCTCCGGCTTGCCGATGTGCAGGAACGAGTAGGGATTTCCGGCGGCCAGCTCCCGGGCCTCCTCCGACGTCAGGACGTCGTAAGGCGGGGCGGCGACGAGATGGGCGATGTCTTTGCGGGGACGAACTCCCCGGAAGGGCCGGACGTGGGACATGGATACCTCCAAAAAGGGGGTCATTATAACACAGCCCCCGGTCGGGCGGGAGGGTCAGCCGCGGATCGTGTTCCGCCCCGCGGCCTTGGCCTGGTACATCGCCCGGTCGGCCCGGGCGATGAGGCTCTCGATATTCTCGTCCTCCTCGGGCTGGAGCGCGGCAACGCCGAGGCTGATCGTGAGCTTGAGCGTGCCGCCGGCCGTGACGACCGTCATCCGGGAGACCTCCTGGCGGAGCCGCTCGGCCATGGCCAGGCCCTCCTCCCGGCTGGCCTCGGGCATGAGGACGATGAACTCCTCTCCGCCGTAGCGGCAGACGACGTCGGTCGCCCGCGTCGTCTTCGTGACCAGGTCCGTCAGGACCCGGAGGACGTGGTCGCCGATGAGGTGGCCGTAGGAGTCGTTGACGTCCTTGAAGCGGTCGATGTCGAAGAAGATGAGCGCCAGAGGCCGCCGGTAGCGCCGGGCGCGGTTGACCTCTCTCTCGCCCATGAGGCCGAAGGCCCGGCGGTTGTAGAGGTTGGTCAGCTCGTCGAGCCCGGCCTGTTTCTCCATCTGCTCGACGCGGCGGGAATTGTCCATGGCGATGGCGACCTGGCTCGAGAAGAGCTCGGCCACCTGGGCGTCGTCCTCGGTGAAAGCCCGCGGCCCCGAGTTGTAGAGCGCGATGAGCCCGGTCACCCGGTCGCGGAGGACGATGGGGACGCCGAGGAAGGAGTGGACGGCCAGGTCCGGCCGCAGGGGCAGCAGGATGTCCTCGGCGCCGGCGATCGTCCCGAGGACGGGCCGCTTCCTCTGCACGGCCAGGTTGCACAGCCGCGAGCCGGCGATGGGATAGGTCTCTCCGATGAGATTCCGGTGATCCGCCGGTCTCTTGATGGCGGCCAGCCTCAGCTCCGCGCCTTCGATGGTCATGAAGGCGCCGATGTCATAGGGGATGACGCGCTTCAGGAGGTCGAGGATGAGCGCCGAGACCTGGTTGAAATCCAGCTTGGAGCTCAGGGTCAGGCCGGCTTCCCGGAGGGTTTCGGCGACCTTGCGGGCCTCGACGGCCTCCGTCTCGGCCTTCTTGATCCGGGTGATGTCGTAGAGGACGGCGACCCAGCCGGTGAGGACCGTCCCCTGCCCGAGGAGCGGAGAGAGTCTCAGATCGAAGACCCGGGAGGGGCCGTCGGCGAGAATGAGCTCGCGGTCCGAGGCCGCCGGGGTGCTGAGGGAGGCTGCGAGCTCCGGCCAGCCGGGGACGAGCTCCGCGGCCGGCTTCCCCAGGAGCTTCGCTTCCGGGACGTTCTCGGCCGGGCCGCCGACCCCGGCGATGAGCTTGCGGGCGGCCGGGTTGGTCGCCGCCAGGCGTCCGGCCTCGTCGAGGATGAAAAGGGATTCGCCCATGCTCTCGATCACCCGCTCCCTGGCCACGGGCACGAGGTCGACGAGCTGGAGCCCGAACATGGCCCAAAGGAGGAACAGGCCGGAGAAGGCGAAGCCGATCGGCGTGAAATCATAGCCGCTCGCGGCCTTGGCCAGTCCGGACAGATAGAGGGCGTTCCCGATCCACGGCAGGGGAAAGGCGAGCAGCAGCGCCAGGGCCTGCTTGCGATACACGCCCTTGAAGCGGAAGAAGGCCAGGAGCAGGAACACGGTCGTGGCGAAGAGGAGGAGGTAGGAGTAGCCGGCGTGGACCCAGAAGAAGGCCCCGTGCTCATAGACGAGGAGCTGATCGCGCGCGTTCGTGACCGGGGAGAAGCCGGCCCAGATGAGATGGTGCCGCTCGTTGGTGAAGGCGAGGACGATCGTCACGACCGGGATGACCCAGAGAGCCAGGCCCCACCAGGCCCCGGGCTTCCGGCCCGACCGGAGGAACCGGTAGGCGAAGAGGAACATCAGGACGGGGACCGAGGCGATGCCCAGGTACTCGATCTTGGAGAGGAAGACCTTGGCCGCCGTATCCGGCACGGCCGCCTCGAGGGCCGCGGTCATGGACCAGACGAACACGGCGCCCATGAGAAGGGCCAAGGTACGGCCGACCGAGGTGACGGCCCGCTTCCAGGCGATGACCGCGACCGCTCCGGCCAGGAAGGCCCCGGCGAACAGGCTGAGGGCGAAGTATCCGACCTGCATGAGCTTTAGGACCCGTTCCCGTCGGCCGAACCGCCGTCGACGTCATTGTCCTTGTCCTTCTCGGGGACGAACGTGCCGGCGATCTCCAGGAAGTTCTCGACGACCTCGGGGTCGAACTGCGTCCCCGAGCAGCTGATGATCTCCTTGACCGCGTAGCGGTGGGAGGCGGCTTTCCGGTAGGGCCGCTCCGAGGTGATGGAATCATAGGTGTCGGCGATGGACATGATCCGCGCCCCCAGCGGGATCTCGCGGCCTTTCAGCTTGTCGGGGTAGCCTCTTCCGTCGTAGCGCTCGTGGTGGGCCCGGACGATCCGCCCGATCTCCTTGAGCTCGATGACCGGGCTGAGGATGGCCTCGCCGCGGACCGGGTGTTCCATGACGATCTTGAACTCCTGGTCGGTCAGCTTGCCCGGCTTGTTCAGGATGCTCTCGGGGACCCCGATCTTGCCGACGTCGTGGAGGACGGCGGCCAGCTCGAGCTCGCCCAGCTCCTTCTCGCTGAAGCCCATCTTGGCGGCGATCTTCAGGGTGAAGTCGGTGACCCGGGTCGAATGATGGCGGGTGTACTCGTCCTTGGCGTCGATCGCCGAGGCGAGAGACTTGACCGTCGAGAGGAAGAGCGAGCGCTGCTGCTCGACGAGGTCCGAAGTCCTCATCTTGAGGTTGCGGTTGACCAGGGCCAGCTCCGATTCCATCTGGCGCAGGCGCAACAGGGCCCGGATGCGGGCCTTGAGCTCGGTCGAATCGAAGGGCTTGGAGATGTAATCGTCGGCGCCAGCCTGGAGGCCCTCGTTCAGCATCTCGGCGCCGGAGCGCGCCGTCACCAGCATGATGGGGATGTGCTTGAGGGCCGGATCCGACTTGACCGCTCGCGAGAAGGCGTGGCCGTCCATGCCCGGCATCATGACGTCGCAGAGGACCAGGTCGGGGTTCCGGTCCCGCAGGAACTGGAGGCCCTGCTCGGCCGAGGTCATGAGCTCCAGGTCGAACTCGTCGGCCAGGAGCATCTTCATGAGCTTGAGGACCTCGGGATTGTCGTCGATGCAGAGGATCAGGGCGTCGTGGACCTTGGCCTCGTCCACGCGGCCGCTCCCGATGTCCACCCTCTCGAGGTCGACGAGCTGGAGCCGGCGGGAATCCGTGACGATGTCCTGGACGCGGGGCTCCTCGGTGTCGGTCAGGCGCCGCCTCAGCCCGATGGGCAGGTCCTCCGACCGGCGGTCGAGAACGTCCTCGTCGAAATGGTCTTCGCCCTTGCACAGCTCGACGACGAAGCGGGAGCCCTTGCCGAGCTCGCTTTCGGCGTGGATCGAGCCCTTATGGACGAGGACGATCTCCCGGGCCAGGGCCAGGCCGATCCCCGTGCCCTCCTGGGCCCGCGACTTCGAGCCGTCGACCTGGGAGAAGCGGTCGAAGACGGATTCGAGCATGTTCGACGGGATGCCGATCCCGGTGTCCTCGACGGTCATGGTCGCCGAGCGGTCCTTTTCCTCGACGTAGATCGTGATCTTGCCGCCCTTGTTCGTGAACTTCAGGGCGTTCGACAGGAGGTTGAAGACGACTTTCTCGAACTGGTCGGAATCGATGGTCAGCTCGACCGGGTGGGGCGGATGCTGGTAAAAGAGCCGGATCTCTTTCCGGTCGGCCAGGGGCTTGACCGAGGCGAGCAGGGGCGGGATGAACTCGACCAGGTTGACCGTCTTGACCTTGAGCCGCATCTTGCCCTCTTCGAGCTTGCTCAGATCGAGGAGGTTGTTGATGAGCTTGAGCAGTTTGTAGCCGTTTCGCTGCATCGTCTCGAGGGCGTCCTTGAGCGCCGCCGACAGGCGCCCCATCCGGCCTTCGAGGAGGGTCTTGAGGGGGGCCAGCATCAGCGTGAGCGGCGTCCGCAGCTCGTGGTTGACGTTGGCGAAGAACTGCATCTTGAGCTCGTCGAGGCTCTTGAGCTTGACGTTCGATTCCTTGAGCTGGGCCGTCATTTCCTCGAGCTGGAGCCGGCTGCGGAGCTCGCGGCGGCGGATGTTCTCCATGACGCTCGAGCCGATGGCCCCGACGAAGAGGATGGAGGTCAGGAAGGTCAGGTTGTTGACGACGAAGCGCCAGGTCTCGATCGGGATGCCATCGACGACGATGGCCTTCTGCCCGAGGAGGAACTTGGCCACGCTCGGCACGGCGTACATGAACCAGATGGATACGTACAGGTAGATGGTGTAGCGGAAGGCCAGCGGGATGAGCACGATCATGCCCATGACGATGATGTTCAGGCCCTGATAATAGCTGGTCAAGAAGCCGCCCAGCATGTAGATCATGACCGCGATGCCGGCGGCATCGACGAGGGCCAGGGTCAGAGCGACGTTCATGATGGCCCGGCCCGACCGCACTTTCGTCAGGGCGAAGAGGATCAGGCCAACGATGGCCATGACCGCCAGCCGGAGGAGGAGGAAGGTCATGAAGAACCGAGGCGTGTAGACGGCGTCAAGGCCGATGAAGATCGCGTAGAGGACCAGGCTGAGGTACGCGGCCAGCCGGGTCCGGCCCTTCAGGTCGTATTCCTGATTGAGGCGGTCTTCGAAGATCGGGTCAGGGCTTGCCATTGGTCTTTCTCGCTTTGGCGACGCAGACGTACCCTTGCGGCGGGTTCCCGTAGGAGGGCACGATCCGACTCGCCTCCCAGCCGGTCTCTTCGAGGAGCGTTTCGAGCTTCTCGGGGTCGAAGAAATCGAACGTGCCCGCCTCCTCGAGGTCCACCAGCTCCTGGGCGTCATTGAGGAAGCTGCGAAGGGAGTCGATGAGCAGGGCCTTGGGCCGTTCCGGGGGGAGCTCGTCCTCCGTCATGCCCTCGATCTTCTCGAGGAGGCGGGTGAACGGTCCGGAGGCGTCCGTATCGGGGCGCATGCTCGAAAGGACCAGCAGGCCGCCGGGCATGATGATCCTATGGGCCTCTCTTAACGTCTCGGCCGGATTGAAGATGTAGGACAGGACGAGGCTCATGAGGATCTTATTATACCAGCCGGCCTTGACCGGTAAATGACAGGCCCCTTCCAGGGTCCCGGGCAGGATGAGACGGCGGAGGTCCGGCTTGGCGGGGGAGAGCCCCCGGACGTACCGGGCGGCGTGGTTGAAATCCCGGATGATCCGGTACTCCTGGAGGTCGAACCGGGTCTTTAGCCAGTCGTCGAGGGCCGAGGTGATGCGCTCGCCCCGCAGGACCCGGTGGAGCCGGGGGGAATAGTCGTCCTGGATGTTGATGGCGCTCTCGAGCGTCAGGTTCTCGACCTTTTCGGCCATCTCCTCGAAATTCGCCACCTCGCCATCGAGGAAGCGGCGGATGGCCAGATAGCGGCTCAGCTCGAGGTCGAGGGCGACGAAGTCGAACCGGCCCGCCTGCCGGAGGGCGGGGAAGCGGGAGACGAGCTTCCGGGAGGCCTTCATGATCGCTTCGGGGATGAGGTCGGCGATCGTGATCTGCGAGGGCAGCTCGCCGCCGGCGAGCAGGAGGTGTTCGATGAAGTTGCCGGTCCCTCCGCCGAGATCGAGGAGCCGGTCGCCGGGACCGAGCTCCAGAGCGGCGAGCTGGTCGGCCATGAGTTGCTGGTAATCGTCCGACAAGGCCATGACGTCGAAGCCGATGAGCTTGTCCTCGCCGATGAGGTAGCGGTGCCAGTAGCTCACCCGGTTGCGCAGTTTCCGGGGCGGCAGCCGGTCCTTCTCGGCCCGGCGCAGGATCTCCAGGTCCTTCCGGCCCGGCATGACGGGCTGGATGAGCTGCTTGTGGAGGAAGCGGTAGATCAGGGAGGTGATCGTCCCGAACAGCCGCAATCCTTCCTTCGACGTCCGGGCGTTGTGGCCGATGGGGACCGAGATGACCTCACGCGGCGCGTCGACCTGGACGCTCATGACGTCGCGGATGAACGCGGACTTGACCCATTGGTCGAACTGGCCGTAGATCCAGGTGATCGGCAGGTCGAGGTGGCGCATGTCCTCCCGGGCCTGCTCGAGCGTGGCCACCGAGTTGACGACCCCGTCGGCGACATAGGCGTCGACATTGACGAGATTGCCCAGGACCGGCATCACGCCGAGCTTGATCCCGAGCCGGTAGGCTTCGAGGAAATCGAGGCCGCAGTTGATCCGGACCATGAGGTCCCGGAATTCCGGCGTGCCCATGCAGGCGATCCAGTAGTCGACCCGCCGGCGATGGACCTCGTCGCGGAGGACGATGCGGGCTTCGAGCGCGGAGAACGAGAACGTCAGGAGGACGATGGAGGACGCCCGGACCGTCGGGTTCGACTGGAGCCAGTCGAGGACCGTCAGGATGTCGTCGGCCCCTTGGCTGAAGTTCGTGTTGAGCATTTCGTAGGGCGGGTCCTCGGATTCCGGGTCCTTGCGGCTCTCCCCCTTTTTCCGGATCCCGTCGTAGCGGACGACGGCCAGGGGCTTGCCCAGGAGCCGGAAGTTCTCGCACAGGGTCAGGGCCAGGCCGAAGAGCGTTTCCTTGGTCTTGCCGAACGCCGGAGGGACGACGATGACCGGCACGGGCTTGTCGTTCAGCGGCAGGGACGTGTTCAGCAGGCCGACGATCTCCTCGCCCCGGCGGTTCTCGAGCCTGATCACGTGGGGAGCCATGAGGGAGGTCCGGACGAAATCGGGCGTGACCAGGGCGGCGCCGCGAGCCGGCGAGAGTTCCGGTCCCTCCTCGCTGCGCCGGGCGAAGTCCGGGTCGGGGGCGTGGACCGACTGGATGCTCATGCGGCTGATGCCGAACTGGACCCCGTATTTCAGGCCCAGGCCCTCGTCCCTCTCCGCGCGGGCCACGTGGCGGACCTCTCCGGTCTCCTGCCAGAGGACCCTGTCGCCGTCGAGGATGGACAGAGACTCGAGCGGCGTGCCCTTGAGCAGGACGGGCGTCTCGCCGTTGGCGACGAAGCTCATGCCGTTGGGGCTGATGTCGGTGATGCGGCCCCGGACCTTGCGGTCGTACGGCTGTGGCAGCGGGATCTCGACCCTCAGGTCGCCGGCCGGCGTGATCCGCCTCTCGGCCCGCTTCTCCGAGTAGAACATGACCCGGGGATAGAGGCAGATGAGGGTCCGGCCGTCGGGCGCGATCCGCGAGACCATGGTCTCGAAGTTGTAGGTCGCGTAGCCGATCTGGTAGGAGACGAAGAGGAGGTCCGAGGTCTTGAATTTGACGTCGAGCTTCTCGCCGGTGAGCAGGCAGACCAGCGGCGGCTTGATCTCGGCGAACGACAGGATCTCGGGATTGCCCGACCGGGCCGGGACCGCGGCCACTTCGACTTTCCGGGCCCAGGCCTCGCGCATGAGCGATTCGATCTTGACCGAATCGGTGAACAGGACCATCTCGTCGGTCTTGAGGAAGGGGTAGCGGAGCTTCAGCTCGTCGAGGTCGCGGATGGCGACGTAATCCGACATGAACTGAAGGATCGACAGCCGGCTCGCGTCGTCGAGCGACAGGAATTCGACGGCGACGCCGCCCTGGTCGGCGTCCTGGCGGACGACGCGGCCGTCCACCGTGTATTGGCGCCCGTCGGGAAGGGCGATCGTCAGCGGCACGGCCGAGCCCTCCGGGGAGGAGGTCAGGGTCTTGAGGAACATGCCGCTTTCGCTGAGGTTGACCAGCTGGGCTTCCCCGTGAGGGCCCATCTCGATCCGGATGTCCTTTTCGCCGTCGAGCGTGACCCGCATCGAAGACCGCTTTTCGCGCGAGCGCTGGGCGATGAGGAAGCTGATCTTGCGGCGGATGGCCGCCGGGTCGGACGGTTTGGCCAGGCAGCAGTCGATGCGGCCGTAGCTCGCGAGATCGATCGTCGTGCCGTTCGAGGCGTTTTCCGTCAGCAGGATCTTGATGATGGCTTCGGAGTTCTTGAAGATCTCGTTGAGGAACCGCAGCAGCTCGGTGCCTTTCATCCGGGGCAGGTCCTCGTTGACGACGAGGACATTGACCTCGGGCAGGGCCTTGATCAGGTGGATGGCTTCGACGCCGGAGGTCGTGGTGTGGACCGCGTAGAGGTCGCGCAGGCTCCGTTGGAGCTTTTCGAGATACGCGAGGTCATCGTCGACGACGAG
>Ga0105093_10000336_pt1 | contig 17991 bp, 10 predicted proteins | sample PPLLak3March2015_2_FD_79111 | JGI IMG/M metagenome (GOLD analysis project Ga0105093, IMG submission 79111) | Freshwater sediment microbial communities from Prairie Pothole Lake near Jamestown, North Dakota, USA - PPLs Lake P8 Core (3) Depth... | ecosystem: Environmental > Aquatic > Freshwater >... | reverse complement strand
CTTGCAGGAAATTGCGCATGCCTACTTCGATCCGGGCACCTTCGACGAGAGAAACATGTTTCTCGCCGCCGGGTTTGAGCGCTGGAGCTACTTCGTATTCATCCAGGTAGGCCTGCGTCATCTGCTTGACATCGGCATCGCTGGCATCGTTGACCGACTTGACCAGATCCCCCACCCCATAGCCATTCACACTAAAGCCCAACTTGATCTGGGCTTCCACCTTGTCGCCTTCGGTGACGGCGACCTCGCGCATGTTGTCGCCAAAGCGGGCGATTTTGGCACCCTGCCAGTCGGCCCAGGCTGCAGCCACGCGCGCCCAAGCCCCCAATTCGGCCTGAACCTCCTCATCCTGCCAGTGACCCACCACCACCTTGCGGTTGAGACCCATGCGGGTCCCGATAAAGCCGAACTCCCGGTCGCCGTGGGCGGACTGGTTCAGGTTCATGAAATCCATGTCGATCTCGGCCCAGGGGATCTCGCGGTTGTACTGGGTGTGAAGATGGGCAAACGGTTTTTTGAGCAATCCCAATCCGGCAATCCACATGCGGGCGGGGGAGAAGGTGTGCATCCAGGTGATCAGGCCGATGCAGTTCCCGGCAGAATTTGCTTCCAGGCACAGTTCGCGGATGGATTCTGGCGTGGTCAGGACAGGCTTGAAAACTACGTTCACAGGCATATGAGCCGATGCACCGAGCGCTCCAGCGATCTCGCCCGAATGTTCAGCAACCTTCTCCAGGGTTTTGGGCCCGTACAGGTGCTGGCTGCCGGTCACATACCAGAGCTCATATTGTTTTAGGTTGATCATTGTGGTATTTCCTGTCTACGATTTCTTAGTCTGTCCATAATAGGCGTTGGCGCCGTGTTTTCTCAAGTAGTGCTTATCCAGCAATTCCTGCTGCATGGGCGGTATGCCCGGCTCAAGAATAAGCGTGTGGAAGTTCATGAACGCGACTTCCTCCAGCACCACCGCATTGTGGACGGCATCCAAGGGATCGAGGCCCCAGGCAAACGGCCCGTGGCTGTGGATCAGGATGGCAGGGATACCATCCGGGTCTTTCTCCCGGAAGGTCTCCATGATCAATAACCCTGTTTCCTTCTCGTATTCGCCCTGGATTTCATCTTTCGTCATCTTTCGCGTGCAGGGGATCTCGCCGTGAAAATAATCGCCGTGGGTCGTGCCGAGCGGCAGGATGCCGCGGCCTGCCTGGGAAAAGATCGTTGCCCAACGGCTGTGGGTATGAACGACTCCGCCGATGTTCCGGAACGCTTTATAGAGTTCGAGGTGTGTGGGGGTGTCGGAAGAAGGTTTTAACGCTCCCTCCACGACCTTGCCCGCTTCCAGGTCCACAACCACCATATCATCGGCTTTCATCTTGTCATAGGATACGCCCGAGGGTTTTATGACCACGAGTCCCTGTTCCCGGTCAATGCCCGAGACGTTGCCCCAGGTGAAGGTGACAAGTCCGTGCTTGGGAAGAAGCTGGTTTGCCTGAAATACCTGTTCTTTCAATTGTTTCAGCATCTTTACCTCAACGCATCCACAGCAACACGCTCGATGACAAGGCCCTGCTGATAACGTTCCATGAATGCCCCAAAGCCAGCAACATCCGCCCGATCAGGAGCGACCGCGCTGCAGTTCTGTGTTGCGAAGACCCGGTTGGCTAAATACATCTCAAGGGATTCGTTCATGGTCTTCTGGAGCATGTAGGAGGCCAGCAAGGCAATGCCCCAGGCACCACCCTCGCCTGCAGTCTCCATGACTGACACGGGCACATTCATCGCCGCGGCCATGATCCTTTGACCGACTTCCCTGGTTTTGAAGAAACCACCATGGCCCAGGATCTGGTCGATCTTCACGTGTTCCTGCTCAAAGAGGATGTCCAATCCGATCTTCAACGCGCCCAACGCCGAGAACAGGTGCACACGCATGAAGTTCGCCAGCGTGAAATGACTATCGGGTGTCCGGACAAACAGAGGGCGACCCTCTTCGAAGTGCGTTATATGCTCACCCGAAAGATAATTATAGGCAAGCAACCCTCCACAGTCTGCATCCCCATCAAGTGCCTTTTCATACAACATTTCGAACAACCTGGATTGAGCGACCTGCACGCCAAGCGCAGTGGTGAATTCATGGAACAGATCGACCCAGGCATTGAGATCGGAGGTGCAGTTGTTGCAATGCACCATGGCAACCGGCTTGCCCGTAGGCGTCGTTACCAGGTCGATCTCGGGGTAGACCTTCGATAGAGCCTTTTCCAAAACGATCATGGCGAAAACGGAGGTCCCTGCGGAGACATTGCCCGTCCGCTCGGCGACGCTGCCCGTCGCGACCATGCCGGTCCCTGCGTCACCCTCGGGTGGACAGAGCGGGATGCCTGCTCTCAAGTTGCCCGTGGGATCGATCAGCCTGGCGCCTTCTTCCGTGAGAACCCCTGCTCCTTGCCCCGCGACCAGGACCCTGGGGAGGATCTCCTGCAACTTCCATGAAAGCTTTTTCACTTCTGTCTGCTCATTGAACAGATTGAGCATGCGTTGATGATAGGTATTGGACTGGCTGTCAATGGGAAACATGCCCGAAGCCTCGCCCACGCCGAGCACTTTCTGACCGGTCAGTTTCCAGTGCACAAATCCTGCGAGGGTGGTCAGGAAAGCGATCTCCCGCACATGGACTTCCTGGTTCAGGATCGCCTGGTACAGGTGGGCAATGCTCCAGCGCTGGGGAATGTTGAACTGGAACAGGTCAGTGAGCTTCTCGGCCGCCTGAGCGGTCATGGTGTTGCGCCAGGTGCGGAAGGGCGCGAGCAGGTTCCCGTCGTGGTCGAAGGCCAGGTAGCCGTGCATCATGGCGCTGAAGCCGAGGGCGCCAGCTATTTGGAGCGGGGTGTCGTAATTCTTCAACACCGCGCGGCTAAGCTTCCGATAGCAGTCCTGCAGCCCAGTCCAAACCTCTTCGAGATGGTATGTCCAGACGCCGTTCTCGTACCGGTTTTCCCAATCATGGCTTCCCGAGGCGATCGGCGTATGATCCTCGCCAATCAGTACAGCCTTGATGCGCGTCGAACCGAACTCGATGCCGAGCGTGGTCTTCCCGCTTTCAATTCCCTGCTGGATTTCTTTTCGGTCCGTTTTCATGCTCAACCTCCAAATCATTTGTATCTGCCAGAAGTCGCTCATCTTTCCAGGAGATCATGGGCTTTTCGTCTTTCCAGAAGATGGGCAGCCAGATGGCCTTCCCTGGTCACTGGTTGATATAGCCATCCTTTGCTTTGCGGATCGCAACCATTTCGATCATCATCTTTTCTCGGGCGATCTTGTTCAAAGGATAGCCGATGATCCAGATGACCACGGCGACGGCGGCAAGGATGCCAGGGATCAGGAAATTCACGGTATACAAGCCCTGGATCGTTTCCGCTGTCTGCTCGGCATTGGGAACATAATGATAGATCCCCAGGAAATAGGCGCCCATGGCAGAACCGATGCCCAAGCCGGCTTTGACGATGAATGAGAATACGGAAGCGATGACACCTTCGGCACGATAGCCGAATTTCCATTCGACGTAATCGGTGGCATCCGCCTGCAAGCCGTAGAACAGGATCTGTTGGACGCCCGCCCCCGGGGAAGTGACCAGCAGGATGGTAATGAACACCAAGGGCAGGCTGGCCGGGATGAAGAACATCATCAGCATACCCACCAGGTTGAGGATATTGGCGATGCTCTTGGTGTTCTTGGCACCAATCCTTTTGACCAGGATGGGGGTGAGGATCACGGCGGCGATGGTGCCGACGATGTAGCTGGCACCGGCAACCGGGTAGAGATCGGAGCGTTTGAGGACATAGATAAAGAAGAACAGGACGATGCCCTGGGTCATGCCGTTCCCGATCTGCAGGATGAGGGTATTGAGAAAGAGAATGGAAACCGGCCTGGCGCGCAGGATCTTCAGGGCATCGATGATGCTGTATTTTTCAGCGTTGACCGGGGCGATCCTTTCCTTGATGCCCAGTGTGCCCAGGATGGAGAAAAGCAGGACGAACAGCGTCGCTCCGATGATGACCACATGGAAGCCTTCGCGCTTCGATGCAAAGCTCTCGATGAGCGGCAGGGCGCCGATGGTAATGAGGATGCCGCCGGCAAGGTAGGCAACGCCCTTGATGTTCGCCAGGGTGCTGCGGTCCCGGTCGCGGTCGCTCATCACCGGGATCATCGAATTCAGGGGAATATCCATCAGGTCAAAAGTGAACCCGAAGAGGATATAGCTGATCACGGCGATGGCCATCTTGCCGGAGGTGGCCATGCTGGGACCCAACCAGAGCACCAGGTAGTTCAAGCACAGGATGACCGTTCCCAGGACCAGGTAGGGTCGGAAGCGTCCCCATTTCGTCCGCGGCAGGTGGTCGATGATGTAGCCCATGATCGGGTCGTTGAGACCATCCAGGACGCGCGAGAGCAGGAATAGGGTTCCGATCTGGATGGGGTCCAACCCGACCACATCTGTGTAAAAGAGCAGCAAAAAGGCTCCCAGCAGGGTCATGATGGGAATATTGCCGATATTGACCGTGAAGAAGGCCAGTTTTTCCTTGAAGGACAGCAAACTCTGTTGCTTGATCTCTTGTTCTACTTGAATATCCATGAGGGTATGGGATCCTTTATCCCGGGTTTCTGCCAGACTGGATCGGATCGACGAGGAATTCGTAACTTCCGCTGAGCAGATCGAACGTTACCCGGTCCTCCGAACGGTGCACGTTGCGGACCGTTCCCGACTCGGATATATCCATCTCCCCTTCCAGGGTGACGGTGGCGGAGGTATTCGCGGGAACGGTGAAGCGATATTTCATCCTCGAACCAACCCTCTCCCACTCCGAGCGGATCTCACCCTGGATCGAGTTGTAGGAGGCACGGGCAAACTGCAGATCCCCGCCGGGCTGCGGGCGAAGGAAGAAATGTTCGTAGGCGGGGACGGCAGGATCCAGTTGAATGCCACAGATGGTTTCATAGAACCAGCTGGCAACTGCACCCTTGGAATAATGGTTCTGCGAGGCGGTGGGGACGCCGGCTTCGCTCACGCCTTCCCAATCCTCCCAGATGGTGGTGGCGCCCTTGTTGATCGCATAGAGCCAGGAAGGATGATCCTCCTGGAGCAGGATGGCATACGCCAGGTCCCGGCGACCGATCTCGCTCAGGATCGGCAGCAGGAAAGGCGTGGAGAGGAACCCGGTGAAGAGATGGCGTCCTTTTTCCTCGACGCGGGCGACAAGTTGTTCTTCCAGCAGGGGGCGCAGTTCGTCCGTGTACAAGCCAAAGGCAAGGGCGCGCACGTAAGGGGCTTGCTTTTTGGCGTACGCCGTCACGCTGCCGTCCGGACGAATGAACTCCTGGATATAAGCCGCCTTGATCCTGTCAGCCAGGGCGCTGTATTCCGCCTGGTCTTCCGCCCTGCCGAGCACGCCGGCAGCCTGGGCGAGCAGGCGACAGGAATGTTCAAAATAGGCAGTAGCCACGATCGGGTCGGAGAGGACCATGTTGTGCAGGATCACCCTGGCGACATCCTTGATGAGGATATCGGGCTCGAGCCACTCGCCCCACTGGTAGCGGGTGTCCCAGATGTATTTCTGCCGGGCTCTCCTCTCCTTATCAAACCAGAAGGCAGGGTTGAGCCATTTGAGCCAGTGGATGTGCTCCGCCCGGTCGCGCTCAAATTCAACCCACTTCTTCATGCTCGCATATTCTTTTTCCAGGATGGTTGTATCCCCGAACATCTGGTAGAGCGTCCAGGGGATGATCACCACCGCATCCCCCCAACCGGAGGATCCAGGCGGCATATTTCCGATGCTTTCCATGAGCCCCTTGGATCTCCTGGTCTTCTCGGGGACCACGTTGCGGATGCAGCCATTGGGGTACTGCTGGGCGCTGACATCCTGGATCCACTTGGCGTAGAAGGCGGCATCGCTCATTAAGATGGATCCCGTGTGCACAAAGATCTGCGCATCCCCGGTCCAGCCAGCCCGTTCACGCGTGGGGCAGTCGGTGGGAATGTCCAGGAAATTTCCCTTCATGCTCCAGGTGATGTTCTTATGAAGTTGGTTGATCTTGGGGTTGGAACATTCGAACGAGCCGGTCTTCTCCATGGCCGAGTAGACCGCGAAAGCGGTGAAGTTCGCCGGATCAAGCGCTCCGGGGTAGCCTTCCACTTTGACGTAGCGGAAGCCGTGCACGGTGAAATGAGGCTCATAGGTCTCAAGACCCTCGCCGCGCAGGATATATACATCCATCTGCTTCATGATGCTGTTACCGATGATCTTCAGGTATTCCAGGCTGAAATTCCCATCCTGATCGAGGACCTCGGAATGCTGCAGCCTGACCGTTGTACCAGCCGCCCCGCGCACCTGCATGCGCACAAAGCCGGCAAGATTCTGACCGAAGTCGATCACGGTCTCGCCGCGTGGTGTGGTGATGATCTTCACGGGGTGCAGTTCCTCCATCTTGCGGATCATCAGCCCTTCGGTGGGGATCAGGTTGTGCAGGTCATGATCGGCAACATGGACAGGCTGCCAATCCTTATCATTAAAGCCGGTTGTGTTCCAACCGGGCATTTCCTTGCGGGCATCATAGACTTCGCCCTCTTTTAGGTCCGAGCGCAGGATGGGACCGGTGGAGGTCTTCCAGTCCTGGTCGCTGCAGACCCACTGGGTGCGACCGTCGGCATACGTGATCTTCAACTGGGACAGCAGGGCGACCTTCGTGCCGTGGGAATTGCGCGTGGAGGAAACGTTGATCTCGCCGCGATACCAACCGTCACCGAGGATGATCCCCAGGCAGTTTTCGTCGCTCTCCAGCAGGTCGCGCACATCATAAGCCTGGACCTGGAGACGGGCGTTATAGGCAGTATGACCGGGCATGAAGACCGCATCACCGATCCTTTTGCCATTCAGGGTGGCTTCATAGATCCCGTGGGCAGTGATATACAACCTGGCTTCCTGGATGCCAGCGCCCAATTCGAAACAGCGGCGCAAGTAGGGAGCAGGTTTAAAGGCTTCTGGATCGACCTCCCCTTCCGGTTCGATCCATTTTGCCTGCCAGTCGCTGATCTTCAGACTGGTCTCCCAGAAGCAGGTCTCGCTCCAATCGCTGACCTGCTGCGCTGCGTCGCGGATGCGCACACGCCAGTAATACCTGCTGCTGCTTTGCAGGGCAGGTCCCTGGTAGCGGACATGGATGGAACTGTTGTCCTCCACCCAGCCGTTGTCCCAGAGAAGGGTCTCGAAGGCGGGGGAAGATGCGACCTGGAGTTGGTAGGCTGACTGCCCGGCACCGGGTTGGTCGGATGCCATTTTCCAGTTGAAGAAAGGGGCTTCCAACGCCGTGCCGATCGGGTTGTGAAGATGGTTGCAGGTTGGATCCTTGATGCTGACTCTGTTCATGTCTGACTCCTTGTGGCAATTCTGGCAATATGATTCTCGATCTCACCCATCGTCAGGCTCGCGGGTTAGTCCATGGAAAGGACGGTCTCTTCGCGTTCCCGGAAGGTTCTGGCGGTCTGCATCACCAGGGCATCAAGCCTCGCCTGGTCGGGTTTGCCGTGCATGGCGGGGTAAGGATCGCCTCCGGGTCCAAGGGGTTCCGGGGTCACAAAGCAGCCCGGACGGTTATAGCCGACCAGGTAAAGCGCCATGATGATCGTATCCAGGTCGATGGAGCCCTCGCCGAGGGCACAGCGGTTGCTATCCGCCAGGTGAAGGTTCGTCAGCGCCGCGCCCGCCTCGAGAATGGCACTGCCGATGTGTTTCTCTTCGGTTTGCATATGATACACATCCCCGTTGATGTGAGCCACACCCGGATGTGCCACGGCGGCGATATACTGCCTGGCTTCCGAAACGGTATGGACAATGCTCACTTCCGCCGAGCGGATGGGTTCAACCGCGCAGCGAATGTTATGCTGAAGGAACAGGGGCGCCACCAGCCGCAGGGTCTCGACGCTGCGCTGGAATTCGCTTTGATCGTAGGGTTCCGGACGTCCCACTGCGCCAGGCACCACCAGCAGGTACGTGGTGCCGACCGCGCTGGCGAATTCCAGTTCTCTTTTTATATAATCGATCGCTGCCTGGCGGTGGATGCCGCGGTTGCTGGAGAGGTCGTTGTCGGCTGAGAACATCCCGCAAATGCCGGCAACCTTCACCCCATTGTCGGAGAGGATCTGCAGGGTTTCCTGCGGTTGATAGCCCAGGCTGGGACCGTAATGGTTGCCGTGCAGCTCGATCCAGTCGATCCCGGAACGATGCAGGCGGGCGGCAGAATCAGCCAGATTCTCCATGCCGAAGCCCCAATTGCTCCAGGACAATGCCAGCCTTTGATGGAGGAGTTCTGGTTTGTCTTTTTTTAAAGCCAAAAATTCTACGCGAATTTGATCATTGAGCAGTTCGTAGTTTTGTTTCATTTTTCCTCTCCCGTTCATTAGGAATTGTGGCTGTTATTCCGCCGCGAGCTTTCGCTGTTCTGTCAGTTCCGCCAGCATCTGCACCGTGACTTCCTTGGTCAACGGGTAGCCCAAGAACCAGACCAGCAGGGCAATCAACATGAACACAGCCGGGATGGCAAAATTGATGTTATACAAACCACGGATGGTTTCGGTAGTTTGCGTTTCTGCATTCGGATAGTAATGGTAAAACGCCAGCAGGTATGCCCCAATCGCAGAGCCAATACCTTGCACAGCCTTGGTAATGAAAGAATTCAGGGATGCAACAGCCGCATCTGCCCGATAGCCCAATTTCCACTCAACGTAATCTGTATTGTCTGCCTGGATTCCATAATAAATGGCTGAATTCATCCCGATCCCCGGAGATGCCAGCATTGCCACAATGACGAACATGATCGGCAGGTTGGAAGGGATGAAGAACATGATCATTGATCCTATCAGGGAAATCATTAATGCATAAGCCAAGCAGGTTTTCTTGCCGAAGCGTTTGATCAGACCTGGTGCAAGGACCACCGAAACGAGAATCCCCAGAAGGTAGCTGGCTCCCACAAGAGGGAAAAGATCCGGACGTTTCACCACATATAAGAAAAAGAACACCTGTGTACCTGAGTTTACGCCATAGCCAATTTGCCAGGCCAAATTCTCAAGAAACAGGATCAGCACCGGTTGAGCCCCAACGATCTCTTTGATATTTTTGACCTTGTATCTCTCTTTCCGTACGGGGAAGATCCTTTCTTTGATCCCGAGCGTTCCAAAGACTGAAAGCACCACAACAATTACAGCCACACCGATTACCACCACATGGAAACCTTCACGTTTGGTTGGGAAAGCGTTTATAAGCGGTAAAGCCCCTGTGACGATGACGATTGCCCCAACCATGTAGCCCACCCCCTTGATGATCGAAAGCGTATTGCGATCCTTATCTTTGTCGCTCATAACGGGAATCATAGAGTTCAAGGGGATGTCCATCAAGTCAAACGTCCAGCCGATCAACAGGTAGCTAACGTAAGCAATCACCAGTTTTCCCGTGGTCACCAGGCTGGGACCCAGCCAGACCAGCAAAAAGTTCAAGCTGCACACGATCACACCGATGAGCAGGTAGCCGCGAAAACGCCCCATTTTCAGGCGAGGCAGGTGATCAATGACATAACCCATAATCGGATCGCTGATCCCGTCCATCACCCTGGCAATGAGGAAAAGGGTTCCAATCGCCACAGGATCCAGCCCAACCACATCCGTATAAAAGAGCAATAGATAGGTGTACATCATTGTCATGATCGGGATATTCCCAAAATTAACGCTAAAGAAAGCAATCTTTTCTTTAAAACTTAGGAGGCTTGTTTCATGTTGTGGCCCAGCGATGGTTTCCATAGATGTATCGAAATCCTTTTAATTGGTTGGCGTTTTTATTCGAAGTCTTCCAGCCGCCATTCATCTTTCCAAACGATGATCGGCATCTCGTCCTTAAAGCGGATCGGCAGCCAGACATAATTTGCAAAAGCTGTATTAAAATTCGGCATCCGGGAGTTTTTATTCGAACTTTCTTTCGACGGATTCTCGGAAGCATCCGATGGAACCATTCTGAACAACACATCAAACAATCCAGCCACCATTCTGGACATAAAGCGCTTTTGGGGAAAATTTGGCAACCAACGATCTGCGATGGCGATGTACAGATCTTTTTTCCCGGGGATTTTCAATACATCCGAGATCTGTGAGCCGAATGAAGTACCGGATCGATCCGTTGGATGAGGATCGCCAAGAACAGTATAGGGTCCATGCCAATCATCCGCAATTGCGATCTGTGAAGGGTTCGGGAAGTATCCGGTGGTTCCGGAGGTGAAAATGTAGTGTTTCCCGCGATACATAAAATGCACTGGCGCTTCGCGAACACTGGGAGGACGTGGATGAGGAAAATGCTTTGAGAAGGTCCCAGTGACCGAAGTGTAATCATCAGTGAGTTCAGCGCAAATGAGCTCGGTATGGACCTTCTCGAAAAAGAAATAGCCTTTCTTCGATACTGGATCTATTTCAAGATCGAAATCCCCAGCGTCCATTCCTAAAGGCCGGTACCCTTTCTTGATCAGTGTGTACGATCCGAAAAAATCGTCGGCGGTAAGCACTGTCATGGATTGCCTTCGTCCATTCGATTCCATGATCTTCAACCAGCAGATATATTTTCGGGTGGCTTCATTGTATAGAATGTGAGGCCTATCCATCACAGTGGCAGGATAGAGGGGGGAAGTGGGGTCAGCCAGATTGGGTGGAATGATCAGCCCCTTATCTTCCCAGTTATAAAGGTCTTTTGAAACGTAGCATCTAACGCCCCAGTGCCAGACGCTTTTCCCTTTGAGGGTTTTTTCCTTGTTTTCGCCATACCAGTAGTAGAGATCGTCTTTATAAAAAACGCTGCCGCCATGCGCCTGGATGCATTTTCCTTCGGTGTCCAGCCAGATATTTCCGGGAATTATAGAGGTGTTGTTCATCCGTATCTTTACCTTTTTCTAAACAGCATACTCAAAGAAATAACATCCCGATCCCACATCCACCACAGTGTCTGTTCCAGCTTGGACACAGTTCAACACACCATCAGCATTCCCTGGTGGAATACCTTTTTCTGTGACCGACACAACCGCCGCTCCGGGCAGGGTGATCTCTGCCGTGGTGTTCGCCGGGATGGTGACATGCAGGTGCATCTGCTCGCCTTCGATCCTCCAATCCGAAACGATCAAGCCGTGGACGGACTCGTAGGATGCCTTCGCCCGCGTCAACCCGCCACCCGGCATGGGGTGAATGGCGATGCGCTTGTACCCCGGCTCGGCAGGAGCGATCCCTGCTACATTGCGGTGCAGGAAATCAACCACTGCCCCGGGGCTGTAATGGTTGAGCGACATCCACGGCGTGCCATCCTCTTTGACCCCCTCCCAGGTCTCCCAGATGGTCGTCGCCCCTTGGGTGACCGCGTACAACCAGGAGGGGATGGTCTTCTGGTTGAGCAGTTCGTATGCCATGTCCAACCGCCCATTCTTCGCCAGCACGTGGCAAAGGTAAGTCGTGGAGAGGAAGCCGGTGCCGATATGGTTCCCCGCGTTCTGGATGAGGCGGACGAGATGTTCCAGAATGGCAGGTTCCAATTCGTCCGGCGCTAGGCTGAAGGCAAGCACGCGCACATAGGAAGCCTGGCGGTCGGGTTTGATCCGTCCGTTCTCCCCGATCATTTGCGCCTGGTAGGCAGCCTTAACCTGGTCCGCCAAGGCATGGTATTTTCGCGCATCATCTTGTTTCTTCAGCACCTCGGCGGTCTTTGCCACGAGGCGGGCCGAATTGGAAAAGTACGCCGTGGCGACATATTCGGTACCGAAAATGATACGGGTGGCCATATCAAGTGCAATTTTGAGGCTGGTCCCATTTCCCGGTTCCAGCCATTCCCCCCAGTGGTAGCCGGTGTCCCAGATAAACTGCTGGCGCGCCCGGTAGGCTCGACTGAACCATGTGCGCGGGTTGAAGTATTTTGACCAGTTCATTTTCCGCGCCCGAGTGCGAACATTCTCAACCCAGGCTTTCATGCTCTCGTACTGTGTGTCCAAGAGGGTCTTGTCGCCGTACGCCTGATATAGCGCCCAGGGCATCATTACCGCCACATCCCCCCACCCGGATGAACTGGCATTCAATTCGGGGCGCATCAGTTTTCTGAGACGGTATGGATTGGGAACAAAGTTACCCAACCTGCCATCAGGAAGCTGCTCGTGGCGAAGCTCGGTCAGCCACTTGCGGAAGAAGGCGCGGGTATCCATCAGAAAGGAGGCCGAGGGGGCGAAGATCTGCGCGTCACCCGTCCAGCCAGCGCGCTCGCGCTGCGGGCAGTCAGTGGGCAGGTCGAGGAAATTACTTTTCATGCTCCACATGGTATTTTGATGGAGCTGGTTGATCAGCGGATCGGAGCATTCGAAGGTGCCGGTCGGCAGCATGTCACTGTAGATGGCGACCGAGTAGAAGTCTTCCGGTTTCGGTTCACCGGGGTAGCCCTCCACCAAAACGTAGCGAAAACCGTGCACGGTGAAGTGCGGCTCGTATTCTTCATCCCCTTCCCCTTTCAGCGTGTAATGCACTTCCTGGAAAAACGGCTTGCCCCGAGGTTTGAAAATGAACAGGTTTTCCTGGGTGAAATTTCCATTCTTGTCGAGCGCTTCCCCGTGCCGCAGGCAAACAGTCGTCCCCTTCGTCCCACTTACCTTGAAATGCACCACACCAGCCAGGTTCTGCCCGAAGTCCAGGACGGTTTCCCCCTTTGGCGTTTTGATAACCCTGGGATGGAAGGTTTCTTTGCGCCGTACCGCAACGCCCATCGAGGCGACCAAATGACTCTTCTCGTGCGCCACCACCCGGACCGGTTTCCAGGCGCGGTCGTCCAAGGCGGCCTGACACCATCCAGGCATTTCCAGGCGCGCGTCGTAGACCTCGCCATCCTTCATGTCGGACTTCAGGATGGGACCGGTGGTCGCTTTCCACTCGGGACCGCTAGCGATCATCACCTGCCCGTTATCAGTCTCGATTCTTAACAGTGCCAGCAGCCCCAGGCGCGTGCCGTAGACATTGCGGTCATTGTGGACATATACTTTTCCCCGATACCAGCCGTCGCCCAGGATGGCACCCAGCGCATTCTCGCCTTTCTGCAGCATGCGGGTGACATCGTATACCTGGTATTGGAGCATCTTGTCGTAGGGGGTGTAGCCCGGCGTAAAAGCCTGATCGCCAACGCGCTGCCCGTTCAACCAGGCTTCATACAGCCCGTGGGCGGTGATGTATAAACGAGCTGATCTCACCGTCTTGTCCAGCTTGAAACTGCGACGGAAGAAGGGGCAGGGATTGAACGCTTTCGGATCTTCGTCCCAGCCCACCTCAATCCAATCCGCCGTCCATTCTTTCTCGTCGAACAATCCCATCTCCCACCAGGCAGGCTCGCTCCAATCCGATGGCTGATCGTTCTGGCCCCACACTTTCACCCGCCAGTGGATCCGCTCTGCGGAAAGGCAGTCCGGTCCCTCATAGCGAACGGAGGTTGTATTGTCTGATGCAACCCTGCCCGAATCCCAGAGCAGCTTCCCGGCATCCAAATCGGTGAGGCTGCGCGCCGCCTGCACCTCGTACGCTCCTTGAAGGACGGACCGCTTTTCGCTGGCAATCTGCCAGCTCAGGCTTGGTTTGTGCACATCGATCCCCAAGGGATTTTCCAGGTATTCGGTGCGAAGTCTTTTTGCATGAATACAGCCTGATTCCAATGTTTTTGTAGTCATGAGATTCTCCGGTTTCCCAAGGATCCCCAGAAGGCAACCTGCGTTTTTTGTTTCATTGCATCCTGACTGCTATTCCCAACGTACAGGGTATATACCTTATCCAATACCCATTGTGCGGTATGTGCGTCATAGAATTTAAGATCATCCTTGTCAACAAAGATCGAGATGTTCTTTGTCTCTCCCGCCTTCAATTCCACACGTTGGTAGCCTTTCAATAATTTCACAGGACGATCCTGGTCCGCGCCATTGGAGCCGGCATACACTTGAACGATCTCAGCCCCATCCCTGTCACCAGTATTTTTTACAATAACACTAACCCTGACAGTATCCCCCTCATCCACCGCGTTTAAATGATCGATCGTGAACTTGGTGTAGCTGAGGCCAAATCCGAATGGGAAGGCAGGCTGGATATCCTTTTTATCGAATAGGGTATATCCATGATAGTACCCGTATTCGATCTCGTAGGGTTTCTGCCCAATCTCTAGAAAAACCGGATAATCTGCATCATCCTTCGCGACCGTGAACGGCAGCTTCCCGCTTGGATTGACCTCCCCGCACAGGATGTTCGCTAATGCCGATCCGCCTTCGACCCCGCTGTAATAGTTCATAATGATGGCATCCGCGTATTGTTTCCACTCCTCAACAATGAAGGCGCAGCCGCTGAAAAGCACTACCACAACTTTCTTGCCAGCTTCCTTCATTGCTTTGATCAAAACCATTTCCTTGCTGGAAAGCCTCAAACTGACCCGGTCGCCACCACTGTTTTTGGGTTTGACTTTTGTTTGAAATCCGACATGAGCGACAAATTCCCCTTCCCAATTGCTGTTGCTCCCGGCACAAATTACCACCACATCTGAGTCTTTGGATGCCTCCAGGGCTTTATTCACATCGGTCCCCTGTGCAAAAGAAACCCTCTCAAAGAGTTTCTTTAGCCCGGCGTAGGGAGTAATGACACCTTTGCTGTACACCCGGCTGCTACCATGATCACCAATATTCTCCTTATCCGCATAATCGCCTGTGACCGTGATTGTCGTATCTTTGTTGAGCGGCAGGATACCGGAATTCTGTAATAACACCATCCCTTTTTCGGCAACTTCCCGCGCCAACTCCCTGTGTTTTTGAGATGCAACAACGCTTTTGCTTCTCGGCTTGATATTGGGGACTGTTCGGATGAGAACACTAACAATATTCTTTACCGCCCGATCAATGTGTGTGATATTCAGCCGGCCATCCTTCAACATCCTGCTGATCTTTTTATATTTATTGGTGAACATCATCTCGATATCACAGCCAGCTCGCAAGGAGTGTTCGGCATCATATACACCCCATATGAAATCAGATATAACAAACCCATCGAAGCCCCACCTGTTCCGAAGGATATCGTTCAGGAGCTTTTGATTTTCGCAGCAATAGAAATCGTTGACACGGTTGTAGGCGCCCATGATGGATAGTGCACCCGCCTTGACGCATTTTTTGAAATGCGGCAGATAGACTTCATGCAGTGTCCGGTCATCCACACTGACATTGATGTGGAAGCGGAGGTCTTCGATGCTGTTCAGGGCATAATGTTTCGGACAGGCGATCAGTCCATCCTCCTGCACCGAGCGGGTCAATGTGGCGCCCATCCTCCCTAGAAGGAACGGATCCTCCCCGTAACTCTCCTGGCTCCTGCCCCAGCGCGGATTCCGTACCAGGTTAATGCAGACCCCTGCAAAATAATTCGCTCCCTGCGCGATGGCTTCGTCCGCGATCAGCTTCCCAACGCGATATTCCAGGTCATCGTCGAAAGCCGACGCGCGGCACATGGAGACTGGCAGGCAGGTGCTGTTGCCCATCACCACACCCCGCGGTCCGTCTGTGAATAATACTGGTGGGATCCCCAGCCTCTTGCACCCTCCCGCTGGTAAAGGTTCATAGTTATAGGCTCTGCCCTGCAAGATAATGTGCTTCAGAGAGACCAGCAAACCGCGGCCGGCGAGCATATAGATTTTCTCCTTCAAGGTCATCTCTGCTACCAAAGCATCTACTTGCTGTGCCAGGTTTTCTTTGGTTTTGTTATTGTTGTAGTTCTTTACTGCAGCTTCAAAGTTCATATTACGCCTCCGGGTCGAAAGGATCACAAGATGAGTAATAGATGGGTATCTGTATAGGATCCAGAGGAACTTACCGGATATTGCAAACCGTAATGGATATGCCGGCGTTTTCGATTTTCTGCTTCCATTCCGGGGAAATGCCGTTATCGGTGTACAGGCAGCAGATCTGGTCTGGACGGGCAAAGGGGGTCAGGTCTTCCTTGCCCAGTTTGCTGGAATCGACCAGGGCGTAGACTTGCTGCGCCGACTCGATCGCCTTCTTTTTGAGTTGGGCCTCTTCGAGATGCACCTCGGTCAGGCCTCTTTCGACGCTGAAGCCGCTGGCTGAGACAAACGCTTTCTGAATGTGCAAGTCCTGGATGACCTGTTCGCTAAATAAACCGGTGACCGACGAACCGTCCGGGTTAAGGATGCCGCCGATCAGGATTACTGTGTTACTTGTGTTCTTTGCCAGGAGCTGGGCAACATCCAGACCGTTTGTCACCACCCGTAAGCGCTGTTTGGATTCCAGTGCGAGTGCCAGGTAATAGATGGTGCTGCTGGCGTCCAGAAGGATTGAATCACAATCCTGGACCAATTCCGCGGCCATCCGCGCAATGAGTTCCTTTTCAAAAGCATGCTCCCGATGACGCGATGCAAAGGAAGTATTACTGAAGTTTCTCTGCTCGTTTAATACCGCGCCCCCGTGAAAACGTGTCAATCGTCCTTCCTCTTGCAAGGCATTCAAGTAATTACGGACAGTACCTTCGGAGATGCCAAGCGCAAGAGCAATTTCGGGGACACGTAAACCCGACTGTTTCCTAAGGAGATCTACTAGCGATTGGCGGCGTTCATAGGTTGTCATGGTGCAGTCTCCTTTACTCGACCGAATACTCCAGAAAACATTATAATGATTTAATGATAACTGTCAATATATCCAATAATTCAACAATATTCGTCAATATTATTCCATCACTATACGATACAGTGTGAGGAAGAATGGCAGGTATCACCGCAGTTAATCGTGGTCAACTGGCCGACCTTTGAGCCAGTAGGCGGATAGCATGAGAAGGTCTGCCGCGCTGTGCGGGTGGTTTCCAGCGAGGCAAGGGTACCTTGAAGGCGAACAATTCGGCAGGTGTCCACTGGTGGTCGGTCAAATTGGCAGCGATGGCAGGTGTGCGTTGTACCCAATGATAGCCATAATTGCCAACCGACAATTTCAAGCGCAAGCTGTGATGGAAATCGCAGAAGTTGTAGAAACAGCCTGCGAGGTACATGCCAGCCGTGAGCGTTTCGGAGCGGCGAGCCAGAGTACGCGTGCGGCGCGCCAGGTTGTTCAGCCGTTGGCGGAAGGTGGCATTGAGCCGTTCGATGAAAGCCGTATTGATCATCCCTTTTCCCTGCTGAGTGGTTTTGATCAAACGCTCCACCATTTCCTGGCTGCCTTGCACAATACGCCGGTCAATCGTCAGTATGCCTTCTACACATTGCTTGACAACTTGCACAATAGCAATGCCTGCCCAGGGAACCATTTTGCAACGGCCAATCTCACCTCGCCTGTGTGGCAACTTGCTGCGAAAGGCAAGCCGGAAAGCAGTGACGTAGCTGGCGAGCCCGTCTACCGCCAGCAGCAGAGGCCGACAAAGTGCAATTGCCCGCACCTTGTCCACCAATGCCTGGATCAAATCCAGGTCCCGCTTGCGACCCACCACCCCGCCCAACCACAGGCGGGTCCGAACTGCCATCGCCAGCGCCATCCAATAGCTCCCTTTCTGAGTTTTGACCTTGATCTCATCTGCCTGCACTTGCTGCAAGTCTTGCTGACTGTTCTCAACAAAATGCTCATGCACACTCTGACAATGCTTGCCTGCCCGCTCGTGCCAATCACTCACCGTTCGCTCATCCAATCCAAATGCTTTCACGATCGCCTGGACTGGACAACCATAGGCCATCAAGATGATCACGTACATCACAATCCTCGGGTCACTGCGCAACCGGTAGAAGATCGTGCCTTTCGTGGTGGTAAAGGTCTGCTCACAAACGTCGCAAATGCAGCGTCCGTCTTTCTGACTATGAACATGAATGTTCCCTTTTCCGATTTGTCCTCTTGCGGGACAATCCATATTCGGGCAAAATATCTCTTGTGGGTTCATTG
>Ga0105093_10000334_pt1 | contig 18044 bp, 19 predicted proteins | sample PPLLak3March2015_2_FD_79111 | JGI IMG/M metagenome (GOLD analysis project Ga0105093, IMG submission 79111) | Freshwater sediment microbial communities from Prairie Pothole Lake near Jamestown, North Dakota, USA - PPLs Lake P8 Core (3) Depth... | ecosystem: Environmental > Aquatic > Freshwater >... | reverse complement strand
TGGACCGGTGAGCGCCTGAACTCCCTGATGATCGAAGCGTTCGGGCAGTTGGTTGGACCGTTCCAACCGAAGACTCCCGATGACGCGCTGCGCGCTAAAATGGATGCGTTGAGGTCTGTAATGTTGGCCGACGCCTGGCTGATCCAGCGCCGGGGGCGCGGTGCGGAGCGCAACGTCAAGATCCGCTCGGGCGTCCATGTGGTCCAGAAGGTTCATAAGTGCCGGGGCGGACTGATCCGTGCGGACTTTGAAGTTTCGGACGGAAAGTTCAGAGGCGTTTCCATTTCAGGCGATTTTTTCTGCTACCCGGCGGAGAAAATCCAGCACCTGGAAGCCGGGATCGAGGGCCGGATCGTCCACGAGGTTCGTGAAGCAATCGAGGCCTTTTACGCCGCCAATGAGCTGGAAATCCCCGGCGTCGGCGTGGACGACTGGCTGGCGGTGTTCGCCAGCTGAGAGTTTTATAAAGTTTTTGCACCCGATGGCCGATCTTAGGGATGATGCCCCCACGGCCATTTCGCCCGGGTTCGTGTTGCTGCTTTTTTTTCCGTCCGATCTCTTTTCGTGCGAAACCCCGCAGAGGCAGTCGGTTCCATTGTGCAGCCCTTCAAGGGCATCAGGGAGCATCCAGGATCGAATGCAGCGCGGTTCTAAATCCATCCAAGCCATTGCCGGCTTCAACTGGGCTCGTCTGTGCGGCCTCATGGCGTTGGCGGTTCTAGTTGCGGGCGGTGCGGCCGCTCTCTGGATGGGCCGCTCTCAGGATGCGCGCATGCGCTCCGAGCTTCTCATCCAGGGACGGCTGGTGGCAGACATTCTGAACCCGTGGGTGGTCGTCAACCTGACCGGGATGCCGGCCGACCTCGAATCACCGGATTACCAGAAGATCAAATCCCAGCTCCAGCTGATGCGTTCAGCGAATGGAAATTTTCGGTTTCTCTATCTCACGAAACAAACGCCGGACGGCCGGGTCGTCTTCCTGGTCGACTCCGAGCCCGGCGATTCGCCGGATCACTCTCCGCCCGGTCAGATCTACGAGGAGGCGACGGACACTTTCCGGAATGTTTTCACCACCGGCAGAGAGGCCGTCGAGGGCCCGGTGCGCGACCGCTGGGGGAACTGGGTTAGCGCCCTGATTCCGATCAAGCCCGCGGAAGGCGCCATGGCGATGGCCGTGCTGGGGGTCGACGTCGATGCCAGCAACTGGGGTTGGGATATTTTCGAACACTGCCTGCCGGTTGCTGCTCTCAGCCTGCTTGGGCTGTCGGGGCTGGGTTTTCTGGCGGTTCTTTTCAGGCGGGCGGAGATCGCCCGCGGACGCATCGCCGCTTCCGAGGCTCTTTTAGCGGAAAGCGCCGAGCGCTTGCGGTTGCTTTTCGGCAACATGGCGGAAGGTGTGATCCTGCACGAGGTAATCCTCGACGACGCCGGCCGCCCCTCCAACTATCGGATCATTGACTGCAATCCCCAGAGCGAACGCATTTTGGGGCTCAAACGTGCAGAAATGGTGGGCCGGCTTGCAACCGAGGTGTACCAGACTCAGGCCCCTCCTTATCTGGCCGAGTTCAGCCCGGTCGCCCTGTCCGGTATCCCGGCGCATCTGGAGGCGTATTTCGCCCCCATGGAGCGGCACTTCGACATATCCATCGCCCCCTGGGGCTGCAACGGCTTCGCCACCATTTTTGCGGATGTGACCGACCGCAAGGCATCCGAAGAGGCGCTCAAGCGCAGCGAGCAGAAATACCGGACCATCATCGAAGGCATCGGGGAGGGATACTTTGAAGTCGACCTGCGCGGAAATCTGATTTTTTTCAACCCGGCGCTTTGCCGCATAACAGGCCTGCCAGCCGAGGAAATCGCCGGCATCAACTACCGGGGCTACACAACGCCGGAGACGGCTGAAAAGATGCTCCGGATGTTTGGCCGCATTTACAAAACCGCTCGGTCGTCCGGCGTTCAGGATTTCGAAATTCGAATGCGGGACGGCCGGCGGATCGCCATCGATCTCACGGCATCGCCGATCGTCAGCCCAGCGGGAAGCGTCATCGGCTTCCGGGGGCTCTGCCGGGACATTTCCGAGCGCAAACGGGCTGAGCAGCAGAAGCAGGAACTGGAAGAAGAGCTCCAGCGGGCTCAGAAGATGAAGGCCATCGGCGCACTGGCCGGCGGGGTCGCCCACGACCTCAACAACATGCTCTCCGGGATCGTGAGCTACCCGGACCTGATCCTGCTGGACCTGCCCGACGACAGCCCCTTGCGGATGCCCATCGAAACCATACGTGATTCCGGCCGCAAGGCGGCGGCGATCGTGCAGGACCTGCTCACTCTAGCGCGCCGCGGGGTGTCGATATCCGAAGTGCTCAACTTGAACGATATCGTCCTGGAGTACTTGAAAAGCCCCGAATTCATGAAGCTCGAATCGTTCCACCCGCATGTCCGGGTCGAGCGCCGGCTGGACTCCGGCCTCATGAACATCATGGGCTCGCCGGTGCATTTGTCAAAGACCGTCATGAATCTGGTCTCCAATGCGGCTGAGGCCATGCCCGAGGGCGGTACGATACGGATCTCGACGCGCAACGCCTATGTGGACCAACCGATCCATGGCTATGACCAGGTGACCGAAGGAGACTATGTGGTGTTGGAGGTTTCAGATGCCGGAATCGGCATTGCCGCCGAGGACCTGCAGCGCATCTTCGAGCCGTTCTTTACCAAGAAAAAGATGGGCCGGAGCGGCACCGGCCTGGGCATGGCCGTGGTCTGGGGAACCGTGAAGGACCACACGGGCTACATCGACGTCAGCAGCGTTGAAGCTAAGGGGACGAAGTTCAGCTTGTATTTCCCGGTCACGCGCAGGGAAGTGGCGCCAGCGGACTCCGTATCCTCGATCGATCACTTGTACGGTAAGGGGGAGCGTGTCCTGGTGGTCGACGATGTCCAACACCAACGCCAGATCGCCTCGGCGATTCTCTCCAAGCTCGGCTACCAGGTCCATACGGTCTCCTGCGGTGAAGAGGCGGTGGAATACCTGAAGACTCACCCGGTCGAGATGCTGGTGCTCGACATGATCATGTCGCCCGGCATCGACGGGTTGGAAACCTATCGACGCGTCGTGGAACAGCGACCCGGCCAGAAAGCCGTCATCACGAGCGGCTATTCCGAGACCGATCGGGTGAGTGAAGCCCAACGTCTCGGTGCTGGTATCTACCTGAGAAAGCCTTACACTCTGGAAAACCTCGGGGCGGCCGTCAAACATGAGCTGCAGCGCATGTGAGGCCCAGAGGGCTCCTGTATTAGCAGCCCGGCAATGACATATGGCAAATTCGGCCATGTCACTCACCGGTGGGGCGGGTTTTCGGCCGCAGCGCGCCGCAACCATCCGGAATGATACTATCCCGGCCGCTTGATCCGCAACCGACGCATGCGTTCGATCAGGGTGGTCGGCTTTATCCCCAGCCGGTGCGCGGCCCCATCGCGGCCGTATACCTTCCAACCCGATTGAATCAAGGCCGTCAGCATGTTCTGTTTTTGCATCGCCTTGAACGCGGCGTCAGTCAGAATCGACTCGACGGGCCGGGCCGGATCAGCGTTCGGATTGCTGAACGATAGCGGGATGCCGGCGTTGATGCGCGGCAGGTCGAAGTGCAGCCGGCCATGGGGTGACAGGATCAACGCCCGTTCGATGATGTTCTGCATCTCCCTTACATTACCCGGCCAGTCGTGGGCATTCAAGTCCAACAGATTGGCCTCGGTCAGGGAGGGAACCGGCCGGTTCAGGCGGTGCGAGAATACCTTTACGAAACGGGCGGCCAGCAGAGGGATGTCCTCCCGGTGGTCCCGCAAGGGGGGGATCTCGATCGGGAAGACGTTCAGCCGATAATACAAATCTTCTCGAAATCGGCCGTTATTGACCTCCTCCGCCAGGTTTTTATTGGTGGCTGCGATGATGCGGACATCTACCTTGCGGGTGCGCCCTTCGCCTACGCGTTCGAATTCTCCTTCCTGAAGCACCCGCAGCAATTTGCCCTGCAGGCTTAGCGGGATTTCGCCGACCTCGTCCAGGAAAAGGGTGCCGCCGTGGGCCGCCTCGAAGCGGCCCAGGCGATCGCTGATCGCACCGGTAAACGAGCCTTTGATGTGCCCGAAAAATTCACTTTCGTAAAGCTCCCTGGGAATGGTGGCGCAGTTGACCTTGATTAGGGGGCGATCCGCGCGCTGGCTGTGTTTGTGGATTTCACGGGCGATCAGCTCCTTGCCGGTGCCTGATTCGCCCAGTATCAGAACGCTGGCGCCGGTCGGCGCCACCCGATCGATTCGAGAAATAATAATCTTCAGGGACGGACTTTCGCCGATGATCTCCCCATAGGCATGCGCGCCGGCCAGCTCTTCCTTCAGGTAGGTGTTCTCGGCCTGAAGCCGTTCCTGCAGCTTCTGGATCTCGGCCGTGCGCCGGGCGACTTCCAGCTCCAGCTCATCGTGGGATTTCTTCAAAACCGATTTTTGGAGATCGCATTCTTTTTGAAGGCGGTCGCACTCGGATTCGAGCTTTTTATTATCCGCAAGCATCCGCTCAATATCGATAGGCGTCATCATGACGGGTTCCTTGGTTTGCCATCCTGGGAAGAGAAATGGAACACCGAGCGAGGCCGGCGAAAGAGGTCATACGATCAATAGCTGTGAACGTAATCAAAAATTTGGGATTTACAACCAAAAATTTGAGATCCTCAAGAAACTGATAGGGCTGCAGCCAACTGAACCTGGCCGATTGTTTCGCGATATCAGATGACTACAGAAGGCAGGGAGTCTGGCATGGGTTTTGATCCGCCTAGCAGCTCAGAGGATATGCGAAGATAGGCGTGTATGGCGATCCAACCGTTGACCCGTCGAGGAATAGATCGAGGTGGCTCTTCCGTTACGGAAAAAGGGAGTTGCGGGGACCCACTTCATCGGGTGGGTTTTAGGAGGTGAATATGTCCCGTGATTCCAAAGCAGCCAAAAAGAGATGTTGTTCGATGGAACATGAGCGGCTGACGGCCGACCTGGATATCTGCGACCAGCTTTATAAGCACCCCTCGGAGTGGCACCGTTGCGCTCGACTCGTCTCCCGGCGGAGCGGTCAGCGGGCCCGGAACTGCATGCTCCAGGAATGATCTGCGACGGACCCCAAAGAGCTCGATCAGGCGGTAACCCTCGCTCAGCGCGGAACGCCGGTTTCAGGGAGCGGCTCGGGACGGTAATGGCGCGGAGATCTCCGTCTGCGGGTTCGCTACCGGAGTGGGCCGAGCATGCCCGCTTCGAGCGCGACGATGCGCCCTGCGACGACGGTCGGGCGGGAAGGGTCCACGACCGATAATGCCCGCACTGCCCGGCCAGGCCGTGCGCGAACGGCGCACCGCCATTGGCGAGCGTGATTTCCATGGACGTAGCGTATCAACCGAGGATGTTTACCGGGCTGCAACCGAGCGGGCCGTTGATGATCGCAAACTATCTCGGCGCGCTGAAAAACTGGGCTGAACTCCAGGCGACGCACGAATCGTTTCTGATGGTGGCGGATCTGCATGCCGTTACGGTTCCTCAAGACCCGGGCGTCCTGCGCAGAAGATCGCTTGACTTGGTGGCGCTCTTGGCCGCCTGCGGCATCGATTTCGCGAAGAGTGCCGTTTTCATGCAGTCCCATGTTCCCGCTCACACCCAGCTGCTGTGGGTATTGAACTGCGTGGTGCCGATGGGAGAACTTCAGCGCATGACGCAGTTCAAGGACAAGGCCGGCCGCCATGGGGCGGACGTCCGTGTCGGGCTCTTTGACTATCCGGTGCTGATGGCCGCGGACATTTTGCTTTACCGTGCGGATCTCGTTCCGGTCGGCGACGACCAGCAGCAGCACATGGAGTTCACACGTCGAATCGCACGCAAATTCAACGCGGCCCACGGCGAGGTTTTCAAAATTCCGGAGACCTGCACGCCGCGAACCGGCGCCCGCTTGATGGGGCTTCAAAACCCGGCGTCCAAGATGTCCAAATCGGACCCCAATCCGGATAACTACGTGGCCCTACTGGACCCGCCTGAAGCGGTCCGCAGAAAGATCAAGGCTGCGGTTACCGACTCCGGCAGCGAGGTGCGCGGCAACACGGCCAAACCGGGCCTATCGAATCTCATCGCTCTGTACGCGGCCGTCAGCGGGGAGGAGACAGCGTCGATCGAGGCGAGGTATGTCGGCAAGGGCTACGCCGAATTCAAGCGCCATCTGGCCGAGCGGGTCATCGATTTTCTGAAGCCGATCCAGAAGCGCTACCGCTCGTTTGCTCTCGATCGGGCGATGCTGACGGAGGTTCTCCAACACGGGGCCGATAAGGCCCGGGCGCGATCCGAGGCAACCCTTGCAAAGGTTTACGAGGCCGTCGGGTTCTTTCCCCCGGGACGGGGCGGCCGGCGTTTTTCCGGCATGCGCGGGTCCAGCCGTGAAACGCAGCCGGATATTTCAGTGCCCGCGATCGTGCGGGAACTGCACCAAAGGAGAAATGTCATGGGAACCGAAGAAACCAGAGATCTGAGCACGGCGGCAGCGGCGGAAACCGATGCCGATGCGGATTGTCCAACGGATTGCTGTGATTGCTGCTGTTGTGACACCGAAGAGGAATGCCGCATGGAAGAGTAGCGAAGGAGGTTAAAATGGATGGGATGATCCCACGCTTTATGATCTATGCGTCAATCCGGACAAAATCGGCTCGGAGCGAGCCGCCCAGATTATCGTGGAGATGGTGCGATCGTCGGAGATGAGGGCCTGCAGCATGTACGCCCTCGATGCGCTCGAGCGCCTGTCGCAGACCAAACGCATAGAAGCCTCTCTCATGGCGATGGATCTCCGGCATGCCGGTCTGAGGGTGGAGATGCTCGAGAAGGGGGGCGCCCAGGTTTCCGGCGTGCTCTACCGACATGAGGACAAGGGGCGCATCCCGGCGGTCGTCGGCAGGATCCCCGGGGTTGACAAGGTACAAATGGACGTGAGGGTGATGCCGGCGGGATACGATTAGGCTCGAGATTTTCTATCCCGGCGCCCCCTGACGCGCAAGGGTGTGTCCATGCAGAACGTCACCCGGCAGCTGATTGAGGCTCATCTGGTCGCGGGGAGAATGGCTCCCGGCGAAGAGATTGGGTTGCGCATCGATCAGACGTTGACGCAGGACGCCACCGGCACCCTGGTGATGCTGGAATTCGAGGCGATGGGCGTCTCCCGAGCCAAGACCGAGGTGTCCGCCCAATACGTCGATCACAACCTGCTGCAGACGGATTTCAAAAACGCCGACGACCATCTGTTCCTGCTCAGCGCTTGCAAAAAATTCGGCGTCTGGTATAGCCGGCCGGGGAACGGGGTGAGTCATCCCGTGCACATGGAGCGCTTCGGGAAGCCGGGCAGGACCCTGCTGGGCTCGGACAGCCATACGCCGGCGGCCGGCTCGCTGGGCATGCTGGCCATGGGGGCGGGCGGCCTGGAGGTGGCCCTCGCCATGGCCGGAGAGCCGGTTTACATCCGCATGCCCTCGATTCTGGGGGTGCGGCTGACGGGTCGTCTGCCCGACTGGGTCAGCGCCAAGGACGTCATCCTGGAAATGCTGCGCCGCCGCGGCGTGCAGGGAGGGGTGGGCCAGATCATCGAATATTTCGGACCGGGGTTGGAATTCCTTTCGGCCATGGACCGGCATGTGATCGCCAACATGGGCACGGAGCTGGGCGCCACGACCACGGTTTTCCCGTCTGATGACGCCGTCCGGCGGTTTTTGAAGACCCAGGGCCGGGAGGCCGATTGGATTCCGATCGTTGCGGGTGACACCGCCGACTATGAGGAAATCGATGAAATCGACCTCGCTGATTTGGAGCCGCTGATTGCGCTGCCGAGCAGTCCGGGCAACGTCGTGCCGGTCCGGGAGGTGGCCGGTCGCGAAATCTATCAGGCCTACATCGGCTCGTCCGCAAATCCGGGTCTGCGCGATTTCGCCGTGCCCGCGCTAATGGTGGACGGGTCCCCGGTGCATGAACGGGTATCCTTCGACGTCAACCCCACCTCGCGACAGATCCTGGAGAACCTGGCCGCCCTGGGGCTACTGCAAAAGCTGATCGCCTCGGGCGCCCGCATCCACCAGGCCGGCTGCAACGGCTGCATCGGCATGGGGCAGGCACCGGCCACCGGCAAGATCAGCCTGCGGACCGTTCCTCGCAACTTCCCCGGCCGCTCCGGCACCAAAGAGGACCAGGTGTATCTGTGCAGCCCGGAGACCGCGGCCGCTGCGGCCCTGACCGGTGTCATCACGGATCCGCGTTCGTTGAACATGGCCTACCCCCGGTTCGTCGAACCGGACAGGGTCCGGATCAACACGCGCATGCTGCTGCCGCCGGCCGACCCGGGCGTTACGGTCGAGCTGGAAAAGGGGCCCAACATCCAGCCGCTGCCCGTTTTCGAAGGCCTGCCGGAGGGGATTTCCGGTCCGGTCCTGCTTAAGGTCGGCGATGACATCTCCACCGACGAGATCATGCCCGCCGGGTCCCGGGTGCTACCCTTTCGCAGCAACATCCCCGAAATCAGTCGGTTTGTCTTCAGTCAGGTGGACGAGCATTTTTATGAGCGCGCCCTGGCACGTCAGCGCCAGGCCTTTTACGTAATCGGCGGAAGCAACTACGGTCAGGGCTCCAGCCGCGAGCACGCCGCCCTGGCGCCGCGCTATCTCGGCTTGAGGGTGGTGATTGCCAAGAGCTTTGCGCGCATCCACAGGCAGAACCTGGTCAACTTCGGAATACTGCCGCTGACGTTTGTGAATCCTGACGACTACGATCGCATCCGACAGGAGGATGTGCTCCACATTGAACGCGTAGTCCAGGCGCTTTGCAATGGCGGCAGTGTCACTGTTCTAAACACCACGCAGGATTCGTTTTTTGCTGCCGAGCACGAACTGAGTGCACGTCAATTGGATGCCGTTCTGGCAGGCGGGCTGATCAACGTGGTGCGCACGTGCCGGACGGTCCACTAGCGTAACACTCGATATGGAGGGTCATCATGAGAGACTATGAAAACAGCTACATGAAAGGGATCGATATTCTCGCGGCCTTCATCTTGGCCGCCGGCGGCCTGTGCTGGGGTGCGGTCGGCCTGTTCGCCTTCAATCCTGTCGAGGCCGTTTTCGGAGTAATGAGCCCCATCAGCCGGTTGATTTATCTACTGTTCGGGGTAGCGGCTTTATATGAAATCATCTTTTACCGTGTGATCCAGCGTCGTTGGGAATGCAAACCGTGGCCTGAAATTGCGGAATCCAGCGCCGTTTGAACGTGAACCAGAGTCGGCGCGCCACACGGCGCAAACGTTCGGCGGTATTCACTGCCGACAGATAGGAGGGTTCGCCATGAAAGAAGACAAGGAAATCGAACTCGATTGCTCGAAGAACTGTAAGTTTGTAACCCAAACATGCGAAGCCAGCGGCCGAAGCCGTGAAGAATGCGAAAACCGCTACAACGATTGTGTTTCCAGGTGCACCTTTGCATAAATATCAGCGGCCGACAGATGTCGGCCGCTGATGTTTAGCCTGACAGAATTCAACGGAAAGGCATGAAATTGGCATCGAAACTCGTAAAGCGCCAGTTAAAGATTCTCAAGAAGGACGAATCCTAAACCTGCTGAAATAGCACGCGCCGGGCGGTGAAGTTTTGCGGCTGCTCGGCTCTCATCTCAGCTTGGGACAAGTGAGACGGCCGCCGCACGGTCAGCTACCACCCGGGCGTGATCTCGGCGCACGCGCCCGGCTGGTATCGAGCGGTCTCCGTAGTTCAGGCGCACCAGCATCTCCGCTTTGTCGCTTCCGGTCACGACCCAGAGCACCTGCCGGCTCCGGTTCAGGGTCGGGTAGGTCAGGGTCATGCGGCGCCGGCCCTCGTAGACAGCGGTCATGGCAACGTCGGCATCGGTCATTTCAAGGACCGGGTCCCCCGGGACCAGCGAGGCCGTGTGGCCGTCCGGCCCGAGGCCCAGGTGGACGAGATCCAGCACCGGAGGCGAGCCGGCGATTTTCCGGAGGGTGCGGGCATACCTCTCTGCCGCGGCTTCCAGATCCGGCGCTTCGACCGGCATGGCGTGGACGTGCCCGGGCCGCAGCGGAGCATGAACGAGCAGGGTGGCGCGCAGATGGGTGAGGTTGCGGTCCGCGTGCCCGGCAGGCGCCACGCGCTCGTCCACCTGGACAAGGTGGACTTTTTCCCAAGGCATCTTCTCGCCGGCGAGTGCCTGCAACATCACCCAAGGGGTGCGCCCGCCGCTAACGGCCAGGATGAAACGGCCGCGCACCGCAGCCGCCTCACGGGCTGCCGCTGCAATGATTCCCGCCGCTCTCTGAGCCACTGAATCGGGATCGTCCAGGATTTCGATTTCTATAACTGGTTTTTCCACTGCGGCCAGTTCGATAGGGATCTGCTCACGGAAAAGGTTTGAAAGCCTACGTTAACGAGTCGCTGCAAAATTACAAGGTAATTTTGCAGTGCGATTGACGACAACTATTCATGTTTGCGAGCCAACTCCGCGGCCAGGGCAATCGCCTCATCCCGGTTTTGAACGGTCCCGTCGTCCTGGGCCGCTCGGACCGCCTCTATGATTGCTCCCATTCCAGGCCCCGGCGGGATGCCGATGGCCATGAGGTCGCGCCCGCCGATGAGGGGTTTGCGTTCGAGCCGGTCCTTGATTTCGGTATAGTACAGCCGGATCGTCTCGCGGCACCAGCGCAGTTGGCGCTCACGTTCGACCTCGTGCGAGGCGGGTCCGCGCGTGGCCATGACATCGGCCATGCCGAGCAGGATCAGCAACACCATATCCTCCCCCAGCCGCCGAAACCAGCGCAGAATCGTCCCGGGCCGGACGTCGGTCCCGGAGAGGCCGATCGTGTGCATGTGGTTTCCGACCAGCCTCATGAATACCTCCTGGTCTCGCACAGAGAATTTGAGCCGGGCGGCGATGCTTTCGGCGATTCTGGAGCCGGCCGCGTCGTGCCCGTAGAAAGTGACCCGCCCGCTCTCGGGCGCTAGGGAGCGGGATTCCGGTTTGCCCGCGTCGTGGAAGAGCGTCGCCAGCTTCAGAACCGGCAGGTGGTTTTCCTGTTCCAGATTCGAGTGCAACCGGCCGGCCACCGGTTCAAATTGATCCGTCAATGAAGCCAGCAGGCCTTCCAGCTTTTCGAGCGCTTCCAGCGAATGATCCCAGACGTTCAAATGATGGTGTTCGTTCTGGGAACAGCCCCGCATCGGAGTGATTTCGGGGAAGATGGCCTGCAGGACGCCCATGCGGTCCAGCAGCCGGACGAGCGGTGCGCTGTCCGGCTGCTTCAGCGTGAGGAACAATTCGCGGGCGATGCGCTCGGCCGCCACGGCGGACACACGGTCCGCGGCGCTGGCCATCAACTGAAGCGTGGCGGCTTCGATCTCGAAGCCGAGATCGGCGGAAAAGCGCACGGCCCGGATCACGCGCAGGGGGTCGCTCGTCATGGCGTCCGGACCGGCGGCTCGGATGCGGCGGTCCCGGAGGTCGCGCCGCCCGTCCAGGGGGTCGATCAACTCGCCGAGCACCCCGCCGCCGCCGACCGCGATGGCCATGGCATTGATCGTGAAATCGCGGCGGCTCAGGTCGTCCTCGACGCCGGACCCGTAAATGGGCACCAGATCGAGGAAATCTTCGGTGTCGGCGCGGTTGACCACCCGGAGACAAGGCGTGTCGGGCTTGTTGAGAAACGGCACCAGCGCCGCGTCGTGGGCCGATCCCAGCGCATGGGCCAGGGCCTGCGGGTCGGAGCACATCAGGTCGATATCCTTCGACTCGCGCCCGAGCAGGTGGTCGCGGACCGCTCCGCCCACCAGATACACCGCGGGCAGGCCAGCCCCCAAGGGCTCCAGCCAGCGGCGCAGTATGGAAACCAGGCGGCTCATTTGGTCACGAATTCGATGGCATATGCACCCAATCCGTCCGGGTTCCGGGCTGCAAGGCGCACCAGCATCGTGGCCGCAAGCCTGAAGTCCGAACCCGGAATGGCGTAGGAAAGGACGACCACACCATGATGAGGGCTTGAGTTTTCAAAGGCCCGAATCGTCAGCGCGATGAAATCGTCCCTGTTTCGGGTCACCAGGGCGGCCTGGCGGGATACGGCTTCAGCGAATTGATCCTCATCGGAGGCCCCGGCCATCCCGATTTCATGCGCGCTGACGGCGTCGATGCCCCGCTTGCGCAGAATCTCGGCTACTTTGGGGCTGATGTCCTCGTCGAGGTAGAATTTCACTTGGCCGAGGCCTGCTTCGCCAGGAAAGGGAAACGCTTGGCTATTTTGTCGCTGTTGAGATCCCTATTGCGCACAATGCGGGCTTCGATTTCCTCCGGGTAAAGGGCGTAATAAGCGAGCGCCGACCGCAACTGGGGTTCGATCAGCCAGTGGTAGGCCTTTTTCAATTCGACGTATTTTTCGCCCATCCCCTTGAAGGCCGCGACGATCTCCCACACATCGATTCCCGTTCCGGACACACGCGCCCGGCGGCCGGTCGGACCGTCCGCAAAGAAGATTCCAGGGCAGTTTTTCATCTTCACCGCTTCAACAAGCAGGTCCCGAGCCAGCGACGAAAAGTCTCTTCCGGATTCCGCCGCCGCCGCCTCGATCTCCCTGACCGTCGATTCAGGCAAGCGAATGCATTTTTGAATCGAGCCCATGACAGTCCACCTCTCCGAAAGATTTTCTCATAAATTAAAGTGTAATGCATTGCATGTCAATGCAGATAAAATCCATGCTTAGGGAACTGGATCGCCCGCAGGGACGAGCGTGAGGGGGTCCCGTTCGGGGCCCTTTCATGTTTAGCGATATAGTGTGGGATAGGGTATGGCACCTCCAATCATGCGCTTATTGCATAATTATCCTGCAACCTTTTCAAAAAGCCATCGAATTATGCAATTCTAACAATCTGAAATTAAATAGTATTATTGGGATACGAACCGAGTTAATTGCATAAAATTCAATGTAAATCTGGACTCTTGCTCAGCGCATTATGTAATGACCATTTAGCTCCAATACCCCGGCTGCCACCAATGCGCTGTATGCTTTTTTCGCGGCGCATTTTCTGAAGTAAGTTCATAATATAAGTTTTTTTCTGCTCATCTGTCAGCGTATCCGAGAGCTTGTCGAAGAGCAATTTTTCCATGTCACTTCTTTTGGCTGGTCCGAACTTATCCAAATATGCCAGCACCAGTTGTTTATAATGAGTTTTGTCAAATGCGCGCTTCTTGATGTAATCCGCTTTGGTTTCCGTAGCTGCTGCGACTTCCGCCGAAACGAAATAATTAGGCCGTCTACCCTCGATTAGCCGTTTCTTCTTAAGGACTTTGAGTTCTTCATCAGTTACCGGCTTGCCCTTTTGGACCTTATCCAAAGCGATCACATCCCATATGCTTAAATCAGTTCGGGCAAGCAGCATCCGTGTGTAGTTTTCATCGATTACCTTGCCGAATATTCTCACTTAAACTCGCTGGGCTTCGGAAAGGTCGTAGTCAGGCATCGGGAAATTGCGGTCGCGTTGTTTTTGAAACATCCGTTTGATGCCGCTGCCGATCGTGTCGATCATGCCGAGGTTGACCATGGCCTCGGCAAGGAAGCGGTTGCGGTAAATTTCCGGAGGTGCGTCGCGCCGGATGACCTCCACGACGGTTCCAGGCAGGAAATCGCCGACGTTGGTGAAAAGGAGAGACTCTGATTCCTCGACGACATTGATGCGGCCGCCTTGGCCTCGACGACCGCCAGCGGGAAGTTGCGCTCGAAACGGAGCAGGTAATCCACACGGCGGGGCGGCTTGCGGACGAAGCCCTGGCCAACGGGCACGATGCGGCCGTCCGTGATGGTGCGCTGCTCGGCGATGGAATGAGGATCGCTGTCCCAACTCGCGGCCTGCAGCTTGGGGACGACGAGCTTCCGGCAGGTGTCGGCTTCGGTCAGAGGCATGGCTCATCCGTCTTTGATGAGAACTTCAGCCGCCGCAAGGCTTTCCCTGGCTTTGGTAAACAGAGCCTCGATGCTGGAGGTCATACCGACACCTGTTTTTTGCGAACGTTCATCAAAAACGGGTTGTCCTGGGATGCATATGCTTCTCGAGTGAAAAAAACACGTGAGATGACAACATCATCCCGCAGCTCTGAATTCAAGACCCTGCTGTTGACCAATCACCTTTTCGACCGCACTTTAACCGAATGCGGGATGGCGGGAGCCGGGCACCGTTGTTTACTTATACCGCTTGGTATCGGCTGGGGAGTCAACGAGGTGACGGCAGGCCGAACGTGAAGACCGCCGATGACGGCCTGCGCTGCTGCTTGGTGCCCTCACCGCGGCAAGCCAAAAGGAGGGTTGGGGATGAAAGAGATCGACACCATCAAAAACCGCATTGCCGATATGTTCGATGCAGGCGATAGCGAAGGCCTGGGCCGGGTCTATGCCGTGTTGAACCAACTGGTGGGAGAGTTGGCCGCCATGCGGACACTATTGAATCCTCCGGCACAGAAAGAACCGCTTGAGCTTGAGCTGGAACCCTATCGGCCGCCGATAGGTGAAATTGACGAATCACTGGAAAACGGCAAAGGAGGGAGGGCAGGTTAACGGCTTGGGGCCTATTGCACCGAAGAGGCAATCACCAACCATGAAAGGTAAAGGATTATTATCAACGAGATTCGTTTCAGGGAAGATTCCATGCGCTGCCCCCCCTGTTTTCAGTATCGGCAGTCGTAAAAAAAACTTGAGATAAAAACTCGGGCGGCCGGAAATCGGTTGCTGGAAGTGAAGTGGGGATTGGCAGGTCGGTGGAAGAAACAGGGCTTCGAAATTAATCTAACCCGTTTACAGCATACCCCTCGATATCTGCGACCTGGACGTACGCGAAGCCGAATATTGCGGCGACGCGGCAAGGCTCCCGAAAACAGTGGGGCAAAAACACTAACGGGCGACCTTGCGGCCGCCCGGGTGATAGCATATCAGGAAGGAGATGAGATTGACGCTGTACCGCTCGGAGACGGTTGCTAAGCCGCCTTTTGGCTTCAGCTCCCATCCCTTCCCCGGATCACGGTTTCTTGTGACCCGTTGATAGAATGGTAAGTACCCTTTGGGATCTGTCAAGCATGTCAAACGGGGGTTTGACCAAGTTGATATTCAATCCCATATCGGCCGGGATCACGATCCGGCATTTATCCTCTGAACCAGTTCCATGACGATATCTTCCGGTCCCCGGAAAAAGGCAATCCGGAGGTCGGGGATGTCGGTGGGGGGCATGAAAAAGGAATACCCCCGCGCACTGAGATCTGTGAAAGCGGCCTCGATGTCTTCAACTTCCAAACCGATGTGGTTGTAACCGTATATGGGCCGCGAGGCATCTCCTTCCATCCTCTCGTCCGCCCGGGCTACCCGCAAGTTGATGGTTGTGCCCTGCAGATCCAGAGAGGCCCCATCGGCGGTCCCGAATTTTTTGCGCCGGACCAGATCGGCCTCGAGGGCTTCGGTGAAAAAACCAATCATTTTCTCGAGGTCCTTGCATATTATGTGAACATGATGAAAACGGAATGACATGGCGAAATCCTCCTGTGCCGCATAAAAGGTGTCAGATCTCGATTCATGAATTACTTTTGAGCAGTATACAAGCAGATGGAGGTTGTCGGCTCAGCTGATTTGTTTTGACTGAAATGGTGATTCTAAGGGCTTGGCTGAACCTGCGGGCACGGAGCGCGGGGGCAGATGTTGTTTCGGTTAAAGCCCGAGCGGCCATACTTCCCAGCCCGATACGGCAGTGGTGCCGCCCTCTAGATCGAAGGCTATCTCGGTGGGGCACGCTATGTAAGCCTTCGGCACTTCCTCTTCCCCGTAAAAGGTCCGCAGTCGCTCGATCCCATGCAAATCTTTTTTTTCGGGTCGTTCCTTGATTTTGCATTCCACGGCGGCAATTTTGCGATCCCGCTCCAGAAGTAAATCCACCTCGTTTCCCCCTTGATCCCGCCAGTACCAAAGGCCCAGCGACGGTTCGTGCCAGTCCCGCCATCGCAGCCACTGATTGACGACGTGAGTCTCCCAGAGCGCACCGGCCTCCCGCGACGCCCAAAGAGTAGCGGCCGAAGAAAATCCCATCAGGTAGGCGGCCAGACCGGTGTCAGTAAAGTAGAGCTTGGGGGTTTTCGAAAGCCGCTTGCCCAATGACCGAAAGTATGGCTCCAGCAGGAACACTTGGTTGGAGGCCTGCAGGACGCTCAGCCACTTTTTCGCCGTGGGCGTGGATATGCCAACATCTCTCCCCAGTTCAGAGAGATTGAGGACCTGCCCGCAGCGGATCGCACACGCCCTGAGAAAGCGCTCAAAGTCCCGCAGGCTGCCTACATTTAAAAGATTGCGCACGTCCCTTTCGAGATAGGTTGCGACATAGCCCTGGTACCAGCGCTCTTTTGAAGGAGTTTCCCGGGGGGCGGACCAGAGGGCCGGGAACCCACCCTTCCATAGGAAGCTCACCCAATCTGGAAGTCGGCTCAAAGCCATTGCCGCCCGCCACTCCCCGCCAGACAGCCCTAAGAATGGAATCACCGCGGCCCGTCCGGCCAAACTCTCGGCCAGGTTCTCCATCAGCAGAAAGTTCTGTGAGCCGGTGATGACGAAAAGGCCATTGCGCCCCTTGTGCGCATCCACATGGGTTTTGATGTGCCGGAAGAAGGCGGGCGCATATTGAACCTCATCCACGACGACCGGCGGCATATGTTTCTGCAGAAACTCCCACGGACGGGTTTCCGCCGCTTCGGCGTTGGCCGCTACATCCAAACTCACATAATCGTAGTCCGGAAACATCCTCTCCAAGATGGAGGTTTTCCCAACCTGCCGGGGGCCGACCAGCGCGACTACCGGGAATGTAGCCGCCGCCTTTTTAAGTTCGGCTGCAATCTCTCTTTCGATCCACATGGATAAATATCGTAATCTCAGACTTTAAAATTGTCAAACTCAAATTTTAAAATTGTCAGAAATATAGCAATTACTGGGACTAGACGGAGCACCCATGCTATTTCTCCGCATCAAAAGCCAATGTGATTATTATGAATTTGTAGAGGGTAAGAGGGGACAAAAACCTATATAAAGTTGTCTGGAACAGTGGGCGTCAGATTTAGCACTGGAGAAACCATCCACCCAAGCGAAGGTCTGGCCGATGTCGGCTGGGCCTTCGTGTTTTCCAACCATCCAACCTCATGAGAAGACAACAATGAATCGTGAACGGTTGGAGAATCCCATGCTCGCAACTACGCGAACCTCGGCGGCTGCGGAGATTAACCCGCTTAATCTCCGCACTATATGCGGATATTGTTCTATCTTTTTGCGGCGAATAACAGACATAATTTCCGCATAAGGTGCGGAGAATGGCGGCTTACATACATGAATTGAAAGAACGGCTGGGCTTCCGGTGGGACGAGAGCCTGGTGGCTAAGCATCTCGCGTCTGTCCGCCACCGGCAGGGTCGCCTGATCGGGCGCATGGAAGCGCTGGGGTTCGACCTCCGCGCTGAGACCGTTCTGGCTGTTGATGATCGGTGCTATAGAGCCACTGCGTGATCGCCGAAATTAGGCCACTGGCGGATCGCCGAAATCGAGCCACCCGGTGATCGCCGAAATAGGGCCAGTTGGTGATCGGCGAAATCGAGTCAGGAGATGATCGCCGAAATGAGGCCACCTATCCTCATTATTTAGTGTGTGTTCCAAAAACATCTCGGACCTGAACCGCTAATCGGGTAAGCTTTCCGGCAATGACCCCATTTACCGGAAGGAGCTTGCCCATGGCCAATCGGAAGTTTGGGATGCACGAATATCGTCACGTCATTCACCGCATGCGTTTATCTTTGTGAAATTTGACCACAGACAACCAAGGAATTTATCTCCCACGATGTTGGGCCATTTCCTCTTCTCCGAGAGTCCCAAGACAGAGCACCTTATAGCCATCTTGAGGCTCTAAGTGTCAAAGTTTGAATAGTGAATTAGGTTAACGACG
>Ga0105093_10000333_pt1 | contig 18090 bp, 17 predicted proteins | sample PPLLak3March2015_2_FD_79111 | JGI IMG/M metagenome (GOLD analysis project Ga0105093, IMG submission 79111) | Freshwater sediment microbial communities from Prairie Pothole Lake near Jamestown, North Dakota, USA - PPLs Lake P8 Core (3) Depth... | ecosystem: Environmental > Aquatic > Freshwater >... | reverse complement strand
GCAGCGTGTCGCCGCGTTCGATATGGAAGTCTTCCGCACCGTGGAGAAAAAGGTTCATTCTGGCGATTGAGGATGTGGTCAGGTTCTTTTCGTGGCCGTAGAGCTTGCCCAACATGAGGTTCTCGTCTCCGCCATGCTCTTTGACATGGTACAGTGCCTCCAGGAGCATGCCGCCGGTCCCGCAAGTCGGGTCATAGATGGTTTCCCCGGCCTTGGGCGCAAGGATGCGGATCTTCAGCGCGACCACGGAGCGCGGGGTATAGAATTCACCGGCCTTCTTGTTAGTCAGGTCGGCGAACTTCTTGATCAGGTATTCATAGGCCTGGCCGAGAATGTCTGCCTTGCAGTGCTTATTGCCCAGATTGAACGATGAAAAGTGTTCGATCAGGTCCTTGAGCAGCGCGTCCGAAAGGCGGTCCTTGTTGGTCCACTGGGCGTCGCCGAAGATGCCGTGCAAGGTGTCCGGATTGGCATGCTCGATGCAGCGCATAGCCTTCTGGAGCGAATGGCCGATATTGGCGCTCTTGGCCCTGACATCCTTCCAGTGGCAGCCATCAGGAACTTGGAAGCGGTGGTTCTCGGGGAACTGGGCGAATTCAACGTCGCCGTCGGACTCTTCCAAGGCAACGGCATACTCTTCGTCATACACGTCGGAGAACCAATCTTGGTATGGTTTAAAACCGGTGATTTTGGCATGGTTCTGTTCCGGCGGTAACAAGGAGGCGCACTATGGACGAGAATGAGGCCAATGGCTACAATTGCAGGAGGTCCTAAAAAGATAAAGGGAATCAAAAATTGCGATCCGCAGGAACAGGCCCTCTTTTCTTCCTATCCATTTCAACCTTCCTCTTCTCGGACGCACCGAACAAAAAGGGCGGCCCCAAATAAATTTCAGGGGTCGCCCGGGTGTTACATTTAGTTCAGGAAGTGGATGGGTTATGAGCTTGTGCAGTTCGGTTGATTTCTCAGCCTTTTTGCCTGGGCTCCCCACCCGCTCCCTCAGATCACGGTTTCCTGTGACCTTGATGTAAGATTAAGAACTCATATTTTCTTGTCAAGCATTTTGGAAACTTTTTTACCGTCCGCTCATACCAAATTCGTGGGTTGTGCAAGGCTAAACAGTCACGGCAGGCATAACCATCAGGTCCATTTCGACCCGTTCCACACCCGGTATGCCTCTGATTGCTTTGGCTATGCGCTCCTCATCCTCGTGTTTATAGATCAAGCCTGAAATTTGCACGACGCCTTTTTCCAGCATCTCCACCTTCCCACCCATTGGCTGGAGATCGAGTTCCAACAGAGCCGCCTCGATCCTTTTTGTCAGGGAAAGGCGTTCAATGGCATCAAGCGCGTAAATGTTGCAGGCGTTCAACTCCGGGTAGCGCGCAGTTGCAGCGATGGTCTGTGACGCTCTCTGGATGCCGACCTTAGACGGGTTTACGCACAGATCATACAGCGAGGGATCTTCCCAGTCCCTCCGGAAGGCATACTGGAAAAACTCCTTGTTCTTTCTGTCGCTATTGCGGATCACCTTTTCCGCTGCTTCTCGCGAAAATCCTCGTTTCTGCATCAGATTGGTTATGCGCTGCTCTTTGTTGGCTGTAACCAGAACATGCAAGGCGCAGCTGAAATCCTGCAGAAGCACCTGGCTTCCATGACCGATAATTACCCCTTCTCCCCTACGAGCCGCTTCATAAATGACAGAGGCTATAAGATTTGCGTACACTTCCGGCTTTTCGCCCATCAGCCGGTTGAACCAACTAGGGGCCTTTTCTTGAAACTCATCCAGTTTTTCAACGTCAAGGCCCATTCGGACGGCCTCCTCCTTGAGCCTGGAGTCGTCATAGAGACCCACCTCAAGATCATCCGCGACTTTTCTCGCCACTTCCCAGCCATCGCAGCCTATGCTTTGTGTAATGGTGATCAAGGGCATGTTGACCTCCCTAAAATCAGCAGTCGTAGCTGTTTTTTACTCGCATGTTACTGAAGCGCCGCACCAAGATTCTTGAAATAGGGCATATATCCAATGCCACATCCATCTCTCGACCTTCTTATTCCGGAGGTTACAGCTATGCCGCTATATGGTACAGATGTTTATCCTCTAATTGCCGCTGTCAAGAGCCGAGGAACTGAGAGCGCACATTGCGATTATTGGTGAAATGCTTACCCTTTGACTGAAATAAACCAAGGTGCCCTGTTTCACTCGGCCACCCCTCCCCGATGAACCCGTTGTGTCCTTCTCTCGGTTCCCGTTGAAACAGGCATCTGTGCCAAGCGATCGTTGCTGGCTTGAGCTGAGCCGGGCCATTTAATCAAACGCGCTGTCAACGAAGCGTTGATCAATATTCGGTCAAACAAGGAGCAGCTGATGAGCGCGCAGCTTTTTTCCATAATTGCCGTAGCTTTGGTCTTAAACTTTGTGGTGTTTGAAGTCCGGGCTGAACAGGAACCCGGGGAGTCAGCCGGTGAGCTTTCTCCCCTTGTCCCCCCTTTGGTCCGTGAGGGCGATTTCGCGATCAAACTGGCTGAAGTGCTTGGACTTGGCGAGATCGCAGACGAGGATGATGCCGGACGCCTGCTGGTTGAACTCGGTTTGTCGCCTCGCAACGGTTGGATTGCGGACTACCCCGTGACTCCCGTGATATTGGCAGAGCTACGGGAGGCTGTTATCGCAAGCTCAGAGTCCGGAAGTCTCGTCATGACTTATAACGAGGCCTTGGAAGCGTTCGATCGCCTGGCCCTTGATTTGGGGCTGTCCGTGGATGAAAACGCGGACCTGGAATTTGTCACGGAACTGCCTGCCGAAGGGTCTTCGCCCGACGAAGTTCCATACGCGGGGTCGTTTAGGACCCACGACGATTACACCACCGATGGCCCGCCGATTATGACCTATTATCCGCCTCCGTCGCACTATTACAGGTACTACGATTGGGTGCCCTATCCGTTCTACTTTTCCCGCAGTTACTACTCAGGCTTTTTCATTCTGCACGATTTCCACAGGGCTCACAAGTTCGATCGCCATTTCCACCGCAACCACAAGCACAAGCAGTTTGGCTTCCACAACCGCTTCAAACGTAAGTCCATCAGCAATTACCATTGGAACCGGCAGTTCGGGCAGCCGGAGATCGTTCGGCCCAATAGCCCGGAACGAGCAGAAAGGTTTGGAAGTGGCGGTCGGTCAAGGTTTAAAAGCGGGGGAATTGGCAGCGGCAAATTAGAATCCCGCTCCCTGGACAACAGGGGCAGCAAGGCCTTCACCTTCCGCAGCGCTGGAAAACGAGACTTTCCTAAATCTTTGAGGGGGACCGGTCGTAGAGAGAGCGTAACCCCTGATCGAAGGTTTTCGAGTGAGCGACGGGAGTTCCGAGATTCGCGTCCGCGAGGTAAAAGGGATGCCTCCATTCGCTCTTCCACAAATTTCCGGCGTGAAGGTGCAGATTCCTTGAGATCTGCCGGATCGCTGCGCCGTGGGAGCGAAGGCTCTTTCAGGTCTTTCAGATTCAATGGCCGGGACGGAAGGGATAGCGGATCATTTCGCTCATTTAACTCTTCGAACCGAGTCTTTTCCGCCCCCGGTGACGGCATCGGCAGGGGACGGAGGTAGTCCGCTCGCGATCAACACTAATCCATAGAGAGCGCTGTAGCATTCAGGTTTTCCGGTACCGCTTGCCTGAAAATCACCAGATCCCAATCTAAAGATAGCCCCTTTTGAAGCCTTCAGCCACTGCCTGAATTTGGTGGGACCCGGAACATGAGGAGGGCAGCTGGCGGAAAGTCCGAAATTTTCACATCTAGGCTCCCGGCACAGGCTTGCGAGGGCATCCTCGATGACGATGCTATCGGCCGCAATAAACACAGCGCTTGCTGCGCCCAGTTGAACAGCTGCGGATATGGCGGCATCAACTCCGGGGCACTTCAGGTACTCGTTCAGGCTCATGCGCGGCTCCTATGCCGCCAATGATTCTTTATTATTAACAAATAATTACAGGATGATATCAAGACGGGGGCTACAAGTCAAACAATTTGCTATAGAAAAATCTAACAGCAGCACCGTGATGCGGTGATTGCAAAAACGGGGGTCCGGCTATATGGGGAGCCATGTCGTTGGAAAACCCTGAATGGTCAATCTATATGGTGAGGTGCCGCGATGGAAGTCTATACACGGGCATTGCCACGGACATCGAGCGACGATTCGCCGAGCATCAGGCCGGTACAGGGGCAAAGTACCTTCGCGGGAGAGCCCCTCTGAAGCTGGTTTTCAAGAAAAGGATCGGTTCGCGATCTTTGGCTCTCAAAATTGAGCGGATGATCAAAAGGCTGCCCAAAGACAAGAAGGAGCGAGTCGTTAATACGCGCATTGACATAGGCCAACTGCTTCAGCGGCGAAAATAGCCAAGACCATCTTTTCGTAGCCACGCTCCAGGCCGCTACCGGCCTTCCGCATCCTCACAAATAGTGACAGAGATAGTCCGGCCGCGCCACACGAATCCACTCGGCAGCCCCGGCTCTCCGATTGCCATGCGCGCCATATCGCCCGTTCCGGCCACGGGGCGGATGGCTTCACTGACGAATCGCTCGGGCATGAGCTTGCTGATTTCTTCCGGCCATGACGCCGCCGTCCACGTCCCATACGGCACCGGTTACCCAGCTTGCCTCCTCTGACAGCAGAAAAACGATCGCGGAGGCCACGTCCCGAGGGGTCCCGATGCGCCCGATGGGGTGGAATCTCGTCCTTATTCTTAAGATCTTGGTCACAAAAGGGCTCGAATGGTTCGTCCGTTCTCCAGATTGTATTGACAGCGCAGCTGATTTTCATTACCAAGGGAATGATGCCAAATCTACACTTTTTGGCAAGAGGCGCTCGATTGGCCTCTTTTTAAGCTAAAATTTGATGACTTCGTGACTTCGCGATGAAGCAGATTCAGCCCAGATCCGTTCCGGCACGGCCTCAGGTGCGTTTTTATGCATTTACCGCTTTCGTCGGCGGGCTTATTCGCAATACCAGTTTTTTAATGCTCATTCTTTGTTTTAGCTTTGCAGCTGCCGCCGTCGTTGTGAACACTGCGAAATCCTTGTGGAATCACGCCGGTGTCCGCAGTTTTGTCGCTGCACTGGAAGCAGATCTTGCCGATACAGGCTCCTCAGACGTCGATCTAACTCCACAAGCGCCACGGCAATTCAAAGATCCGGAGAAAGTCCAAAGGGACGAGAACAGAGCACGGCGTAAACTTGCCACAGAACTGAGGCAGCGGAAATCTTCCGCTAGCGGTATGAAGGCGGTCCGGTAGCGTGACCGTAGAATTTAGCGGTGAATTTTGGTTGCCGGATCCAGCGTTTTTTCTGTGAGCATAAGCCCGGATGCGGTTGATTCCGCCTCGATCCCGCGGTGCAGCACCATGCCCTGACCGACCTTTCTGCCGGTATAGTAAGATGATTTCCGGGCCAGGCCCGGGCGTCCGATCGAGCGCATTTTACCATATCGCCTGCTTACGTAGTCGGACAGTTTGGGGTCGGCTATGTTAACCAAATCGGTGCAGACATACCCGCGTTTGGAGCGGGCCATTCCCTCCGCGAAGTTCCTCTCTGACTGTATCCGCGTCGATAGAACGCGTCGGTCCTCTTCGAGCTTCGAATAAAAGCCGTTGGCAACCCCCAGCGCGAACTGCCGGAACTCTCGGCCGGAGAACCCATGCTGTTTGCGGGCCTGATCCCACTGCGTCTGGATCGTCCTCTGAAGGAAATCAAAGACATAGGAGGCAAACTCGATGTCGTGCGGCTGCCCGGACATCTCGGGAACGTTGCCCGCGCATTTCTTGGAGACAACCCACGTAGGGGTCCAGACCACCTCGATAAAGAAAAACCGTTGAAGAATATTTGCAACGACGCTGATATGGCGCGGGTGCCTCTTTGACGGGTCGCACATGAACCGGCTGGTAAAGGTGCGTTCCCGGTCCTCCTCGATCAGGTTAAGGTTATGCCGGGTTATGAGTTCGCTTGCCTTGGATGCGGCCGATCGGGCTTCTTCCGGGTACGGGCTTTGGGCCAGCGCGAGAAGCTTGTGGACCTTGGCCCGCAGCTGGTCCTGCGGATCCGTGCTACCATTAAGGTTATTGCACGCTGGACTGAAAAAAGGGCTATTCCTGTTGGTGGCATGCGGATCGGCCCCCAGAAGCTCGCACATGGCACGGAAGGTGGGACCGTGGCTGGTTTCGCGCTTGCCTTCCGGATAGGCGGACGCCCAAAGGTGGGCGACCTCGTGAAGAAACACATCGCGCACGGCGTCGAAGCGGTGAGAGGCGGCAAACGTCCGTTTAAGCCGGATCGTCCAGGTTTCCGGGTCGGCGATTCCGAGCTTTCCTATCTCGGACAGCATGATGTTGGGCCGCGTGGAAACGCGCTGCCGTATGACCTCCGGTGCTTTTTGCAAGCTCCTGGCGTACTCCCAGCAAAGCCCAAGAACAAGGGAGCTGGAAAGATCCGCCTCGATTTGGAAGGCAAGCCGTTTGGTCGGCAATTGGCAGCACCCTTGGTTGGTGGTGAAAGGGGGTGAATGGGTACGGCAGTCCAATACAAGACCGAGCAACAACCCGTACTGGGAGCTTTTCCTAATTTTGGGACGAGACACCGCCGCGGGTCGGGGTATGATCTCTTCGAAGCGCTGGATATGCCTCGGGAGTGGATATAGCGGAAACTAATTTACCTGCGTGAACAGCCCAAGATTTATCGGGCTTTGAGAGCCTGCTGGACTTTCGGCTGGTGATCCCCATCGCGGTCGAACAAAAAACATTCCCCTCGCCCCTGGCATTCATTACAAACCGATTCACGGTGCTTTTCAATTACGTACCCTTTTCCGTTACAGACTGCACAAACCATTTCAGCCTCCCGGTGAGTTCCACATATGACGAAATCAAACGAACTGCCTTAACGGACTTGGCCTATACGCCGATTGTGAGGGGCTGGCAAGTAAAAAATAGACCCATCAAGTATGATTATGGATTGCGATATGCTCGCAACGGCATTGAGCCGATTCTTCGTATCTGCACGGGATCGTGATTGCATTACGACGGAACAGCCCTTGAAGCTTTTGGTGCGCGGGGACGCTCCAGCCAAAATTGCGGGTTCAAAAAAAAAAAAAACAGCGCAGGAAACTAAACCTGCGCATATTTTCTTATGAATCAACAAAATAAGGAAGACCCTGCAGGGGTTGCCTGGTTTAGCTCTTTTTGTCATCCTCTATTTTTTGGGGCCCCTTCTTGTCTTTTTCTTCTTCCTCTGCGGCGCCCTTGAAGTTTTTGATGGCCTTGCCGATTCCGGAGCCGATTTCCGGAAGCTTGCCGGCACCGAAAATGATGAGGATGATAACGAGGATGATGATAAGTTCGGGCATGCCGATTCCAAACATACGGCCTCCTATGTCTCAGGGCTGGACTGCTTGAATTCCTGAAGCAGCTTTAAAAATTCCTTGGACTTCACGTAGCGATCGACACTGCCTTGGTAGTCTATCCATTTTCTCCAGCAGTCGAGCCAAGCGTCGTTGTGCCAATAACAATCCGCGTCGCCGCGGCCCTGAAGCCGCTCAATGTAGTCCACATATTCGTCCTCACAGGCTTCGCAGAACTGGTAAGGCAGCTTCAATCCGCTTTCTGCCGCACCCGTTCTCGGCTCCATTTGAGTCCCGCATTTTTCGCATTTGAACGAGCAGTTCGTACATTGAACCACGCGACGTATGGAAACTGCTTTTTGCCTGCGGCGCAAGGACGCTTTTTTCTCCCGCGAGGTTTCCAGTTTGTCGTCAAGAGAAATGATGTCGGCCACGCAGCACCTCATTCAAAATTGGGGGGAGTTTTCCGGCGCCGGCCGAAGCCAAACGGAAGCCCTTATATAGCATCGGCCCAATGGACTGTCAATTCGCGCCGCCCTAAGATTGACACCTTGCGGTGATTCGACTATAGCAACGCAAGTGTCCGATTGAACGGCAACGTAGAAAGGAGAGCGACATGCCTGTGCACATCGTGCGACATCCCTTGATCAGGCACAAAATCGCGCTGGCCCGGGAAAGCAATGTGACCACCAAGGATTTCCGGGAGCTCGCTTCGGAAATCGCAACCCTTTTGACTTACGAAGCCACCAAGGACCTGGAAACCGAGAAGGAAACGATTCAGGGATGGGCCGGCCCCGTCGAGGTTGAAAAAATCAAGGGCAAGAAAATCACGGTGGTGCCTATCCTGCGGGCCGGGCTCGGCATGATGCCGGGGGTGCTGAACCTCATTCCATCGGCTAAAGTCAGCATCGTGGGACTTTACCGCAACGAGGAGACCCTCGCGCCGGTGCGCTACTACGTCAAGTTGGCCAAGTCCATGGAAATGCGGGTGGCTCTCATCCTGGACCCGATGCTGGCGACCGGAGGCTCAACCGTGGCCGCCATCGACCTACTCAAGGAGTCCGGCTGCCCGCAGATCAAGGGAATTTTCATGGTGGCCGCTCCCGAGGGCATCCGGCACGTGGAGGCCGCTCACCCGGATGTCGACCTGTACGTTGCCGCCGTGGATGAGAAGCTGAACGACGTCGGTTACATCCTGCCCGGTCTGGGGGATGCCGGCGACAAGATTTTCGGAACGAAGTAGACCATGATGACGCCGCGTTTCGCGGGTAACGGCCTGCCCTGCCTGATCGGCAGCCTGCCGCTCACCGATTACGTCCAGGCGACCCGGTTGGTGTGGGAACACACGCCGGAGATCCCGCTCTGGGTGCAGCTGCCCAAGATGCCTGGCGAGAGCATGACGCGTCAGTTCGCCGCGGGCCTGCCGGGTCTGGCGGAAGCGGACGGCCGCGCCTTCGTCGATTCGGAAGGCCCTGATTTTGAAAAAAGCCTGCTGAGTTTCTACGAGGAAGCCTTGGCGCTTCAGGATGCGCCGGAAGGTCTCGATCGCTCGCGGTTTGCCATGGTCCCGGCCGCCGCCGGGGGCTTTTTTGAGTTGATCAGTCAGGCGGCTAAGCGGACCCCGCCGCCGCTGGCGGTGAAGGGTCAGATCGTCGGGCCTGTTAGCTTCGGCACCAGCCTGTGCGACCGACACGGCAAAGCGATCTTTTACGACCCCCAGCTGCGGGATGCCTCAGTTCAACTGCTGGCTCTGCGGGCCCGCTGGCAGGTCCGGCGGCTTTCGGCCCTCGGCCGGCCGGTGCTGCTTTTCATCGACGACCCGGCCCTCACCGGCTTCGGCTCGTCGATCTATATCGGCCTGAGCCGGGAGGACATCTGCCAGAGCCTGGGCGCCATGATCGATGCCGTCCACCTGGAAGGCGGTCTGGCCGGCGTGCACATTTGCGCCAACGCCGACTGGACGCTGGTCCTGGATTCGGCGGCCGACGTCCTCAGCTTCGACGCTTATGCCTTTTTCGATCAATTCGTCATTTACCGGGAGGCGATCCGGCGCTTTGTCGATCGCGGCGGCCTGATCGCCTGGGGTCTGGTGCCCACCCTCAGCCCGGAGGACCTTCAGCGCGAGACCACCGATTCCCTGTTGGCGCAGTGGGAATCTAAGTCGGCTCAGGTTGCAGAGCTCGGAATCGACCGAACCCGGCTGCTGGCGCAGTCCCTGATCACGCCGGCCTGCGGCATGGGGTCTTTGAGCGTGGAACTCGCCATGAAGGCCTTGCAGCTGACCCGCGAGCTTTCCAACCGAATCCGAAAAGAACCCCGCGCATAGAGGATGGGACAACGGCCAAGCATATGCCTTGCTCCATACTCTTTGCAATCCGCCGCAGCTCTAAAACCGAACCTATTCGTAGAGGAATCATGACAAAACAGGAAATCTCCAATCGCTTCACCGGCGCCTCGCGCTACGTCCTGGACGATGAACTGGCCAAGATCGTGAATATCTCCATGGCGCTCGAGATGCCGCTCTTGCTCAAGGGCGAACCGGGCACCGGCAAGACCATGCTGGCGCACGCCATCGCTGAAACCCTGGGCATGCCTCTGATCGTGCTTAACGTGAAATCCAGCATGAAGCTGGTGGAGGCGCTCTACCAGTACGACACCCTCACCCGGCTCAACGACAGTCGCTTCGGCGACTCCAAGCGCGATGTCAGCCGGATCGAGGACTACATCCGCATGGGCAAGATCGGCCAAGCCTTCACCGCTCCGGCCCGCACGGTCCTGTTGATCGACGAAATCGACAAAGCCGACACCGACTTTCAGGACGACATGCTCGACGTGCTCGATCAGATGGAGTTCGACATCATCGAGGTCGACAAGACTGTCAGCGCCCGGCAGCGGCCGGTGATCATCATCACGAGCAACGCCAAGAAGGACCTGTCCGACCCCTTTTTGGGCAGGTGCAATTTCCACCACATCGCCTTCCCGGACCCCGAAATGATGCGGCGCATCCTGCGCGTGCATTTTCCCACCCTCGACAGGGACTTGCTGGAGAACTGCATCGCGGCGTTCTACCGCATGCGGCAGATCGAAGGTGTCGAAAAGCGGCCGGCCACCCGCGAGCTGATCAACTGGATCCGCGCGCTCAAGGCCGACCCCGACTGCAAGCCCTCACAGATCGGCAAGGGCGAGCCGCCCTACCTCGGAATTCTTTTCAAGAAAAGCCAGGACTACCAGCGTGCCAGGGAAGCTGCGGCCCGAAGGCGCTTATAGGCAGGGGGTTGAGGGTATAGGACCGTTAATAACTGAGGTTCACGGTTCAGCGGTTCACGGTTGGAAAAGCACGAAAGCCGGTAAAACCCAACCATTGAACCAATGAACCGCTGAACCTTATTTTTAACCTAAACACATGTTCATCGACTTCTTCTACAAACTTCGCGATGTGGGCCTCCAGGTCAGTCCCACCGCCTTTCTGACCCTCCATCGCGCGCTCTCGATGGGGCTGGTCGGCTCCCTTGAGGATTTCTATACGGCATCCCGGTCGATCCTGGTTAAAAGCGAGCGCTATTTCGATCTCTTCGATCGGGTGTTCGCCCATCACTTCCAGGGGGCGGACATGCCCGATCTCAAGGGCATCGAGCTGGACGAGCTGGCGCGCTCGATGCTCGAATTTTGGCTGCAGAAGCCGCAGGAATTGTCGCAGCTGTTGGGGATGGACGAGCAGGCCTTGAAGAAGCTGACTCCCGAGCAGCTGCTGGAATACTTCAAAGAGCGATTGAAGGAGCAGACTGAAGCCCACCACGGCGGCGGCAAGTGGATCGGCACGGGCGGTTTTTCGCCGGTGGGGCACTCCGGCTACCACCCCGGCGGCATGCGGGTGGGAGGGGTCTCCGGCAGCAAGTCGGCGGTGAAGGTGGCCCTGGAGCGCCGTTACCGGGACTATTCCCAGGAAGGCCCGCTGACCCAGGCCATGGTGGGCGAAGCTCTGAAACGATTGCGGCACATGGCGCCGGCCGGCCCCAAGGACCGGCTGAATGTCGAAAAAACCATCTACCGGACCACCCAGAACGCGGGGGAAATCGAACTCGTCTTCGATAGGAACCTAAGGGACAAACTCAAGGTCATTCTCGCCATCGACAACGGCGGCTGGTCGATGGATCCCTACATTCCGGTGGTCCAGACGGTATTCGACTACGCCCGCTCCCAGTTCAAGGACCTCAAAACCTTTTTCTTCCACAACACGATCTACGACACCCTCTGGGGCGAGCCCTCGCGCTATCGGAAGGCTCAGCGCATTGCGGAGTTTGCCCGGCTGGATCCCGAAACCCGCCTGGTCATCGTGGGCGACGCGAGCATGGCGCCTTACGAGCTCTTGGCGGCCGACGGCTCCATTTACGCCGAGGAGCGCAGCGGTCGGCCGAGCATCGAATGCCTGATGTTTCTATCCCAAGCCTTCCCCCGCAACGTTTGGCTCAATCCGAAGCCTGCCGAGACTTGGGGCTACACCCGCACGATCGCCGCCATCCGCCAGATCTTCCCCATGTTCGAGCTCAGCATCGAAGGGTTGGAGCAGGCGGTGAGCCTCCTGATGCAAAAATGACGACTGCGCGAAAAGGCCAATCCCGGCGTTGCGCATCATCTCGCAGTCGCTCCGGCGTACGGCAAGTACGCCTCGCGACACGAGACTCGCGCGCCTTGGTCTTAGCCTTTTCACGCAGTCGTCGAACAAGGTGAATTTATTTTTACCCGATCGGCGACCTCAATGCGTGGCGATCCATCGATCCATGATGTCGCGGACGCTTCTGGGACGGTCGGTCATGATGCCGTCCACCTCTCGATCCAATATTTCGAAAATATCCTTTTCAGAGGGTTCGTGTTTGTCGAGGGCGTGGAATGGCCCGAATTCAGTCAGGAACACATAAGTCGCGCCGCCTGCTTCCCGGACCCGCTCGACGACCCCCCGAGTAGTAAACAATCGACTGTGGACGGTCTCCAGGGCGCGGTTTTTCATTTTCATCTCAAAAAAATGAAAAATCAGTTGTTCCTTCGTAGAAAGGCCGGTAGGGTATATTTCGCTGCTTTGGTCGCGAAATTCGTCGATGTATTCGTCAATGGCGCTGACCACCACTTTAACCCGGCTATCCGGGTCGGCGTTGAGAATAGCTAAAAACGCCCCGATATTGTCCTTCAAGCCCTTGCGATCGCTGTCGTTGATATGCCGCTTGAAAGATTCTTTCAATTCGATGTTCAGGGGCGCCGCCGGGAAACGCTTCAAAAAATCATCGAAAAGCAGAAGGCGGCGGTCTTCCTCCTTCGGAACTCCGGATAGATCTATCTGGCCTTCCTTTAGGCTTTTCACCGCGGGGTCCGCCACCCAGGCTTTGCCGTCCAGTTCGGCCCAATCGTAATCATAGATCTTCTTACGATCTTTATTTCTTTTGGCAGGTCGGTCGTCTGTGCCCTCAATGCGCACATTGTTGAGATCCGGCCCGTGCCACACCACGAACCGGCCGTCCCGGGTCAATTGGACATCCAGCTCAAGGACGTCCACGTGGGCGACGTCCAGGGCGTGGCGGAAGGCTATCACCGTGCTTTCCGGGGCCTCCAGAACCCCTCCGCGATGACCGAAGAGAATCGGGGTTTTCAGATTGAAAATAGGATCGATTCTTGAAGACACTGAATTGTTGTTGCCCAAAGCAGCCTCCTTATCATTCCAAGTTTTTGAGATTTATTCCGCGATCAGCTCCGCCACCATCACCGTAACGGCCTGGCCGCGCAGGCGCACCCGATCCCCCCGGACCGTCACGCCGACCACGCCGCCGCGCGCCGAGGCCTGGTAGGCCCGCATCTCGGTCTTGCCGAGCCGCCGGCTCCAGTAGGGTCCGAGGCAGCAGTGGGCCGAGCCGGTCACGGGGTCCTCGTCGATGCCGACGGCCGGGCCAAAAAAGCGCGAAACGAAGTCGAAGCCAGGCGTGGAAGCGCGGCTGGTCACCATGATGCCGCGCACCGGCAAGGCCCGCAGGCGGGTGAAGTCGGGGCGCAGACCTCGTATGATCTCTTCCGACTCGAGCTCGACCAGGTGATCGAAACGGCTGCTGCGGAAGCTCAAGACCTTAGCCCCTAAAATTTCGGCCAGGCCGGCGGGGGCATCTGCCGGTTCGTCCGGGGTGACCGGAAAATCGAGGTCGATCCCTTCAGCGCAGCGTTCGGCCGTGAGCAGTCCGCTCAACGTGTGAAAGCGCGCAGGCTCTTCATTGGATAGCAAGTTGGTTTGCCAGAGGATGTGGGCCGAGGCCAAGGTCGCATGGCCGCAGAGCTCTACCTCCACGGCGGGCGTAAACCAGCGCAGCCGAAAACCTTCACCCTCCTTCAGCAGAAAGGCCGTCTCGGAGAGGTTCATCTCGGCCGCCACGTTCTGCATCCAGGCGTCGTCTTTCGGGCCGGGCAGGATGCACACGCCGGCCGGATTGCCGGTGAACGGTTTGTCCGTGAAAGCGTCGACCTGGTAAATTTTCATGGGTTACCAAAAAGGGTTAAAGAGTTCAGGAAATCCAGAAGGGCTGGCATCATAGTTTTCGCCATCCTCCTCTTTCTTCTGAACCCTGAACGCCGAACCCCTGAGATCTTAATACTGCTAACCAAAACAAGCCTCCATCCCTCTCAGGCACCATCAGAAACCTGCACGCCCGGACGCCCGGCGTTGCATAGCCCCGAGCAACTGGGCCGGCTCCCTAAAGCGGCTGGTCAACATGACGGCGGCGATGATGTAGGGCTTGAAGCCGGCCTGGATGTAAGTCGGAATGCGGTAGCGCTCGAAGACGCCGGCCGCAACTTCGCCTGCCGCGCACGAGACCCCCGAGATGTCCGCCGGCAGGCAGTGCATGTAAAGCGCCTTGCCGCCGCGCGTTAGTTTCATTTTCGATTCGGTGCACTCCCAGTCTTTGAAGCCGGCGTTGTTGGCCAGGCACTCTTTTTCGAGTGCCTTGAGGCCGGCCGTGTCGTTCTGACGCAGCAACTCGGTGCGTTTTTCCATGACATGGTACGGGGCCCAGCTCTTGGGGTAGACCACGTCGGCGCCGGCAAAGGCCTCGTCCATCGAGTTCACGACCCGGAAGCTGCCGCCGTTTTCCCTCGCAAAGGCGTCCGCCTTCGCGACCACATCGGGGATCAGTTGATAGCCCTCGGGGTGGGCCAGCACCACCTCCATTCCGAAGCGCGGCATCAGCCCGATAATGCCCTGGGGCACAGACAGGGGTTTGCCGTAGCTGGGCGAGTAGGCCCAGGTCACGGCGATTTTTTTGCCCCGCAGGTTGTCCAGCGAGCCGAAGTGGCTCTGGAGCTGCATCAGGTCGGCCATGCTCTGGGTGGGGTGGTCGATGTCGCTCTGCAGGTTTACGAGGTAGGGCCGCTGCTCCAAAACGCCGGCCTTGAAACCGTCCTCCACGGCGGTGGCCACTTCCTGCATGTAGGCGTGGCCAGCGCCAAGGAAAATGTCGTCACGGATGCCGATGAAATCTGTAAAAAAGCTGATCATGTTGGCCGTTTCGCGCACGGTCTCGCCGTGAGCAATCTGCGAGCGGCCCTCGTCCAGGTCCTGAACATTCAGCCCCAGGAGGTTGGCGGCCGAAAAATACGAAAACCGGGTGCGGGTCGACTGGTCGCGGAAGATGCTCACCGCCAGGCCCGAGTCGAAGCAGCGGGTGGAGATGTTTTCGCGGCGCAGGCAGCGCAGCGCCTCGGCCACGGCTGCGATCTGCTTCAGCTCATCAACGGTTTTCTCCCAGGTCAGCAAAAAGTCTTTATGGTAGAGATCGCCTGAAAGTGCACCGATCTCTTTCAATAGGCTTTGAAAATTGGTCATGATTCCTCCTTATAAATCGCAACGGTCAGCCGATGGGCCCGTGGACCCGAGAAACGAAAACGGGCCAACGGGAAAACCGGTGAACGGGCAAACGAATATCTAAACCGTGCAGGCGTAATGGGCATAAAAGGCCGCTGCGTTGACCAGATCCTCGACCGGGGTCTTCTCGTTGGGGGCGTGCGCCATGGCTTCGGCACCCGGCCCGAACCCGATCGCCGGAATCCCGTACATGCCGGAGATGGTGACGGCGTTGGTCGAGAAGGTCCACTTGCCGATTCGGGGCGGTCGGCCGAAAAGCGCCTGGTAGGTCCGGGCGCCGGCCTGCACGGCCGGGTGGTCTTCCGGCCACTTCCAGGTCGGGTAGTATTTTTCCATGCCGTAGCGTTTGCCGGTGTAGGCGGTTTCCTCGTAGTTCGGGACGAAGACCCGCGCATCATCGCCCTTGACCAGCGCCTCGATTTCGCGGACGGCCGATTCCCTGGTTTCGCCCCAGGTCAGCCGGCGGTCAAGGTGGATGCGGGCGTAGTCTGCTACGGCGCACAGCGACGGGCTGCCGGAAACAAACTGGCTGAGCGCGATAGAGCCTTTGCCGAGGAAGTCGTCGGCGGGCAGCCGCTCACTGAGCTGCTCGGCGGCCAGGCAGGCCCGCGAGGCCATATAGATCGCATTTCTGCCGCGCTCAGGGGCCGATCCGTGGGAGGAAACTCCTTTGAATTCAACCTCGATTTCCATGCGGCCGCGCTGGCCGCGGTAGAGGCCGCCGTCGGTGGGTTCGGTGCTGACGACCACCTCGGGCCGGATCCCGTCTTCTTCGATGATGTACTTCCAGCACAGGCCGTCGCAGTCCTCTTCGATGACGCTGCCCACAAAGTACAGCGTGACGTCCCGGTCGAAGCCCAGTTCTTTGAGGATGCGGCCGGCGGTCACCATGGAAGCGACGCCGCCCTTCTGGTCGGCGGCCCCGCGGCCGTGGACGAAGCCGTCACGGATCTCGCCGCAGAAGGGATCAAAACTCCAATTGGTGGAGTTGCCGACCTCGACGGTGTCGATGTGGCCGTCGAACGCCAGGATGCGCTTGCCGTTTCCGATGCGGCCGATCACGTTGCCGAGCCCGTCGATGTTGACCTCGTCGAAGCCGGCGGCCTGCATTTGCTCGAAAAGTTTTTGCGCAACCGCTTTCTCTCCCAGACTCGGGGACTTGATCTTGACGAGTTCGGACAGGTTGGAGGCGGTATCGTCGCGGTAGCGGCGGGACAATTCCAGGATGCGTTTGGCGTCTTTCATATCGGGTTCCTCAAACAATCAGAAGGGCTTGTATATGTCGAGGCTCTTTTAAATCAAGCATCAGGCCGTCAGCCAAGGCGCGCGGGGTTTTGGGATGCGCAGCATACTGTCCGGTATGTGAGCAATCACAAAAGGCCGCGCAACGCCGGATCACGGCTTGAGGCGCCGGTTTCTCAAGTAGCTCGGTATTCTTCGATCAGCCGGTCGACCCTCGCCACCTCGGCCTGCTGCGCCTCCCAGTAGGCCTGGTCGCGCTGGGCGTTCAGCTCTTCGACGGTCTTGGCCTGCTGCTCGACCCAGGTGAAGTACTTGAGGTTGTGCCACTGGGTGCGGTTGCGGCGGGTGCCCTCGTCGATCCAATCCAGCTTCTGCCGGTGGAAGATACTGACCAGGCGAACTTCTGCGGCGGTTTGGTCCATCGGGCCGAAGCACTCGTTCAGGCCGGCCATGACCGAGTGATAACGGTCGACAGCGTCCGTACAGACGGTGGCGATCAAATCATTCTTGCCCATGCCGTAGAACTTGGCCGTCTTGATGGCTCCGAGCACGTTGCAAACTCCGGAAATTCCGAAAATCCGAGAGAGTCGCTGCACCGTTTCCTCGGCCACGCCGTATTTGCGGGTGAGCACCTCCCAGCCGGTCGCCTCGGTCAGCATCTGCAGCCCGAGCTTGCTCTCGATATCGTCGATGCACATGACCGCATCCAGGTTCATGACGTTGTGGATCCAGGTGACGTGCTTGTCGCCGATGCCCTGGATGTCGTGGCCGCCGTAGCCGTTCCAATAGAGCGTCGGGCACTGGATCGGTTCGAGGCCCACGATCAGATGGCGGCCGGGCCACTGCTGCTTGAGCCGGTCGCCGGCCGCGATCGTGCCGGCCGAACCCATGGCGGAAACATAGGCCGAAACCACCCCGGTGCCGACTCCCTGGGTCTCCAGCGCCTTGGCCAGTTCGATGAGGGTGTTTCCGGTAACATAGTAGTGAAACCGGTAGTTGGCGAATTCCTCAAACTGGTTCATGATTCGGACGCGGTCGGGCGCGGCCTGCTTCAGTGCATGGCACTTGTCGTAGATCTCCTTCACATTGCTCTCGCAGCCCGGCGTCAGCTCCAAGCGGGCGCCGTAGCCGCGGACGATCTCGAAGCGCTCCCTGCTCATCTCCTCGGGCAGGATCACGACCGAGTCGAACTGCATGCGGCAGCCCACCCAGGCGCCGCCGATGCCGTAATTGCCGGTGGACGGCCAGACGATGGTATGGCGGGTCGGGTCCACGGCGCCGGTGATGGCCTTCTCGATCAGAACGGAGTAGGTGGCCCCTACCTTGTGACTGCCGGTGGGGAAGTCCTTGCCGTACAGAACCACGATGGGAGTATCGACTCCTGTCAACTCCCGGGGCAGGACTTCGTGGTAGATGCGGCCCGCGCCGTCCTTCCATGAGATATTGTAAAGATTGATGGGGTCGAGCGGGTCCTTGGCTTTGGCGGCAAGTGCCCTTTCCCGCAAGTCTTTATCGATTTTAGCTGGGTCCAGCATTTCGGCGAACGTCGGGCCCGTGATGAGTCGTTTTGGTG
>Ga0105093_10000332_pt1 | contig 18114 bp, 15 predicted proteins | sample PPLLak3March2015_2_FD_79111 | JGI IMG/M metagenome (GOLD analysis project Ga0105093, IMG submission 79111) | Freshwater sediment microbial communities from Prairie Pothole Lake near Jamestown, North Dakota, USA - PPLs Lake P8 Core (3) Depth... | ecosystem: Environmental > Aquatic > Freshwater >... | reverse complement strand
TCAGCGCGTGCGGTGGTTTAAACGCGGGTTGGAGACCGGCAGCATGGGCCAGTGCAACACCTTCCAATCTGACCGGTTATAACCTCCTCCGAGCTGGAGGCAGGGGCTGCCGTCCAGCGGCCAACCCGCTTGACAATCCTGCGGCCGACGTGTAGTCATGGCCCTTGATACTTCGCGTCGCGCCACCCCGCGAATCGTTACCCCGCTGCTCTTTTTCTCTATCCATCCAAAGACGGAGGTCCCTATGAAAGCCATCAGACGCTTTATTTTCATCGTTGCCGGGCTTTTTCTCATCGCAGCTCCGGTCCTGGGGCAGGAAATCATCATCGCCCTCGGATCGGAGCCGACGACCCTGGACCCGCAGGTCCGCGAGGACGGCGGCGAACGGGCCGTTAATGACAACGTGTATGAAACCCTGATGGCTCGTTTGCCGGACGGCAAACTTACGGCAGGCCTGGCCGCATCCGAACCGAAGCTGGTGGACGCCAAGACGTGGGAGGTGAAGCTGCGCGCGGGTATCCGGTTTCACAACGGCGAGCCTTTCAACGCTGATGCGGTGGTTCACAGCGTAAAGCGCCTCATCGACCCTAATTTCAAGTCCGAGCAGATATCGTTTTTCTCCACCATCAAGGATGCCAAGAAGGCGGACGACCTCACCGTCCAGATAATTACGGATGGTCCCGATCCCATCCTGCCCGGTCGGCTTTACTGGATGAAGATGGTCCCGCCCGGACACAGCCAAGACCCTAAATTCGCCGAAACGCCGGTCGGAACCGGACCTTACAAGTTTATCAAATGGAACCGCGGCCAGAATGTGATCCTCGAGGCCAATCCCGCCTATTGGGGCGCCAAGCCGACCATCCAAAAAGTGACTTATCGCTTTGTGTCGGACCCCGGCACCCGTCTGGCAGGATTGATGGCCGGAGAATTCGATCTCATCACCAACCTGCTTCCGGAATTCACCAAGAAGGTGCCGCAGGCCATTCACATGCTGGGCTTGGAGCATCCGATCATCATTCTGAATGCGGACGGCGGAGCGACTCGGGACGTCCGGGTTCGCAAAGCCTTGAACTATGCCGTGGACAAGAAAGCCCTGGCCGAAGGGCTGTTTGAAGGCTACGCGCAGATCGCTCAGGGCCAGCTGTTGAGCCCTTCTTTTTTCGGCTTCAGCAAGGCGGTCGGCCCCTACCCCTATGACCCGGAAAAAGCCAAGACCCTGCTGAAAGAGGCTGGGGCGATGGGTGCGAGCGTCGAGGTCATCGGCACGGCCGGCCGCTGGCTCAAAGACCGCGAAATGGTGGAGGCCGTGGCGGGTTACTGGGAGGCGGTTGGATTGAAGCCCAAGGTGCGGATCTTCGAGTTCAACGAGTATCTGAATCGGCTGTTCGACCGCAAGACTCGAGGTGACGCCATTTTCGTCGTGAGCTCCAATGAACTCATGGACGCGGACAAGAGCTTCTCGGCTTATTACAAGGCCGGCGGCACCGGCTCTTCCAACAGCGACAAGGAACTGGCCGGCATGATCGATGCGGCGCGCTCCGAGACGGATGTCGCCAAGCGCGCCGCACTCTACGACCAAACCGTCAAGCGCGCCCATGAACAAGCCTATTTCGTCTGGCTGTTGAACATCGAGGACATCTACGGCGTCAGCAAGCGACTCGTCTGGCCGGGCCGCGTAGATGCCAAGATGCTGGTCAGCGAAATGAAGCTGAAATAAGAGGGGTTGGCCCGTTCGCCCGTCACCCGTTGGCCCCCAACGACGAAGAGTCAAAAAACACTTCCAGCATGGCTTTCTTTTTCATTTCGGGCTAACGGGTCAACGGGCCCACGGGCTCACGGACTTCCATGGGCCGTTATTTCCTCAAACGTCTTTTGCAGGGCGTCGCGGTGATCCTGGGGGTCACGGTGCTGGTGTTTGTCGTGACACGCCTAGTAGGCGATCCCGTCAAGGTCATGCTGCCCCTCGAGGCCACCGCCGAGCAGCGCGCGGCATTTGAAAAGCAGCTCGGCCTGGATCGCCCCATCTGGATCCAGTTCGCCGATTTCGCAGACGGCCTCAGCCGGTTCGAATTCGGGGACTCCCTCTGGCAGCGTCGCCCGGCCATGGAGATCGTTTTCGAAAAGCTGCCGCTGACCCTGGGATTGGCTTTTATGGGGATCGGGTTGGCTTTTTTTTTGGCGATCCCTCTTGGAATCATCGCAGCGCTGCGGCCGGGAGGCGCCTCCGACCGCAGCACGGTTTTCCTCAGCCTCATCGGGCTCTCGGTGCCGCAGTTCTGGCTGGGGCTGCTTCTGATCGTCGTGTTTGCGGTTCAGCTCGGCTGGCTGCCGACCTCCGGCGTCGATACGCCGGCCCACTACATCATGCCCACCATCACCATGGCGCTGCCCGCCCTGGCGCGGCTGGTGATGATCGTACGCTCCTCTATGATCGACGAACTCAATCAGCAGTACGTCAAGACCTGTTTTGCGAAGGGGCTCTCTTTCTACCGGGTGGTCGGCGTGCATGCCCTGCGCAACGCCTCGTTGCCGGTCGTCACCCTATGTGGCTGGGAGCTCATCCGGGCGGTGGCTGGCTACTCGGTGGTGGTGGAAACGGTTTTTGCCTGGCCGGGGCTGGGGCTGACCGCCATTCAGGCCATCGAACGCGAGGATCTGATTCTGTTGCAGGCCATTGTCTTCACCGTGGCCATCCTGGTGGTGCTGATCAACATCCTGATGGACATGGTCTATAAGGCCATTGACCCACGACTGAAGATCGCGTGACCATGGCAGCCATCACCTCCCATCAACGGGCAACCCCGCCAGGCCGCCGGGTGAAAGCCCTGATAGACGAGCTCTGGCGGGACAAGGCCGGGTTCGCCGGGATCCTCATGATCGCAGCCCTGATTCTCATGGCCTCCGCCGCCCCGCTGATCGCTCCGTATTCACCGACGACGCAGGATCTGCGGATGCGGCTGGCACCGCCGGTCTGGGAGCCCAACGGCAGTTGGAAACACCTTCTGGGAACCGATCATCTGGGCCGGGACGTGCTGTCCCGCGTGATTCACGGCTCGCGCGTCTCCCTCACCGTGGGAGTCGCAGTCGTTCTCCTCGCGGGGACCTTCGGCGTCATGCTCGGGCTCATCGCCGGCTATCGCGGCGGCCGCATCGACAGCTTCATCATGCGCTGGATCGACACCCAAGTGGCCTTTCCGGGATTGCTGATCGCCTTGATCATCCTGGCGGTCATCGGCCCCAGCATGCTGACCGTGATCCTCGTTCTCTCGTTGAACGGCTGGATGGTGTACGGCCGCCTGACCCGGGGCGCCGTGCTCTCGGTCCGCCAGACCGCTTATGTGGAAGCGGCCGAGATGGTGGGCTGCAGTGCCGCACGGGTCGTTTTCCGCCACATCCTCCCCAATCTGACCTCGCCGCTGCTGACCCTGGCCATTCTCGAGTTTGCGCGCATCGTCTTGGCCGAAGCCGCACTCTCTTTCCTGGGAATGGGCATTCAACCGCCGGCGACGTCCTGGGGCTTGGATGTGGCGACCGGCAAGAACTATATGTTCCGCGCCTGGTGGCTGGTGACGTTTCCGGGCATCGCCATTTCCTTCACCGTGCTTGCTATTAATCTGGTGGCAAGCTGGATGCGCTTGATTTCAGATCCCCAGGAGCGTGAAAAACAGTTCGCGCGCCAGATGCGTGCCCTACGCAAGAAGCGTGCGTCGCATGCGCTTCAGGAGACCCCTTCGTCATGACGCTGCGCCTGGAACCCTCGTTGCTGGAAATCGACGACCTGGTGGTTCATTTCACCACCCGGTATGGCGTCGTTCAGGGGGTGCGCGGCGTGAATCTCGTCGTCCGAGCGGGAGAAACGCTGGGGATCGTGGGCGAGTCCGGATCGGGCAAGAGCGTCACCGTCCAGTCCGTCATGGGGTTGATCAACGTCCCCGGCGAAATCATCAGCGGCGACATTCGCTGGAAGGGCAGATCCCTGCTGGGCCCAAGCGGACGCGCCTATATGGAATCGGTGCGGGGCCGGGAGATCACTATGGTCTTCCAGGATCCGATGACCTCGCTCGACCCGCTTTTCAGCATCGGCGCTCAACTCACCGAAGTTCTGCGGCACCACCTGGGTCTGGGCAGGAAACAGGCCCGGGACCGGGCCGTCGAGCTCCTGGCGCTGGTGGACATCGGTGCGCCCGAAAAGCGCCTGAGCCAGTTTCCGCACGAACTGTCCGGCGGCATGCGCCAGCGGGCGATGATCGCCATGGCCTTGGCCTGCCAGCCGCAGCTGCTTATCGCCGACGAGCCGACCACCGCACTCGATGTCACCATCCAGGCCCAAATCCTTGAACTACTGGCCGGGCTTCAGGACCGACTCAAGCTCTCAGTCATCCTGATCACCCACGACCTGGGAGTCATCGCCCAGATGTGCCACCGGGTGGCGGTCATGTATGCCGGCAAAATCGTCGAGGTGGGTCTGGCCGAAGACATCTTCGAACGGCCGGCCCATCCTTACACGCAGGGGCTGCTCAGGGCCACGCCGCGGCCGGACGAAGTCGCCGAGCGCATGGTCGCGATCGAGGGGCTGCCCCCCAATCTGATTATGCCGCCGCAAGGCTGCGCCTTCGTGTCGCGCTGCAACTGCGCCCGCGAAAGCTGCCGCATGCAACCGGAAATGGTCTCCTATGACGAAGACCGCATGGTGTCATGCTGGTGTGCCGGACAACAACAGCCGTGAGAAGCAAATCCGAAATGCGAATATCGAAATCCGAAACAAATCGGACAGGTCAATAAGCCAGTCATGCCCGTTGCAGAAAATAGGAATCAGGCGCTAAACAGCACTCCGTTGGTCCAGGTACAGGGGTTGACGGTCCGTTTCGATGCGGGTCGCAGCGGGTTCTGGGGACAGCGCCGCCTGCAGGTCCATGCGGTTGAAGATGTGTCGTTTGCGATCATGCCCGGTGAGACACTGGGCCTGGTCGGCGAGTCGGGGTCCGGCAAAAGCACCACCGGCCGCGCCATCCTGCGCCGATTGCCGTTATCGGAGGGCCGGATCTATTTCAAGGGACGCGATATCACCCATACGACGCCCCGGGATCTCCGGCCCCTGCGCCGCCACATCCAGCTGGTCTTCCAGGATCCTTATGCGAGCCTGAACCCGCGCATGCGTATCCGCGACATCGTTGCCGAGCCGTTGGTGGTTCACGGCATGGCGGCAAGCTCAAGCGATGCCGAGGCAAAGGTGATCGAGCTGCTGCAGCGCGTGGGCTTGCCGCCGGACGCCGGAAACCGCTACCCGCACGCCTTCAGCGGCGGGCAGCGCCAGCGCGTGGGGATCGCCCGGGCGCTCGCCCTGAACCCCGAGTTCATCGTAGCCGATGAGCCCGTCTCCGCCCTGGATGTATCGATCCGCGCACAGATTGTGAATCTGTTGCAGGATCTGCAGAAGGATCTCGGCATCGCTTACCTGTTCATCGCCCATGATCTGGCGGTGGTGCGGCACATCTCGCAACGCATCGCCATCATGTATGCGGGCAAGATCGTCGAGCTCGCCGGGCGCACCGAGATTTACTCCCAACCACTGCACCCTTACACGCAGGCTTTGCTGTCGGCGGTGCCCGTACCCGACCCGAAAATCCAGCGGATCCACCGCCGGATCACCCATTCCGGCGAGCCGCCGAATCCGCTGGAGCCTCCTCCGGGTTGCCGGTTTCAAAGCCGCTGCCCCCACCGCACGGGCCAGTGCCGTCTGCAGCCCCCGCCGTTCGAGGATCGGGGAGGCGGGCACTTCGTGGCCTGCTGGAACGTTTGAGGAAGTCAGCGCTCTGCGAAAACGCCGGCCAGGCCGGTGGCATCCAACCGCGCTTCGATCTGTTTAAGATCGAGGGTATAAAGCCCTTTGGCTTTCATCCGCTCGAAATAGACCGAGCCTGAGAAAGTGTATTTCAGGCTGAGGAGGCCTTCCTCACGCATCTGCTTTCGGACGAAACGGATGGCATCGCCGACGGCCAGCGTGTCCGGAAGTACGAGCAGCTTTTCTCTGCGTACCGATTTAACGGCGTTGTAGCCGGCGAGGGTGCCCGTGCAGATGGCCTCGGTGTGGCCGACCAGTAGACCGGCCTTCTCGCCGCCGCAGAACAAATTGGCAACGCCCTCGACCCTGAGGGCGTCATCGCGGGGCGCCATGCCTACGTATCGGATCGAATTGCCGAGTCCGCCGGCGTAAGGGTCTTCATAGCGCGCGTTCTCGAAGCCGGGGATAGCCCGCAGCAGGTCGAGCGGAAAAAACGGAGTCATAAGCTTGGCATGCCCGGTGTCGAGCAGGATGATGTTTTGCTCGAATTCAGGGATTGCATACTGCTGACAGCACTTGAGGCCCAGCTTGCCTTTGAGCACCTTGGAGGAGGGCAGCGGGACCACCGCTACCCCTTTTTCATCGAGAGTGGCGACGATCTGCGGGTCGAGGGATTCCTTCAGGAGTTTGCAGGAACCGCTCATGGCACCGATCTGGTCGCCCTTGCGGCCGATCATCTCCTTGACGCCCGCTTTGGCGGTTACGCTCACCCGACCCCCGAACGAGTGGCAACGCAGGACGCACATGGCGCAGCCGTTGCCGTACTTGCTGCAATTCGCCGGTCCGCCGGCGGTTCCGGTGGCATCGATGAACACATCGCCTGCATACCGTAAAGATTCATTATTCTGCCTGGCGAGAACGGCACGGATGGAGTCTTCCGCCATCTCGACATCCGTTACGCGGACCTGGCAGTTTATCGAAACTCCCTTTGAGAGCAGGAAACTCCTCACCATGGGCTCCATGCGCGCGACGCTGTAAAGATTGGAATGCCGATGACCCGGGAATTCGATCCCCCGGTGCAGGCTGTTCCGATCGGCCAACTCGAAAAGCTCGCCGCCGCCCATGGCGATCATTTCCTCCGCAGCCGTGAAACGGCCGTTGTTGCGCATGATTCCACCGACCAGCCCGGTTCCGAGCAGCATGTCGGTGCGTTCGATCAAAACGACCTCCGCACCCTGGTTGCGGGCGGCCAGGGCGGCCGCACTGCCGGACCATCCGCCGCCGATGACTATAACTTTCATGAGTGCATCTCCTTGAGCATCTCAACGATCAGTGAATCCGAAAAGCCCCGGTAGCGCAGGAATCGCTGAAGCCGGAGCATTTTATTCCGGAATTCCGTCTCATTGGCCAATGTTTTCCATTTCTTTTCAGCCGCTTGGCGCGCCAGCGAGCGCTCTTCAGAAGGGGGCACACTGGCGTGAAGCAGCGACTCGGCCTGCTCCCCTTCCAGACCGCGTTTTTGAAGCTCATGGCGGATGCGACGCACGCCCATTCCCCGACGTTTCATCCGGTCGATCAGCTGTCGGGTTGCGCGCCGGTCATCCAAATAATCCATCCGGCCGCATTCGGCGACGACCCGCTGAACCATCCCTTCGTCATAACCGCGATGGGTCAGTTTCTGAGTCAGCTCGAAAACCGAGTGATCGCGACGCGCAAGGATCCTCAAGGCGCTGTTCAAGGCGTTGCGATAGGTGTTGTCGCCGGGGTCTTTCATGATCATCCGCCTGGAATGCTTCGAAATTGGCGCGCTGCTGAAAAACGGCTTTGTCGGGTTTGCCGTGGCGGTCATGCCGATTAAAGAGCCGTTTAGCGAAAAATTGCCTACATGGCAAGCCGGCACGGTTTCAGGATGTCGCGCGGGCCCAGTTTTTGAAAAATGCGAAAAATTATGAAAAAAAAACTAAAGTTGGTTGGAAAGGCGTCGATAATACCATCAAACGGGACGGATGTTTGACACTGAAAACGGACTTTGTTAGCTTGTAAGTATACCACCGGCCAGTTGGGGTGCGGCGCGAAGGTAAGGAGCGATAAATGGAAATTAATATAAAAAATCAAACGGATATGGTTGACGCCTATGTGAATCAGGTCCAGGCGAAACCCAAGAGCGGGGATGCCGCTGAAAAGGATCTTCGACAGCAGTCGATCACAGCGGATACAGTGGTCATTTCCGAAACCGCCAAGCGGATTCAGGAGGCGCGCTTTCAGATCGAGTCAATTCCTGATACAAGATCTGAAAAAGTTGCCGAGATTAAACGCAGTATCCAGGATGGTACTTACAAGATTGAGCCGGATAAAATTGCGGACAAAATGATCCGTGAATCCCTGCTGAACGATTTATTCAAATAATCTCACCAGATAAAAAAGCGAAAGGCGGCTCGGGATGGCTCCCGAGGCCGCCTTTCGCTTTTTTGGGGGCCGATTCCAATCCAAGTGGATGGTTTCGATCACGCTTCCGTGCCTGTGAATTGAAACATGGATTTGCCGACTCCGCCCTCCCGGACCGCCTTCTGGTTCTCGCTGGAATAGATCAGGTTTTCGCCCTTCTCGGTGAGCCTGAGGTTTAGGTTGGGGCCTTCGACATTCTCGACGATTTCCATCGATATTAATTCTTGGATGGCCTTTTTAAACAGTTTTTTCTCTTCGGTGTTGAGTTTTTTCAGATAAACCAGCTCCAGCCAATGAGGCGGAAGAATATCATCGCTTTCCGCATTGAGGACTCTGAACTTGTCCAGAAGATCTCGCTTGATGGTCTTCTTGTCCTTCATTACCGCTTCCTCCGTCAGCGCCTTATGTGAGGTAAGTTCTCATCTGCTAAAGAACGATAATACCACGGGAATGTTACAAAACGTTAAGTTATCTAAAATACTTGACAATTTAGGCAATAAGCATAAATCCCTTTGGGATCATTTAGTTTGATCATATCGTTTCCGAATGATTCCGACACCATTTTCAGGACTGCAGGCGGAGTTGGTGCGGCCCTTGCGACGATCGTTTGTATCAGACCGGAAAAAAGCTCATTGAATTGCTTCAGCAGGCGCTCCCGGCGGGAAAGCGGCTGTTGAAGATAATCGACCGTATATTTTTCCAGACCCGCCTTTTTTGCTGCTGATGCTATGGCGTCGTCCAACCTGCCGAGCTTGTCCACCAGGCCTAAATCTCGAGCGGTTTGCCCGGCCCAAACCCGCCCCTCTGCGATGCGCTCTACCGCTTCCGGATTCATTTTGCGGCCTTCCGCAACCCTGGATAAAAAGGTACTGTAACTTTGATCCATGATTTGATTGAGCGCGTTCGCCATCGCGGGGTTCATGGGCCGGCTGGGATTAAAGGCGTCCGCCAATTGGGTTGTGCCGACGCCGTCATTGAAGACACCCACCATTTCCAAGCTACGTTCAAAGGTCGGAAAAGCGCTGAAAATTCCAATCGATCCGGTAACGGTTGTGGGAGCGGCCCAGATTTCATCCGCTCCCGATGCAATCCAGTACCCGCCGGATGCGGCCACCGATCCCATTGAGACCACCAAAGGTTTGCCCGCCAGTTTCACCTGCTCAATTTCACGCCGAATGGCGTCAGATGCAAATGCGCTGCCTCCCGGGCTATCGATGCGAAGCACCACGGACCGAATGGTGTCGTCCTTGCGCGCCTGCCGGATCAGGGACGCGAGCGAACTGCCCCCGATTTTACCTGCCGGTTGAATGCCGTCGAGGATCACGCCCTGAGCCACGATAACTCCCACCTTTGGGTCCGCTTCGCTGTTCCTTCGGTCCGGACGGACCTCTTTAAGGTACTCTTTAAATGGGATGTGGCGAAAGGTGTGCTTCGAAGGGTCCTCGCCCACCAATTCGATCAACTCCCGCCGCACGTCCTCGGCCGTCTTCAGCTCATCCACCAGCCTGAAGGACAGTGCAAGCTGGGCGGCGTCCCCCCCGTGATCCGATAGGCGTTCGGGATAATGGTTGGTGTAATCGTCGAGGGCTTTCGGATCGATACCTCTAAGGCCGGCTACATCCGCTTTGAAAGAAGCCCACAAAACCTCCAACAAAGCGGAGCTGGCTTCCCGGTCGAATTCGGACATGTTGTTTCGCATAAACGGCTCCAGGGCCGATTTGTAGGTCCCGACCCTGAACACGTGAAGCTGCACCAGAAGTTTGTCCAGTGCTGCCTTGTAGTAGTTTTGATATATTCCGAAGCCCGTCAGTAACACGCCCCCCATGGGGTTCAGGTAAATCCGATCGGAGTGGGCGGCAAGGAAATAAGCTCTTTGCGTGTAGATGTCCGCGGCGGCAATCACGGGTTTTCCCGATTGGCGGAAACGCGTTAGGGCCGCGCCGACATCCTGAAGCTTGGTCAACCCAGCGCTTCTTAGGTTGCGAAGGTCCAGCAGAACCGCCTTGATACGGGTGTCCTCCTTGGACAGTTCCAGCGCATCCACAATGTCCTGGAGGACGGTCTCGGCCGCCACGTCTTCTCCGAACAGCTCGTTCGATAGGATTCCTTCCGAGCGCTGTTCAACGATAACGCCCGCTGGCGAGAGGACCAGGACCGCGCTGTCCGGAAGGCGGTCGCGTCGGCCGATCAAGATTAGAGCCAACAGGAACACGATCACGGCAATGAAAGCGACATTGACTGCCAGCCGGCGTAAGAAACTGATCAGTTTCCACGCGGTGGCCAGCACCCGGCCGATGGTCTTCAAGATCGATTTCATTGCTGCAAACATTCCACCCGTTCGCACATAACTCTACCCAGTTGCACGCGGTTTTGTTTTCGATTTTGAAATATAAGACCTAACTTTTGGTTGTAAAATCCAATTCCGGGGTTTACTTCAAAAGAACCGCGCCCAGCCGATTCTTTGCTTTGCTCATTTATCAGATCACGGCTTCACCCGATTGACTCGGTCGCCGCCTTTTTTTATTCTGAAGGATAGGGGCCATAGGAAGGTCCTGAATTTAGCAGGCCTAATTCGGGCTTGTTGCGCAAAAGCCTAGCGGGGTGCCGCGTTTGAAGAAGCTCGTATTATCGGTATTACTGCTGATCTTTTTCTTCACAGGGGGCGCCGTTGTATACATTTACCTTTCCCTGCCCACCATCAGCCATTTGAGAAACCAAAACCCTCCGACGACCGCTTTGATTGAGCAGCGGCTCAGGGAAGCCCAACGAGCCGGCAAGGTACTGAAGGTCCGACAGATCTGGGTCGGCTTTGACGGTATTCCCGCGTTGCTCAAGGAATCGGTGCGCGTGTCGGAGGACGCCCGTTTCTACGAGCACGAGGGCATCGATTACGAAGAAATCAGTGAGGCGGCGAAAAAGAACCTGGAGCAGGGCCGGTGGGCGCGTGGAGCCAGCACCATTACCCAGCAGCTGGCCAAGAATCTTTATCTGTCAACCGAAAAAACCCTTGTCCGTAAACTCAAAGAATTTTTTCTGGCCCTGCACCTCGAGAGGGAATTATCCAAGAACCGCATTTTTCACTTGTATTTGAACGTAATCGAATTGGGTCCCGGAGTTTTCGGCGTCGAAGCTGCCGCGCGCCACTACTTCGGGAAAAGCGTCGGCCGCCTGAGCCTGGAAGACATCGTCCGGTTGACCGCAGTGATTCCAAAGCCGCTATCCGAAAGTCCAATTCGTCAAAGCCGTTGGCTCAATCGAAAAGCTCGCTGGATTCTGTCCATCCTTCGCAAAACGGGACATATCAGCGCCGAACAGTACTATCAGGCAGCCATCGCATTCAAATGACATCGTTGATTCCATCGGATCAGGTCCATCATTTCTAAGCCCTCCCTCATTTTTCGGTTGTTTTATTTTTAATCCATATTATTATTGATTTTGGGTTGTCTAAAAAATAATATTTAGGTTTTATAAGTCAACATTGGTAACATTACTTTTTTATAATTATCAAATAAATAGTTTTACATAGCCATGCATAAAAATCAGGATCATTCACTCATAGGCGATGTCGATCTGCCCCAACCCGATACAGCCGACTTGCGAGGCCGGCAATCGGTCCGCGCGACTTTCAAGCTTTCCGCCCGGGCCATCGAGGCCCTGAGCATCGTTGCGGTGCATTTGGGAATAAAGCAGAAATCCCTGTTCGATCACCTCATCGAAGATGTTCGAACGCTTAATGCGATTGCCAAGGAGATTGAAGCCGAAGGATTTAAGTCGTTGAGCCGCGTTCAAAAGACGTTCGTGATCAGTCGCCGGACCCTTACGTCTCTGGATGAAATATCCAGACAATTCAAGGCGCCGCGGGATGCTTTAGTGGAATATTCGATTCAGCGGCTGCTTCCGGTGATACAGCGCGAACGCGAAAAACACCGACGGCGCAAGCAGCTTCTGATTGAAATCGATCAGCATTTTCAGGAAGGACTTAACCTGTTGGAGCAGTCTGTGTCGGCGCTCGGCGAGGACGACCCGGTTTCGACCCGGCTTGCCGTTGCGATGGAGGCCTATACGGGAGCTCGCGATCAGATCGCGCATTTTGTCGCGAAAGCGGACGTTATCGAAGAGTTTTAAATGAGGTTAAAAATTGGCTGAGTGGGTCATAGGATTTTGATCACCACCATGGTGATGTCATCCGAAGGCTTGAGACCGTTGCGGAAGGTTTCAAGTGCCTGAATGACTGCTTTCGTAATATCCCGGGCGCTGCGGTCGCAGGTGGTCCGAATCAGATCGCGCAGGGAATCTTTGCCGAACAACCGTCCGTCCGGCCCTGCGGTTTCCCAGATACCGTCCGTCCCGATGAAGATAATTCCGCCCGCCTTGAGGTTCTTCTTTTCCCTTTCTTCGAAAACGGCATCCTCGTCTACCCCAAGAGGAAACCCCTGACCTTCGAATTCTTCGAAGCGCCCAGATCCGGGGTCGTAGAGGATAGCTGGATCATGGCCCGCTCGGACCCACCGCACGGCAGCCCGCGTACTGTCGATTGCAAGGTAGAACAGCGTCATGAAAGCGCCGCTGCCTCCTACGTCGGCTGTAAATTGACGGTTCACGTCGGCAATGATTTCCGAAGGCTCCCCCGGCAGTGAAGCCCGCAGCCGCAGAGCGGCCCGGGCTGAAGCCATCAACAGCGCGGCCTGGGCACCGTGGCCGGACACATCGCCGACCACCACTGCCGCCGCTCCCAACGGGTCTTTGGAGATTTCAAGATAATCGTAATAATCGCCGCCGGTTTCGTCGCAATAAAGGCTGAGCCCGGCAATGTCCAGACCCGGCAGGGATGGCTCGCTCTGCGGCAGGAGATTCTGCTGGACCTCGGTCGCCAGCCGCAGAGACTCGTGCATGCGCAGGTGGTCTTCCAATTTGGGCACCATGTCGTTGAACGCCAGGATCACCTGATCCCGTTCGTCGCCGGTTCGCAAGTGCGTCCGGACGCTGAAGTCGCCGCGGCTGAGACGCCCGGCGGCGTCCGCCAGTTCATACATCGGCCGCGTAAAGCTGCGCGATCCGAGAAAAGCGGCGAGCGTAGCCAGCAGAATGGCACCGACCGCAGCCGCGGCCGTGGTCAGCAGCTCTTCATGCGTGTACTTTTCAACGATTTGAAGCATTTTTCGGGGGAGCTGGTCGAGTACGGATCGCGGTACGATAACAATAAAGTTCGTTTTTCTATCGAGAGGGGCGAATGCCCAGGTGGAATCAACGCCTTTGTATGGCATCTCCAGATAACCGGAGCGGCCGCTGCGCAGCTCGTCGGCCAGTCGGGCCATTCGAATCGGGTCGTCGGAAGTGAGCCGTTCCGGATCAATGGACTGTTCCCATGAGGCATTCTGGGTCTGATAATCTTTCTGAGCGATAATGAACAGATCGCTGATCTGGGTTTCCGGCCGAGTGTCGGGAACAACCAGAAACGAGCGCACAGCGGTGGTCCAAAGCGAAGACAGCGCCTCGATGCGCAGCACCTCTGTTAGGAGCAGATCCATGGCCACCACTCCCGCACGTGATCCGTCTGCGGATCGGATCTGTTTCGACGCCGTCATGATCACCTGGCCGGTGGTGGCATCGACCAGGGGCAAGGTCCACCGGATTTCATCCGCGGCCTCCAGATACCAGGAGCGCTGACGCGGATCATATCCGGCCGGATAGCCCCCATGGCCGGGATAGGCAATATGCACCCCGTTCTCCAGGCTGACATAGAGCCAGTGCAGGGTAGGCGCCATACTCAAGGAAATATCGGAGAAGTCGTCCGTCAGCAGGGACAGCCGATCAATGTCCTCCGTTACATCGGACGCCGCCGTCCCGGGAGCAAGCAGCACGACGGGGTGATTTAAGCTGACCGCATCGTTCACCAGCCGCCCGTCGTCGGTTCTTCTCATGTATCCGGCTCGGAGGCTAAAATCCGGAGGCGCTGTGTCAACCTCGTCGAAATCCGATGCGAAATAGACCTTCACGCGGGCCGGCGGCTCGTCTGCGAGAACCGCTTCCGCCTCGAAGGCCAACGCCGTGATGGCAAATTCAACCGCTAGTTTGCTTCGCGCGAGAATTGCGGCGGAATTTTCCGCCGTGATGGTGAGGACGCTGTTGGCAAGGCGTGCGAGGCTCTGATGAACGTCCGTGGACATCACGGCGCCCATGCGGCTCATCGCCCGGTGGCTGATGACGGCAACCGCAGCAAGCGGGATCAGGCTGAAAACCAGCAGGATGAGAAAAAATTTGGAGCGCAGCTTCATTTCACCCTCCTCCGGTGTTCCGACGATGAATCAGCTTCGCATATCGGGAGGTTTGGAGCAAGTGAGCGTTTGCACCGCGGATCCTTGCACGGGCGTCGGGTCGGTGTTAGGTAAGAAACATCAACCGGTCCCTCGATCCCATCCAAGCGAGGCAAGAGATGAGAATCGACCTGCTTTACGGCCGCGGCAAGCTGGCTGTGGATGTTCCGGAGAATCTGCACGTTACGGCGATCCGCAAGCAGCCGATGCCGGTCGCGTCCGATCCGGTGAGGCGGTTGCGCGAGTCGTTTCAGCGAACCGCTTCCGGCCGGCCGCTCAGGGAGCTGGCCCGCGAGTGCAAGACAGCGTGCATCCTGATCTGCGACATCACCCGGCCCGTTCCTCACGGAACGTTGTTGCCGCCGCTGATCGACGAACTCACGGCCGCCGAAATGTCGATGGACCAGATCCTGATTCTCGTTGCGACCGGTCTGCACCGGCCCAACGAGGGCGCGGAATTGCGCGAGGTCATCGGTTCCGACGCCGTTTTCGACCGGGTGCGCGTTGCAAACCACTTTGCCCGGGACCGGGAGGCCCATTCCGATCTCGGCCGAACGCCGTCCGGAATCCCGATTCGGCTGGACCGGCGCTTCGTGGAAGCCGACCTGCGCATTGTCGTCGGCCTGGTGGAACCGCATTTCATGGCCGGCTATTCGGGTGGGCGTAAGCTCGTCGTGCCCGGCGTCGCTCACAGCGACACCATTCTCAAGCTGCACGCCGGGGTCATATTGGACCATGCCCGGGCCGCCAACGCCGTCATCGAAGGCAATCCCCTGCATCTGGAGCAGCTGCATATGGTGCGCGCCGTGGGGGAGATATTCGCGTTGAACGTGGTGATCGACGACGAACGGCGCATCGGGTTCGTCAATTTCGGCCCCATCGAAGAAAGCCACCTGGAGGCGGTGGCCTTCATGCGGCCGTACGCGGAAGTGCCGGTCCCGCGCCGGTTCAAGACCGTGGTCACGACCGGTGCCGGCTACCCACTGGATAAAACCTACTATCAGACGATCAAAGGCATGGTCGGCGTTCTTGATATCGTGGAGCCCGGGGGTACGATCATCATCGCCAGCGAGTGCTCGGAGGGCATGGGCAGCCCGGAATTCGCGGAGGCCCAGCGGACCCTGTGCCGGATAGGGCCCGATGGCTTCATGGCCGAAGTTATCGCCCGCAATCATGCCCGCATCGACGAGTGGCAGACCCAGATGCTCGTAAAAGCGCTGCGCAAGGGGAGGGTTAAGCTTTATGCAACCGGCCTGCGGCCTGTCGATATCGCCGACATCTTCGTCGAGCCGGTCGCCTCGGTCGAGACCGCCGTAATCGCTAGCGTCACGGCCCACCGGGACCCTTGCGTGGCAGTCGTTCCGGAAGGCCCCTATGTAATCCCGGTGTATAAAATTCCAAATTCGAAGGTTTAAATAGACAATGACCGAATTATGCCGTTGCCTTCAGGTACTCCTCCAACTGAGCAAGGGTGCCCACGTTGAACACCCGGGCAGGAGAATCCTTGGGCAGGATTTTACGTAGCAGTCCGGACAGGACTTTGCCGGGGCCGACCTCGACGAACTTGTCCGTTCCTGCATCCTTCATGCAGAGCATGCTATCGTACCAGCGCACGGGACTGCAGAGCTGACGGGACATGATCTCTCTTATTTCGGCGGGGTCCTGGGCCTCGGCTGCGGTGACGTTCAAAATGACTTTTTTCTGCGGGGCCTGAAAGTCCGTTTTGGAAAGAACCTCGTTGAATTCGCCTTCAGCGCCCCGTATCAGCTCGCTGTGCCAGGCGCCGCTGACCTTCAAAGGCACGGCCTTAGCCCCCTTGGCCGCCGCCAGGGTGCCCACGTAAGCCACCGGGTCGGGGGCGCCGGTGATTACGATCTGAGTTTCCATGTTGTGGTTGGCGACGGCCACCACCCCTTTTCCAGCTCCTTCCGCGACCAGGGCCCCCACCTCCGCCAGCGGCAGGCCGATGATGGCCTGCATAGCGCCCTGATGCCGGCTCGCCTCGCGGTGCATGAGCTCGCCCCGCCGGAACACCAGCCGCGCCGCATCGTCACGGCGAATGACTCCGGCCGCGTGCAGCGCGCTGTATTCTCCCAAACTGTGGCCGGCGCACATGGCGAAATCGAAGCCGGCATGGTTCAAGGCCTGCAGGCAGGCGAGATTGACGGCGGTCAGCGCCGGTTGCAGGTGCACCGTGCGGGTCAGCTCTTCCATCGGCCCCTTGAAGCACAGCTTGGATATGTGGATTCGGGTGATCTCCTCGACCATGTCGAAGATCTCGCGCACGAAGTCGAATTCACGATAGAGATCCTCGCCCATTCCTACCGATTGCGATCCCTGTCCGGGAAACAGACAGGCTGTTTGCTGCATGGTGACCTCCTTGCCCTTATTCGTCCAATTTAAATAATTTTCGAACCGTGTCTAGGTGAAGCGACTTGTCGCCGAGCATGCCGTCCCGTTTCAGGCATATCGTCGGGTCGTGCAGGACCTTGTTGATGAAGCTGCCCATCATGCGCTGCAGCGCCTGCGCCGCTTCGGCGGACATTTCCTGTGCCTGAACCGTGCGCTTGATTTCGGTATCCGCCATGGCCTCCAGTTTGGCGCGCAGCGCAACGATGGTCGGAACCACGTCGAGCGTCTCGTGCCATTCGCGGAAGCGGATGACGGCCTCGTCGATGAGCCGCTCGCCCTTGACGGCCTCCTTCTGGCGGTCCTCGATGTTGTCCTCGATGATGCCCTTTAAATCGTCGATGTCATACACATAGGCGTTATCGAGTCGATTGATCTCGGGGTCGATGTCGCGGGGCACGGCGATGTCGATAAAAAAAATCGGGCGGCTGCGGCGGGCGCGGAGAACCGGCTTCACGATCTCGCGAGTGATGACGAGGCCGGGAGCGCCGGTGGAGCTGATGATGATGTCCACGATCCGGAGGTGCTCTGCGATTTCCTCGAAGCGAATCGCCTGGCCGTTGAACCGGCGCGCCAACCCCAGGCCGTTTTCAAACGTGCGGTTGGCGACGAAGGTCGCGCCGACCTGGTTGCGGATCAAATGCTCCACGGCCAGCTCGGCCATTTCGCCTGCGCCGACCAAGAGCACCCGTTTGCCCTCCAGGCTGCCGAATATCTTGCGCGCCAGCTCGACCGCGGCGTAGCTGATCGACACGGCGCGGTCTCCGATTCCGGTTTCGGTGCGCACCCGCTTGGCCACGAAGAAAGCCCGGTGCATCAGACGGTTGAGGATAACACCGGCGCTCTTGGCCTGGGCGGCAATGCGATAGGCCTCTTTGATCTGGCCCAGAATCTGAGGCTCGCCGACGACCATCGAATCCAGGCTGGCCGCGACGCGGAACAGATGGCGCACGGCCTCGTCGTTGGTATGGACATAGAGGCTGTCCTCAAATTCGGTGAGAGGGATCTTGTTGAAATCCGACAAAAACTTTTTCGCGGTGGCGACCGCGTGGGTGCGATCGTCGGTAACCATCAGCAGCTCCACCCGGTTGCAGGTAGAGTAAAGCAGCACTTCATGGATACCGGCGATACGGCGCAGCGCATCGATGGCCGTCGAGGATTCAT
>Ga0105093_10000329_pt1 | contig 18164 bp, 19 predicted proteins | sample PPLLak3March2015_2_FD_79111 | JGI IMG/M metagenome (GOLD analysis project Ga0105093, IMG submission 79111) | Freshwater sediment microbial communities from Prairie Pothole Lake near Jamestown, North Dakota, USA - PPLs Lake P8 Core (3) Depth... | ecosystem: Environmental > Aquatic > Freshwater >... | reverse complement strand
TCCATCGCTGCCAGCGCATCGTCATATATCTTCATGAGAACCGCCTTTCTATCCAGCCGCCCGGCCACTGAGCAGAGGGCTAATCATTTCACAAAATTTGCTGTTTAGAATAAGAATGGAACCTTGACTTGCCAATGGGGGAAGCCGAAGTCGAACGCGGTATCGCATTGCCGTCAGTGTTTGTGATATAAGCCAAAGGGGTTTTCATAAAGAACTGCCAGCGCACCGCCTTGGCAGTATTTTTGAAATCATGGTTGAATGACGTTTCCGGAAAAACGCGGTAGAAAAATGCGGTAAATGATTTTATGAAACCGGAATTGAAGAGGCTTTTGGCGGAAAAATTGCTGGCCGGCGATTCTGCAACCGAGCGGCGTGTCAATCCGGTGGATCGTCGGAGGATGAAAACGTATATTATTCCTGATCGAAGATCCGGCCTGGCCGACAGGAGGGCCGATACCCCCGAGCTGATTAAGCGGTTTCTCGCCGGCTATAAACGCGAGCGGCGGCTGGCCGTCAGCGACCGGCGCCAGCAACACACCTTCATCTTGAACGATCGGCGTTCCGGGGTCGCGGACCGGCGATCGGGTTCTTGATTTTTGAATCATCCGAGACAGTCAAGGAACCGCCCCAGGGGAAATAGCCCCCCATCAAGACCAGGCTGCCCGACGTGCCTAACTTTCCGTTGGTTGTGGCAACCTGGGAGCTGCCTGGTGAATGAGTAACCTCTTCATAATTCCGCATCAACTCAGCCGGTTAATAATCCTGCCACTATGGAGCTACTCGCCTTTTAAAGATTTCCACTAAATTGCCGAATATGGATCAGGGGATCAACGCGAGTTTGAAACACTCCTGACGATGCATGTTGACCCGGATCCCGATAAGGAGCCAAAGCAAGACCACTTCTCAACGGATGGACACCTCCGACTATATACAGGTTAAAAGCTCTCAGCTGAATCTTTATCGAAAGATCCCTTTCTACTATGAGACAACAGGTGGTGGTTTTGCTTTGTATAAGCCAACCGGCGTGACCTTAAGCGAGATGCGGATCCGATATCGGATGCTTCCGGGAAGGCTCTATATCAAACGAAAAAATAAGGTTGAAGCCATCCAGGAGGTGCAAAGCGAATTCAACCGAGAAATAAAGAAGTGCATTAAAGACAATGACCTGCTGAAAGTCCGTGACATGGTACAAAACATTGTTCACGTCACGTTAGACGAACCCGTGACCGGAAGCCTTGAAGGAGTCAGCCCGACCGTGAACATCCTGGTTGGAGAGGTCACAAAGAACCGAGATATCGTAAGAATACTCTTTGACCTTACCAGCAGAGATTACACCACCACCCGGCATTCCGTGAATGTAATGGCCTTGGCTTTGGGCTATGGCAGGCACGTCAATTTCGACAAGCACCAAATGAAGATCCTCGGGCTTTCAGCGCTTTTGCACGATGTTGGCAAGGTGCTCATAAACGCTGAGCTTTTAAAGGCCCCACGCAAGCTTACGGATGACGAATTTAATGAGATAAAGAAGCACCCCACGATGGGGTTCAATATCCTGAGCACCTGCAAGTTTAACAATAATGAAATAAAAACCACCGCTCTGGAGCACCATGAGAAACTGGATGGAAGCGGATACCCTGACCAGAAAACCGACATCTCAGAGTTTGGTCAGATTGTCGCGATCATCGACTGCTATGAGGCTCTGACCAACGACGAAAGGGTGTACCGGATGGCCATCAACCCGTTGACTGCCCTTGAAGTCATCCGCACTGAGATTGTTGATGCGGGGAAATTCTCGCGTAATATTTTTAAAAATTTTGCACGCTCTCTGTTAAATCTATACAGCCCATCCTGAGATTTAACTCGGTTGGCTCCGACACATCGATCAGACGCACCGTGGAGACGAGCGCCAGTTCGCGGACGCCACGCGCAGCACCAACACCCGCGGTTCAAAGACCTTTCGGCTCCGGGCTGCGATCTTCAGGCACGCATCGCGAATCTCCCCAGCGGTGCGGACCTCGACAGTCTTCGATCGTTCAGGCTCCCAAACGGCATTTGATGAGGCGGAGACAAAAAAGAGCACCGCGCTGAACAACAACGACGAGATGAGCGCGGCCATCATTGCGAACAATCCGACGAACATGACAGCAGCTGTGATTCCAAGCACCGCAAACACACCGGGAAGATTCAGGCAAACCGCCTCGAAGGGCAGCTTAAGCGCCAGTAGAGCGCTCAGGATGTTGACATAAGGTTGGATCGCAACGATCCACTGTTCCCAGTTCGAATTGCCGGTTCTAGCGAAACTCGCGGCCGGCCCGAACAGCGCGGCGCCAACAATCAGCCACATCGCGATGACAACAACGGGGAACACCCGCAGCGGCAAAAGGCCTACAACTCGAATTATCGACCACGCCCCACGGCCAACCTGAAACAGTCTGCGCGTGCCGATCGTAACCCCGATCGGTGATAACTCGGCATCGTCGAGCGTCACGAGACGCCAGGAACTGCCAATCGTTTTGGCAACCGCGAAGGTCACCGCGCTCGTGGCGTCGTCGTAGCCGAAGCGGCGGAGGAACAGCACGAGTCGTCGGCGTCCTCACAGCCATCGGAGCCCGCTGCGCAAGCCGACGACCGTGATGGGTGTGCAGATCGCCCAAACGATGAGGATCTCACGGACCGGCTTTCTTCCGGTGGGTGAGCACGCATTCAAAATCTGCGGCAAACCCCAAAAACCGCAGAGCGGGATGTTGGTATCATACCAAGCGGAGCCGACGACCTGTCCCCCACCCTCAACGCGGCGTATGCAGTTTTGAACGATTAGTCTGATTACCCCCAGGATCTCTTTTCATCCCACCCCTGACGGAAAAAGTCCTGTCCGTGAGCATTTCCCTTATTGAAATGAGGCTTTTCCCCTATAGACAACTATTTAAAATTATATAAAAAAGGGAAAGAAATGCCTGCAACCTTCCTGAACAGCATTCGCCAAAAAGGGATCTGCTCATGGAAAAACGAGCCGCTCCGCGGTACCTGATGAACACCCCGATTGTCTGCAGCTATTTGAATTTCGTCCAGTCCGGCAAAGTGGTCGGCGGCATCATGAAAAACTAAGGAAGGAACATGTTCAAGCATATTCTTTTGCCGACCGATGGGTCGCCCTTATCCGAGGCCGCGGTGCGCAAGGCCATTCAGTTTGCCAAATCCATCAACGCCAGAGTAACGGGCTTCTGTGTGGTGACTGCGCTGCGCTACGTCGGTTGCGATGCCGAAATTGGGACAGAATTTAAAAAACAAGCTGAAGCAGCCGTGCAAGCGGAGGCGACCAAAAACCTGCTCGCGATTGAAATGGCAGCCAAAGAAGCGGCCGTACCGTGCGACACCGTTCAGGATAAAAGCGATCAACCCTATGATGCTATCATCGAGGCCGCCCAAGTCAAAGGCTGTGACCTCATCATCATGGCTTCCCACGGCAGGGCGGGCGTTAGCGCGCTGCTGCTCGGCAGCGAAACCCAGAAGGTGCTGACGCATTCCAAGATCCCCGTGCTGGTGTACCGGTGAAAGGAGGCATCCCAATGTATGCATCGATCCTCGTAGCTTTGGATGGGTCCGATCAAAGCATGTTTGCCTTAAACCATGCCCGTACGATCGCGGAATGCTTTGGATCCATGCTTATACTGGTGCACGCCTTCCCGCACACGTCCGACCTGAGAGACTCCATCGAGTACAATAATCTCGTTGCACTGCGGATTAAAAGGGGGGAAGAGATAATCGAGACGGCGCGGAAACAGCTCGGACGAACTTCAATCAGGGTGGACGAGGAGTTGCTTGAAGGCCCTGCGCCGGAGGCCATCCTTTCAGTGGCTGCCACACGCAAATGTGATTTGATCGTTATGGGCTCTCGAGGGATGGGTTCACTCAAGGGAATGGTATTAGGCAGCGTCAGCACCAAAGTCTCCCATTACGCCCGCTGTCCCGTGATGGTGGTTCGATAGGCGCCGGCATGCCAAGGCCACCTTCTGCTTGAAGCTCATCGCAAGATCCTGTTTTTAATTTTTCTCCGGCAGGTACTGCCAGTATCGTCTCGGAAGGTGGCGCAGATGCAGTTTCGGGTTGTGGCGTTCGATGATGTCGACGGCGGTGAAATAGGTTTTCCACAGCTGCCGGCAGGCTTCATCCGACGTGCCGGCCGGGCCCGGCTCTGAAGGAAGCATACCGGAATCGGCCCGCACCTCCCTGGTTTTTGCTGTATCGAAAAACAATCCGTAGTTCCTGACCGTATCGAAGATGATCCAGCGCTGGTCGGCATAGCGCTGCTCGAAATGCCGGCGGATGAGCGGCAGGACATCGTAACGCGGATTGACCAGGGCCATGTACAGATCGTTTTCCATTTTCGAAAAACGGACCAGCCCTTTCATGCAGTGGGCCTCACGGATAACCTTCTGACTAAGACGCTCGATGGCGATACGGACGGCCGGATCTTGCCGGCCGCCGGTATCGGCGCCCGCCGGGACAGCCGCCCGTATGTGACGGTAAATCAGGATCTCCACGCCGGACTCACCGGCCAGGTAGGCCTGGTAAAGCTGTGCTCGGCCGTCCGAACCCAGATGGCGCCGAAGGCCCTTCCACACCCGCGCGGCCTTTTGGGCATCACTCGAAATGCCCACACATTCCTCGAAGAGCCCCGGCCGATGCATCTTCCGGGATCGGATCTGCGCCGGCTCGGCCCTGCCGGCATAGGCTTCGAATACGGCCGTGAGCAAGCCATCAAATGTCCCGTCGGTCAGAAAGATAAGCTGCCGGCCGGACGTTGAGGTCACGGCAACCGATAATTTCCGGCCCGTTGAAATCTCACTTGTAAACGGACCCCCTTCTTCGGCTTTGGCCGCACGGCTGAGAACAGGCTGGCCCGGGCAGACAATGAAATGGGCGGCACGTTTGAGAGCCACGCCCATTTGCTGGAGATGCTCGTACCTGATCAATCCCTGCCGCCGCAGGCTGACGATTCTTTTCGCCGATCGCAGGCCGATTCCCGGGACCCTGAGAATCATGTCATAGTCGGCCGAATTGATGTCCACCGGGAACAGGCTTGGCTGCCGCAGCGCAAACTCAAGCTTGGGATCGGTCTTGAGATCCAGATAGGGCTGCTCCGGCCGAATCACCTCTTCCAGGGAATAACCATAGAGCCGCATCAACCAGTCGGCCTGATAGAGCCGGTTCTCCCTGGCCATGGGCGGTTCCGGCAGCTTCGGCAATCGGGGGTCGGCGGCGTTGACGGGAATATAGCCGGAATAATAGACGCGTTTGAGCGCCTGGCTCCGGTATAGGCTTCCGGCCAGGTGCAGAATGTCGTAGTCCGATTCCGGACTGGCGCCGATGATCAACTGGGTGCTCTGTCCGGCCGGTGTAAAGTTCGGAGTGCTTTTGAGCCGCCGGCGGTCTTCGCACGTTTCGAGAATGGTGTCGCGGATGACGCCCATGGGGTCCAGCACCGAGCGGTAGGTCTTGTCGCTTGCCAACCGTCTCAGGCTCGCCTCGGACGGCAGCTCGATGTTGACGCTCAGGCGGTCGGCCAGCAGCCCGGCCGCGCGGATCAGCCCGGGGCTCGCATAGGGCACGCACTTCATATGGACGTATCCGTTGAACCCGCGTGAACGCAAGCTTCGCACCGTCCGGATCAGCTGCTCCATGGTGTCGTCCGGGCTGCGGATCACGCCGGAGCTCAAAAACAGCCCTTCGATGAAGTTGCGCCGATAGAAGTCGATCGTCAGATCGGCCAGCTCGACCGGCGTGAAGGCGGCCCGCGGGATATCGTTGCTGGCCCGATTCGCGCAGTAAGCGCAGTCGTAGACGCAGAAATTGGTGAAGAGGACCTTCAGCAGCGACACGCAGCGGCCGTCCTCGGTAAAGGAGTGGCAGATGCCGCTGGCAGCCGTGTTTCCAAGCCGCCCTCCCCAATTCTCCCTCCGGCTGCCGCTGGACGCGCAGGAAACGTCGTATTTGGCAGCGCCTGCCAGTATTTCCAGTTTCTTCTGAATGTCCATGCAATCCGGCTGCGATCAGTAATGATGCTGAGACTGTGCAATATAGGAATCAAAGGCAGGGAAAAGCAATACCGAGCAATGGTTTCAGCCGAGCCGGCATGCCGAATAGTTGCGAATTTAATTCATTGATATTTATAGCGAAATTATTTCTGGTCGCTTAAACCCAAAAATGGCACGGGTTCTGCTAATGCCGGAAGGTCCATACGGCCTTGCGCGACAGCCGGCTCGGGGCCGCTATTTCATGGCTGAGTGAGATCAACATATGCCTCTACCCTTAGGACACCTCGCAATTGGATTGGCCACGCACGAATTGAGTTCGGACCAGTCGGCCTTCGGCCGCTGGAAGCTTTTTGCGGCCATCCTGATTCTCGCCAACCTTCCGGACATCGACATCATCTTCGGCCTCCTGATCGAATGGAACGGCAGCGCCTTCCACCGCGGACCCACCCACAGCTTGTTGTTCGCTTTGGCTATCGGATTTCTGGCATCAAGGGCTTCGGGGATATGGATGGGGTTCCCACGGTTGGGGTTTCCAATCTGCTTCGCTTTGATTCTATCCCATGTGGCGGCCGATGCGCTGTTATCGACTTCAGCCGTTTCCTGGTTCTGGCCGTTTGAAGCCAACTGGTCGGCCGGGCACAGCGGCTGGCAGGACGTTTTCGGCATGGTTCTAAAGGGGAACGCCCAGGATGCCATAATTATCCTGTCCGCCACCGCCGTCATCATGGCCCGACGTATGGCGCGAGCCCTTCGCGTCGGCTTGATTGTGCGGCTACGCCGCATCAGCGGCCACCCTACGAAACCGATTTCCTGACTGCCCGCTCGATCAGGCTCTCAAAATCCATCGCAGAGGGTTTCCACCTTGCGGACGTAGGCGCGGATGTCGCACTTGCGCTCCAGTCCCGAGGCCATCATGCTGCGGACCTTGCCGTAGATCGCCCGCTGCGGCCAGGCCCGGTCGTGAACGCCGTAGACCCAGGCCACGCCGGCGTAAGAGTTCGGATCGCGGCCATCCAGGAAATATTTGTTGTTCAGCGCCAGGGTCGTGGCAAAGCCCTCCTCCGGGGTCCGCGACCACTCCAGAATCTTCTTGCCCCAGTACATGCGCATGTAGTTGTGCGTGAAGCCGGTGCAGACCATCTCACGCATGGCGGCGTTCCAGTAGGGGTCGTGGGTTTCGGCATTTTCGAGCCGGGCGGCCGAATACCGATACTCGCGCCGGTCGCGGCGGTGTTCGGCCAGACTCTGCTGGGCCCAGCCCGGCAAGCAGGTATACGAATCGTAGTTGGCGGTGAAATGGGTGAAGTTGCAGGCGAGCTCTCGGCGAACGATCATTTCCTCCAGAAACGCGTCCTTGGCCGCTTGGGGTGCGGATGCCTGGGTCACCTCGAGCGCCAGATAGAGCGGCGCGATCTGCCCGAAGTGCAGGTAGGGGCTCATGCAGGAAATGTCGTCCGTCTGGGGCTGGTTGTGATTTTGCTCGTAGCGCGTGAGGCGGTTTTTGAGGAACTCGGTGAAACGCCGCTCCGCCTCCGAGGTTCCGCCGCGGAACCGGCCCGAAACCGGGGGCACGCTGCGGTCGATGCGGAGCGTTCGGAGCAGGGCCGCAGGGTTATCGACAGGAATCGCCTCCAGTTTGAGTTCGCCCGTCGGAGTTCCCACGGCGATGGGGGGCAATGGCTTGAGATAATCGGCCAGCTGTCGATGGATCCTCGACCGAAGGGTGCGAGCGCCGATTTCCGCCTTGCCGGATGCCGTCTCCACCGGCACGATCAGGTCGCTTTCCACCTGCACCACGCGGCAGGCGGCCTCGCGCGCCACGGTCTGCCGCCATTGCCGCTGATGCCGGAGATAGCCGCGGTCGCACACGAGGAGGCTGGCCTCGCGCCCCAGTTCCATGGCCACGGCCGCCGGAGAACCCCGGCGCATGACCAACCGAATGTTGCGCTGCCTCAGAGCCTGAGCGGTTTCCCTCAAGCCCTCCAGCATGAAGGTGTAATGCCGCAGGTTGGCATCGGGGTATTCATCCGTCAGCCCGAACGCCACCACCACGCCCTGCTTTAAGCGGTTCGCTTCGTGGACGGCATATTCCAGCGCGTGATTCATCTGCGCGCGCTGCGACTGCTGCATCCAATAGAGCACGTAGCGGCCTTGAGCGACATCCCGGTCGTTCAGGACTTGAATCCGTGCGTCTTGAATGGGCGATGCGTTCAAGCGGTCAATCCCCCCACCCGAGGCTCAAGGTTTCGTTGAGTACCGCACGTGCTTGCGCAGCTCCAGCCAGTCATGCAAATCCATGACGGCCTTGTTCAATTCGTAGCGGCCGTCGGCGAAAACACCGTAGTCCCCGCCGCAGCCCATGGCCGAAGAGAATCGGATGGTGTTGGCGTAAATCAGCCAGCTGTCCGCCCAGCGCCGCTCGACGCCTTCGTCGAAGGGACTGGCTTTTTGGTCCAAGCCCTTCGCCAGGCCGGCCGCCCAGATTTCTTTCATGATTCGGGTCGCGCCGAGGGTCTTGGCATTGGTCTCGCGGATGGTGTTCTCGAAGCGCGCCCACTGGCCGTCGACCCAGGAGGTGCCGTGGCAGCTCAGGCACACCGCCTGCAGGGTCTTGCGCCGTTTTTCCATTTCGTCCGTGCTGATGAGATACTTGGCGGCAAATCCACCGTCGAAATCGGTCGGCAGCGGCTGGCCGTTCTTATTGCGGATGATGGTGGTGTCCGGTTCGATGGGGTGCGGATGGGCATAGATCAGGCCGAAAAGGCGCCAGGGCAGCCGGTCGTTCATCTGGTGCGAGCGCTGGGCCACTACCTCGCCCTCGGTGTCGACCACCAGGCTGACGTGGCAGGCCGCGCAGGTCGGCGCGGTGAAATCCTTGCCGATGGTCCAGGGCACGGTCTTGAACTCCCAGTCCTTGTTGTGGGTCGAAAAGATGTTGCCGTGTTTGCTCGCCTCGTAAACCTTAGCGACCGGCACATCCGGGCCGACATGGCACTCCTTGCAGGTGTAAGGCTTTCGCGCCATCTCGATTGAGAACTGATGCCGCGGGTGGCAGGCGGCGCAGGAGCCGAGGGTACCGTCCAGGTTGACCCGTCCGACGCCCTGGTTCGGCCAGCCCTCGATCTTGGGGAACTCGAGCTCGCCGGCCAGCTCGGTGCGCCGGGTCTCCTTTCCCGTGACCTTCAGCTTGGTCCCGTGGCAGTAGTAGCAGGCTTCGTCCCGGGTAGCGGCATTGGCGGGCTGGATGGCGATCCGGCCGTTTTTGCGCTCGAGGCCGCCCAGGATCGTGTTTTCCAGATCGTTGTAGACCTTGTTCTCCGCCAGGTTCTTGTAGGCGTGGGCCATGATGTTCCGGGAGTACTGCTCGGCCTCCTGGACATGGCAGATGCGGCAGTCGCCGGGGCTGACGACGGTGTGGATCTCGTAGCCGTTGTGCTCGTACGTGTCGGCATGTTCGGCGGATCGCAGGGTGTGGCACTCGGCGCAGCCGACCGCGGCGTCCCGCAGTTCCTCCGGGACCGAGGCGCTCGAAACCTTGAGCCCGAGCCCGGTCACCACCATGGCCGCCCTCGGTGTGACCTGGGCGTGGCGGCTGCGCTGCCAATCGGCGACGATCCCCGGATGGACGATCTGGTGGCATTCGATGCACGCCTGGGAGGCTTCGCTCAGCTTCGCCTCGGCTGCATCGAGCTTCGCCTGGTTGAGAAGAACGCCAGCTGTTACTGCCAGAAAAATAATGAATTTCATAGTGGACCATCCTGTCATCGAATTTGAGAAGAAGCTATCGAACGCATGGATACCTGCAAGGGCCGCTTCAACGGTGGCAAATGGGTTCATCTTCGCATTTGCCCGACCCGCTCCTCTACTTCCAGAATGGCCTGCAGCAGATTTTTCTCGTCGACCGGGCGGGTTAGATTGTGAGCCGAGCTTCCCTTGGCGCAGGTCAGGCGCAGCCCCTCCCGGAAGCCGGGGCTCTCCGAATCGAAGATACCCACCTCCGCCAAGGTGACCGGAAGCCCCAGCTGCGAGAAAAAGGATATCAGCCGGTCCAATTCGGCTTCGTTTCGTTCCAGGCATGCTTGAATGATTAGGCCATAAGATACCACCTCTCCGTGCAGGTAGTGGTGAACCTGGGGCAGGATGGTCAATCCGTATAGCAACGCGTGCGCCAGCGCGACCCGGAAGGTCCTCCCGCCGATGCCGCCGATGACGCCGGCCATCAGGATGTTGGCCTCGATCATCTTCTCCGCAGCCGAGGAGTTTTTGCCGGCATCCACGTCCTGTTTGGCTGTCAGGCCGCATTCGAAGATGGTTTCCTTAACCTGGGTTGAAAGCGCCAGTGCCGCCTGAAGCGAAGGCGGCGGATCTGGCGTCTGGTCGTAGGTCGGTTTGCCCTCGTACCATTTGGCCAGGGTATCTCCCATGCCGGCGGCGAGCAGCCGCGAAGGAGCGGCCGCCACGATCGCGGAATCGACCAACACCAGTTCGGCGGCCTTGCCGTTGATGGTATCGGTGCGGATGCCGTTTTCATAGATGACCGAGACGGTAGACGCAGCCGAGCAGGTGGCGGCACTCGTGGGAATGGTCACCAGCGGAAGGTCGAGCCGGCCGGCAACCGCCCGAGCCGTGTCGATGGCCTTGCCCCCGCCGGTTCCGACGATGAAATCCACCTTCTCGAAACGGCCGATGGCGGTCAGACGCGCGACTTCGGTCAGGCTGCACTCCACCCCGAACAACGTAAAACACGGGGCAAGGCCGGTTGACTGCAGCGGCTCCTCCAAAAGAGGCCGAAGGATGGAACGGACGAGTTCGTCGCACATAATCATGGGCCGCCGGCCGAAACTCCGCAGGTGAGAGCCTGCCTTGGCCAGTTCCCCTGGGCATTGCACATACCGTTTCGGCCCCAAGTAAAGGTCGGTCATTTCCAGGTCTCCGTTTCACGCATGGTTCCGCAGCTTCAGCGCCACAGGGTGTGGATTCAGATACGTCTGCTGCTATAAGATAAGGCTGGTGGTATTTGCGCACGTAGTGGTTCAACAGGGTGACCGGTACGATCAGCGGCAGATACCCCCGGCCTTACTGGTCCAGCACTTCCAGCAGTTCCTGTTTTTCCTCGGCGCTGAGCTGCCGCTTGAAGTAGCCGATGATGTGATAGAGATTCTCCTTTTCGAGCTCCCGCACCCGCCGTTCGGCCCAGGCGGTCATGCGCTCGGTATAGTCCAACTGGCTGCGGGTGGTCATGAAGCGCTGGTTTTCGGGATCGCTTACCAGGCGGAAGCTTTCACGGGGCATGCGGAAGCCGGCTTCCACTTCGGGGCAAACGGGCACAAAATCCAGGTACTCTCCGGGGGTGCCGGTTAGATAACGGTCATGCTGGTGGCTGCCGTCGAAGCGCACCGGTTGGCCGAGAAGACAAGCGCTGACACCGATCTTGATCCGGTTATCCATATGAGGTCTCCTGGGAGCAGGCGCCCGCTCTCTCGTGATGGCCGTTTCATCGATAGCATAAAAATGGTAAAAGGGATACCGGCAACTTAAACTGTGGAGGCAAGGCATGCTGTCTGAAATGAAGCAGCTGGTGCGGGAAAAGAATATCTGTGTGCTGGCCACGATCGCCGACGGCAAACCCTATTGTTCGCTCATGGCCTACGCCGCCAATCCGGAGGGCACTGAAATCTATATGGCGACCCACCGTTCGACGAAGAAATTCAGGAATCTCTCCAACAACCCGGCCGTCAGCCTCATGATCGACACCCGCGACGAATCCCCCCGCAGCCTCACGCGGGCGCTCACGGTCGAGGGAATCTGTACACGGATCGAGGACGATTCCCGCAGGCAGTTGGTTCGACATCGACTCTTATCCGTTCACCCCCACCTCCAGGAATTCTTGGACCATGGCGGCAACGAGATGCTTTGCGTGACGATCCGCGCCTTCCTGCTGCTCAAGGGGCTGACCGAGGCGCACCACGCCGAACTGGGATGATGGCCCCGGCATCGGCGCCCACTCTCCCGGATGCCCGCCATGGCGATCGGGCGCCCTCCGTCCCTCGATTGCGGCCGCGACATCCGCGGCGGGGCACTATTGCCCCTGCGATTGCCCGCTGCCGATTAACGGCAATTCCTTTTCGAGGCTGAAAAACACCAAAAACTTGGGCTCCTCGTTGTCCTCGGTATATTTTCGGCGCTTGATCTTCTGAATGAGCTCGGGGTTGTTCTCTTCGCGCAGCTTCTTGAGAAACAGACGCTTGCCGTTGTATCCGGGCCCGTTTTCAATGAAAAGGAAGGTCGCATAGGGATTGGATTGCAGGTTGTGATGCGTCAACCGATCACGCATGATGAATGCCATGCTGCCGTCGTCCATGAAATGCGGGCGCGAATAAACCGCCGCATCCACCTTCCCGGAGCTATCCGCCGTGGCCAGCACGCCGATGCCTTTCTTTTGTTCAAAATAGTCCTTCAATGCCATGGTATAATCCTCCTTCGATTGCCTTGCGCTTCTCGTCGTGACGCTTCAATATAATGCAGGCGTTTGAAATGCAAAGCGGACATCCGCTGCGAGGGCCACTTCGCCGTTTTCCGGGGAGGCGCTGACGCCGGGTGGTTGAAACGAGCTTGCCGCCACGTCATGGGTCAGGCGCGCCGGGAGCCGAGCGTCGTCAGGTACACGCCTGAAGACACGAGAATCGCGCCGATCAGCAGAGAAGCAGTCAACGGCTCGTCCAGGATCAAATAGGCGAGGAATACCGCACTGACCGGTACGAAATTGATGAACAGGCCGGCGCGCATGGGCCCGATGCGTTTTATCCCTTCATAGTACCATACGAAGCCGAGCACGGTCCCGAAAAAGCCCAGGTAGAAGATGCTGGCCCACGCTGAAAACGAATAGGACCCGAATTCCCCGAGGCCTTCCAGCATGGCAGGGGGGAAAAGGCATACTGCCCCGATCACCGAACTATAGGTCACCGCCACCAGCGGAGACAGATTGGACATCACGGACTTGCCGAGCAGGGAGTAGCTCACCCAGCTGGCCACGCAGCCGAAAATGAACAGCTCCCCCCACCCGAAGCCGCCCCCCAGTCCGGAGAGGAATTCCCCGCGCGTGATCACGGTGATCGCGCCGGCCACCGAAATCAGAATGCCGGTCACCTTCATCAGGTTGAGGCCCTCACGAAATATCATGGCAGATAGAATCGCTATTAAAATCGGGTTATTGGCAATGATGATCGACGCACGGCCGGCCTCGATCAACTTGAGGCCCTTCAAGAAAAAGACATTGTAGAGAAAGATCCCCGTCATTCCCATGAGAAACAGCGGCAGGAGAAGGTGCGGTCGCGGCAGAATCAGTCTCTTTTCGCTTTGCATCATGATCGCAACCAGGAAGATCGAAGCGACCAGAAAGCGCAGAAATGCGCCGGAAAAAGGTCCGACCTCCATTGCCAGCCTTCGCCCGGCAATGAACGTCCCGCCCCAGAAAACGGCCATCAGCAATAGTTTGATGTAGGTGTAAAACATGGGAGGCATCCACACGATCGAGGGTGCGAGCGCGAGTCTGTAACACGAACGGCGCAGGTTGTCCAACTGGACGTGGCCCGCAACGGCCGCCTTGCGCTGCGCTGTTTCATCCGATATAAATTCGATACGAGGTGTCCGATTTCGCCGCCGGAGGTAACCGCCATGCTTGGTTTTCGTTTGACGCCGGAACAGATTGAAATCCAGAAATGGGCGCGCGAGTTCGCTTTGCGGGAGATTCTGCCCGTTGCCTGGTACTACGATATGGTCGATGACACCCCGCTTCCGGTGCTGAGGAAGGCCTGGGAGGCCGGCATCATGAACGCCGACATCCCCCGGGAGTACGGCGGCAAGGGCTGCGGACTGGTGGAAAACATCCTGATCACCGAGGAACTCGCCGCCGCATGCGCAGGTCTGGCCACCACTATTTTCGACAACTCGCTCGGCATGGAGCCCTTGCGGCATTCGGCCAATGCAGCGCTCAAGCAAAAATACTTCACCGAGATCGCGCGGAACTTCAAACTCATCTGCTTTGCAACGTCCGAACCGACGATGGGATCGGATGTCGCGGGCATCCGTTGTCTGGCCCGGCGCGAGGGGGAAGACTACGTCCTCAACGGCACCAAGTATTGGATCACGAACGGCGGGCTGGCCGACTACCTGTCCGTGTTCGCCACCACCGACCCGGCCCAAAAGCACGGCGGCATCTGCGCGTTCGTTGTCGAAAAAGACTGGCAGGGAGTCTCGATCGGACGCCGCATCCCCAAGCTCGGCCAGCGCGGATCGAACACCGTTGGAATTCACTTCAAGGACGTGCGCGTCCCGAAAGAGAACATCTTGGCGCCGCCGGGCGAAGGCTTTGCCCTGGCCATGAAAACCTTCGCGCGCACGCGCCCGGCCATCGGCGCGTTTGCCGTGGGCGCGGCCCGCTCGGCAATGGAATTCGCCATCGACTACGCCAAGCGCCGGCAGGCATTCGGTACCACGATCGCCAACTTCCAGGCCATCCAGCACAAGATCGCCGACATGTACCAGAAAGTTGAAACCGCGCGGCTGTTGGTCTGGAAAGCCGCCTGGGAGGCCGATCAGGGCATGGATCCCACTATCGCCGCCTCCGTCTCCAAGCTTTATGCCAGCGAAATCGCCCTTGAAGTGGCCAACGAGGCCCTGCAGATCTTCGCCGGATACGGGTACACTAAAATGTTCCCGATCGAGAAGATCCAACGCGACTGTCGACTGTTCCGCATCTATGAGGGCACCAGTGAAGTTCAGCGCATCATCCTGTCTGGATATGCCCTGAGCGATTACGAGCCGGCGATGCCCCCGATTGAGGACCTTCCGATCCATCTGAACCGCGACACCGTCAATCGGGAGCCCGGAACGGCCGCCTGGCGCTGCCGCATCTGCGGCCATGTGCATTACGGGAATGAGCCGCCGAATGAATGTCCGTATTGCTTTTTCCCAAAATCGGCGTTCAAGAAAGTCTGAGATTCGTTTCAGGAAGGACGGGGAACCGCGGGCAGCGACTCGGTCATTGGCCGCGTTTCGAAGAGCGCTTCCCGACGGCGGCGCGGATTCGCTGAATGACGGAGGGCGATACGGCAACGGCACCACCGGCCACAGCCGGTTTTTGCCCTGGGGAATGGGGCTTCCGGAAGGAAGCCTTCAGGTTCTTGTTCAACGCCTCCAAGCGGATCCGGTAGGCGCCGGGAATGCCTGAATGTCGGGCCAGAAACCGGCTAAGCTCCATTGAATGCTCGACGAATCGGCCTTTAATCATCTCCTCCGCCAGGGCGAGCTTGAAAGCGAAGCTGTTCTTGGAGTCCTGAAACAGCCCTGCCGCCAAACGATCGACAGCCTCCACCAGCTCGAAGGGCCGGTTCAGATGAGCCAGGCAGCTGGCCATGGCCCCGATGATGTGGTGGGGTGAGCATCCCCGCCGAATCAAAATGCTGAATTCCTCAAGCGCGTTGCCGTAGCGGCCCATCGCATAAAGGGCATGGGCTGACCCGGCCAAATCGTCTACAGAGGCATTGTCGCACCATCCCTGACGGATAATAGCGATTTGCTCATCGGAGAGCTGTTCGCACTCATCAACGGCTGCACAGACCAGTTCGGACTCGAGCTGTTGGATCTGTTGCTCGATGGCGTTCTTGATGTCCGGCGGGAGTTGGGGCTCGGAATTAAGGCTCTTCTTGAAAAGCGCCAGCGCCTCCTCGTGGAGCCCCTGCGCTCGGTAAGCGTCGGCTTCTTTGCGGATCAAGGCGCCGGTAATTTTTCCTAACATACGCTTCATTTGGTTTTATGAATTAATTTCGGAGCCTATGATGAATGAAGCACGGCTGCAACAGAGCATCTTGTAAGTCATATTAGCATTTTCTGCTTGGTTTCGCCAGCCCCTATGACAGAAAATTTTGATCGGCCGGCGCTGGGCATGACCGGTGGCCGACGGCAAATCAGCATATCGGATTTGTAAACGTTTCTCGGATTCATCCGTCTAATCGGGTCAGGAGCACGTTAAGGATGTTGGTTGATACACAACCCCGAAGGTGTTCGAGATGAAAAAAACCATCGCGGCATTCATTGTCTTATTGACGCTGCTTCTGGCCATTCCATGGGCCAGCAACGCCGGCCACGGCCATCATGGGCATCATGGCCGCACCCGTGTATTCATCGGCGGCAGCTTCTGGGGCGGCCCTCCGCCTTTCTGGGGGCCGGCGCCATGGTACCCGCGATATTACTACGGCGGACCGGTCTATTACGGCCCGCCCCCCGCGTTCGCCCAGCCGTCGGCCGGCTATATCCAGCGCGGCCATGAAGAATCGGACTACTGGTACTATTGCGACAATCCCCAGGGCTATTACCCGTATGTCAAATCCTGCCCCGGCGGCTGGATGAAGGTGGTTCCGGAAACCGTTCCGCCCGACCGTTGACGAGCACCATTGAGATGAAGCGTTCACTATGGATACCGTTGTTGCTGGCCGTGCTGACGGCCAGCGGGTGTGCGACCATCCCGCCCGGCCCGAGCGTCATGGTGATGCCCGGCCAAGGCAAGTCGTTTGAGGCCTTTCAGGCCGACGACTTTATCTGCCGGGAGTGGGCGCAGAACCAGGCGGGCTGGCAGGCCAATGAAACCGTGAGCCAGAACCTGGCCGGCGGAGCCGTCGCGGGAGGCGTACTCGGGGCTGCGGCAGGCGCTTTGATCGGGGCCGCGTCGGGCAACGTCGGTCCGGGAGCCGCCATCGGTGCGGGAGCGGGTCTCCTGGCCGGTGCCGCCATGGCCCACAACCGGGCCTACGGCTCCGGGTGGGAGGTCCAGCGTCGATACGACAATGCCTACCAACAGTGCATGTACGCCAAAGGCAACCAGATCCCGTCGGTGGAGCCGTCACCGGTGCGCAGTCGCTTCGTCCCCCCGCCGCCCCCCCCGCGGCGTTATTCATCTACTGGGTACATACCAAGTCCGCCACCGCCGCCTCCGGCGAACTATTATCCAGGGCAGCCCTCAGCGCGGATATACTAGGGTGAACCGTCTTAAGTGATCCGCGATTTGCCAAAACGCCGCCGATGGTTTAAGATCTGATCGAAAGCCAAAAAGCCATTCATACGTTTGGAGGAGATTTAACATGCTGAAAGTATTAAAATTTGGAGTTGTATTGGTGGCTCTCAGCGCGTTCGGTTGCGCTTCGATGGGCGAAAAGGAACAGACCGGCACCGCCGTCGGCGCCGGCGCCGGAGCAGTTATCGGCGGTGTGATTGGAGCCGCCACCGGCAAGCACAATCAGCGCGAAAAGGTAGCCATCGGCGCGGCGACGGGCGCGCTGATCGGGGGCGTCCTCGGAAACCGGGTCGGTGCTTACATGGACAAACAGGAGCAGGATCTGCGCAACGCCATGGCATCGACCGTTTCTCAGAACAACGCCACGATCCAGCGCAACAACGAGCAGATGCTGACGGCCACCTTCAAGAGCGATCTGTTCTTCGACGTCAACTCCGCCACCATCAAGCCCGGCGGCTACGCCGAACTGGACCGGGTGGCCAACGTTCTCAATCAATATCCGCAGACCATGATCCGAGTGGAGGGCCATACAGACCAGACCGGAAGCGAACAATACAATCTGCAGCTTTCCGAGCGCCGCGCCAACGCCGTCAAGAATGCATTGAGCCAAAAGGGCATCGATCCGGCGCGAGTCTCGGCCGTTGGCATGGGCGAATGCTGCCCCGTATCTTCGGACAACGCCGCCAACCGGCGGGTGGCGATCGTGCTGACCGGCCAGGCCTGAAGCCCCGCCCTTTCAATATCAAGAGCGCGGGCGGAACCCCCACCCGCGCTCTTGATTCCAGCGACCTGCCTTCAGATCGGCCAGAGGGCAACTACGTCAACTTTTCAACACCGCCATGGTGGTTCCCGGGCTGCATATCGTTAATCGGCCGCGCAATGCCGGGAAATTGAAGCCCTCCAACGCCAGCGTCAGAAGGCCGATGCACGCCTCCAGGCCGCGCTTGTCGGCGCCCGGCTTGAAATAAGCGCCGAGCGCGAGGTTATAGAGCTTCTTGATTTCGGTTTCGACGCAATGCTGGCGAAGGTCGAGGTCGAATCCTATCATCAAATAATCCTTC
>Ga0105093_10000328_pt1 | contig 18175 bp, 19 predicted proteins | sample PPLLak3March2015_2_FD_79111 | JGI IMG/M metagenome (GOLD analysis project Ga0105093, IMG submission 79111) | Freshwater sediment microbial communities from Prairie Pothole Lake near Jamestown, North Dakota, USA - PPLs Lake P8 Core (3) Depth... | ecosystem: Environmental > Aquatic > Freshwater >... | reverse complement strand
GGGACCCAGGAGTCGATGGCCATGTTGCCGAGGACCCGCGGGCCGTCGATAAAGCCCGTCTGCGCCGCGACGAAGAGGATGGCGCCCTCGGAGACGAGGATGAGGCCCAGGAGCCAGACGCCCAGCGGGAATCCCCCGATCGTCCAGTGCCCGACGAGCGTTTCGATGAGCGAGGCGTTCAGGGTCTTGCCGGCGACGTGCTGAACGTTGGTCAGGAGATAGCAGATGAGCAGGCCGCCCGCCGTAAAGGACAGGGACAGGGCCATATAGAACATCGTCCTTTTCCCCGTTTGGACCCGGGGCGGGCGGAGGATCTGCAGCCCGTTGGCCACGGCCTCGATGCCCGTATACGTGCCGCCGCCGAGGCTGTAGGCCCGAAGCAGGATAAAGGCCATGGCCCCGAAGCCGAGCCCCTCGATGCCCTGGCGCGTCTCGCGGATGGTGTCGACGAAGAGCGTCGGCGTGGCCGAAACATGGGAAAAGATCCCGTAGAGGATGAGGCCGACGTGGGAGACGAAGAAGAAGAGGAAGATCGGCGTCAGGACCGTCACCGATTCCTTGACCCCCCGCAGGTTCAGCAGGACCAGACTGAGGGTGATGAGCAGGATGAAGCTCAGCTTGTAGCGGAAGAATCCCGGGGGCAGGAAGCTCAGGACGGCCTCGACGCCGCTCGAGATGGAGATGCTGATCGTCAGCATGTAGTCGACGACGAGCGCGCAGCCGGAGACGAGCCCGAAGGCGGGCCCGAGGAGCTTGGTGGAGACGACATATCCGCCGCCGCCGGTCGGGAAGAGCTCGATGATCTGGGAGTAGCTCAGGGAGATGGTGATGACCGTGAGGGCCGTCAGGACGGCCAGGTAGAGAGCGAGGTGGCGATGGTCGCCGAGCGACAGGAACGCCTCCTGCGGGCCATAGTTCGAAGAGCTCAGCCCGTCGGCGCCGAGGCCGACCCAGGCGAAGAAGGCGATCAACGAAAGCCGGTGAAAGATCCGCGGATCGCGGACGCTCTTCTCGCCGCCGAGGACGATCTTCTTGAGCCTGGCCCAGGGCATCACGTCCCGCCGCCGGGGCCCGTCCGTCGCGTCCCGCACGCCATGCCCGGAATATAACCCGAAAAGCGGCCGGTCTTCAAGGCGGCTATTTGACAGAACCCGGACCGTGTGCTACTTTTTTCGTCGGATAATCATGAATATCAACATTTTCAGGATCATCGCCGAAGCCGATCTCGTCGTCCAGCTCATCCTGCTCCTGCTCGTCTTCTTCTCCGTCTTCTCCTGGGCCATCATCTTCTTCAAGTCGAGGACTCTCAAGACCGCGGTCAAGCAATCGGACCGGTTCCTCGAGGCCTTCCGCCGGAGCAAGAGCCTGCCAGAGGTCAACGAGGCCGCGAAGAGGCTCCGGGGAAGCCCCCTGGCCGTCATCTTCCTCGCCGGCAACAAGGAGCTGGCCTACCAGTCGAAGTCGACCGGCGAAAGCGGCTGGACCGGCGAGAAGACCGAAAGCCTTAACCGGGCCCTGCTCAAGGCCTCCAACGCCGAGGTCTCGCGCCTCGAAAAGATGATGTTCTTCCTGGCCACGACGGGCAGCGTCTCGCCGTTCATCGGCCTCTTCGGGACGGTCTGGGGCATCATGATCTCGTTCGTCCGCATCGGGGCCATGCGCTCCGCCAGCCTCCAGGTCGTCGCCCCGGGCATCGCCGAGGCCCTCGTCGCCACCGCGGTCGGCCTCTTCGCCGCCGTTCCGGCCGTCATCGCCTACAACTACTTCCTCGGCCGGATCAAGGACCTCAGCGCCGACATGGAGGACTTCTCCCTCGAATTCCTGAGCATCGCCGAGAGGCTCCATGGCTCTTAACACGCAGTCCCTGCCGTCCTCCTCGTCGCGCCGGCGACAAGTCGGCACGCACATGTCCGAGATCAACGTCACGCCCTTCATCGACGTCATGCTCGTGGTGCTCGTCATCTTCATGGTCACCGCGCCCATGATGCAGTCGGGCATCGGCATCAACCTGCCCCAGGCCGAGACCGACACCAAGCCGGCCGAGGAAGGGCTGACCCTGACCGTGACCAAAGACCAGTACGTCCATATCGGCGATTCGACGATCAACATCAACCTCCTCGAGCGCCGCCTGACCGAATACTTCTTCAACAAGCCGAAGAAGGTCCTCTATCTTCAGGCCGACGAGAGCCTGCCCTACGGCGTCGTCGTCCGGATCATGGACATCACCAAGAAGGCGGGGGTCGAGATCCTCGGCATCATCACCGAACCCATCGACATCCCCGGCAAGAAGCGATGATCTCCGCCCGCACGGCCCTGCCGAAGGCGTTCAAGAGGGCCGTCTTCGTCTCGGTCTTCCTCCACGCCGGCCTGATCATCCTCATCGCCGCCTCGCCGTCCTTCTCGCGCGGTCCCCAGAAGGGCCTCGTCCAGTACGTCAGCTTCATGGGGGGCGGGGGGGGCGGCGGAACGGGCGGAGGCCCGGGAGGCGGCGGCGGATCCGTCGTGGCCAAGACCGAGACCCTGCCCGCGCCCAAGAAGCCGGCCCTCCGCGACCTGACCGTGGCCTCCAAGGTCAAGGCCGAGCCGAAGAGCTCGCTGACCCACCCCGTGGACAAGCCGAAAACGTCGAAGAAAGCGCCGGAAAAGAAGGCGGCCATCTCCAAGCCCGAGCCCGCGGCGCCGACCGCGGCGGATGCGGTCAACGCCGCCGCGGCCGGAGCGACGAGCGGCTCCGGCTTCGGCCTCCGTTTCGGCACCGGCGGCGGAGCCGGCGGCGGGACGGGGGGCGGCACCGGCGGCGGCACCGGAGCCGGGGCGGGCGACCCCTTCGGCGTCGCCGGCTTCCCGTTCCAGTTCTACCTGCAGATGATCTCGGACAAGATCACCGCCAACTGGTTCCAGTCCCTGGTCGATCCCGGCGTCGGCGGCCTCCTCCAGACCCAGGTCTATTTCCGCATCTACAAGAACGGCTCGATCTCCGACATCAAGATCGACGTCTCCAGCGGGGTCGAGGCCTTCGACCTCTCGACCCGCCGGGCCATCTCGGCCGCGGCGCCGTTCGCGCCCCTCCCGAACGAGTACGACGGCCAGTACCTCGGGATCACTCTCGTCTTCGAGCATGCCAAATGACCCACACCAAAAAACTCCTCGGACTCCTCATCGTTCTCGCGGCGGCCGGGGCCTTCGCCCAGCAGGAGGTCGTCCTGAAGATCAGCGAGGGGATGCCCATGATCCCGCTGGCCCTGCCCGATTTCGTCGTCCGCGGCTCCTCGCCCTCGGCCCAGGCGGCCGCCCAGGAGATCCGCCTGGCCCTGTCCGACGACGTCAAGTACACCCGGATCTTCCAGCTCCTGCCGAAGGAGTACTACGGCTACATCCGGGGCCTGGACCCGGACAAGATCCAGTTCAAGGACTGGGATTCCATCCAGGCCCGGCTCCTCGTCACCGGCGAGGTGCGCGAGGACGGCGGCCGGATCGTCTTCGACGGCAAGATCTACGACGTCAAGAGCGAGCGCTTCATCGTCGGCAAGCGCTATCAGGCCGAGAAGAACGGCCTGCGCCTGGTCGCCCACAAGATGGCCGACGAGCTCCTCAAGCTCCACGGCGAGAAGCCCCTCTTCACGACCAAGATCGCGTTCGTCTCCAACCGGGACGGCAACGACGAGATCTACATGATGGACTACGACGGGGCCAATCCGACCCGCGTGACCTTCAACAAGATCAAGGACTACATGCCGGCCTGGTCGCCGGACCAGCGGACGATCGCCTTCACGTCTTACCGGACCGGCATCGCCGGTCTCTTCCTGCGGAACATCTACGAGGGCACGGAGACGACCGTGGCCACGGCCGGGACGAACTATTCGGCGGCCTTCTCGCCCGACGGCAAGAAGCTGGCCTTCTGCTCCAGCATGACCGAGCAGGGCAACGCCGACATCTTCCTCATGGACCTCGAGACCCGGAAGACCAAGCGGCTGACCTACAATGCCGCGACCGAGACCGCGCCGTCCTGGTCGCCCAACGGGCGGGAGATCGCTTTCACGACCGACCGGCTCGGCCTGGGCAGCCCCCAGATCTACATCATGGACGCCGAGGGCTCGAACGTCCGCAAGGCCAGCTTCGGCGGGAACTATCACGACGCCCCCGCCTGGGCGCCGACGGGCGAGCGCATCGCCTTCGTCTCCCGGGTCGACAATACCTTCGACATCTACGTCCTCAACCTCCGGACGAACCAGATCAGCAAGCTCACGGAGAACAACGTCCGCAACGAATCGCCGAGCTGGTCGCCCGACGGCCGCCATGTCGTCTTCGCCTCGAACCTCTCGGGCTCGATCCAGGTCTATTCGGTCGATTACGACGGGGCGAACCTCAAGCGGCTGACCGACCGCGGCGAGAACAAGCTCCCCAACTGGACAAACTAGTCCCCGCGGCGGGGCCCTCGACGGGGACATGTACCCTTGGTACGTGTCCCCAGGTTTTTCGGGGACACGTACCGAAACGGGCCATGTCCCTTCTCCAGGGGTCGTCTTTAGGGGGGAAATCGGCGAAATCAGGCTGGAACATATTGACACGCCCGCGTTTTACGGGGTATAACTAACTGGAAATGAACGTCGTGCCGCCGGCTCCGGGGGCGACGGACGTGAACTTTTAGGAGGCCTTATGAAAAAGCTGATCGTATACGCGCTTGCCATCATCCTTGTCTTCTCCTTCGCCGTTGCCTGCAAAAAGAAACCCAAGGAAGTCCCCCCGCCCCCGCCCCAGACCCAGGAACAGCCCCGGGTCGAGAAGGTCGAGGCCCCCGTCGTGCAGGAGCCTCAGCTCACCGAAGAGGAGCTCTTCCTCCAGAAGTCGCTCGACCAGATCAATCGCGAGAAGCCCCTCGGGACGATCTATTTCGACTACGACCGGGCCGTCATCCGCGACGACGCCCGCGCCACCATGGACGGGAACGCGGCCTGGCTGAAAAGGTTCACGACGGCCAAGATCCTCGTCGAAGGCCACTGCGATGAGCGCGGCACCGAAGAATATAACCTCGCCCTCGGCGAGAAGCGGGCCAAGGCCGCTCAGGACTATCTCCTGTCTTCGGGCATCACGGCCGACCGGATCAAGATCATCTCCTACGGCAAGAGCCAGCCCCTCAATCCGGGCCACGACGAAGGCGCCTGGCAGATGAACCGGCGCGCCCAGTTCCTCATCATCGAGAAGTAAGACTTGCGCCGCGTCAGCCTCGGGGCCTTCCTGCTCGCCGTCCTGACCCTGGCTTCGGCCGGACAGGACAAGAACAAGAAGGCCATCGAGTTCGTCTATGACGACGTCCAGGTCCTCAAGCAGCAGGTCCAGGATCTCCTCGTCCGCGTCGATCAGAACGCCGCGGAGATCCGGGCCATCCGGGACGAGCTCAAGACCCTGACCGACCTCGTCCGTCAGGCCGTCGCCGGGCAGTCCGAGGTCGGCGAAGGATTGCGAGCCATCCCCGCCCAGTATCGGGACCTCCTCCGCAAGCTCGACCAGATGACGCTCGATCTCCAGAGGATCTCGGCCGAGCTCGCCGCCCGGGCCCCGGTCACGGCTCCTCCGGCTGCGGCCGGGGAGGAACGGAGGCCGGGCGAACAGGAGCTCCCCCGGCGCCAGACGGAATCCAGGACCGAACCCGCTCCGGTCAAGCCGCCGCCGGCCCCGACCATGTCGCCCCAGGAAGCCTACTCCGTGGCCTACAACGATTACCTCAAGGGGAACTACGATCTGGCCATCGAGAGCTTCAAGCTCTACCGCCAGCAGTTCCCGGAGAGCCCTCTGGCCGACAACGCCCTCTACTGGATCGGCGAATGCCGCTACAGCCAGGGGAAGTACGAGGAGGCCGTCGACGCCTTCGACGACCTCATCATGACCTACCCGCAGGGAGACAAGGCCGCCGCCGCCCACCTGAAAAAGGGCTTCAGCTTCGACAGGCTCGGGCGCAGGGCCGAGGCCCTGGCCGCGCTCAAGCTCCTCGTCGCCAAGTACCCCCTCGAGGAGGAGGCCCGCATCGCCCAGGACAAGATCCGCGAGATCGAGGACAGATGAGAGACATCAACAGCCTGAACAAGGTCATTCTGGTCGGCCGTCTCGGCCAGAAGCCGGAGATCCGGAGCCACGCCCAGAGCGGCCGCTCGTCGGCCAGCTTCACCCTGGCCACCAACGAGCGGACCTTCAATCCCACTACGCGCGAATCGACCGACCGGACCGAGTGGCACAAGATCAAGGTCTGGTTCCCCAAGCTCGTGGAATTCGCCGAGAGGCTGCTCGACAAGGGCAAGCTGGTGCTCATCGAGGGCAGCATCCGGACGCGGGACTACCAGGACCGGGACGGCAACAAGAAGTACATCACCGAGATCGTGGCCGACAAGATCATCCTCCTCGGCAAGCGCGATGAGGCCTCTGCCACCCGAACCGACACGACCGACCTCGACGCCGTCTACGGCCGGGGCGGCGGCCGCGGCCCGGCCGCGGGCGCGGCCGACGAGGAGTTCCCGTCCGGCGAGGAGCCCGGCGGGGGCTCCGGCGGTCCCGACGACGACATCCCCTTCTGACCGTTGAGCGACAAGACCCCGTCCGAAGCCGGCTATCGAAGCCGCATCGTCGAGGACGTGCGCCCGTGGGGCAAGTTCCGCCGGTTCCCCCACGAGGAGGCGGGCAGCATCAAGATCATCACCGTCGAGCCCGGCGGCCGGCTTTCGCTCCAGTACCACGAAGGCCGGGCCGAGTTCTGGGTCGTCCTCGACCCGGGACTCGAGATCACCGTCGGCGAGCGCGTCTGGGCCGCGGTTCCGAACGAGGAGATCTTCATCCCCCGGCGCGCCCCGCACCGGGTCCGCAACGCCGGCCAGGCCCCGGCCCGCTTCATGGAGATCTGGATCGGCGACTCCGCCGAATCCGACATCGTCCGCCTGTCGGACGATTACAGCCGGAAATAGGCGCTTATTTCTTGGCGCCGGCTTCGACCGGCTGGCCGGTCAGGAAGACCTGCGGGTGGCGAAGCAGGATCTCCTCGGTGACGTATTCCTCGATGTCCTGGGCGGTTCGCAGCTTGAGGATCTCCCCGGCGATCTTCTCGGCCGTCCGGCACTCGATCGACCGGAGGGCCTTTTTGACCCGGGGAATGAAGATGGGGTTCATGCTGAAGGTCCGCAGGCCGAAGCCCATGAGGACGATGGCCGAGGGCGTGTCGGCGGCCATCTCGCCGCAGACGACGACGTCCTTCTCCGCCTTGCCGGCCGCCTGGATGACGGACCGGATGAGCCGGACGACGGCGGGGTGGAACGGCTTGAAGAGGTAGCTGACGAACTCGTTGGACCGGTCGACCGCCAGGAAGTACTGGATAAGGTCGTTCGTCCCGATGCTGACGAAGTCCACTTCCTGGAGCATGATGTCGGCCATGGCCGCGGCCGCCGGAACCTCGATCATGATGCCGAGCGGGGCCTTCTCGTCGAAGGCCTGGCCGGCGCGCCGCAGCTCCCGCTTGACGTCCTCGAAGATGTCCTTGACCTCGAGGACCTCGTCGACCTCGGTGACCATGGGGACGAGGATGCGGACGTTCTTCCCCGTGCTGGCCCGCAGGATGGCCCGGAGCTGGACGCGGAAGAGGTCCCGGTTGCGCAGCGAGAACCGGACGGCCCGCAAGCCGAGGGCGGGATTGGGCTCCTTCTCGATGTTCAGCTGGGGCAGGCTCTTCTCGCCGCCGATGTCGAGCGTCCGGATGGTGACGGGATAGGGATGGACGCCCCGGGCGAGCCGGGTGTAGATCTCGTAATGGTCCTCTTCGGTCGGCAGGGTCTCCCGCCGGAGATAGATGAACTCCGAGCGGAAGAGCCCGACGCCCTCCGCCCCCATAGCCAGGGCCGAGGCGATCTCCTCGGGGAGCTCGATGTTGGCCTGGGGCAGGAAGCGGACGCGGTCGAGCGTCTCGGACTTGAGCTTGGCCGTCTTCCGGAGTTCCCGGCCGTAGGCTTCGTACTTCTCCTTCTTGGCCTGGAACTCCCGGCGCACGGCCGGCGGTGGATCGATGATGACCTCGCCGTCAGTCCCGTCGACGATGACGAACTCGCCCTCCCGGACCTGGCGGGTGACGTCCCTGAGGCCGAGGACGGCCGGGATGCCGAGGGACCGGGCCAGGATGGCCGTGTGGGAGGTTGGGCCGCCCATGTCGAGCGCGATGCCCAGCGTCAGCTCCTTGCTCAGCCTCAGGGCGGCCTCGGAAGGCAAGAGCTCGTGAGCGACGAGGACGTGCTGTTTCTGGGGCGCCTGTTCCTTCTCCCGCCGCGTCTCGAGGTTCCGGTAGACGCGCTTCAGGACGTCGGCGACGTCGGATTTCCGCTGCCGGAAGTAATCGTCGGTCAGGGCTTCGAAGAGTTGTTCGAAGCGCGCGTTGGCCTTGGACAGGGCCCACTCGGACCGGGCCTTCTCGTCGCGGATGACCGCCTCGAGCCCGCCGACGAGGGACGGGTCCTCGAGGATGAGCAGGTGGGCCTCGAAGATCAGGGAGCTGTCCGGGCCCATCTTCTCGCGGACGCTGTCCTTGATCCGGACGAGATCGTCGCGGGTGCGGTCGAGGGCCTGATGGAGGCGCTGGAGCTCGGCGGGCACCTGGCCGTCGGCGATGATCTCCTTGCGCGAGGTGAAGACGACGCGCTTGGGCAGGAGGACCTCGCCCATGGCGATCCCCGGCGAGACCCCGATGCCGCGGAGGCGAACGATGTCCACCCGGTCACTCCTTCTCGTCGAAGCGGTTGGCGATGAGTTCGACGAGGGCGGCCATGGCCGCCTCCTCGTCCTTGCCCGCGATGACCAGCCGGATCGACGTGCCCTGGGTCGCGGCCAGGGTCAGGATGCCGAGGATGCTCTTGCCGTCGATCTCGTCGCCGGCCTTGACGATCTTGACCGACGCGCTGAAGCGGTTGGCCAGATTGACGAACTTGACCGCGGCCCGGGCGTGCAAGCCCAGCTTGTTGCGGATGGTGACGGTCTTGTCGAGCATGGAGGCGCTATTTGGCCCGCGATTTGAGCAGGGCGCTGACGAGATGGATGTTCTTCTTGCCCTGGTCGACGACCTTCTTGGCCACGTCCTTGAGGCTGTTGGCCCGCTGGAGGGAGACGAACTTGATGAGCATCGGCAGGTTGACCCCGGTGATGATCTCGACGTGGCTCTCTTTATAAAAGCTGAAGCTCAGGTTCGAGGGCGTGCCGCCGAACATGTCGGTGAAGATGACGACGCCGCTCTTCTGGTCGACCCGCTTGAGGCTCTGGTTGATCCTCTTCTTCGAATCCTCGACGTCGTCGTACCAGCCGATCGAGATGGCCTCGATGTTGGGCGCCTCGCCGAGGATGATGGTCAGGGCGTTCAGCAGCTCCTCGGCCATGCGGCCGTGGCAGACGATGATGCCTCCGATCATGACGGACTCTTTCTCCCGGTCAGGGCGCTATTGTATGACAAAGCCGGCTATTTATAAAGGTCCCGGTGATAAATCCTGACCCCGTACGGCCCGGCTTTGAGGTGGGCCTTGAGCTCCTCGGCGATGACGACCGACCGGTGCCTTCCGCCGGTGCAGCCGACGGCGATGGCGACAGAGGTCTTCCCTTCCCGGGCGAAACGGGGCATCACGAAATCGACGAAGCGGAAGAGCTCCCGCAGGAACGGGCGGGTCCCGGGCGAGGCCAGGACGAACTTGCGCACGCTCGGCGACTTGCCCGTCCGCTTCCGCAGCCGGTCGATGTAGAACGGGTTCGGCAGGATGCGCGTGTCGAAGACGATGTCGGACTCGAGGGGCAGGCCGTGCTTGTAGCCGAAGCTGGTCACGAGGACCTGGGTCCGCGACCGCTTTCGCGCCAGGATGCGCTCGGCGATGACGTCCTTGAGCTGGTAGATGTTGAGCCCGGACGTGTCGACGATCTCGTCGGCCAGCCGGCGGATCGGCAGGAGCCTCTTGCGCTCGAGCCGGACGCCCTCCAGGATGGGCTTGCGGGGGGCCATCGGATGGGGCCGCCTCGTCTCGTTGAAGCGCTTGGCCAGGGCCTCGTCCGTGGCCTCGAGGAAGACGAGCCGGACGGGCACCTTCTTCCGGATCTCCCGGAGGACGGCGGGGAAGTCCGTGAGGAAGCGCGGCTCCCGGATATCGACGATGAGGGCGGTCCGGTCGACCTCGACCTTCTTCCGGACCCAGAGGTCGACGAAGTTCTCGATGAGCTTGGCCGGCAGGTTGTCCATGCAGTAGTAGCCGAAATCCTCGAGGGCCCGGCTGACGACGGTCTTGCCGGATCCGGACAGGCCGGTGATGATGAGGAAACGGTTGTCCTTGGCGGGCAACTTCATGGCACCTCCGAGCCTGGATTGCTGGAGAAACGCGGCGTTCTCATGAATGGCCCAGGCTAAGTCAGGACGCGATCGAGGCGGCGGACGATCTCGTCCGGGGCGCTGTAGCCTTTCAGGCGCAGCATGTGGACCTTGCAGGCGATCTCGATGAGCGTGGCAATGTTCCGCCCCGGGGCGACGGGGATGGCCAGCTGGGGGATCTTGCGCCCGAGAAAGGTCATGTCGTCCCCGGACTTGAGCCCGAGACGGTCGACCTCGTAGCCGCGCCGCCACTTTTTCAGGCGGATGACCAGGTCCACGCGGGCCTCGCGGGCGATCGACCGCGGCCCGAAGATGGCCCGGATGTTGATGATGCCGAGGCCCCGGATCTCCATGAAGTTGCGGCTCAGGGCCGGGGCCGTGCCGATGAGCTCGCCCTTGGGCGTCAGCCGGATCTGAACGACGTCGTCGGAGATGAACCGGTGGCCCCGGGCGATGAGTTCGAGCGAGCTCTCGCTCTTGCCGATGCCGCTGTCGCCGAGGATGAGGGTCCCCAGGCCGAAGATCCTCAGGAAGCCCGCCGAGATGGTGGTCTGCTCGGGGGCCTCCCCCGGCCGGCCCGCGGGCCCGTCAGGCATTGGCCTTGTCCTCTTCGATCCGGAGCGCTTCGATGACCTCGGCGGCCGTCGACGCTTTGAGCAGCTTCGAGGCCAGAGACCGGGACCGCCGGGTCAGGCCGGCGATCGCGGCCAGCAGGCGGAGACCGGCGCCGGGGTTGTCCTCGGGCGAGACGAGCAGGAAGAAGATATGAGAGGGCTTGCCGTCCACCGCCTCGAAAGCGACGCCGTCGGCCGAAAGGCCGAGCAGCAGGGCCGGGGACTTGAGGCCCTTGGCCCGGCAGTGCGGCACCGCGACGCCCTTGCCGATGGCCGTCGTACCGAGCTCCTCCCGTTTCAGGAGCTTGTCGAGGAGCTCCCCGTCCGCCTCGGGCCCCTGCCGGACGATCAGCCGGTCCGACATCTCGCGGAGGACGCCGGCCCGGTCCCGGGCCTTCAGGCGCTGCAGGACCAAGGTCTCGTCGAGAAGGGCGTGGATCTTCATGTCTTCCCCCGCGGGTCAGACGGGCTCGACGAGGCCGTAGTGGCCGTCCTTGCGCCGGTAGACGGCCGCCCAATTCGGGGAGCCCCCGCGCCGGAAGAGGTAAACCTCCTTGTTCCGGATATCGAGCTGGACGATGGCCTCTTCGAGGGACATCGGCTTGAGAGAGAAATAATTCGACCGGACGACCTTCTTCTCGGGCTCCGGGGCCTCGACGGCCGGCGCCAGGACCTTTCTCTCCCGGCCGCCCCGCCGCTTCTTCTCGCGCAACTTGGCCCGTTCCTTGCGGACCCTCGTCTCCAGCGTGTCGAAGGCCTTGTTCAGGGATTCGATCATGTCCAGCGTCTCCTCGACGACCACGAAACCCCGGCCCTTGGCCCGGACGTGGATCTCAGCCTTGCTGCGGCCCTTCTGGACGGCCAGGACGAAGTTGACGTCGAGGATGTCGTCGACGAGGTTCTTCAGGCGGGCCAGGCGTTTCACGCAGTAGGCCTCGATCTCGGGAGTGAGCGTCGACTGCCGCGCCGTATAGTGGACGTTCATGAGGGGACCTCCATGATGGACTTTCTCTTGCGGATATGGGAGGGCTCGATGCCGAGCTGGTTGCGGTACTTGGCCACCGTCCGCCGGGCGATGCGCAGGTCCTCCCGGGCCAGGAGCTCGCCGATCTCGATGTCGCTCAGGGGATGGTCCTTGTCCTCGGCCTCGACGAGCTTGCGGATCTTGTCCTTGACCTTGAGCGAGGAGACGTCCTCGCCGTAGTTCCCCTGCAGCGACTTGTGGAAGAAGTACTTGAGCGGGAAGACGCCCCGGGGAGTCATCATGAACTTGTTGGCCACGACGCGGCCGACCGTCGACTCGTGGACGCCGATGTCCTGGGCGATCTCCATCAGGGTCAAGGGCCTGATGAAGTCGATGCCCTTCTCGAAGAACTCCTTCTGGCGGTCGACGATAAATCGGGCGACCTTGTAGATCGTCTGGTTCCTCTGGTCGAGGCTGCGCATGAACCAGAGGGCCTTCTTCAGCCGGTCCTTGAGGAAGCGGTAGGCCTCGGCGTCCCCGCCGGTCGCCTTGGCCAGGAGTTGGCGATAATAGGGGCTGATGCGCAGGCGCGGCAGGCCCTCGTCGTTGAGGACGACCGTCCACTCGTCCCCTTCCTTGCTGACGATGATGTCCGGGACGACGTAGCTCGTCTTCTCCCCGCTCAGCTTCCGCCCCGGCGTCGGATCAAGGGCCCTGATGATGTCGATGCGCTCCCGGATCTCGCCGAGCGAGGCCCCCAGGGCCTTGGCCAGCTGGGCATAATCGCTCTTCTCGAGGAGCGGCATGTACTGGTTGACGATCTTCCGGGCCATCTCGTCCCGGATCTCGAGATGGTCCATCTGGGCGACCAGCGCCTCGCGCAGGTCCAAGCTGGCGCAACCGACCGGGTCGAACGTCTTGATCTTGGCCCGGACGGCCTCGACCTTCTCCGGCGCCGTCTGGGACAGGCGTGCGATCTCCTCGACGGGAGAGGTCAGGTAGCCGTCCTCGTTGATGTTGCCGATGATGAACTGGGCGATCTCGAGGTCCGCCTCCCCGAAGAAGGTCAGCGAGGCCTGCCAGTTCAGATGGTCCCACAGGGAGGGGGTCCGGGAGATCGTGTTCTCGAGCGAGACGGCGTCGGGGCTTTCGGTGAAGTGCGGCCGGAAGCCCTCGTCGAGATAATCCTGGAAGCCGGCCAGGAAGTTGTCGTCGGCCGTCTCCGCGGCCATCTTCGTCTCGGTCGATTCGAGGTTGAGCCCGTCGAGAACGCTGTCCTTGTTCTTGACCCCGGCCTCTTCGGCGGCCACGGTCTCGCTGTCCTTGGCCGCGCCCTCGCGGGCCTCGTCCTCGATCTCGATCATCGGGTTCTCGGAAAGCTCCTGGTCGATGACCTCGATGAGCTCGAGGTTCGTGAGCGGCAGGAGCTTGATGGCCTGCTGGAGGGCCGGGGCCAGAATGAGCTTCTGGACCTGTCTCTGGTCGAGCCTCTGCCTGAGAGTCATGCGTCCGGCCTCATCTTCCCTGACTGTCCAATCTTAAAGACGAAACTCCTCGCCTAAATAGCTCTTTCGCACCTCTTCGGAGGCGACGATCTCCGCGGGCGTGCCCTCCTTGAGGACGCGCCCCGATTCGAGAATGTAGGCCCGGTCCGTGATCTCGAGGGCCTCCCGCACGGCATGGTCCGTGAGCAGGATGCCGATGCCCTTCTCCCGGAGCTTCCGGATGATCCCCTGGAGGTCGCGGACCGACAAGGGATCGATCCCGGTGAACGGCTCGTCGAGGAGCATGAAATCCGGGTCCATGACCACGGCCCGGGCGATCTCCAGGCGGCGCCGCTCGCCTCCGGACAGGGTCAGGGCAAGTGCCCCGGCCAGCTTCTCCAGCCCGAACTCCTCGAGCGTGCAGCTCACCCGGGCGGCCCGGGAGCCGGCCTCGGACGGGCGCGTCTCGAGAACGGCCAGGAGGTTCTCGGCCACGGTCATCTTCCGGAAGGCCGACGGCTCCTGGGGCAGGAGGATCAGACCCTTCCGGGCCCTCAGGTACATGGGCTGGTCGGTGATGTCCTCCTCCCTGAGGAAGACGCGGCCGCCGTCCTGGGCGACGAGGCCGAGGATCATCGAGAAGGTGGTCGTTTTCCCGGCGCCGTTGCGGCCGAGCAGTCCGACGATCTCCCCTTCTTCGACCCGGACCGAAACCCTGTCGACGACCTTTTTCCGCCCGAAGCTTTTCTCGAGGTCAACCGCTCTCAGAGAACCCTTCATGGCTCACGATCTGACGACGGTCGTCGCTCTTCCAGGTCCCTCATTCTCGATGAAAATCTTATCATCGGCCAGATCGAAAGTCAATTTGGCTCCCCTGGCGGAACCGCCCTTGTCGTCGGTCAAAACCGGCTTCCCGGTGAGGGCCATCCGGCGGGTCGAGGCCCGGTACGACGCGGCCTCCGCCCGGCCTTTGTAGCGGCCTTTGGAGACGGAGACGCCGGACTTCGCCTCGAGGGCTTCGACGGCGTGGTCGTCCCGGCCGATGACGGCCGCAACGGTCCCCGCCTCGAGCCGGGCCGCGGGCAGCTGGACATAGGCCTTCCCCGAGAGGGTGAGCGTTCGCGTTTCCGGCATGTAGGCCAGGTCCTCCCCGCCGAGTACGATCCGGCCGCCGGCCGCGTCGCCGGACGCGTCCTGCTCCAGCCCGGCGGAGACCCCGCCCCGGCCGCGCATCCCGCCCTTTTCTTCGAAGAACTCGAGCTCCGGGGCCTCGACGAAGTCCGTCCCTTGCCAAGCCCGGGCGTTCCCGGAGAAGGCGGCCGGAGCGCCGCCGCCCCTGAGGATCAGGCGGTCGGCCGAGACTGAAACGGCCTTGTCCGCGGCAAAGAGCCCGGCGGCCCGGCCTCCCCTCCCCGGCTTGAAGAGACAGAGGACGCGACCGGAGGCCTCGAGGGCCCCGCTGCCCGGACCGGCCTTGAATCCGGCGGCCTCGATCCGGGCGTCGCCCGAATCGGCGACGGCCGGACGGTCCGGCCCGCCCTCGACGGCCAAGACCCCGGTCGCGGCATCGTATGCGGCCGATGCCCCTTCGAGGCTCCGGCTCGAGTCCTGGCCGCCTTCGGCGAGCTCCGCGAGGATGCCGTCCGAGGCCGTCCAGCCTGTGAGCCTGCCGTCCGGGTCGAATTCGAAATTGGCGGCCGGGGCTCTGAGGACGATCGTCGGGCGATCGCGGCCGCGCAGGGTCAGGAAGACCCGTCCCTCCGCGGCAATGGTCGAGACGCGCCCCGGGACGTCGCCGAAGGCCAGCCGGGCATGTTCCGCCCGGACCTCCCCGCCTTCGGCCCCGCCGGGCGCGCGCTCACCGACGACGAGCCTGACGACCCCGTCGAGGCCGGCCGATTCGAGCCCGCTTTCGTCCTCCGTGGCCGTGAACTCGAGCCTGCCCGCTTCGGCCCGGTAGCCGCTGCCGGAAACAGAGGCCCGGCCGTCGATCCGGCCCGAGCGCTCCCGCCGGCGGTAGAGGAACGATTCGCCCTCGAGGACCGATCTTCCGCCGGACGGGCCGGACGCGGCGAGCTCGACGCGGACCCCGCCGCCGAGGCGGACCTCGGCCGCGGACTCGGCGTAACGGATCGTCGAGGCCCGGCCGGTCATCGTTTTCGAAGAGAACGCGCCCCCGCTCTTCGTCTCGAACAGGCCGGCCGGCTTGTCATAGTCGAAGGACTCCCCTTCAAGGACGACGCCGTCCGCTTCGACCCGGACGCGTCCGGAAACGGTGAAGCGGAGCGAGCCGGGATCATAGGCGACCTCGTCGGCCGTGAGCCGCGAGACGGTCTCGCCCGCGGCGCCGAGGTTCACGACCTCGACCGCGCCGGTGAGGTGGTTGCGCCCGTCCGGGCCTCGAAAAAGGCTTTCGCCGCGGATGTCGGCGACGGTCCGGCCGTCCCGGTATTCCTGATGCCGGACCCGTTCTTTGAGATCGACGACGCGGTCCTCGGGCGGGGGGACGGCGGGCGCGGGCGCGGGCTGGGGCCGCCGGCCGGCCAGGCGCGCGGCGATGACCGCGGCGAGGACGATCAGGACGGCCGCCGCGGCCAGCCTGGCAAACCTCACCGCGGCCGACGCTCGCTGGGCGCTCATCGTCTCAGGCCCTCAAGTCTTCGATCGACAGGCTGATCCGTTGTTCGCCGAGGTATTCCGAGACCATGACCGAGAACGCCAGGCTGACGCGGCTGCCGCGGCGCAGGATGTGGCGCCAATCGGACTTGTCCCAGCCGAGCGCCTCGAGGACCCGGCCGTTCTGCCGGGCCAGGAACTTGAGGTGCTTGCCCTGGAGGACCTGCGGCTCGCTGATGACCTCGACGTTGTCGGCCATGAACAGGGGCTTGGGGTTGCCGACGCCGAACGGGACGAGCAGGTCGTAGGTCGCGAGAAAGCGCTCGTCGACGGCGGCGAACTCGAGCGGCCCGTCGATCTTGATCTTCTTCTTGAGGCTGTCCTCGGCGATGGCCGCGTCGGCCAGCGGATTGAGCGTCTCCCTGAACGCGGCCATGCTGTCCGTCGGCAGGGTGCAGCCCACGGCCAGCCGGTGCCCGCCGTAGCTCAGGAAGTGCCGCTTGCAGCCCTCGAGCAGGTCGATCAGCGGGACATCGGAGACGCTCCGGCCGGAGCCATGGGCCTGGCCGTTCTCGTAGTGGAAGAGCAGGACCGGCCGGTTGAAGCGGTCCTTGAGCTTTGAGGCGACGATGCCGATGACGCCGCGATGCCAGCCGGGGCTGCCGAGGACGAGGCACTTGTACTTCTTGTCGAGGCCCCGCGACTCGACCCGCTCGCGGGCCTCTTGGAAGATCTTCTCCTCGGTCTTCTGGCGCTGGGAGTTGAGCTCTTCGAGCTTCTCGACCAGGGCCAGCGTCTCCGCGGGATCGTCGGCGAAGAACAGCCGCACGGCCAAGTCGGTCATGCCCATGCGGCCGGCGGCGTTGATGCGGGGCCCGATGCGGAAGCCCAGGTCGCCTTCGGAGATCTTGCGGCGCCCGAGCCCGCAGGCCTCGATCAGGCTGCGCAGGCCCGGGTTGACGACGTCGCGCAGGCCCTTGAGGCCGTGCTTGACGAACAGACGGTTCTCGCCCTTGAGCTCGGCGACGTCGGCCACGGTGCCGATCGAGACGAGCTTCATGTAATGCGGCAGGCCGGTCGATTTGCCCGCCTTTCCGAGCAGGGCCTGGACGAGCTTGAAGACGACGCCGACGCCGGCCAGCCCGGAGTCCGGATAGCCGGAGCCCGGGACGACCGGATTGAGCACGGCCACGGCCTCGGGCAGCGAATCGCCGGGGCGATGGTGGTCGGTGATGATGACGTCGATGCCGAGCTCCCGGGCCCGGCTGACGAACTCGATCGATTTGATGCCGCAGTCGACGCTGATGACGAGCCGGGCGCCCCGCTCGACCGGGATGCGGACGTGATCGTCCTTGATGCCGTAGCCGTCGGTCAGGCGCTCGGGGATGAAGTACTCGACGTCCGCGCCGAGGGTCGTCAGGGCCTTCTTCAGCATGACGGTCGAGAGGACCCCGTCGACGTCGTAGTCGCCGAAGATCAGGATCTTCTCGCCGCGCTCGATGGCCTCGCCGACGCGGGCGACGGCCTTGTCCATGCCCTTCATCAGATAGGGGTCGTGGAGCTTCTGGAGGTCGCCGAAGAGGAATTCCCGGGCCGCCTCCTCGGTCAGGATCTTGCGGTTGACGAGGACCCGGGCGATGGCCGGAGGGATGTCGAGGGCCTTGGCCAGCGCGTCGGCTTCGGCCCGCGGCGGATGGACGACCCAGACGGCGGGGTTCATGGCGCTCTCACTCTAGCACATTCACCTCGAATACCCCAAGCCGGACGGAGCCTTGGTGCCGGCCGGCCTTGACTTCGAGCCTAATATTGTTCATACTATGGTATGGTCCGTTCATACCAACAGGATGAGCCCATGAGCCGCACGGTCAAGTTCACGGTCAGCGTCCCGGAACCGGTATTCAGGGAGCTCGAGGCCCTGCGCCGCAAGACCCGAATGTCCAGGAGCCAGCTTGTCCGCGAAGCGGTCCGGAATTTGGGGCCCAAAGCGGAGAAGCGGCCTGCCGGCGAACCGGAGACCGGAGCGGTCATAAAAGAAAGCTCGGCCCGATATGGGGCTCAGCCCCCCTCCCTTCCGGAGATCACGGATATCGCCGAACGACGCCGCCGGGCGATCGCCGCGGCGGGCCGGTTCAGG
>Ga0105093_10000323_pt1 | contig 18488 bp, 23 predicted proteins | sample PPLLak3March2015_2_FD_79111 | JGI IMG/M metagenome (GOLD analysis project Ga0105093, IMG submission 79111) | Freshwater sediment microbial communities from Prairie Pothole Lake near Jamestown, North Dakota, USA - PPLs Lake P8 Core (3) Depth... | ecosystem: Environmental > Aquatic > Freshwater >... | reverse complement strand
GACCCGGACGCACGGCTCGGCCCTGTTCACCCGCGGCGAGACCCAGGCCCTGGCCACGGTCACGCTGGGGACCTTCGAGGACGCCCAGCGGCTCGACAGCCTGGGCGAGGAATCGAAGAAGCGGTTCATGCTCCACTACAACTTCCCGTCCTTCTCCGTCGGCGAGGTCGGCTTCATGCGCGGCCCCGGCCGCCGCGAGATCGGGCACGGCGCCCTGGCCGAGAAGTCCATCCTGCCGGCCATCCCCGACATGGAGAAGTTCCCCTACACGATCCGCATCGTCTCGGACATCCTCGAGAGCAACGGCTCGTCGTCGATGGCCACCGTCTGCGGCGGCGTCCTGGCCCTCATGGACGCCGGCGTGCCGCTGAAGATGGTCGTCGCCGGCATCGCCATGGGCCTCGTCTCGGAATGCGACGACTACGCCATCCTGACCGATATCGCCGGGCTCGAGGACCACTTCGGCGACATGGACTTCAAGATGGCCGGCACCGAGACCGGCGTCACGGCCATCCAGCTCGACCTCAAGATCCCCTGCGTCACGGTCGCCCAGCTGCGCGATATCATGGCCAAGTCCAAGTCCGCCCGGCTCAAGGTCCTGGCCCGGATGAAAGAGGCCATCGCCGAGCCGCGGCCGGATATCTCCGTCTACGCGCCGCGCATCATCATCCTCAACATCAACCCCGAGAAGGTCGGCGAGGTCATCGGCCCCGCCGGCAAGATCATCAAGAAGATCATCAGCCAGACCGGGGCCAAGATCGACATCGAGGAGGACGGCAAGATCCTCATCGCCTCGACGGACATGTCGGCGGCCGAAGCGGCCAAGCAGATGATCCTCGACCTCACGGCCGAGGCCGAGCTCGGCAAGATCTACACCGGCAAGGTCGTCCGGCTCGAGGAGTACGGGGCCTTCGTCGAGATCATGCCCAACCTGGTCGGCCTCCTGCACATCTCCGAGGTCGCCCCGTACCGGATCGCCAGCATCCACGACGTGCTCCATCTCGGCGACACGGTCACGGTCAAGGTCGTCAGCATCGACCCCGCCGACAACAAGATCCGCCTGAGCAAGAAGGCTTGCGAAGAGGGCGGCGGGGGGGACAACCCGGATTCGACCCCGCGGCCCCCGGCCCCGCGGCGCTACCCTCCCCGGGACCACGGCCCCGACCGCCGGGGCGGGGGCGGGCGCGGCCGGTTTTGATTTCCCCGGCCGTTGGCCTATAATCGAAAAGAGCCGGCCGCGGACGGCGCGGACGGCCGCGATTACGATGCGACACCGACACGACCGCCCGGGCTTCACCCTCATCGAGATGATCATCACCCTTTCGCTCGTGGCCGTCCTGGCCCTGGCCGGACTGCCCCTCGGCAAGATGGCCGTCAAACGAGGCAACGAGATCGAGCTCCAGCGGGCCCTGCGGATGATGCGGGAGGCGATCGACGCCTACAAGAAGCTCGCCGACGAGAAGAAGTTCGAGGTCGACGAGGACACCGAGGGCTATCCGCCCACGCTCGAGACGCTGGTCGAGGGCGTCGAGATCCAGGACAAGGACTCCAAGGGCAAGGCGGGAGCCAAGAAGTCCGTCAAGCTCCTCCGCCGCATCCCCAAGGACCCCATGACGAATTCCTACGACTGGGGCCTGAGGTCCTACCAGGACGACTTCGATTCCGACGTCTGGGGAGAGGAGAATGTCTATGATGTCTACACGAAGAGCCCGGCTGTGGCCCTCGACGGGACCAAATACAAGGACTGGTGAGCGCGGCTTCACGCTCATCGAGATCATCATCGTCCTCAGCATCATCGGGCTCCTGGTCGGATTGGGTCTGCCGACGTACAAGTCGGCCACGGTCAAGGCCCGCGAGGCCGTCCTCAAGGAGAACCTCTTCATCCTGCGCAAGCTCATCGATCAGTACGCCCAGGACAAGGGCAAGTACCCGGCCTCCCTGCAGGCCCTGGTCCAGGACAGCTATATCCGGGCCATCCCGGTCGACCCGGTCACCCATCTTACGACGACCTGGGTCGAGGTCCGGGAGCTCCCCTCCCCCGAGGATCCCATGCTGGCCGAGATCCCCGGGGTCATCGACGTCAAGTCAGGATCGGAACTCAAGTCGCCCATCGATGGAACGCCCTATAACACCTGGTGACCGGCCGGGGCCGCCGGGCTACGTCCTCATCATCCTGATGATGGCGATCTTCGTGATGACCCTCGGCCTGCTCATCGCGGTGCCCGTCTGGCAGACCGAGCTCCAACGGGAAAAAGAAGAAGAGCTCATCTTCCGCGGCAAGCAGTACGCCGAGGCCGTCCGCATCTACGTTCAGAAGAACCCCGGCCGCTACCCGGAGAGCCTCAAGGAGCTCCTCGAGAAGAAGTGCCTCCGGCGGCTCTACCGGGATCCCTTCGGCCCGGACGGCCAATGGAACGTCGTCCTGGCCTCGAGCGGGGCCCGGGGCCTCTCGTCGCCCCAGCAGGGTGACGCCTTGAGCCGCGCCGCCTCCGGAACGACCGGGGGGATACCGACGGCGACTGCGGTCGCCCAGGAGGTCCTGGTCGCGCCCGAACGGGCCCTGGCCGCCATCAAGAACCCCCGCATCCTCGGCGTCGTCAGCTCGTCGACGGCCAAGTCGATCAAGATCTACAACGACCAGGAAAGCCACGACAAGTGGCTGTTCTTTTTCGGTTTGGACCCCAAGAAGCCGCCGAAGATAGTCTATTACGGCCAGGACGACGATTGACTTGGACTATTCATAAAAACGCCCGTTTTTTTCAGTAAGACAAAAGAACGCCTCGGCTCGTGAATAGCCCAGGCTGAGTCCGCGCGGCGCCGCCGCGAGGGCGGCCGCGGTCAGCGGGCCTTGATCAGAGGGACGAAGCGGACGCCCAACAGCCTCTCCTTTTCGATCCCTTTTTTGGTCCGCCGCACGAGGACGAGCTCCTGCAGGTCCGTGCCCACCGGAATGATCATCCGGCCCCCGACGGCGAGCTGGTCCTCGAGCCTCCGGGGCATCACCGGCGCCGCCGCGGTGACCATGACGGCGTCGAAGGGCGCCGCGTCGGGCCAGCCCTCCGATCCGTCACCCAGGCGAAAGTGGATATTGGCGTAGCCCAAGTCTTCGAGAATGCCGCGGGCCCGCTCGGCCAGGGGCGCGACGATCTCGATCGTCCAGACCTCGCCGGCGATCTCGGCCAGGACGGCCGTCTGATAACCCGAGCCGGTCCCGATCTCCAGGACCTTCTCCCCGCCCCGGAGCCCGAGCGCCTCGGTCATGTAGGCCACGATATAGGGCTGGGAGATCGTCTGGCCGTCGCCGATGGGCAGCGGCTCGTCGGCATAGGCGTGGACCCGCAGGCTTTCGGGGACGAAGAGGTGCCGGGGGACCTTGGCCATGGCGGCCAGGACGAGCGGATCCCGCACCCCCCGCGCCCGGATCTGCGAGCCCGTCATCAGTCGGCGCTCCGGCGCGAAGTCGCTCGTCAAGGAGAGGCCTCCACTTTCGTTCAGTATGCGCGGGCGAAATAGGCTAAGGCCTGGCCCTTGGCTCCGCAAGCCACGCAGGGCCGGCCGGTCTCGGCCTCTTGGGGGTCGAGCGGGATGACCCGGATCGTGGCCATGGTCTCGGCCTTGATCCGGGCCTCGCAGGCCTCGTCCCCGCACCAGGACGCCCGGACGAAACCGCGCTGGTTCTCGAGGATGTCCTTGAAGCTCGCGTAGTCGGCGGCATCGCGGATGTTCGCCTCGAGGAAGGCCCGGGCCTGGGCCATGAGCCCGGCCTGGATCTCTTCGAGGAGCGCGGGGACGCGGGCGCCGAGCGAGGCCAGAGGCGCGGTCTCCTTGGACCTCGTGTCGCGGCGGACGAGCACGGCCTGGCCGGCCTTGAGGTCCCGGGGGCCGATCTCAACGCGCAGGGGCACGCCCCGCATCTCATATTCGGAGAACTTCCAGCCCGGCGTCATCTCCTCTCGGGCGTCGATGGCGGCCCGAAGGCCCGCCCGGCGCAGCCCCTCGACGGCGGCCTGGGCGGCGGGAAGGACCGTTTCCTTCCAGTTGCCGATCGAGATGGGCACGACCATGACCTGGACGGGAGCGATCCGGGGCGGGAAGCGCAGGCCGGAATCGTCGCCGTGGACCATGATGAGGGCGCCGATCGTCCGGGTCGTCATGCCCCAGGAGGTCTGCCAGACGTACTGGAGGGTCTGATTGCGGTCCTCGAACTTGATATCGAAAGCCTTGGAGAAATGCTGGCCGAGGTTGTGGGACGTCGCCATCTGGAGCGCCTTGCCGTCGGACATGAGGGCCTCGACGGCGTAGGTCATGGACGCCCCGGCGAACTTCTCGCTGAGCGATTTGCGGCCGGCGAGGACGGGAATGGCCAGCTCGGTCTCGCAGACGTCCCGGTAAAGGTCGAGGATCTTCAGCGTTTCGGCCTCGCCCTCCTCGGCCGTCTCGTGACAGGTGTGGCCCTCCTGCCACAGGAACTCGGTCGTCCGGAGGAAGGGCCGGGTCACCTTCTCCCAGCGGACGATGTTGGCCCATTGGTTGATGAGGACGGGCAGGTCCCGCCAGGACTTGATCCACTTGGCGTACATGTGGCCGATGATGGCCTCGGAGGTCGGGCGGACGGCCAGCCTTTCCTCGAGCTCCTCCTTGCCGCCGACGGTGACCCAGGCGACCTCGGGCGAGAAGCCCTTGACGTGCTCGGCCTCTTTCTGGAGGAAGCTCTCGGGGATGAACAGGGGAAAGTAAGCGTTGACGTGGCCGGAGGCCTTGATGCGGAGATCGAGGGCCTTCTGGACGTTCTCCCAGACCGCGTAGCCGTGAGGCCGGATGACCATCATCCCCTTCATCGGGGTGTAGTCGGCCAGCTCGGCCTTCTGGACGATCTCGACGTACCACTTCGAAAAGTCGTCGCTCTTCTGCGTGATCTGCTTCACTTGGCGGTCAGACTCGTTCACGACATCTCCTTCTCTTTGAGCGTTTTAGGATTCTAGCCGCGGCGCCGCGGATTGTCAAGGAAAGGCCGGACGCGCGGGAATATCCCCCAAGGCTTCATCGTTAGGGGTGATTGACCGGCCGCGGACCGGGTGCGATGCTGGAGTCGCCAATTTCGAAGGAAAAGGAAGTCGTCATGATGAGCAGGACATCCTGGGAGTCCAGGCCCTTCCGGCACCGGCCTGCCGAACGGGGATTCAAGCTCACCTTGCCCATGAGTGTCGAAGGGCCCGACCCGAACGGGACCTTCTTTCACGAGGATACGACCCTCGCGTTCATGAGCCATCAGGGCGCCGTCTTTCCGCTCTGGAGCCCCGTCGCCCTGGGGTCCCGCCTCAAGCTCTCGATCGCCCTTCCGCCCAAGGTGGGGGAGGGCCGTAACCTCATTCTGGTCGTCAAGGGCACGATCGTCGACATCGACCCGAGCGAGGACGGGGCGGCCCCCCAGGTCGCCATCCGCCTCGAGTCCCGGTACGTCATCCAGGCGGACGCCGCATGACCGGCCGGCCGGCGGACCGACGCCGGCCCGGGCGCCTAGCCCCCGGCGGTGAGGCGAGCGGTCCGAATATGACCCCGCGATTCCCCGTCAGGAGCGATTGTCCGGGGGCCGGGGAGCCGCGAAAATAGCGAACGATATGGAAATGGTCAAGTCCCTTCATGATCCCTCCACCCAAGGCGCGGCCAGGGCCGGAAAGAGGGAACGCTCGTTCGAGATCTCTCTTCCGGCCTTGGTCAAGGGCCTCGACGCCGCGGGCCGCAAGTTCGAGGAGAGGACCGCCGTCTGCGGCATCAGCGCCCAACAGGTGTCGTTCCGCCTCAAGGCCCGCCTCATGATCGACTCGCGGGTGACCCTGTTCCTGGATATCCCGAGGACCCTCATCCTCGAAAGCCCCCTGCGCATGGTCCTGTCCGGCGCGGTGGTCTATGTGCGGCTGGAGGACAAGGACGAGAAGTCGCAGCTCATCGTCGCCCGGCTCGACCGCGGCTTCCGCCTCCACCCGAACAGCGCACCGCCGGCCTAGAGCCGCGGCCGTTCACGCCGGCCGGGTCCTCCGAAGCCGGTTAGCCGCTCCATCTCACCCCCCCCCACCCCCCACGCTTGACAAGCCCTTCGGGAATGACTTATGATGCGGACGACCCGATGGACAAGCCTTCCAAAACACAAAAACCCGCAAAGGGGGACGAGATCAGCATGGAGAAAAAGAAGACCCCCGTGACCTCCGAGTCGAAGATCACGCTCCTCGTCTTTTGCCCGTCCGACATCATCCTCGCCGGCATCCTGAGGGCGCTCGAGGCGGACCCGGAGCTGGAGATCCTGAACATCGAGAAGAACACGATCGAGTCGTTCATGGATTCGATCAAGAAGCTGAAGCCCCAGGTCATCCTCTTCGCCCACATGGAGGCCCTGCCCAACCTCCGCGAGATCTGCAAGGCCATCCGGGAGATCGCCAAGACGCAGGGCCGGTCGGAGCTGCTGCTCATGGGCAGCATCCCGGCCCATGAGGAGATCGTCAACCTCATCAACGCCGGGGCCCGGGGCTACTTCGACCTCAACGACGCCTCGACCCAGCTGCCGGAGGCCGTCCGCTCCGTCCACAAAGGCGAGATCTGGCTCCCCCGCGACAAGATGTCCAGCATCATGGACCGCATCATCTCCGTCGTCGGCCGGGAGCTCAAGGAGAAGACCCTCGACCAGCTCACCCCGACGGAGTTCCAGGTCCTGCGCCTCATCGGCCAGGGCAAGAGCAACGACGAGATCGCCGAGCTGATGTTCATCAGCAAGAACACGGTCCGTTCGCACATCAAGAGCATCTACGCCAAGCTCGATACCCACAGCCGGCTCCAGCTGGCGCTTTACGCCATCAATTCGGCCCTGTTCTAAAGCGAGGAAGCGAGGACGCCATGACAAAGAAAGCCGCCCCCAAGAAGAGGACCAAGCCCGTCCCCGAGGACCTGGAGATCAACCGCCGCCGCGAATGGCGGTTTGATTTCCCCCTGGATACGCTCATCGAAGGGAGCGCCGCCGACGGCGCCAAGTTCAAGGAGGAGACCCACCTCGAGAACATCTCCTCCGGCGGGGCCTATTTCTCCCTGGATTCGGGGGTCGTCGTCGGCTCCAAGCTCAACCTCTACATCGAGCTCCCGGAGAAGCTGGCCGACGGCAATAAGTTGAGGCTGCGCATCGGCGGCATCACCGTCCGCCTGGAAAAGCCCGACAAGAAGACAAAACGCCAGGGCGTCGCCGTGCGGTTCAGCGATGACTTGTTCAAGGTCGTCCCGGTCAAGAAGGCCGCCAAGAAGAAATAGCGTCCTCCGAGTCGCTCTGACCGGAGGGATCGCCTGCGGCAAGTCCGTCGTCGCCCGCCTCCTCGCCGAAAAAGGCTGCGTCATCTATTCGGCCGACCGGGCCGCCCATGATCTGATGAGCCCCGGACGGGCGGCCTGGAAGGCGGTCGTCGCCCGCTTCGGCCCCGCGATCCTCCGGTCCGACCGGACGATCGACCGGGCCGCCCTCGGGGCCATCATCTTCTCCGACCCGGCCTCGCGGCGCTTCGTGGACGGGGTCGTCCATCCGCTCGTCCGCGACGACCAGGAGAGGACCGCCCGCAGGCTCGCCCGCGAGGGCGGGGTCCGCATCTTCGTCGTCGAGGCCGCCCTCACGATCGAAGCCGGGTACGCCAAGCACTTCGACCGCGTCGTCGTCGTCCACTGCCGCAAGGCGGACCAGGTCCGGCGACTCCGCGAGCGCGACGGGATCAGCCGGGCGGCCGCCCTGCGCAAGATCGGGTCGCAGATGCCCGTCCGGGAGAAAGTGAAGCACGCCGACTACACGGTCGACGCGTCGGGTTCGCTGGCCGAAACGGTCGAACAGGCCGAGCGCGTTTTCGCCCAGCTCGTCCGCGACGCCGAGCTAACCTGAACTATTCACGGCTAAAAAAGATGGGGTCAAACCTACACGTTTTTAACTTTTCCCTCGCGGCTCGAAGCGAACCCAAGGATAAAAAGGGGGAAGTTAAAAACGTGTAGGTTTGACCCCTTCAGGATTTGGCCTTGGAGAGGAGGGTCTTGAGCTCCTGGCCGGGCCGGAACTTGATCCGCTGGCCCTTCTCGATGCGGATCTGCTTCTGACGGCGGATGTCGCGCCCGAAGCCGGTCTTTTTGGCCACGACCTTGAAGCTCCCGAAGCCGCGGATCTCGACCTTTTCCCGGTTCGCGAGGGCTGATTTGAGCGAACCCAGGACCGCCTCGACGATCGACAGGGACCTGGCCCTGTTGAACTCGGTCTTCTTCTCGATCGCCAGGGCGATATCGTTCTTGATCATCGAAGTCACTCCTTCGGGTAAAACAAATACTATATTTAATTTATTGAAAATAAAAAGTCAAGCACAAACTGGGCCGGCCGGTTTCGGTTGACTTGACAAGGACCCGATCCTATAATGAAGGGGCGTTGAGAACCAAGATCACCCTCCTTTTCTGGGCTCTGATCCTCTTGCTGGGCGGGCCTGTCCTGGCCTCGGCCGCCGTCATCAAGATCAAGGTCGCCGCCCCCATCCATCCGGTCACTTCCGAGTATGTGGTCAAGTCGCTGGAGCGGGCGGGCCGCGACGGCGCGGACCTGGTCATCCTGACCCTCGATACGCCCGGCGGGCTCGACTCGTCGATGCGTGAGATCATCGAAGCCATCGTCAACGCCAAGACGCCCGTGGCCGCGTTCGTCGGGCCGGCCGGCTCGCGGGCCGCGTCAGCGGGCTTTCTCATCGCCCTGGCCTGCGACGTCTTCGCCATGGCCCCGGGCACGAGCACCGGCTCGGCCCATCCCGTCGGCGTCTCGCTCACGGGCCAGGCCATGGACAAGACGATGGAGGAGAAGGTCACCCACGACGCCGCGGCCTATGTCCGGTCGATCGCCGAGAAGCGCGGCCGGAACGTGGCCATGGCCGAGGACGCCGTCCGCAAGAGCCTGTCCTTCACGGAAACGGAAGCCCTGGCCGGAGGGCTCATCGACCTCGTCGCCGGCTCCGAGGCGGAGATCATCGCCTGGCTCGAAGGCCGGACGATCGAGCGCTTCGACGGCAGCGCCCTGCATCTGGCCTTGGCCGGCAAGCCTGTCGTCGACCTGCCCATGACGGCCCGGCAGAAGTTCCTCCTGACCATCTCCAACCCGAACCTCGCCTACATCCTGCTCATGATCGGGCTCCTGGGGCTCTATTTCGAATTTTCCCACCCCGGGGCCATCCTGCCCGGCGTCCTGGGGGGCATCTCGCTCCTCCTGGCCGTCTTCGCCTTCCAGATCCTGCCCATCAATTACGTGGGCCTGGGCCTGATCCTCCTGGCCATCGTCCTCTTCATCCTCGAGATCAAGGTCCAGAGCTTCGGCATGCTGGCCGTCGGAGGGATCGCCGCCATGATTATCGGCTCGCTCATGCTCGTCAAGTCCCCCATCGCCGAGCTCCGCCCGAGTCTGCGCTTTGTCCTCCCCATCGTCCTGGGCGTCGCCGCGATCGTGCTGTTCCTCCTGGCCCTCGTCGTCAAGGCCCACGCCCGCCGCTCGATGTCCGGGCGCGAAGGCATGATCGGGGAGACGGGGACGGCCCGGACCGACCTCTCCCCCGCCGGCATGGTCTTCGTCCACGGCGAGCTTTGGGAGGCCGAGGCCGACGCGCCCGTCCGCGCCGGCGAGAAAGTCAGGGTCGTCGAGGTCCTCGACGGCCTGAAAATAAGGGTCGGCAAAGTCTGACCCGACAGCTTTAGCGGGGCCCGGCGGCCTCGACAAGGAGAAGAGCATGAACCTTTTAACGGCGCCGATCATCGTCGTCGGCATCATCGTCCTTTACATCCTCAATTCGATCAAGGTCCTGCGGGAGTACGAACGGGGGGTCATCTTCCGCCTCGGCCGCCTCCTGCCTCAACCCAAGGGGCCGGGCCTCATCCTCGTCTTCTCCCCCATCGACCGCATGGTCCGGATCAGCCTGCGCATCATCGTCATGGATGTCCCGCCGCAGGACATCATCACCAAGGACAACGTCACGGTCAAGGTCAACGCCGTCCTCTACTTCCGGGTCATGGACCCGGTCAAATGCGTGGTCGAGGTCCAGGACTATATCTACGCCACCTCCCAGCTGGCCCAGACGACCCTGCGGAGCCTCCTCGGTCAGGTCCCGCTCGACGACCTCCTCTCGGAGCGGGAGAAGCTCAACGCCCGCCTTCAGGAGATCATCGACCTCCACACCGACCCCTGGGGCATCAAGGTCCAGCTCGTCGAGATGAAGCAGGTCGACCTGCCGGAGAACATGCAGCGGGCCATCGCCAAGCAGGCCGAGGCCGAGCGCGAGCGGCGGGCCAAGGTCATTCACGCCGACGGCGAGTTCCAGGCCGCCGACAAGCTGACCCAGGCCGCGAACATCATCTCCACGAATCCGCAGGCCCTGCAGCTCCGCTTCCTCGGCACCCTGACGGAGATCGCGACGGAAAAGAACTCGACCATCATCTTCCCCCTGCCCCTTGAGCTTTTCAAGGCCTTCACCTATGATAAGGGCCAGGAGAAAAAACAGAGCTGATGGCCAACAAAGAATTCCGCGAGATCCAGGTCTCGAGCAGCCTTCTCGTCGTCATCTTCCTCGGCGTCCTCGCCCTGGGCGTGTTCATCTTCCTCCTCGGCGTTTCCGTCGGGAAGAAGCAGGCCGGCCTCTCCGCCCCGACCCGGATCGTCACCCAGCAGATCCCCGAGACCGTCAAGGAGCCCCCGGTCAAGCCGGCCTCCTCCGACACCGAGACGGGCGGCGCGGCGCCTCTCCGGGCCTCGTCGACGCCGTCCAAGCCGCCGGAGGCCGCGACCCCCGACCCGAGTTCCTCCAAGCCGCCCGCCCCGAAGACCGTCGAAACGAAGACGTCCGCGCCGGCCACCCGCGGCCTGTACTATGTCCAGGTGCTGGCCGTGGCCGACCGGGCCCAAGCCCAGGCCGCCGCGGACAGATTCCGGAAGCAGGGCTACACGGCCATCGTCGTCGATCCTCCCCCGGGCGAAGCGAACTACAAGGTCCGGCTGGGGGGTTACGCCACCAGGGACCGGGCGGCCGAGCTTCGCAACAAGCTGAACGCCGCCGCGGGCGGCAAGACGGACTTCTGGGTCGTCCAGTACTGACAAGGAATACGATCGCCATGACCCCACCCGAAACCCGAACCATCGATATCCGGACCCGGATCGCCGGCCTCTTCGCGAAGATCGAAGAGGTCCGAGGTTTTCTTTGACCTCGACCGCAAGACCGCCGAGCTCGCGTCGCTAAACGCCCGCCTGGCCTTGCCCGAGGTCTGGCAGGACCAGAAGGTCTCCCAGTCCCTCCAGCAAAAGAAGAAGCTCCTGGAGAAAGACCTCCATTTCTTCAAGCGGATCAGCGGCCAGAAGGAGGAGCTCGAGGTCCTCTCCGAACTCGCCGCCGAGGGCGAGAACGTCGAGGCCGATCTCGGCGCGGCCGTCGACCGGCTCGAGAAGGACCTCCAGGAGGCCGAGCTCCGGGCCCTGTTCGATGATCCGGACGACCCCCGGAACGCCATCCTGACCATCCACCCGGGCGCCGGCGGCACCGAGTCGCAGGATTGGGCCGAGATGCTCCTCCGGATGTACCTCCGCTACGCCGAGCGCAAAGGTTTCAAGACCGAGGTCCTCGACCACCAGCCGGGGGACGAGGCGGGCCTCAAGAGCGCGACCCTCCGCTTCGAGGGCGACTTCGCCTTCGGCAATCTCAGCCAGGAGACCGGCGTCCACCGGCTCGTCCGCATCTCGCCTTTCGACGCCGCCAAGCGGCGGCACACCTCCTTCGCCGCGGTCTTCGTCTACCCCGAGGTCGATGAGGACATCCCGATCGACATCAGCCCGGACGACCTCAAGGTCGACACCTACCGCTCGGGCGGCAAGGGCGGCCAGCACGTCAACACCACGGACTCGGCCGTCCGCATTACCCATATCCCGAGCGGCATCGTCGTCCAGTGCCAGAACGAGCGTTCCCAGCACAAGAACAAGGCCGCGGCCATGAAGGTCCTCAAGGCCCGCCTCTACGAGCTCGAGAAGGTGAAGCAGAACGCGAAGCTGGATAAGCTCGAGGACGCCAAGTCCGACATCGCCTGGGGCAACCAGATCCGCTCCTACGTCCTCCACCCCTACCGGATGATCAAGGACATGCGCACCCGCGTGGAGACCGGCGACACCGACCGCGTCCTCGACGGCGATCTCGACGAGTTCATCAAGGCGGCCCTCGTCCTCCGCAAGAAGACGGCCCGGGCCGGCCCTCAGTAGAGGACGTCCCTCTCGCCGAACCGGCCGCAGATCCTCCGGACTTCTTCGAGGAGGAGCACCCGGCGCGCCAGGACCGCCTTGATCTCCGCCTCCGTCAGCAGGTCCCCCACGGCCCCCCGGAGCTCCTCTTCGGTCAGCGCGGAGACCCTGTCCACGAGGGCCCGCGGCAGCCTGCGCATGAGGTCCCCGGGCGGCACGTTCTTGGCCGAGTACGGGATCGCCTGGACGAACGCCGGACCGGCCCGGAACGTCCTCGAATGGTCGATCAGGATCCCCCGGAGGTCCCGGGTCACGAGAACGTTCCCCGTGTGCCGGTCCTCGTTGCCGATGAGATTGTCGAAGAACTGGGCGATGTAGCCGATGTCCTTCCATCTGTCCGAGGCAAAGGTGTCCGCCGCCGAGGGCCTCTTGGCCAGGTCCCTGTAGAGGCCCGTCCCGTCGATCCACAGCTGGCACGAACCGGGGCGGCCGGTCCGGGCCCTCTCGACGGTCGGCGGGACCAGGCCGACCCCCAGGAGCTTGTCCACGCGGTAGGCGGCGATCTCGTACCGCCAGCCTTCGAGATAGCCGCCCCGGACCCCGGTGGCCTCCTTCCAGAGCGCTTTCCGGACGACACGGTCCTTCCGGAGCGTCAGCTTCCAGGGCTCGGTCACGCCCTCCTCGAAGGGGAGCTGCTCTTCCGCGATGATCTCGGCCTCGTGGAGGAAAGCCTCCCATTGCGGGCGCTGGGCCAGCTCTTTGTCCGTGAACTGGGCGAAGCCCGGCCGGACCGCGAGGATGGCAACAAGGACCACCGGGAACCGGCGCCAAACTCTCATTCCCTACCCCTCTCGCCCCAGATTAGCCCCGGCCGAGTCCCGCTGTCAAGCGGCGGCTCTCCTTGAACTTTGGCTTCCGACGCGGTAAGATGGGCCGATTCCGTGGATAAGGATGTCCCGATGACGGATGAGAACACGAAAGATCAGGATGGACCCGCAGCGCCCGAGGGGACAGAGTTCCTCCCGCCCCTCGAGTTCAGCTCCATCATCGTCCTCCTCTATTTTCCCGCGCTCGTTCAGCTCGGCCTCGTGGAGGACCCGGTGACGGGCGAGAAGCAGGAGAACCTGGGCCTGGCCAAGAGGAATATCGACCTCCTCGACCTGCTCAGGGACCGGACGAAAGGCAACCTCGAACCCGAGGAACAGAAGTTCCTCGACGGCGTCCTCGACCAGCTCAAGCTGGCCTATCTCAAGACGGCCGACGTCGTCAAGATGTAGGCGGATGGTCGTTTATCGCGGTCTCGACGATCCGCGGCTCCGGCCCCTCCCGGCCGCGGTGGCCGTGGGCAATTTCGACGGCCTCCACCTTGGCCACCGGAGGATCCTCGACCGCCTCTGCCGGCTGGCCGCCCGGCGCGGCCTCCGCTCTCTCGTCTTGACCTTCGAGCCCCACCCCGAGCGCGCCCTTGGCCGGAGGTCGGTCCTCATGATCGACACTCCGGGCCAGCGGCTCGACCGGCTCCGCGGCACTTGCATCGACGCCGTCGTCGTCATCCCTTTCGACCGTGCGTTCGCCCGCCTCGGCTGTCGGTCCTTCGTCGATGACGTCCTGCGGGACCGGCTCGGAGGCCGGGAGGTCGTCGTCGGCCGGGGCTTCCGCTTCGGCCGCGGCCGCCGCGGCAACGCCGCCCTCCTCGCGCGGCTCGGCCGGCAGGCCGGGCTCGGCTTAAATATCGTCGCTCCGGCCGTCAGGGGGGGGCGGACGGTCAGCTCGACCGCCGTGCGCCGCCTTCTGGGCCAGGGCCGGGTCGAAGAGGCCGCCCGGCTGCTGGGCCGGCCATACGAGATCACCGGCCGGGTCATCCGGGGCCGCCGGCGCGGCCGGCGTCTGGGTTTCCCGACAGCCAATCTGGAGACGGGGAACGAGATCCTGCCCGAAGGCGTGTACATCACCGAGACGGTCCGCGGCGGGACCGTCCACCGATCGGTGACGAGCGTCGGCCCCAATCCGACCTTCGGGCCCGGCCCCCTGACCGTCGAGACACTCCTCTTCGATTTCCATGGCCCCCTCTATGGGGCCGCGATCACCATCCGCCTCCTGCGCCGGCTCCGTCCGACCCGGTCGTTCCCTGACGCCGAGAGACTGGCCGCTCAGATCGCCCGAGACATCGAGGAAACCAGGACCTGGTTCGCCCGGCAGGGTTGACATTTCGGCGGGCTTCATGCATGTTCAAGAGGCGGGAGGTGCCCGCGCCAGGAGTCCACGCATGGTTGAAAAGACGAAAGCCCGCATCATGGACGCGACCCGGATCCGCCGTGTCCTCGCCCGCGTCGCCACCGAGATCATCGAAAGGAACAGGAGCCTCAAGAACCTGGTCATCGTCGCGGTCAAGCCCCGGGGCCTGGCCGTCGGCCGCCGGATCGCCCGCTCGATCAAGGAGCTCGAGGGCGTCGATGTCCCGGCCGGCCTTCTCGACATCACCCGCTATAGGGACGACGCGCCTTCCCGCTCGGAAGGGACCGCGCTCGACGAAAGCAAGCTCGGCTTCCCCGTCGTCAAGAAGGACGTGCTGCTCGTCGACGACGTGCTCATGACCGGCCGGACCATCCGGGCCGCCATGGACGCCCTGGTCGACCGGGGCCGTCCTCAATCGGTGCAGCTCGTCGTGCTCATCGACCGCGGCCACCGGGAGCTGCCCATCAGCCCGGACTATGTCGGCAAGGTCCTGCCGACATCCCACCGCGAGCGGGTGAGGGTCCGGCTCAAGGAGATCGACGGGAGCGAAGAGGTCATCATCGCCGAGCCGGTCAAGATCGGCAGGGCGAGGAAGCGGTGATCCTTCTCCGCGGCGGCCGCGTCGTCGATCCCTCGGCCGGGCTCGACGGCTTTTTCGACGTTCTTGTCGAGCGCGGCCGGATCGCCTCCGTCGGGCCCCGCATCGAGGCCGCCGACGCGCGGGCGATCGATGTTTCCGGCCTCGTCATCGTGCCGGGCCTCATCGACATGCACGTCCACTTGAGGGAGCCCGGGGACGAGGCCAAGGAAACCATTCTCACCGGGGTCAGGGCCGCCGTCCGCGGCGGCTTCACCTCGGTCTGCGCCATGCCCAACACGCGCCCGGTCAACGACGGCCGGGAGACGACCGAGAGGGTCCTGGCGGAAGCCCGGCGGGCCGGCCTGGCCAGCGTGCTGCCCATCGCCGCCGTCAGCGTCGGTTCGGCCGGCCGGGAGCTCGTCGACATGGCCGATCTCGTCGCGGCCGGAGCGGTCGCCTTCTCGGACGACGGGCGCCCCGTCACGGACAGCCGGGTCATGCGCCGGGCCCTGGAGGCGGCGACGGAGGCGGGAGCGCTCGTCATCGACCACTGCGAAGACAGGTCGCTCACCGAAGGCGGAGTCGTCAACGAGGGACCCGTCTCGTCCCGGCTCGGAGTTCCCGGCATTCCCGCGGCCGCGGAAGACATCATGGTCGCCCGCGATATCGTCCTGGCCGAAGCCGCGGGGACCCCGGTCCACATCGCCCACCTCTCCACGGCCGGCGGCGTCCGCATGGTCGGAGAAGCCAAGTCCCGGGGCGTCCGCGTTTCGGCGGAAGCGACCCCTCACCACTTGCTCCTCACCGAGGACGCCCTCGGCGCCGGCGATGCGGACTTCAAGATGAATCCTCCTCTCCGATCGGCCGCGGACAGGGCCGCCCTGGTCGAAGCCCTCCGGACGGGGGCGGTGGACATCATTGCCACCGACCACGCCCCGCATACGGCCGAGGAAAAGGGCCGCGGGCTGGCCGCGGCCCCCTTCGGGATCGTCGGACTGGAAACCGCGGTCTCCCTCGTTCTCGACCGGCTGGTCAGGCCGGGCACGATCTCCCTGGCCCGGTTCGTCGAGCTCTTCGCGACCGGGCCGGCCCGCCTGCTCGGTCTGCCGCGAAAGGGCCGCATCGAGGCAGGTGCCGACGCCGACCTGACCGTCCTCGACCTCGACCTCCCGGTCACGGTCGACCGGAACAAGTTCGAATCCAAGGGACGGAACACGCCCTTCGATGGCTGGACGCTCCGGGGCGGACCGGTGATGACCATCGCCGGCGGCCGGATCGTCTGCCCCTTCGACGGAACGGCCCCGCCGGTGCGCCCATGACCCCGGACCGCAGGACGCTCGACCGGCTGGAGCAAGCGATCGGCTACGCCTTCAAGGACCGGGACCTGCTCGCGAAGGCCCTGACCCATAGCTCCTTCGCGTACGAAACGACCCCCGGGTCTCCCGGGGACAACGAGCTGCTCGAATTCCTGGGCGACTCCGTCGTCGGGCTCGTCACCGCCGAGTTCTACCACCACGCCTTCCCGGGACGGAGCGAGGGCGAGCTGTCGAAGCTCAAGGCCTCGGCGACCAGCACGCTGGCCCTGGCCCAGCTCGCCCGGACCCTCAAGCTCGACAAGGCCATCCGCCTCGGCCGCGGCGAGGAGAAGAGCGGCGGCCGGAAGAAGATCTCGATCCTGGCCGGCGCCTTCGAGGCCCTGGCCGGCGCGATCTATCTCGACGGCGGTTTCGATGCGGCGAAGGCGTTCCTCTGCGTCCTCCTCGAGTCCTGCCGGAAGCCCATCAGATCGGAATCGCAAACGATCAATAACTCCAAGTCGGCCCTCCAGGAGATCTGCCAGAAGGCCGGACTCCCCGCCCCCGCCTACCGACTGCTCTCGGAAAAGGGGCCGCCCCACGACCGGATCTTCGCGATCGAGGTCCGCCTCGGGGAGAAGGTCCTGGCCAAGTCGAAAGGACCTTCCAAGAAGGCGGCCGAACAAGCGGCGGCGGAAAAGGCCCTCAAGGCGTTTTTCGGGCGGAAGATCAAGAGGATCTCTCCCGAGGCCTTCGTCATCGAGGCCGAGGACCTGGTCCTGCCCTGAAGGCGTCCCTCGCCGCCGTCACGGGCCCATCAACACGGCCACCGGTTTGAGCGGCGGGACGTTCTGGCAGACGATCTTGATGACCGCCGTCAGGGGCACCGAAAGGATCATGCCGGGGATGCCCCAGAGCCAGCCCCAGAAGATCAGGGAGAAGAAGACGAGCAGCGGGCTTAGCCCCAGCCCCTTGCCCATGACCCGCGGCTCGATGAAATCGCCAAGGATCGTGTCGAGGCCGACGGTGATGGCGAAGATCCAGAACGGCGTCCAGAAGGTGCCGAACTGGAAGAAGGCGAACCCGACGCGCAGGATCGCGGCCATGAGCGAGCCGATGCTGGGGATGAAGTTCAGCAGGAAGGCGATCAGGCCGAAGAGGGCGGCGAAATCGACGCCGAAGATGCTCAAGACGGCGTAGACCATCAGCCCGTTGGCCAGGCTGATCCCGGTCTTGATGACAAGGTACTTGCGGACCTGGGCGTTGATGCGCTCGAGGAGGCCGCGGACGCGGCCGGCGTTGCCGTCGCCGACGGCCTTGGGGAACTTCTTCTCGGCCCGGCCCCGCCCGGCGACGATGAACACGAGGAAGAGGAAGACGAGCAGGAGCTTGCCGAGAAGGCTGAAGAACGGGCCGATGGCCTTGAGCACGGCCGTGCCGACACGGTTGACGTCGAGCCCCTTCAGGGCCGCGGGCACATCGATCCGGAACGGGCCCAGGCCGGATTCGATGAGCCGGGCCAAGTCCGCGAACCGCTCCTGGTACTTCGGCAGCTCGGTCACGAAGGCCTTGCCGCTCGAATAGACGAGGACGCCGGCGAGATAGAGGAAGACGAACATCATCGCCAGGACCACGGCCACCGCCCCCGGCCGCGGACAGCGGCACCGGGTGAGGAAGGTCAGCGCGGGATCGACGATGTAGGAGAGGAAGACGGCCAGGGTGAACGGGAGCAGGACCGGCCGAGCCAGCTTCAGGACGAAGCCGGCGACGAAGAGAAGAACGATCGCGAGCGCGGCCTTGAAGAACCTGTCCTCTTTCACGTCGTCTCCGACTCCCGGCCGGCTCCCTATTTCGAGACCCGGCCCCCCTTCAGGACGGCGGTCGTCGACTCGACGAGCGCCCGCCCGGCCGCTTCGAGGCCGTCGGGGACGCGCATGGCGCCGCAGAGGACGGCCCCGACCCGGGCGATGTAGAGGTGCTGGCCATAGCGGTTCCTGGCGTGGTGGCCGGACGGGAACTTCTCGACCGCCTGGCCGTCCGCAGCCAGGGCCTCCAGGAGCTTCGTCAGCATCCCCTGGGCTTCGGCCTCCGAGCCCCCGTCGATGAAGAAGCCCTCGAGCTCCCG